>OCTA010000009.1_pt1 | contig 302110 bp, 225 predicted proteins | sample 1538991 | NCBI WGS metagenome assembly OCTA01 (sample SAMEA3539302, study PRJEB22396) | soil metagenome | biome: tundra; feature: field; material: soil | place: USA | collected 2010-05 | depth 0.15 m
TCGTATAGCGCTTGAGGCCGCTCCTGAACACCGCGACCGCGAGCGCGAACCACACGAGCGTGGCGACGCAGAGGCCCAGGGCCCAGGACGGCTCGAATCCGTGCAGGACGACGCGGGCGGGGGCGTTGCTGACGATGACGACCGGCAGGGCCCATACGAAGACCGCGCTGGCGAACCCCTTGAAGGCCTCCCGGGGGATCCGCGAGAATTCCATGAGGGTGAAATAGCTCCCCTCCACTCCCTGGGAGCTCGTGATCCAGAACGACAGCGACATCGCCATGACAAGCGCGCTGTAGTGGATCGCGACGCCGCAGGCCAGCATGCCGCCGTAGAGCGCAAGGTCCGCCGGTCCCGGATGGAGGCCCAGCTTCCTCGCCGCGTAGACGACGAGCCCGGCGGCGACGACCGAATTCAGGAGCCCGTCCAGCTCGAGCTTGCGCGTCGAGGCCATGAAGAGGGGGTCTCCCGGCTGGGCCAGCACGAAGTCGAAGGCGCCGTTGCGCACGTTGCGCCCCATCTCGAAGATCCCGCTCCAGAAGAAACCCATCAGGAAGCGCTGGATGAGCATGGAAGTCCCGACAAGAAGCAGCATCTCGTACTTGGTCCACCCGGCGACCGTCGAGGTGTGGCTGTAGACCACGGCGATCATCAGGACGTTCACCGATATCCACAGCAGCTCGACCAGGGCCCATATGAAGAGGTCGCCGCGGAACATCATGGCCCGCACGAGCGAGTAGCGGGCGCTCGCGAGCCATATGCGCAGGTAGCGGGAGAATGCGTCCATGAGCGTAGACATCAGCCGCCCGCGGCCGTGTGGTGCCTGAGCCCGCGCCGCCACACGGCCTCGGCGAGGCACACGAGGATGAAGGCCCACAGGGCCTGGATGACGAGCCCGTGCTCCGCGGCGCCGAGTCCGATCCTGCCGGTCAGGATGGCGTTGGGAAAATAGGCCTGGTAGTAGAAGGGCAGGTAGCTGACGGCGTGGAAGACCGCCGGGGGCAGGAGGTCGAGCGGGAAGAACTGGCCGCCCAGCACGGTCTCGACCGCCATCGAGAGTATGACAAAGCCCTGGATTTCGAGGAACCAGAACGCGAGCATCCCAAAGCAGTACGCGATGCTGAACTGGATCAGCGCCGTGAGCGCCATCGCCGGGAGTCCCAGCGCGACCCGCCATCCGTCGTGGGGTAGGGCGAGGTAGCCCCTGAAGAACGGGAGCGCGACGAGAAGCGCCATGAACCCGAGCGCTCCGGAGACCACCCGCGCGGAGGCGAAGACGCTCAGCCTGTACGCGAAGTAGTTGATCGGCTTCAGGAGAAACTGGTTGATGAGCCCGTTGCGGATGTCCTCGCTGATCTGGTAGTCCTCGTTGAAAGCGCCGATGAAGAACTGCAGCAGGAAGAGCACCACGAAGTAGGTCAGGGTCTGCGCGAAGCCGAAGCCTCCTATGCTGGCCTTCCCGGCGTAGATCGCCCCCCAGAAGATAAACACGAAGACGAGGTGGAAGAGCGAGAAGAGGCTCCTCGCGGCGAAGTTCCAGCGGTAGACGAGGTTGCTCTGCAACCCGACGACAAAGGCATGCCGGTACTTCAGCATAGCCCGAACCGGGCGATGACCTCCGCCGCGAGGTTGCGGTAGGCGGTGGATCCGGGGTTCAGCGGATCGTAGGCGAAGATCGTCTTCCCGAAGCCCGGCGCCTCGCTCAGGCGCACGGTCCTGGGAATCACGGTCGAGAAGATCTTGTCGGGCATGTGGGTCCTGACCTCGTCGACCACCTGGCGGGAAAGGCTAGTGCGGACGTCGAACATTGTCATCACGATCCCGCCCAGCTCGAGCGCGGGGTTGATGCCCGCCGACTTCAGGCGCTCGACGTTGCGCAGGATCTGCCCCAGGCCCTCAAGGGCCATGTATTCGCACTGCAGCGTGATCAGCAGGTAGTCCGCTGCGGCCAGGCTGTTCATCGAGAGGAGGCCGAGGGCGGGCGGACAGTCGATGATGATCGCGCGGAAGCCGCCCGATGCGACGACGGGCTCAAGGACGCCCCGGAGCTTCATGAGGTAATTGTCCATCTGCGAGAGCTCGATCTCGGCGGCCGCAAGGTCCTCCTCGCTCGGGATGAGGGCCAGGTGCTCGTATGCCGTGGGCGTGACCAGCGGAAGCGCGCCCCCCTCGCCCCTGAGCGCCGAGTAGAGGCTCCTCCCCTCCTGCTTCTCGATGCCCAGCGAGCTCGTCGCGTTGGCCTGCGGGTCGAGGTCGATGAGGAGGGTGTGGATCTTACTCAGGGCGAGCCCCGCCGCGAGGTTGACTGCGGTCGTGGTCTTGCCCACGCCGCCCTTCTGGTTGGCTATGGTGAAGACGGTGGTGGCCATTTCGGGACATTCTCGTTTTTCGGATGGCGCGGCGTCAATTCCCGGCGCACGGCGTTCGGTCTTGACGGTTGACCGGCGATGGCTGGCATCGGGGCGGGTGGCCCTCAATCCAAACCTCTCCTCGAAGCCGATCCCGCCGCGCGAGCGCCTGATCTTCGCCCTGGACGTCCCCGGGCTCGACGAGGGCAAGCGCTGCGTCGAGCGGCTCGGCGACTCCGTCCAGTTCTACAAGCTTGGCCTGCAATTCCTCATGACAGGGCAGTACTTTGACATGATCGACTGGCTGGACGCCCGGGGAAAGAAGGTGTTTGCCGACGTCAAGTTCTTCGACGTGCCCGAGACCGTGAGGCTCGCGGTCGAGCAGCTGCAGCGGCGCAAGGTCACGTTTGCCACGGTGCACGGCAACGATCCGATGCTCGAGGCCGCGGTGTCGGCGAAGGGCCATGTCAAGATCCTCGCCGTCACCGTCCTGACGAGCCTCGACAGGGCCGACCTGGACGACCTCGGGTTCCAGTGCAGCCCCGAGGATCTCGTCCTCTCGCGGGCCCGTCGCGCGCTCAAACTCGGCTGCGACGGAGTGATCTCGTCGGGCCTCGAGGCGGCGCGCCTTCGCTGCGAGCTCGGGGCCAGTTTCCTGGTCGTTAGCCCGGGCATCCGGCCGGTCGAGAACCGGCCCGCCGACGACCAGAAGCGCACGGTGGACGTGGAGGATGCCTTCCTGCGCGGGGCGGACTACATCGTGGTCGGCCGCCCCATACGGCAGGCCCCCGACCCCCGCGCCAGGGCCGAGGAGATCCAGGGCAGGATAGCGGGGCTCTTCCCCTCCTAAAGACCATGAGGACAGCCGCGCTCCTGCTGGCATTGTCGGTTGCCGCGGTGGCGTCACCGGGCGCCGGGGCAGAGGGCGCCGGGCGCACGCTTCCGGGGCTGCAGCCCGACGGGTTCACGCTGCTGCACAACCAGTGGCCGATCCACCCGGTCGGGGTGCAGGTCGGCCTCGGCGACTTCCCGGTCAGCATGGCGGTCGATCCCAGCGGCAGGCTGGCGGCCGTGCTGCATGCGGGCCACGGAATGCACGAGGTCCGCCTCATCGACATAGGGGCGGGCCGGTCTGTCGCCTCGGCGCCGGTCCACGAGGCCTTCTGCGGCATAGCCTTTTCCGGGGACGGGAAGACCCTCGTCTGCAGCGGCGCGAGCGACGGGGTCCTGCACTTCTTCTCTGTGGCGGGCGGAGGCCTCGTCGCGCGCGGGGATGTCGCGGTTGCGGACAAGGCGGGCGGAGGCGTCGTCGCCGGGTTCGCGCTCTCGCGGGATCTCCGTTCGGCTGTGGTCGCGCTCGCCTTTGACAGCCGCGTGGTGAGGCTGGACCTGCGGACCGGAGCCCGCCTCTGGACGGCGCGGCTCAAGGATGCCGGGGGCGCCGCGCCGCCCCCCGCCGCGGGCGGCGGCGAGCCGGACGAACCCCTGGCCGGGCATGAGCTCGTGGCCGACGCCGACCCCCTCAACGTCGTGTGGGATGAGGGCGGCGGGCGCGCATACGCGAGCCTCTGGGGGGAATCCTCGGTCGCGGTGATCAATGCCGCCGACGGGCGCATCGTGGAGCGCTGGCCGACCGGGCTGCATCCGAACGAAATGGTCCTTTCCCCCGACGGGCGCCTATTCGTCTCGAACGGGGGGCTCAACACGGTGACGGTGCTCGACACGCGCGACGGCCGCGCGACGGAGGTCCTGAACTCCGGCGTCTGCCCGGGGGATCCGCCGGGCTCCACGCCCGACAGCCTCTGTCTTTCACCCGACGCGGGGACGCTCTACGTGGCCAACGCCTACACCAACACGGTCGCCGTGTTCGACGTGGGAGTCCGCGGGGAGGGGCGGCCCCTCGGGTTCATCCCCACGGGTTGGTTTCCGACGTCTGTCCGGATGACTCCAGACGGCCGGACGCTCCTGGTCGTGAGCGGGCGCGGCCTCTCGCCGAGGCCCAGCGGAGGCAAGGGCGAGCCGTGGTTGCGGATCACGGACCTCTACCGGGGATCCCTCGGGATCATCGCCCTTCCCCGGGGGGGCGAATACGGGCGGGCGCTCGCCGGGTGGACGAAGCTCGCGCAGCGCTGCAGGCCCGCGAAGCCGGGGGAGGCGCGGCCGGGCGACCCGATCCCGGCCAATCCGGGAGGCCCCACGCCGATCCGCTACGTTGTCTACGTCATCAAGGAGAACAGGACGTACGACCAGGTGCTGGGGGACCTCCCGCAGGGAAACGGGGACCCGGCGATCTGCCTTTTCCCGGAAAGGGTCACGCCGAACATCCACGCGATCGCGCGCCAGTTCGTGCTGCTCGACAATTTCTACGCCAACGCCGAGGTGAGCGCGAGCGGCCACGAATGGAGCATGGCCGGATACTCCGCGGAATTCGTGGAAAAATCGTGGCCGGTGAACTACGGTAGGGAAAAGAGCGGAACCCATGTCCCGTACCCGGGCGAGGGCCACTATGCCGCGGCCGTGCCCGCTCTGGGGTACATCTGGGACCGGGCCGCCGCCGCCGGCGTGACCTATCGCAGTTACGGAGAATTCACGGTTAACCCGTCGAGGCCCGGGCAGCCGGTGGAGACCAACCTGCCCGCCCTGAAGGGGCACGTCGACCCTTCCTACCGCGGCTGGGATCTCAGGTTCCACGACCGCGACCGGGCGAACGAGTTCATCGCGGAGCTGCACCGGTACGAGGCCGCGGGCGACATGCCGAGGCTCCAGATCGTACGCCTCCCCCAGGACCACACGTCGGGGGCGAAACTGGGGGAATGGACGCCCGCGGCGATGGTGGCGGACAATGACCTTGCCCTCGGGCGGCTGGTCGAGGCGGTGAGCCGGTCGAGGTTCTGGCCGCAGACGGCCGTGTTCGTGGTGGAGGATGACGCCCAAAGCGGCCCAGACCATGTGGATGCCCACCGGACCGAGGCGCTTGTCGCCGGTGCATTCGTCAGGCGCGGCGCCGTCGACTCCACGCCCTACACGACGTGCTCGATGCTGCGCACGGTCGAGATGATCCTGGGCCTGGACGCGATGTCGCAGTTCGACGCCGCTGCGGCCCCGATGAGGGCGAGCTTCCAGCCCGTGCCCGACCTGGCGCCGTTCCGTGCAGTCGAGGCGAGGGTTGACATCGAGGAGAGGAACCGGCGCAAGAGCCCCTCGGCGGCGATCTCATCCCGGTTTGACCTGTCGCGGGAGGACGCCGTCGACGAGCAGACCTTCAACCGGGTGATCTGGGCCGCGGTCCGGGGCGACGATGCGCGCATGCCGGCCCCGGTCCATGCCGCATTTGTCCGGCGGCTGCCCGGTACCGACGACGGCAACTGACCCGGTTCAATTGCGGTCGGCCGGCTCGAAGGGGATGGGATTGATGCCGTGCTGCCGGCACAGAGCGATGTCCACGATCGAGTATTGCGGCGTGCCCAGGAACGGGAGGGTCGACTGGAGCTCCTTGGAGCCCTCGGCCGCCGCCGCCGGGAACGGGGCCGAGCCCAGCATGGTGGTCTCGAACGCGACCAGGCGGCCCCCGTCGGGGGCGTCATAAAAGCCGGTGAAGCAATGGCCGGGCCGGAACAGCAGGACCGGCCGCAGCCCGATCCTTCGAAGTATCGAGGCGAACAGGACCGATGCGTCGACGCAGTTCGCCCCCTGGTCGTGGACCGACTGGTCAAGGAAGCGCACGTACTGGGTGGAGACGAAGGGGGAGGTGCTGCTGTCGGTCGCCACGTTCACGTAGCTCAGGCCGCGCGCCGCCAGGGTATCCCAGACGGCCTGGGCCTGCAGCAGGGCGCCCTGGGCGCCGGATTGGTACCCCGTGAAGGAATGAACGCTGCCGCCGGACATGGCCTCCTGCAGGAGCGCGTTTATCCACGGATGGTCCTCGTTGACGAACGCGGCAAAGCAGATGCTCGTGTCCTGCCATTGGCCCGAGGCGTTGAGGAAGATGCGCGAGACGGCCTCGTTGACCGAATGGACCGTGCAGACGAGGGTCGCCTCGGCCTCCGGCTGCCCGTCGGCCATCAGCGTCGCCACGAACGACTGCGGCCCCATCTGGGTCGTGCGCCTGAGCAGGTCGAAGTTCCACGGGAGCTCCGGATTGAGCGTGGCCGCGCCCGAGGGCGCATCGAAACCGACCTGGAGGGGCAGGACGAAGAGGCCCGAATCGATGCGCAGCTGGAAGGACCCGGAGGCGGGCAGGTTGCGCAGCGCGATCGTCAGGCACCGGGCGTACTCCGGGTGCGATGCTGCGAAGGACAGCAGGAGGGACGGGTATATGTTGTTCTCGAACGACCCTGTGATCTCGCAGCCGGGACGGCCCGCGATCGCGCTCGGCGGGGCCTCGCGGGCCGATACGGCCGCCACCCGCCGCTGCGGCGCATGGGCCGGCTGGGCGGGCGCCGCCGCAGGCCTGCTCCTCTCGATGTACATCCCGATCCTGATCCCCACCGCCACGAGAAGGAGCGGCACAACCACGTACCGGGTCACGCCGCTCAGGCGTCTCTTCGTCGAGCTGCGATTCGAGGCGGCGCTCATGGATGACTCTGGCATGTGGAGGATGACGGACGCTGCAAGATGAAGTTTCTTTCTTGCGTGCGCAATCCAGTGACATCAAAGGGGCTCCCTGGCGGCACATGCACACCCGAGCCACAAAAGCCCTTCTCGCCCTCGCGGGCGCCCTCGCCCTGGCCGGGTGCTCCCACCTGGTGACGCGCTCGCTGCCCAATTCGGACATCGCGCATTTCAAGCACATCTTCGTGGAGCACAGGCTGGCGGACAGCTACGGCATCGCTGATGAGATGGCCCGGCAGCTCACGGAGATGGGCTACGACGCGTCCGCCGGAGCGCTGACGATGATGCCGAGCAATGCGGAGCTCATCGTGTCCTACGAGGACATGTGGACGTGGGACTTCAACACGTACATGATCGAGATCGACATGCACGTTAGGTCCGCGCGGACGGACAAGATCCTGGCCGTCGGGCATTACTATCGGCCCACCATGGTATTCGGCCACCCTCCCGCCTCGATGATCCACGAATTGCTCGCCAAGCTGTTCAAGCACCCGTGAGTCGGCCGGGTGCCAGGCCCCGCGTCCGGACCGCGGCCGGCCGCGGTCGCGGGAGGAAGCGCGGCCGGGCGCGGTCGCAAGGAAGGGGCGCCCCGGCGCGCCGCCGCGCAGGGCGCTGGAATAAAGGACGGCATGGGACACTCTTATCGGCGGTGAAATCCATGCTCCTCCCATTTGCCTTTTTGGCCGCCGCGGCGACTGTGTCGGCCGACCCCGCCATGAAATCAACGAACCCGGCCGGTTCCCAGGCCCAGGGCGCCCTTTGCGCGGTTGACGGCGCGAAGTCCGCTTGCGGACTCCCGTCCAAGGTCGTCATCGACATGTCCAAGTCCGCCGTGAAGCACACGAATGAGGAATGGCAGGGGCTGCTCACCCCGGAGCAGTACAGGGTGGCGCGCCTCCAGGGGACCGAGCCCGCCTTCCGCAACGCATACTGGGACAGTCACGAGGACGGGGTCTATTTCTCCGTGTGCAGCGAAACGCCCCTTTTCGACAGCCGCGACAAGTTTGACAGCGGCACGGGCTGGCCGAGCTTCACGAAGCCGATCGAGCCGCTCTTTGTCTCCGTCGAGAGGGACACAAGCTACGGGATGATCCGCGACGAGGTGCACTGCGCGACGGACGGCGCCCACCTCGGCCATGTCTTCGACGACGGCCCTGCGCCGACCGGAATGAGGTACTGCATGAACTCGGCGTCGCTGCGGTTCATGCCCAGAAAGCAGTACGAGGCCTGGGTGGCTGCCCGGCCGGCTCCCGTCGCGCCAAAGTGACGCCCGAAGATCGGACCCGCGCCGCCATGTTCCGCATTAGCCGCCTATTCCCCCTGCTTATCCTCCCTGCGATGACGACTCTCACGAACGATTCAAGGGCCGACTCCGTCGTTCTCGGCGGCGGGTGCTTCTGGTGCCTGGACGCGGCCTACAAGCTGCTCCCCGGAGTGACCCATGTGACCTGCGGCTACGCGGGCGGCACGGCCCCGAATCCCACCTATGAGCAGGTGTGCACCGACGAGACAGGCCACGCCGAGGTGGTGAAGGTCGATTTCGACCCGTCCAAGGTCTCGCTGGACAGGGTTCTCGGGTATTTCTGGGACGTGCACAATCCGACCCAGGTCGGCGGGCAGGGCAACGACATGGGGAGCCAGTACCGCTCGATCATCCTCTACGCCGACCCGGCCCAAAAGGCCGCCGCCGAAAGGTCGCGCGCCGAGGCCCAGAAGCCGCGCGACCGCAGGATAACGACCGAGATCGTGCCCTTGGAGCGGTTCTGGCCCGCGGAGGATGATCACCAGGATTTTTTCGAGAAGCACCCCGACCAGGGATACTGCGCCGCGGTGATCCGGCCCAAGGTGGACAAGCTCAGGCACCTGCTCGAAAGCGGGAAATAGGGGCGCGGCGCGGGCAGTACCCGCTTTCCGGGGCCCGCCGGGGGGGCGACGGTTCAATTTGATTACCTGGGAAGTCGAGTATTGGATCATGCCTAGCGAACATGGTCCCGGTATGGTCACCTCTGCCTATGCTTCCGGGCGCCGCGCCCCTGCCGCCTGCGGGCTGGATTGATGGCGGGGCGCTGCAAGGGCCCGGGCGCGCGAGGGAGGCCCTGTGAGACCTGCGCTGGCATGGCTGGGCGACCTCGGGCGGCTTTCATGGGGACTCCTGTACTGGAACCTTCGCAAGTCGGCCTTCCGGTTCCGCGGCGCGTCGGGCGCCGCCCCGTGCCAGCACCCGAGCGATTCGGGCCGGGGGGGCGACACTGGCTGCGAGGCGTGCGCCGGATGGCGCGATGCGCGCCGCTTCCGTAGGCTGTGCCCGCTGCTGGAGGTGGCCGCCGGCGGCCGGCGCATCTGCTCGGCCGACGCGCGCGATGTCCGCCCGTTCTGGGGGCGCGCCCTTGTTTTCTACGGTGGGTCGGCGGCAGTCGTGGCCCTGGTCGCTGCGATCGGCGTGTTCTCGGCCATGCACGCGATTGGGTACCGTGTGCCGTTCTATGCGGTCGCGTGGCCTCCGGCCTGGCATCGCATCCAGCAGGCCCGCGCGGACTATTTCTGCCGCATGGCGGTGCGGGCGTTTTCCGCGGGCGACGCGCGGCAGGGCTTCCTCGCCCTGAATCAGGCCTACGCGCTGGACCCCGCCAACGTCAGCGCGGCCCTGCTCCTGGCCCAGTTCACCCAGGTCGCGAACCCGGATTACTCCGACGCGATCTACTCGCGGCTCATCCTCGAGCGCCGAGGGAACACCGAGGAGACGGCGCGGGCCTGGTTCCGGGCGCTGCTGTCGAGGGGCGATTTTGTTTCGGTGGGCCGCCTTTCGGGCAGAATGCTCGGCGACGGGGCCGCCCACGCGCCCGCGTGGATCCAGGGCATCCTGTTCGCGGAGCGGATGACCGGCGATCCGCGCGAGGTGGACAGGCTGCTTGCCAGGCCGGGAAAGATTCCAGGCGTGGCCCGCTCCGTGCTATCGCTTGCGAGGGACGTGCGCTCGGGGAGCCGGGATGAGATGCTCCGGAGGGTGGGGATGTCCGTGGGCGGCGCCGCCAGCGCCCTTGAGCTCTACAATTCGCTTGGCCGGCTGACCGAGCTCGGGCGCGCCTCCGACGTCGTGGCCCTTCTGGAAGGGCCCGGAGGGGCTTCGCTCGAGCCCTACGACCGCGAGTCGCTCAAGCTCGACGCGTTTTCGGCTCTGGACTGGCGCGTCCTTGAGCGGAAGGAAATCGGCCTGATCCTGGAGCAGGGCACCTCCGCGCCCGCCGCCACGCTCGTTGCGGCGCACCTGATACGCCACCCGGACGCCGACAGCGCCGCTTTCGTCTTCGGTCAGCTTGCGCTCAAGCCGCTGCCGGCCTCGGCCGAAAACGCGGGCGCGCACGTCGCGCTGCTGTGCATGGCGGGGGTCAACGGCCTCGATGCGCACATGAAGCGGGAGGCCGGCCTTCTGGGCTGGAACGCGGGCGGGCAATCCGCCGTGTGGGGCCACATCCTCGAGTTCTTCGGGGGCCCGGCCCGGGACAGGAACCCCGCGCAGATCCTGCCCGCACTCCACCAGCTGCCGCTAGAGGTGGTCTACGCCCTTGAGGCCCACTACCGGGCTGCCGCCCCGGCATCGTCGGGAGGCGCCTCCGCGCCTGGGAAGGCGGCCGGGAGCGACGGCGATCCCCGGGGCTAGGGCGGCGCGGGGCGATTGGGCCGGCGCCCGGACTTGCTCAGCGCTCGTGGCCGTAGGGATCGGACTGGCTTTCAATCAGCCGCTGACGGCGCTCTATTGTGGCGACAACGTAGCGATCGTTGAGCTCGTTCAGGACCTCGTCCACGTCGCGCTCCTGCACGTAATGGGCCAGCGCGTGGGCCCTCAAAACCTCCCAGTAGCTCTCAAGCTCCTTGCCCTCGATTCTCGCGATGGTCTCGAGCGCGGCGGTCGCGCTCGCATGGAAATCGCTCAGCCTCTTCGCGACGACCACGCGCGCGTCCGACTCCATTTCCTGGGCGGAGGGAAGCGCTTCCCGGTCGTGCTTCAGCGCCAGCGCGTCGACCCAGGCCACGACCCCCTTGATGGGAAGCTCGGCCAGCTGCACGTCCTTGTAGGGTGAGTTGACGGCGTACATCGCCATGGTCCGTGACAGGGAGTCGAGCTGCAAGGCGGTCCGGTCCAGGTTGTCCGCGCCCATGCGCAGCTCCGCAAAAGCCTGGGCGCGGTCCGAGAACGCGGAGCGGGTGCCGCCTGCCGCGCCGAGGAAGGACACGGCGACGTTCTTGATGTTGCGAGCCAGGGCGAGCAGTTGCTCGCCATAATGCTCGATCAGCCTGTCCCAGGCCTTGATCGACTCGGCGATCTTTGCGCTGCGGCGGTAATTCTCGGAGGCCTGCCTAAGGTACTCGCGCAGCCGGTCGTGGATGGCGTTCTTCAGCCACTTCTCGATTGCATCGAGCTTGCCCAGTCTGGCCGCGATTCCCGCCTTGTTGTTCAGCAGGTTCTGCATCGACGCCTCAAAAGCCTCCTTCTGCTTCTTGGTGGCGAGGAGCCCAAATGGCGGGCGCGTCTGCGCCACCTGATCCTTCTCGGCAACCAAGCGCTCATTGGCTTCACTCAAGGCGGTCCGGCAAAGGTCGAGATAGGCCTCGTCGCGTAGAAGCAAGATGACGTCGTCAGGCAGCGACATACCCGGAATGAGTGCGGGGTTTCATGGCTGAGCAGTATCTTAAAAACGGCTCAAAGAGCCATGTGGTCAACTGGAAAGGGATGGGTATTACCACTCCAGGGGGCCCGCGGATCCGTCGCATGCTCCCGCTTGACCTGGTTCCTCGGCCGGGAATGATTCAGGCGCATTCCCTGTCCGCATGAACTTCCGCAAACTGGGCCGCACGCATCTCAAGGTCTCCGAAATCGGGTTCGGAGGATGGGCCATCGGAGGGGGGTGGGGGCCGCAGAGCGATGCCGATTCGGCGGCGGCCCTCAACCGCGCGCTCGATCTCGGCGTCAACTTCATCGACACGGCTGCGGGGTACGGCGACGGGAGGAGCGAGCGGATAATCGCCGGCGTCCTCAAGGGCCGGCGCGAGTCCGTGGTGGTCGCAACCAAGACTCCCCCGACGCCAGGCCCCTGGCCGCCGTCGCCGTATTGCGTGGCCTGCGAGCGCTACCCCGAGAGATACCTTCGCGAGAACATCGAGCAGCGCCTGCGGAATCTGGGGACGGACCGGATCGACATCCTCCAGCTCCACACGTGGACCCGGGCCTGGAACCGGAATCCCGAGCCGTTTGCCGTCCTGCGCAAGCTGAAGGAGGAGGGGAAGGTGCGGTTCGTGGGCGTGTCCACGCCCGAGCACGACCAGAACAGCGCGATAGGGCTCATGCGCGACGGTTGGGTCGACGTCGTCCAGGTGATCTACAACATCTTTGAGCAGGAGCCAGCGGCGGAGCTGCTCCCCGCGGCCGCCGAGACGGATGTCGGAATCATCGTCCGCGTCGTCTTCGACGAGGGATCGCTGACCGGCAAGTGGACCGGGGACACGAGCTTCCCGGAAGGCGATTTTCGGCGGAGCTACTTCGAGGGCGACCGGCTCGGCAGGGCGGTCGCGCGTGCCGCGCGGGTCGGCGAGGCGATCAGGGGTAGCGGGTACACGCTGCCCCAGGCGGCGATCAGGTTCGCGCTTGCGCACCCCGCGGTGGGCACGGTCATCCCCGGGATGCGCAATCCGTCGCAGGCCGAGGCCAACTGCGCCGCGAGCGATTTGCCCGCAATGGCGGAGGACCTCCAGCGCAGGCTGCGCGCGCACAACTGGCTCCGCGGCTTCTGGTACGCCGGGAAGTAGGAGGCACCGTCCGGCCAGCCCGGTCATCTCGACCTCGCCGGCGCCCCGCGGGAAGGCAGCGGCGCCAGGAACTCGGCTGGGCCGGGGTTCTGCCGGAAGGAGACCTTCTGCCACGTGCGCCCCGTTCCGCCCCAGAGCCTGCCGTTCTGGAAGACTAGCGCCTCCGAGACGCAATTGTTCTCCGCCCCCCCCTTTCTCAGGGTGGAAAACTCCCTAGGCTGTATCTCGAGGTCCATGTGCTCGCTGCGCCCGCGGCTGGAGGAGGAACCGGCGCTGGGCTGGCTTCCAAGGCTCAGGCTTGCGCCGGTCCCGGAGTTGCGCAGCACCTGCAGCCGCCTGCCTACGAGCTCCGCGGCAAACTGGTTGGTTTCGCGGTCGCTGTTGGCGTGGAATATTTTAGTCCCCATGTTTCCCAGGAGGGAGTCGGTCATCGCTTTTCCGCCGGAGTCGCCGCCGAGGGCTGCGATCAGGCTCGGGTAATTCTGTGTCAGGTAGACGCTTGCAACGCGGGAGGACCGGGCGGTTGCCTGGAAAAGGGAGTCGTAGCGGCTGGCAAAGTGCTGGCACTCGTCCGCCCAGAGGAACAGGGGCCGGCCCAGGCCGCCTCCGTTGTCCGAGCGCCGCTCGACGGCCTTCTGGAGGCTGTATTTCCAAAGGACGGCCGCCATGCGCCCGACCGCGGACCACTCCTTCACCGGCAGATCGACGACCACGATCCTGCCCGCTATCACGTCCTCGGGGGAAATGCTGGACCCCTCGCAGAACAGCTCCCTCATCTTTCCGCGCATGAGGGCCTCCGCGAGCGTCGAGAACATCGCCACGATGCTTCCGCGGGTCTTGTCGCCCAGGGTCGGGAAGTGGCTGAGCCAGTAGCCGGCGACTTCGCGGCAGTCGATTTCCCAGGAAGTTCCGCGCGCCCGGCCTTTGGCGATCTCCAGCCGGCGCCAGCATTCGGACCTGGCTCTCCAGGCAAGCGATCGCACGGCCGATGGCTCCATGGGCGCGCTCCGGATCACGTCGAACATCGCGTGGAGGGACGCCGGCTCGCCGGCCATGAGGAGAATATCCACGCAATTGCGGACAAGCGACTTCATCGCCCGCTCCCAGAATGGGTCGCCGCCGCGCGCGTGCGCGTCGCCGGAGCCGATCGACGAGACCTCCATGAACAGATTCACGAGGTTCTCGGTGAGGCCCGCGCCCTCTCCCGGGCGAAGCGACTCGTGCCGCATGAAGTTGAAGCTCCACGGCTCGCCGCGCCCGAACATCACGAGATCGGAACCTCTGCCCGTTTCGGCGGCGTAGCCCCGCCACAACGCGGGCTCGTCGGGTTTGGCGCAAAGGACCAGCCCGCCAAAGCCCGCCGCAAGGAATGACGTCGCGAGCGCGCGTCCGCTCCCCGACGTCTTGCCCGACCCGGTGCCCCCGAAGATCACCGTGCCCTCGCAGGCGTCCTTGATGCGCCAGATGTCCCCGCCCATGTCAACGAGCCCGCGTTGCTCCGGCCACGCCTCCAGGAGCGGGGGGGGATGGGTGCTCACAGGCCCCTGCCCCCGATCTCCCGCTCGCACGCTGTCTGCGCCAGCGCCGAGCTCTCGAAGAGGTCGTCCAGCGAGGCAAGCGGAACCCGATCCCCGCGGTCCTCGCGGCTGCCGATCTGCGCATCCTCCGCGAACTGCCTCGCCCTTCGGTCGAGCTCCAGGCTGAGGAAGAGCGCCGATTGCCTGAGCTGGTCCGGATCGGCCCCCTCGGGGAGGTGGTCGATGGCCGGAAGGATGCCGCGCAGGGACACCAGCGGGTCGCCCAGGCCGGCCTGGACCAGGCGATCGTTCACCTGGCTGAGCGTTTCCTCGAACTCGCGGACGAGCCAGACCGAGGAGGCACGATCGAGGCCCCCGGGCGCGCGGCCGGCGCCAAGCTCGGGATCGGTCGGCAGCTGGCTCGGGGCTTCGAGCGCCTCGATCGTCGGCGCGTGGCAGTGAGCGGTATCGGTCGGCGGCGTGGAGAATATGGCGGATCCGGAGGGGATTGCCCTCGCGCGCGTCGCCGCGTTGTCAAGGAGCGCAAGCTCTCGCGGGCAGGTGCGGTTCAGGTTCTCGCGCACGGCGCTTCTCCACGGGCCCTCGGAAGGGATGCCTATCTTGGCCGGCTTGTGGAAGGAGAGGGAGCGCGCGAGCGCCGATTCGAGCTGCTCGGCCATCGCCGCGATCACCGCCGGCGGCAGCTCCGCGGCGAATCTCTCCGCCGACGGCTCTCGGTCGCCCAGGACTATTCGTTCCAGCATCCGGAGCACCGCGATGCGCGGCGCCTCCATCGCGGCGACGAGCCTCCCGCAAACCCCGTCGACGCGAAGGGAGGGCGCCGTGTCGCCGCTCACGGCCGCCCCGTACCCGAGCTCCGTGAGCGCCTCGGCCTGCCTGCCGATCCATTGGCGCTTCGCCTTTTCGGCGGCACGCGCCAGCGCGGCAGGGTCGATGCATCCGAGCCGGGCCGGCGCCTCCTCAAAGGACGTAAGGTTGAGCACCCGCGCGTGAACATGCAGAAACGGCATGAGCCATCGGTTGTTGGGCTCCACGAACTGGCCCGTGAGCATGCGCCCAGTCAGGCGGGTGCCTTTGGGTCCCGGACTGCGCGAATGCGCGCCTGTTTCCAGGCGCTTGCAGAAGTCATTCCCCAGCAGTATAAAGCGTTCAATGACGCGCCTGTCGCCCGCGACCAGGGCCAGGGCGGAGAGTGAAGGATCGGCCGACTGGACGAAGTCGAAGGCCCCAAACCTTCTCAGGGGCCTTCCGTAGGCCCGGGGAAGGGGGCGGTGGGGAGCGACGCTGCCGATTTCGTAGTGCTCAGGGCCGAATCCGTCCACCCAGGGAAATGTCCCGTGGAAAAGCTTCCTCCATCTCTGCAGATCCAGGTTCTCCGCCAGCCGGCAAACAGGCCCCGAAAGGGAGCCGGTGCAACAGGGCTTTGGGAAGGGCGCTAGGATCGACGGATCGGCTCCGAGCAGGAACCGATGGTAGTGGGAATGGTGGCTTGAATGCGCCGCCAGCGGGAAGGGATAGGTGGATTTTTCCATGGCCGGATTCCTCAATGGGCAGCACGCCGCCCGAAGCCCGTTGTCAGGGCATCCCGGCCGGGCCTGCTTGGCGCCGCCGGTATATCCGGGGGCGGTGCGCCGATCCCGATCTGCACGGGCGCGAGGGCGTGGGCCGACCCGAGAGACCCTCCAAGGGCGATTCGCCGCGGGGCGTCGAGCATCATGGTTCATATGAGACATCCAACGCAGATGATACGACAAGTCTAAAAACAACGTTTAACGGTTTATTTTCCCGCTGCCGTTGGCTGCTCTCATGGCGGCCCCGGAGCGTACCTGGTCCAGTATGATGAAAGTGCCGTCCAGGCCCCAGAGCCTACGCATCTGAGCTCGCAACGGGGCGCTCGCCCGCCACGGAGGGACGAATCCGTCCCCCGGGTGCATCCGGAGGCCGCCGATCCTCTCCGGGAGCCCGAGGCACCGCGCGGCCCAATGGAGGGGGTTCCAGTCGCCGAACCACCACGGCGGGATCCTGCCGTCTGGCGTCGCCGGCATCGCGATGCATTTCCTGTAGAGCCAGCGGCCCTCTGCCGGGGCAAAGACGACATGGAAGGGTGGGAGTGTCCGCAACTCCCGCTTCGGCACGAACGGCTGCTCCGAGAAGGAGACGTTCGTGGTGCGGCCCGCCTGGCCCCGGGAATAGGAGACCTCGCGGGAGATCCGCGCGCTGATCAGCTTCGAGCTCTCATCGGCGCATTCCTCGGTGGCGGCCTGGCAGATCCAGCGGTTGCGAAGGTTGGCGAGGAGCGGCGCGGCATTTTCCCTTCCGCCAAGCTTCAGCCAGACGGCATTCTGCGACTGCGTGGCCGCGTAGACGGCGCCCTGCGCCTCGCGCACCACGTCGGCCTCGCAGTCGGCGCGAACGGCGTGCCTCTGCCACTCGTCCTGCTCCACGAGGATGACGTTTCGGTTGAGCCAGCCTGGATCGTCTCCGCGCCCGTCGAAGCGCTCCAGGATGATCTGGTAGGCTAGCGTCTTGAGGAGGGTCGCCACGTACCGGCGCTGGACCGAGAACCTCTGCGGAACGGCGAGGCAGACGACCTTTCCAAGCTGGATGTCGCGGAGGTCAAACGTGCTGTCCGAGCAGAAGACCTCGGCGATCTCGGGCTCCGAGAACGGGACGAGGAAGTTGTAGAGCGTGCTACGAACGCCTCCCAGCTGGTCCGGCGGCTGGTTCCAGTAGTTGTTCTCCAGCTGGAAGCGCGCTTCGCAAAACGCGCTGGATCCGGGTAGGCTCGGGTGCTCTTGCGAGCATCGGAGTAGGTACCGCCGATAGCTCTCCTGCACGGTGAGGATGTCGAAGAGCGTCAGCAGGGTCGGCCCGGCGCCGCGCGTCGCCCGCGGCGCAGCGGATCTCCCGGCGGCCTTCACGGCCCTTACCAGCCTGATGCCCCAGGCGATCTTGTCCCGCGCCTGGGGGACAAAGAACTCGTCGCGCGTGTCGGACTCCTCGACCGACAGCCCGGTGTCCACGATCATCTTTGCCGTGGTGTCGGCCGGTATCTCGTCCATCGAGATCAGGTTGAAGCGGACCGAAGGGGACCAGTCGCGCGGCGCCCAAGACGGGCGCGTGCGAAGCAGGCAGAGGTCCTCCCCCCGGCCGTGATGGCGCAGGAGCGATTCGATGGCCTGCCATTCGTTTCCCTTTTCGCCGCAGACAAACCCGCCCCAGGGGGGAACCCTGTACCTCATCGCGCGGCACGCGTCGGCGCCATCCTGGAGCTTCCGGTCGAGGCGCTCGCAGAGGGCCCTGAGGCATCCGATCTCCGCGTCGAGGCTCTCCGCTGGGCCGCCTGCCTCCGCTGCTGCCGGGCCCCCGGCCTGGGCTCTCCGCGCGACGCATAGCAGGTTGTTCCGCTCCTCGGCCTCGCGGCGGGCGGACCCCAATCGGCAGATCCGGTCGTTTGCGTCCGCCGATTGGGCGCGGTTCTCCCGTTTCAGGTCGTCGAACTCGGATTGCGCTTGGCTGCCGGGCCATTCCGGGCGCTCGGCCCCCGATTCGTTGACGCAGAGCGAATGCAGCCGCGGAATGATGCATGCGAGGGTCTTTCCCGACCCGGTGGCCCCGGTGACGCAGCCCCCCCTGCAGCCCGCGTTGCGGTCGACCTTGATCCCGGCGTAGGCGTACATGGCGCCCGGGACCCTGCGATAGATCGGCCTCCTCTGCTTGGGTCCCAGGATGAGGTGCGCCATCACGGCCCAGCTTGCCGGCCACGCCCACCACCCGATGAAGTCCAGGGCGCGCGCAGCCTGCGGATGCCGTCCGGCCGGCATCCAGGCGGGCGCCAAGTGAACGGGGGAAAGCCGGCCGAGGCGCTGGAGAACGTGGGCAAGGAATGCCGCAGCGGCCGCGACCAGAAGCGCTTCGGCCAGCCTTGCGAGGACATAGCGCGCATACTGGACCCGGTTCACGCCCGGGAGCGGACGTTAACACCGATTATTAGACAAGTCTAATATTCTTGCTGCGGCCCGCCCCACCGGCGCCGGCTCACCGCCAGCGGCCGCCGCGCCAGACCCAGCCGCGTGCCCCGCGGGCCCATCTGCCGGAGACCCATGCGGCACCCCTGAAGGGCGGGCGGGCGTAATGGCCGGCGTTCCAGTACCAGCCGCCATGCCAGCCCCAGAAGCCGGCGAGCCAAACGTAGTCGGGATAGGGGCTGGCGGAAACATACTCGACGATCGGGGGCGGGGGCTCATAGCCCACCGCGGTGCCGTCCTCCATGGCCGGGGCGGGTGGGGGCGTCGAAGGAGCGGGCACCGCCGAGGCCGCCGGCGGGGCGGGAGGGCCCCCGGGGGGAGGTCCCTGGGGCGCGGGATTCGCGGGGGCCGTGCCGGGCGGCGCCGGTGGTGCCTGGGGCGCGGAGGGAGGTTCGCTCACGGTCCAAGCCCCGTCCACCCAGGCCCAGCCCGCGTTCCCCTGGACCCAATGGCCCGCGATCCACACCGCGCTGGGCGAAGGGGGAATCTCCCAATGGCCGGCCATCCAGGCCCAACTTTGGGCGTAGAACGACCAGTGCCCCGCCAGCCAGACATAGCCGGGCCCCGGTGCGGTAGTCACCTGCTCGGCCACAGGCGCGGGCGGAGCCTGGTAGACGGCCGTCGTGGGGCTCCCGGACGTCGGATAATACAGGGGCACGGCCAGGTTGAGCCGAAACCCTATGTACGCATCGGCGCGGGGGGCGCCCAATGCGATCACTGCGATCACTGCGGGAATGAGTACGAGCGACTTGGAAATCATTGCGTACGTGAGCTTAAGACGTCATCAAATGACAAAGGATACGCCTTCCTGGTTCCCACGCAACCGGCGCGCCCTGATCACCGGGCGCGTCAGAGGATTGCGCGCAGTCCGGGAATGCGCCGGGCGAGGTCGGCCAAGATGAAGCTCCCGGCGAGGCCGGCGGCCGTGAGCATCGACACCATGAGGAACGGGTCGGTGGGGAGCCGCCGCAGCGCGAGCGTGCAGAGGACGAGCACGACGGGATGGAAAAGGTACACGCCAAACGACCGGTCGGCGAGCCAGCGCGTCAGGGGGGTCGGCTTGTCGAGCTCCGCCGAACAGAAGGCCAGGGCGCCCAATCCGAGCCCGACGCCGGCCAATTGCTCCCAGGCCGCGAGCCCCAGGGCCGCGAGATGCCAGCCGCCGGCAAATTCGTCGAGCCCCTTTCCCCTGAGGATCCCTCCCGCAAGCAGCACGGCCGCGAGCGCGACGGGGCCGAGAATCAGGCCCAGCCATCCGGCGCGGCGCGCCAGCGCGGAGCGGGCGAGCAGCTGGAACCAGCCGCCGCGCGCCGAGGCGACGCCCGCGCCGAATGCGAGGATGTACTGCGGGAAAAAGCCCAGCTGCATGTTGAGCACGGACGTTCCGATCGGCTGCACCGCGCGGACCAGGAACGTGGCCGCGGCCAGGACGAGCGCCCAGGCGAGGACCGCCGCCGGCCGCGGAGCGGGGCGGGTTGAGGTGTTGCCCGCTACGGGCGCCGACCGGGCGGATCGCCATCCGGCGAGGACAACCGAGAAGACGAGCAGCGCCGCGGCAAACCACATCGGACCGCTTTTGCCTAGGAACCGGCCGTGTGCCAGGTATCCGAGGTAGGCGCCGGGGTGCGACCCGGGGCCGTTTGCGCCCGGGTTGATCACGAACGTTATCAGGGGGCCAACCGCCAGCATGTACAAGAGGGTCGGCAGGCCCAGGCGCACAAGGCGCTCCCGAACAAAACTGGCGGGCCCCCGGCGCTCAAGCGATCCGTGCGCGAAATACCCCGCGACTAGGAAGAGGGCCCCCATGAAGAACGACTGGAGGTGCCCCTGCCAGAATACGAATGCGACCTTGATGTGGAGGGGCGGATCGGGGCCCTCCTTCACGTACCAGCGGCCCACGTGGCTGTAGGTCACGCACGCGTGCATGTTGACCACCAGCACGATCACGAGCGTGCGCAGCTGATCAACCCAGGCCAGGCGGGCGGCCCCGCCCTGGCGTTCGGCCGACAATGGATAAGGCATCAGCGGCCCCAGCCTACGTCACCAGAAGTAAAAGTCTCCGCGAGTGAAACTGGTCGTCTTGGGCGTGCTGTTGGGCGCATGATTCTTGAAGTTCGCGTCGTAGTCCAGGTTGCGGGTCGTCGGCTGGATGTAGACCTTGTCGCCGATCGAGGCCTGGAAGGAGTTTCCGACGTACGGGCCCCTGAAGTAATCGGAGGCGAACAGCTGGCCGAGCGAGCCGTCGAGCGTGACCGTGAGCCCGGGACCCCACCAATCCTCCTCCATGCGGACGAGGTTCTGGACGCCGCCGCTGTTCATCGTCAACGTAGATGGAGTGTTGCCGGTCAGGATCGCCGCGTTGATGGTCAGGCCGTTGCTGGTGCCATTGCTGGGCGTCATATTGAAGGTGCCGGGCCAGCTGTTCACGACGGGCGCGCTTGGGACGGCCACGCGATTCCCGATGGGAAGGCCCGATTCGGCTGGGGTCCATGCTTGGGATAATGCCGTTATTGCATCCGCCATGATCGCCGATGGGTTGTTCTGGACGTTGCTTGCCACGGTGATCTGGGTCGTGTTGAAATCTCCTTGGACAAAGACGCCGTTATTTGAGGCCACCGAGAATCCCAAGGGATTGCCATTGGGGTCATTAAAAGCGGGAGTCGTGGTGGCGTGGGCCAGGAGGATGCCGTTCAGGTTGGCGGGAAGCCCGAGATTGGTGTTGTTCGAACTGTCGTAGGCATAGACCAGGCCATTGTAGCCGGACGTGGTGTTCCCGATCGTCGCCGGATAGTTCGTGATAAGGTAATGTATCGCGTCGTTCAGGTTGCCGACATCGAGCGTCGAGATCTCGATGTTCTGGGCGCCGTTGATCAGTTCGCGCTTGTCGACGGCCAGCACACGGGCGCTCGTCACGGGGTTGGGGATATGCAGCGCGGCTATCTCGGCCTGGAAAGTCGGGGTGTAGGCCTTGTAGGACGTCGGATTGGTGCCGGAGGGGTCCGCATAGCCGTAATCCACCGTCAGGGGGCCGGAGGTGGGCTGGTTGATCGTGATCAGCAGGCCCGCGCGGTTGTACATCCTGCTTGCGGCGACCAGGGGGTCCTCGGGTATCAGGTTGCCTGAGCCGTCCAAGGGCGGCGGGGCGACGACCGCGCGGTAGACTTCGTTCGGGTCGACGCTGCCAAACGGATCGGTGTAGGCCGTTGGGTAGGTGGCGATATCATATGCGACGTCGACGTTGTTTATGAAGCTCACCTGCGAATTGAGCTTGGACACCTGGAGCATGCGCTGGGCGACCTGGTCAGCCGGGGCGGCGGCCAGGGGATTGGGGTTGAAGACCGGGTCCGAAAGCGCGCCGCTGCCCTCGAGGCGTTGGGTTTCACCGGACATGGGATCCGGTTCGCCGTTGTAATCCTGGAAGTAATAGACCATGTCGGCGACCGTGAGCGTATAGCCCGGCTGGGAGCCCATGTAGGCGCTCGCATTCGTGGAAATGGCGCCCTGGATGGTCATGTTGCCGCCTGCTGCGATCTCGAGGTTGCCCTCGTAGAAGACCGCGAATTGGAACAGCGACGTGCTTTGGAACACGAAGTGGCGGCCGGAATGGAACTGGATGGGCCCCAGGACCGCGTTGTAGATCACGGCCATAGTCCTGGCATCAAAGTAGTAGTTCTCCCCGGTTTCCATCGTGCCCTGAAGGAGGCCCTGGGCGCCCTGATCCGGGGTGTTCAGCGGGTCGAACTGGACGAAGCGCGCGACCCTCCAATTCTCCTGTTGCATGTTCAGGGAGAACGGAGCCGGCTGGTTTGGATTGGTTGTCGGCAGAATGTCCGTTTCCGAGGTGCCGATCACATTGGCGCTTAGCAGGGCGGCCTGGACGGTGGAGGGGTTTGGGCTTACCTGGAGCTGCTGCTGCCAGCAGAGATAAAGGTAATCCATCTCGCTGTCGGCGACCTCCTTTGCCTGGTCAAGGATGGCCTGGCGCACGGAGTTGCGGTAGGTCGTGAGGCTGTAGGACAACACGCCCGCTGCCGCGAACGTGAGGATAACGATGACAATCAAGGCGGCCAGAAGCGCGCTGCCCCGGCACGGGTCTTGTTTGAACGAATGCGTCTTCATGGTCATGGGCGAAACGGGATTCTAGTCGTCTTGCGGGGGCGTGGGCGACGGCGTGGGCGTCGGCGAGGGTGAGGGCGTCGGCGACGGCGTGGGCGTGGGCGACGGCGTGGGTGATGGCGTTGGCGAGGGTGAGGGTGACGGCGTGGGCGTCGGCGACGGCGAAGGCGAGGGCGACGGTGAGGGCGACGGCGAGGGCGAAGGTGACGGCGACGGTGAGGGTGACGGCGAGGGCGACGGGGTCGGCGAGGGCGACGGGGTCGGCGTGGGTGTCGGGGTGTGCGTCGGGGTCGGCGTGGGCGACGGGGTCGGCGTGGGTGTCGGGGTGTGCGTCGGCGTGGGCGACGGGGTCGGTGTGGGTGTCGGGGTGTGCGTCGGGGTCGGCGTGGGCGACGGAGTCGGCGTGGCCGTGGGCGTGGGCGTGTGCGTGGGCGTGGGCGTGGGCGACGGAGTCGGCGTCGGAGTCCCTGTCGCTGTCGGAGTGGGCGTCGGCGAGGGCGTGTGCGTGGGCGAGGGCGTCGGTGTTGGCGAGGGCGTCGGGGTGTGCGTCGGCGTCGGCGTGGGCGAAGGCGTCGGCGTGTGCGTGGGCGTGGGCGTCGGCGTGTGCGTGGGTGTCGGCGTGGGCGTCGGCGTGTGCGTGGGCGTCGGCGTGGGAGTCGGCGAGGGCGTGGGCGTGGGCGTCGGGGTGTGCGTCGGCGTCGGCGTGGGCGTCGGCGACGGGGTCGGCGATGGCGTGGGCGTGGGCGACGGTGTCGGCGTCGGTGTAGGCGAGGGCGTGGGCGTCGGTGTTGGAACCCGTGTCGGCGTGGGCGTGGGGCTGGGTGTCGGCGAGGGTGTCGGCGACGGGGTCGGCGAGGGCGTCGGCGTCGGCGAGGGCGTCGGCGAGGGCGTGGGCGACGGCGTGGGCGTCGGCGACGGCGAGGGGGTCGGCGAGGGAGTCGGCACGGGCGTCGGCGAATAAGTCATGGAGAACGACGGGCCGGCCCTGTTCGCGAATACGGCGCTGACCGTGTTGTTCGAGTAAAAGCTCTTTTTTCCCGCCAAGACGTTGGGGGCCTCCGAGGTGACGGCGAGGGCCAGGTTAAGGCCGACGTAGTAGGCCGTGCCGGTAGTGGACGGCTTGAGCTGAGGAATGAAGGGGTGTTGGCCCGCGACCAGCGACTTTGCGATGACCATGGTCGTCGGCATGTTCCCGGTCGCCGGATACCACCACAACTCCGTGTCGCCCGTCGTGGAATCGACCTGGATCGCATAGGAGCGCTGGCGTTGGATCGTGGCGGTCTCGTTGTTTGTCACCTGCGCCGTGGTCGGCTGGCCCGAAAGGCTGGCCAGGGTGTCGGGGAGCTGGAACTGGTAGGTCGTTCCCGGCGAGGCGGGCGTCGTTAGGAGCACAACGACCTGGGCGCTTCCCGCGGTGAACTGGGGATACGGCAACACCAGGTAATCGCCGGTCTGCGGCACGAGATAATCGGGCGGGGAGGGCGGATTCGGAAAGGTCACAGAGATTATTCTGCTCGTGAGCTGCGTCTGCTGGGCCAGGCCCGCGCCACCGACGTCGATGCGGTAGTTGAACCCCGCATAGCCCGAGCCGCCCGGCGTCGTGAAATTCGCAAGGGCCAGGTCCCCCGACCTGGCCACCTCGTTCGACAGGTGCTCGAAAACGTGCCTTCCCCTGGTCGTCGTGTCGTTGATCGCGGAGGTCTTGCTCGTGCTGACGACGCCGTTCACAAGGAAGGCCACGATCGCCACCATGAGGATGCACGCGACCCCGAGCGCCACGATCATCTCGACCATGGAGAATCCAATAGGAAGCCTCCTGCGGTGAATTCGGTTCTTGCGCCTGCCGGGGCCTTCCGCGGGAAGACTCATGGACAGGCCCTCATGACGCTCACCGTCTGGGTGAGGGTTTCAGCCTGAGGGGAACTTGGGGGGAAGGAATACGTTATGGTGAAGTCACCGCGCAGGAGGGATCCGCCCGATGAGTTTTGTGCGATGGTAGTCGGGTTGCCCGCATTTGCGGTCCCGCCCGGATACACGTACCAAACGGACCGGGTAACGTTTGCCAATATGGGCGCCCCCGTGTTGTCCCCCAGAATCACCGAGAGCCCGGCGGCGGTCCCGGTCGCCACGGTCCCGTCGTAATTCGTCCAGGTCATTCCCGTCCCCGTGGGGGTGGCGCCCGTAACCACGAAAAGCGTATACGGTCCGCTTGAAGTACCCGTCTGCTGCGTCAGGAATTGGTCGGCAAAGGACTTGACCACATAGCGCGCATGATCGTTGTACCGCGCCTTGGCGGCGACCCGGTACGATCCGATCAGGACCGCGAGAATGCTCAGGATGATCATCGATAGCAGAACGGTCGCGATCATGGTCTCGACCAAGGTGAAGCCTCGCCTTGATGAATCGCGACGCTGTCCCGTTGGGGAGCTCGGAATTGGCGCGAATTTCATGGAATTCAAATAAGGGTGCTGCCAATGGATCTGGAATCGGCTTGTGTTAATGCATTGCAAGAGCACTCTTGTATCAACGCTATTCAACGTTAAACAATCGTTATACGTAACCACCGCATCGCCTTGGACAGCGTTCGTGGCCTCTGCGTTTGCGGGTCATCGGATAATCTAATCTGTTGGAATTAAGGCAGAAAACGGAAGTCTTTTCGCAGGGTCGCCGGCGTCCGGGGAGGTGACGCCCACGCTACGATCGATCGTCTAGGACGCCGAAGTGTGGAGGCCCAGTCCGGGATGCCGGGACGATCCGTTGGCCTGGAATCGCCCTCGCGCACGATTAGGCCATTAGGGCTGCTTGCGTGTTCCGACTTGGATTTCGCCCAAGCCACGCCTTCAGCGCGGCCTCGACGGGGCTCTAATCATCCGGCGGAGGAGTGGGCGTCGGCGTCGGCGAGGGCGTCGGCGTGGGAGAGGGTGAAGGCGAAGGCGACGGCGACGGCGTGGGCGTGGGCGAGGGCGTCGGTGAGGGCGAGGGCGTCGGCGTGGGCGAGGGCGTGGGCGTCGGCGAGGGTGAGGGCGTCGGCGACGGCGAGGGCGTCGGCGACGGTGAGGGCGTCGGCGAGGGCGTCGGGGTCGGCGACGGTGAGGGCGTCGGCGTGGGCGTGGGCGAGGGCGACGGCGTGGGCGTGGGCGAGGGCGACGGCGAGGGCGACGGCGTCGGCGACGGTGAGGGCGTCGGCGAAGGTGAGGGCGTCGGCGAGGGCGTGGGCGAGGGCGTGGGCGTGGGCGTGGGCGAAGGCGTCGGGGTGGGCGAGGGCGTTGGTGTGGCTGTGGGTGTCGGCGTTGCCGTGGGCGTGGGCGTCGGCGTGGGTGTCGGCGTCGGCGAGGGCGTCGGCGAGGGCGTGGGCGTCGGCGAGGGCGTGGGCGTCGGCGAGGGCGTGGGCGTCGGTGAAGGCGTGGGTGTCGGCGTGGGCGTCGGCGAGGGCGTGGGCGTCGGCGAAGGCGTGGGCGTCGGCGACGGAGTGGGTGTCGGCGTGTGCGTGGGCGTCGGCGACGGAGTGGGTGTCGGCGAGGGCGAGGGCGTCGGCGTGGGAGTCGGTGCCGATGTGGGGGTGGGTGTGGGCGTCGGCGACGGCGAAGGCGACGGCGAAGGCGACGGTGACGGCGACGGTGAGGGCGTCGGTGAAGGCGTCGGCGTGGCTGAAGGCGTCGGCGTGGCTGACGGCGTCGGCGAGGGCGTCGGCACAGCGGTCGGCGAATAGTCGAAGCCGCGCGGCGGTCCCGAGCGGTTCGCCAGCACGGCGGTCAGCGTGTTGTTCGTGTAGAAGCTCGTTTGGCCGGGCAGGACCTGCACGGCCTCGGACGGCGGGGCGGCGAGCGCCAGCTGGACGCCGACATAATAGCTAGTCCCCCCGGGAACCTTGAGCTGCGGCACAAACGGGAATTGGGGCTGGGCGGGATGCAGGGGATCCGGGGGCAGGGATTTCGCGATCACAAGGGCGGCCGGAGAGCCATCGTTGTTGTTGGAGTACCAGAGCAGCGTGGTCCCCGTCACGGTATCGATCATGTAGCTGCGCTGGCGCTGGATCGTCGCGACCTCGTTCTGGTTGAGCTGATCGGTGGATGGCTGGCCCGAGAGGTCCGCGAGCGAGGCCGAGATGGTGAGAAGGTACTCATTCGGTCCTTCCGGCGACACACCCGTAATGGGGGTGCCCCCGGGGCCGAGGTTGGGGTACGGCAGCTGCAGGAAATCCCCTATCACGGGCGGGAGATAGCCCGGAGTGTTGAAGGTGACATCCACGGTGGTCGCAGAAAGGACCTCCGAACTCGTGACCGTCGGCGTGCCGCCCAGGGTGATCCGGTAGGTGAACCCGGAATACGCCGCGGGGTTGAACGGGTCGGCCACCGTAAAATTGGAGCTCAGCAGGTCGTCGGCCTGGGACAGCTCCTTCGACAAGTGCTCGAACACGTGCCGGCCCCTGGTCGACGTATCGTTGAGGGCCGTGGTCTTCCTCGTGCTGACGACGCCGTTCACGAGGAAGGCCACGACCGCGACCATCAGGATGCACGCGACGCCGAGCGCCACCGCCATCTCGACCAGCGTCATTCCATGCGGGGACTCCTTCATGAGCGCCGCGCCCTTGCTCCGTCCGAATGTGTATGCGGGAGGAATCATGGGGAGGGTCTCACGGAAATTCGCTCCCGGATGGCGCCGTTTCCCGGAGCAGCGCGCGCCGCTGCCGGGGCTTGCTGGAATGCCGCTTGACCGGCCTCGCCAATTGTAAAACCCCGATTAAAGCATGCATGGCGCTGCCCTGTACACGGGCTCGGCTTTAGCGCGGATTTCATGGGTGCGGTCTTTGGTCGCTTGTAGGGCAAATCTGGAATTGTCGCTCGCAGTTGGATTTTAAGAGGATGCCCGTTTCAACAGAATACAATGTCAAAGAATCGTAATACGTAACTACCGCACCGCGGCATCGCCTCGGCGTGCGCGGGAGCGGGGCCGGCCGGGCGCAAGCGGCCCGCAATGGGCGGGTCTGAGGGGGCTTTGGGCCGTCCATTGCGGCCGGCCCGCGAGCTAAGCCGGGGCATTGTGCCCGGGGATACCAAGGCGCCGCCGTGTTCCTGGGTCGGCGCCCGAGCCGCACACGCGCCGGCTCGCCTTCCCTGCGCCATTTTATGGCTGGAGGAATTCAGCCCCGCCGAAACGGGGCTCTAGTCATCCGGCGGCGGCGTGGGCGTGGGCGTCGGCGAAGGCGTCGGGGTCGGCGACGGCGATGGCGTCGGCGACGGCGAGGGCGTGGGCGACGGCGATGGCGATGGAGAGGGCGTGGGTGACGCCGTAGGTGTCGGAGTCGGCGAGGGCGTGGGCGTCGGCGAGGGTGTCGGAGTCGGCGTCGGTGTCGGCGACGGAGTCGGCGTCGGCGAGGGCGTGGGCGTCGGCGAGGGCGTCGGTGTCGGCGAGGGCGTGGGTGTCGGCGAGGGCGTGGGCGTCGGCGTGGGCGTCGGAGTCGGCGTCGGCGTGGGTGTCGGCGAAGGAGTCGGGCTCGACGTGGGTGTCGGAGAGGGCGTGGGCGTGGGCGACGGCGTCGGAGTCGGCGACGGAGTCGGCGTCGGCGAAGGAGTCGGCGTCGCCGTCGGAGTCGGAGTTGCCGTAGGTGTCGGAGAGGGCGTGGGCGTGGGCGAAGGTGTCGGCGTCGGCGCCGATGTGGGGGTCGGCGTATGCGTGGGCGTCGGCGTCGGCGACGCCGAAGGCGACGGTGACGGCGACGGTGAGGGCGTCGGTGAAGGCGTCGGCGAGGCTGAAGGCGTCGGCGACGCCGAGGGCGTCGGCGTGGGCGTCGGCACAGCAGTCGGCGAATAGTCGAGGCCGCGCGGCGGTCCCGAGCGGTTCGCCAGCACGGCGGTCAGCGTGTTGTTCGTGTAGAAGCTCGTTTGGCCGGGCAGGACCTGCACGGCCTCGGACGGCGGGGCGGCGAGCGCCAGCTGGACGCCGACATAATAGCTAGTCCCCCCGGGAACCTTGAGCTGCGGCACAAACGGGAATTGGGGCTGGGCGGGATGCAGGGGATCCGGGGGCAGGGATTTCGCGATCACAAGGGCGGCCGGAGAGCCATCGTTGTTGTTGGAGTACCAGAGCAGCGTGGTCCCCGTCACGGTATCGATCATGTAGCTGCGCTGGCGCTGGATCGTCGCGACCTCGTTCTGGTTGAGCTGATCGGTGGATGGCTGGCCCGAGAGGTCCGCGAGCGAGGCCGAGATGGTTAGAAGGTACTCATTCGGTCCCTCCGGCGACACACCCGTAATGAGGGTGCCGCCGGGGCCGAGGCTGGGGTACGGCAGCTCCAGGAAATCCCCTATCACGGGCGGGAGATAGCCCGCCACGTTGAAGGTGATATCCACGGTGCTCGCAGAAAGGAACTCCGAACTCGTGACCGTCGGCGTGCCGCCCAGGTTGATCCGGTAGTTGAACCCGGAATACGCCGCGGGGTTGAACGGGTCGACCGTCGTGAAATTGGAGCTTAGCAGCTCGTCGGCCTGGGACAGCTCCTTCGACATGTGCTCGAACACGTGCCGGCCCCTGGTAGACGTGTCGTTGATGGCCGTGGTCTTGGTCGCGCTGACGACGCCGTTGACAAGGAAGGCCACGACCGCGACCATCAGGATGCACGCGACGCCGAGGGCCACGACCATCTCGACCAGGGTCATTCCATGCGGAGGCTTCTTCGGGCGAATGCCGCTCTCGGCCTGACGAGAATGATTTGCAATAGAGTCCATGAAAGGAACTTACGGCTGCTTACAGTCCAACTGAGAGATTCACCCGATTCCTGGCGCAAATCCGTGCGGGATTCGATGCTGAGGCGAGAACGAGCGCCCGAATTGTAAAACACTGGTTAAAGTCATTTCTGGACATTCCAATGGCTGGGCCCTCTTTCGGCGCGGAATTCATGAAATGCGATTTAAATTGGCCGAGTGATGGACCCCGTTTTCCCTGTCGTAATTGCATTGCAACTGAGTTTGCCTTCGATGGCAATAAAAACGTTAAAGAATCGTAATTTTACAATCGCGGTCGCTGCATGCAACACTTGGGCCTTTTGTTCACCCTGGGGTTACTGGCTGTCAACATATGGGGGTTGATGCTGATGACGGGTCTGTATTGGCGCAGCCGCTGGTTCGCCCTCGCATCTGGTCCATTATTCGGAGTTACAGCAGTTTATGCAATTGAATGCCACCATGGACTCGGGCCCTCCCTCCCGGGCCTTGGGCTTTTTTCCACGGTTCTTTCGGTTGCGCTGATCGCCTTCAGCCTCGCCGCCTGGGCACCGGCATGCCTGGGGGTTCGAGGGTCGGCGCTGGTCAGGGCATGGCGGGCCGAGTTTGCGCCCGGGAGGCTCGCTGGTTGCTTCGGGGTCTGCGGCGCAATCTTCCTTTATGCAATGTTGTGGCGATTCACGTACCCGAACATCGACGGTTCGTCCGAGAAGATCGCGGATTTCTCCTTCATTTGCAGTTACTACACGGGCGAAACCATACCGGTTCCGGACGTCTGGTTCTATCCCTACCCCTCGACACAGTACTACAGCTTCCAGCACTACGCCGCCGCTCTGATGGGCAGGCTGCTGGCGATCCCGACGGGAACGGCCTACAATGTCGGGTTCTGCCTGCTGATCGCCCTGGGCGGCACGGCGTTTTCCGGCGCCGTTTTCATGGCGGCCAGGAAGACATGGGTCCGGGCGCTGGTGATCGCCGGATTCGTCGTGGGCGGTACGGGGATGACGCTTCTCATCCATTTGACCGACAGGAATGTCTCCCCATGGACCAGCATGCGCTTCATCGGCAGCGCGCCGATGGACAGGCCGCCGTTCGGCACCTGGCTCAAGGCGTACGAGGGGAAGTTCGCGCGCATGGACCTACCCGGCGAGCCCTTTTCGTACTCCATCCAGCTGGGCGACTACCACGCCCCCCTCTCAGGCTACTACCTGCTGGGTGTGTGCGCGATGGCGATGCTGCTCTGGGCCCGCTTCCGCCAGAGGAGGTATGCGGTCGCGGCGGGATGCACGCTCACATGGACCCTTCTCGCCAATCCGTGGGTCCTTCCGCTTCAGGGGATCGGCGTCCTAGCATGGCTCCTGGTCAATTATCGCGACTGGAGGCGCCTCGTGCCATCGGTTGTTGCTGGGGCCGCGGCCATCTGGCTGGCGGCATGGGTTTACCTGACGGTCTTCACCACCTCGGCTGCGGGCTACAACACGCACCTTAGGATGGTGCCGTGGATGCAGCATACTCCGCCTCTCGAGCTCCTGCTTTTCATGCTTCCCACAATAGGCCTGATCGCGCTGGGGCTGGCTTCGGGAACCGCGCAGGGCAAGCGCCTCGCGGCGCTGTGGCTCGCCTTGCTACTCTTTTCCGAGTTCTTCTACGTGAACGACATTTATTCGGGCATGTGGCTGCGCTTCAACACGACGCTGAAGTGGTGGCCGTGGGTTGCGGCCGGCACGCTGATGACGCTGGGGCCGTTCGTCCTGGAGCAGGCCAGGCGGCGCTGGGTCCGGATCGCCGGGATGCTCTTCTGCCTGTATCCCTGCTTCTACGTGCTCGATTTGTGGGTGCCGATGCGCAACGGCGCCAAGGACGCTGCGGGAAAGATCGAGGGGACCTATTACCTGACAAAGGACGAATTCCCGCGGCTCATGCTTGGGCGGCTTAAGGTCGAGAAGGCCGGGGTCGCCGTGGAGCGCCCGGACAAGGAGGGCGGGTTCGTGAACTCGTCGGTCATCCCGCTCTTCGCCGGACAGCGGATGTGGCTCGGGTGGTTCGGCCACGAGCTCCTGTGGCGGGCCTTCCGCGAGGACGTGCGCAGGCGCCACGACCAGCTCTTCATCCTGTTCGACGGCGCGATGCCCGATGCCGGCAGGTGGCTTGCCGCGCAGGGAATCGACTACGTCCTCTGGTACCGGGACGGCGACACCCCCGAGCTCTGGGAAAAGGTGAACAAGACGATCGGATCCGGGTATGTCTGGTGCGACATCCTCACTTATCCGGAAAACGGGCGAAGGGTTGGCTTCTGGAAGCGCAGGCTCGGGGCCGCGCCCTGATCCTTCCCAGGGGGCCGGCCCGGCGTCAGGGCTGGAGCTCGCGCAGCTTGTCGAACATGTGCAGGGCCGCGGCGACGACCTGGTCCATGTTCAGGTAGCGGTACTGCGCCAGTCGGCCGATGAAGGTGACTCCCGGCTCCCGCTCGGCGAGCTCTCGGTAGCGCGCGGCCAGGGCGTCGCTTTCCGCGCCGGGAACGGGATAGTTGGGATCGCTCTCTCCGGGCCTGTACTCGGCCGGGAACTCGCGCACGATGTTGGAGCAGCGGCTGACCTGTCCGGTGACGTGCTTGAGCTCCACCGTGCGCGTGAAGGGCTCGGGCCCGGGGTAGTTCACCTGGAGGACGGGCTGGACAAAGCCCCCGGCGGGCACCTCGCCCTCCGCCAGCTCCTCCAGCGCGTACCGAGCGGTCCGGTACGGCAGGGCCCCGTAGCGGCAGTCGAAGTACTCATCCAGCGGGCCCGAGTAGATCAGCTGCCGGTACCGGACGAGGGGGAGGACCTCCCGGTAGTCGGTCTCGAGGCGAATCTCGGCCTTCGACGCCTCCAGGATGGCCTCGAACATCGGATGGTAGCCGTGCTTCGGAAGCGCCTGGAACTCGTCCCGGAAATAGCGCTCGTCCAGGCCGGTGTGAATGGGGATCCGCCGGGTGACGGAGGCGTCGAGAGCCTCGGCGGGCCGCCCCCACTGCTTCTGCGTGTAGCCCTTGTAGAAGAACTCGTAGAGCTCGACGCCGACCACCGCGAGGATGGCCTCCTTGGAATTTGCGGGGGAGGCGATCGGCACGGCGCAGCGCGCGAGGTAGGCCTTGAAGTCATCCTCCGTGGCGGCGGGGTTGCGGGAGAACTGGCGAAACGTCCCCAGGTTGATCGGGAAGCTCCAGTAGGTCCCTCCCGCGAAGACGTTCACGCGGTACTTTGCGTCGTTCCACTCCGTGAACCGGCTCAGGTACGCGCGCACGAGCTCCGAATTCGTGCGGAAGTAATGCGGGCCGTATACGTGGAAGAAGAGGCCGTTGCGGTCCTTCCGGTCGTGGCAGTTGCCCCCGATGTGGTCGCGGCGCTCGACGACGAGGCAGCTCCGCCCGATGGAACCCATGCGCTCGGCAAGGACCAATCCAGAGAGGCCGGCTCCGACGATCAGGTAGTCATAGCTTTCGCGCATTCCCTAATGCCCTAGCCTAAAGAGGTCGCGATGCAACCGCAGGGCCTTGGGTACAAACCCCCACAGGCGCACGGTGGGGTGCCCCCCCGTGCGGTCGCGAAAGTGGATGGGCACCTCCTCGAAGCCGGCTGGCTCGAGAAGGAGAGCCATGGCGATGTTGGCCAGGTTGAAGTCCGGCGGTATCCGCCGAGCCGTGGCCGCCGCAAGGGCCGCGTCGTAGAGGCGGAACGGCACGTTGGTGTCGTTCAGCCGCGTGCGGCGCGTGACCTTGAGCGACGCGCGCAGGACCTTGCTGATCAGCCTCCGGGCGAGCCCGTCGTCCCTGGTGCGCCTCCTGCCGTAGATCGCGGGAGCGTTTCGCCGCCTCTCCCAGACGCCCGCAAACCCGGCGGGATCGCACTGGCCGTCCGAGTCGATCTGGAAGATGAAGGGCGCGCCCGTCCTGGCGGCCTCGATGTAGCCCGCGAGGCAGCTTTGGCCGTGCCCCCGGTTCGAATGGCGGTGCACCCGCAGCTCCGGCCACCCGAGGGCCGCGAGGCGGGCCGGCGTCGCGTCGGTCGATCCGTCATCGACCACGAGGATGGCGAATCGGCCGTCTCCGACGGCGCGGGCGAGCTCCTCGCGCCACTCGGTGAGGACCGGCACGATCGCGTCCTCCTCGTTGTAGACGGGAACGACCAGGACAAGCTCGGGAGGCATGGATGGCACGGGGAGATGCGCGTTTTGGCCGGGCGAGGCGGGCTCGGGATTGTCTCAGCGCCCGGCGATGCGATGCAACGCCAAACCTGCTTGCGCCCGCGCCGCGGAGGCCCTCAATCAAAGGCTTCCCGGCCCGGCGTCACGACGGTATCATCCAGTCCAGGTAGGACGCCTGCAGGTACGTGAGGACGCAGACGAGTGCCAGCAGGACGAGTGAGTGCTTCAGCGTGAACCGGAGCAGGGAGCCCTCGTCGCCCACCATGCCCGTGGCGGCGCACGCGACCGCCAGCGACTGGGGCGAGATCATCTTGCCCATCACGCCGCCGCTCGCGTTGGCGGCCCCGGTGAGCAGCGGATTGATTCCGAGCTGCTCGGCGGCCGCCTTCTGCAGGCCGCCGAAGAGGACGTTGCTCGACGTGTCAGAGCCCGTGAGGAAGACGCCGAGCCAGCCGAGGACGGGCGAGATGAGGGGAAAGGCGCGGCCAGCCCTCGTGCACCATATCCCGAGGCATACGGTCATGCCGGAGGCGTTCATCACGTAGGCGAGCGCCAGGACGGAGGCGATCGTGACGGTGGGAAAGCGCAGGTCCCAGACCGTCCTGCCAAGAAGGCGCAGCGTGTCGCCCGCCCCAAGGCCGCAGACGATGGCGGAGAACAAGGCGGCGATGAACACGGCCGAGCCCCCGCTTGCGAGGTAGTCCAGCCTGAACCTCGCGGGCAGCAGAACGGGGCCCGTCGGGGCGTTCGGCGAAGGGGCGGACTGGGCCGCGCGGCCCGCGGGCCGGGGCAGGGCGGAGGGCATCTGGGCAATGGCGTTGTCGAGGCCCGAAACGGGGATGGTCAGGGTGCTCCTGCCCAATGCGGCCTTGACCGGGGGCAGCCCCCAGAGGAGGACCACGAAGGTAAGGGCGAAGTAGGGCGTCCACGCGCGGGTGACCTGCGCCGCCGTGTACCCGTGGGCCTCGCCGTCGGGCGCGGGATCATGCCCGAAGCGGAAGATCGTCCTCGGCGTCCAGACCCTAAGCAGGAGCACCAGGGCGGCGATGGACGCCAGAGAGGCGAGGATGTCCGGGAGATAGGGCCCCAGGAAGCAGGCGGTCGCCCACTGGCAGCATGCGAACGTGCCGCTGCACACTGCGATGGCGGGAAGGACCTCCACGGACCTCCTGAAGCCGACCATGAGCAGCATGATGTAGGACGGGATGATGAGGGATACGAACGGCAGCTGGTGGCCCACCATGACGGAGAGCTTCATCAGGCCCGCGTCGTTCAAGCCCATGACCCCCCCCAGGGCCACGATCGCCGTGCCGATGGCGCCGAATGCGACCGGCGCGGTGTTCGCCACCAGGCAGATCCCCGCCGCGTAGAAGGGGCGGAAGCCCAGGCCCGTCAGGGTGGCTCCGGCGATGGCCACCGGGGTGCCAAATCCCGCGGCCCCCTCGATGAACGCCCCGAAGCAGAACGCGATGATAAGGGCCTGCAGCCTGCGGTCGGCGGTCACGCCGGCCAGCGATGCGCGGATGACCTCGAACTGCCCGCCCTTCACGGTGATGTTGTAGAGAAAGAGCGTCGCAAGGACGATGAAGTAGACCGGGAACAGGCCGAAGGCCGCACCCTGAAGCGTGGCAAGGCCGGCCAGCCTTGGGGGCATTCCCCAGGCAAAGACGGAAAGGACAAAGGCGGAGGCCAGCGCCAGGATCACCGCCTTGAAGGCCTTCATCCTCAGGATCGCAAGGCACACGAAGACGACGGCGAGCGGAACGGCGGCAACCGCCGCGGACAGCCCGATGCTGCCTCTGATGGGGGCGTAGACCTGGATCCAGGGCATGATTGCGGATGGGGCTGCCGGCGGGAGTCGGGCCGCCGCGGCCACAACGACTGAAACCTTGCCGGGCCTTTTTCGAGTTATTTGTGCGCGGGCCCTGCAGGGGGCTGGGACGAGCAGAAATCCGGCGGGGGCGTTTCAGGAAACGGGGAGCCCGGCCCGCAGGCCTGCGGCGGACTAGCCTGCCGGGATCCTGTCGCCCGGCATACACGGTTCGCCGTGCGCCAGGTCGGCGGCCGAGATCTCATCGGCCATGGCGCAGAGGGCCGCGTAGTAGTCCTCCCGCGCCATTCCCAGCGCGGCAGCGCCGAAGGCCTCGGCGTCGTCCGGCGACGCGAACGCGCCATAGTTGACCACGACGAGCTGGTAGAGCGCGAGCAGGGGCACGCGGGCCGGGTCGACCGAGAAATAAGGATGGACGCACAGCCGGAAGCCATCCTCCGGGCGCTCCCCCTTCGGCACCGGGAAGGCGACCTCGTCCGGCAGAAGCGGGGCGGCGTCAAAGACGAGCTCGCAGGGATAGCGGACGCAGTCGGGATCGGCGAGGATGCTCTTGAGCTGCGACCAGCCGATGGACGGTCCGTATTTTGCGCGGATCTCGGCCCCCTTTGCCGCTACGTGCGCGGTGAGCGACTGTCTGGCGTCCTCGAGGGTCTGTTCCTTCGGCATGGCGGCGGGCTGCTCGGTGGATTCAAGTCACGTTTCGTTCGCCCGGGAGAGCTCCCCCTGAAGGATCGGCACGGACATCCGCAGGAAGATGGTGAAGCACAGGAGGCCAAAGGCCCAGATGCCGGCGCAGACGAGGGTCTCGTTCAGGGAGGGGACGTATTCGACCATCTCGCCGAGCGGCGTCGGGATGAAGCCGGGGATCACAAGGCCCATTCCCTTCTCGATCCAGATCCCGAAGATGCACATGACGCAGGCCACGTTGAGCCCCGTCAGCCTGCGGCTGAGCGGGAGCATGAGGACCACCATCGCGCCGATGTTGAGCGTGGCGGCGGTCCAGAACCACGGGACAAGCGCGTGGTGGCCGTGCAGGCCGAGCACGAGGTACCGCCAGGAGACATCCTGGACGTTGGAGTTGTAGAATTCGGTGAAGATCTCGTTGGCGAGGAGGAACACATTGATGATCATCGACACCTGCACGATGGCCCGAAGGATGAGCAGGCTCCGGTCCGAGATCATGAGGCGCTCGCCCATCCGCCAGGTGATGATCTCGTTCATCTTCGGGTTGCGCATGAGGCTGCGCAGGGACTCCTGCGGCAGGCGCAGGACCCGGGTCGGCTCCGCGGCAGTGGCTGTCGCCGCGCGCGGCGTCCCGGCGAGGGCGGAGACCTCGCCAAACTGTTCGCCCGGACCGATGTTGCGGGTGGTCCGGAAGCGCCCGCCTTCCTCCCTCCTGACCACGACCCGGCCCTTCAGGACAAAGAAGGCGTCGTTGTCCTTCGATCCCTGGCGCAGCAGGACGTCGCCGGCCGCGACGTCCAGAACCGTCGCACCGGCCAGGCATGCCCTTCGTTCCTCCTGGGGGACGGATTCGAGCTCGGGGAGGCAGACGGCCAGGAGCTCCAGGTCGGCGGCGGTCGCGGCGCGGTGCATCAGCCGTTGGGGCGCCGCCGCGTTGCTTTCCGGCGGCGCGCCGGGCGAACCGGCTGCCGAGGCGCTTGCGCGGCGGACCACCTGCAGGGCCAGGATCACAAACGCTGGGCCGGCGGTGAAGGCCGAGGCCAGGAAGCGGGGGCCGACGATCGACGAATTCCAGAACGGCCGCCCGCCCAGGCCGACGTAGAGAAACGCCGTGACCGTGTGAATCGAAATGGCCCAGAAGATGGCCGTGAAGACGAAGGGTATGTAGAACCACTTCGCCGGCTTCCTGTTCTGGTAGCGGCAGTAGAGGAGGTAGCCGCAGATGTAGATGTTCAGCACCAGGTAGCCGTTGAGCACGAGGACGTCCCAGCTCAGCATGGAGCCCGGGAAATGGAACACCCCGATGACCGGGATCAGGTGCCAGAAGCGGTCCGGGCGGCCGAGGTCCACCGTCACGAAAGCGAGGCACATCAGGATCGCGGCCACCGCGAGCAGCTCGCCAAAGATGACCAGGTCGTGGAGGTCCTCGTTCTTGTAGATGTAGACCGGGATCACGAGCATGACGGCCGCGGCCGCCATTCCGACGAGGAAGGTGAAGTTCGCGATGTACACGCCCCAGGAGACCTGGTCGCTCATGCCGGTGATCTCGAGCCCGGCGGCGAACTGCTTGGCGTAGGCGTTCAATCCGATCACGCACAGCGCCGCGAGGCCCCCGATCCAGGCGTAGTAGCGCCAGTCCCCCGCGAGGGACACCCCGGCGCACCGGCGAAGGAACTTGAGGTAGCTTCTCATTGGGCCGCGCTCTAGATGTCGAAATAGTAGAAGAACCGGGGCAGGGTCCCCAGCTCCGCCTTGAGCACGAGGACGCGCTTGTTCGTCAGGATGTACGAGACCTCGCTGTCCGGATCCAGGATGTTGCCGAACTTGCGCGATCCCGTGGGACAGACCTCGACGCAGGACGGGTAGCGGCCGGCGCGGGTGCGCTGGATGCAGAAATGGCACTTCTCCATCACGCCCTTGCGCCTGGGGCGGTTGCCCAGGTACGACATGTTGAGGTTGAGCTGGTCGGGCGGGATCGACGGGTCGGTGAAGTTGAAGCGCCGGGCGTAATACGGGCAGGCCGCCTCGCAGTAGCGGCAGCCGATGCACCAGTTGTAGTCGATCACCGTGATTCCGTCCGCCTCCTGCCAGGTCGCCTTCACGGGGCAGACCTTGACGCAGGGCGGATTCTTGCACTGGTGGCATTGCACGGGCATGTAGAAGGAGCCCGCCTGCGGCACGGACTTCGGCGCGTAGTTGTGGTCCCCCTTGTCCACGTCGAACGTGCCGTCGTTTGGCATCTTCAGCACGCGGATGTACTGGATCTCCGGGTTGCGCGACTGGTTGTTCTCGGCGACGCAGGCGTGGACGCACATGCGGCAGCCGACGCAGCGCGTCAGGTTGAGGGCGTAGACGAACTCGACGCCGTTCATCGGCCTGTAGTCGCGCACGTGCGGCCGGATCCCGTATTGCCGCTGCACCTCGTCCTCGATCCGGGCCAGCACGGCCTTCATCTCCTCCGGGGTCAGCTCCTTGTAGTATTTCTGGAGGAACTCGTCGACGGAGCTGAACTGCCCGATCTTGCGCAGCGGCGCGAGCCCGGCCGCGATCGCGGCCACGCCCGCCGACAGGACGGTCGAGGCCCGCAGGAAACTCCGGCGGGTCATCCCGCTGCCTGTCGCGTCAGAGGTCATGGTCGTCGGGGCCCCTCGGCGGGACCTGGCGCTGCTGGGGCAGGGGATGGAGGAGGTGCGGGCCGGGCATCGGGATCAGGCCGGTGAAGGCGGGAGCGTGGGGGTCGTGGCAGGACGCGCATTCCTCCCTCCTCATGGGCCCGGCCTTCCGGTCCCAGTAGCCGCTCGTGCGCCCGTGGGCCCCGGCCATCCAGTCGCGGTACGTCGGCCCATGGCAGGAGGCGCAGAGCAGGGTGGCCTGCTCAAACTTGAGCACCACGCCCTCGGGCGTGTGCAGCTGGTCGAGCTGGTCGCGGTCGTGGCAGTTGTAGCAGTTGTTGTTGCGCAGGGTGTGCCCGTGGGCCATCGCAAGCAGGCCCTTGTGCGCCTCCGGGACGATGACGTTTCCGGACGCGTCGTAATCCAGCTTGACCGGGTCGTTCGGCGGGTGGCATTCCGAGCAGTTGCGCATGCTGATGATCAAGTCGGCGTGCTCCTTCGGCAGGACGATGCGGTGTTCGGCGTCGTACTTGATCTCCGGGGGGCTGTCCTTGTGGTGGCAGGCGTAGCAGTCCAGGCCCGATACATCGCCGCCGCTGCGGATGAGCTCGGCGGCCGAAACGCGCACGGTGCCCGGGGTGATGGCCAGCGCCTCCCTGGAGACCAGGGGCGGGCGCGACACGAGGCCGGGACGGGCCGGAACCCGGGCGAACGCGTACGCCAGGACGACGAATCCCGCGGTCAGGACGGTCAGCACGATCGAGGTATTCGGGTTTGGGTTCAACCTGCTTGGCACTGAATCTAGCGGTTGGCCGGGCCCCCGGCTTGTCATCTCTTGTTGGACTTCACGCGTATTTTGCCGAATTCCCCTCGGCGCCGCGCCGGGGTTCCCAGGAATCGGACGAGTTTTGCTTCGACAGCCGGGACCGGCGGTGCCGCAATCGCCTTCTAGGGCCCTCAACCCGACCGGCCAAAGATACAACACCGATGAACAAGATCACGATTCCCGCGTGCGCCGCCGCTGTTTTCATGCTCGGCGCCACCCCGGCGTTTTCCGCCGACGCCAAGGACAACTGGACTAAGAACTGCGCCTCCTGCCACGGCCCCGATGGCGCCGGGCACACCAAGGCGGGCCGCATGGCCCAGGTGAAGAACATGACCGACCCGAAATATCAGGCGACCTTCACCGACGAGCAGGCCGCAAAGCAGATCAAGGAGGGCCTGAAGGACCCGACGGGCAAGGAGAAGATGAAGGCGTTTGGCGACCTGTTCTCCGACGCCGACATCAAGGCGCTGGTCGACTACATCCGCACATTGCAGGCGAAGTAGCGTTCCTGCGTCCGGGTCGGATCTGGCGGCCTTGCCGCGGCGCGGCCGCAGCCGCGCGCTCGGAGCAAGGCCTCCGCTGCCGGGGATGATGTTCCCCGGCGGTCCAGCGGCTGCCGTTCGCCCCGTTGGAGCCCCTTTCCGGCTCAGGCCCCGAGCGTGGCCTCGACGCGCACGGCCGTCCGGCCGTCGGTGGCGAGCGGGATCACGTCGCCCGCGATCTTCCGCCCGTCGACCACGAGGGTCTTCACGCCCTTGGACCTGCCCCGCGGATTCCTGACCTCGATCGTGTAGGTGACGCCGCGGAACCTGCGCCGGACCGTGAACCCCTTCCAGGCCCTGGGAACGCACGGGTCGACCCTCAGGCCGTCGAACTCCGGCCGAATGCCGAGGATGTACTGGCTCCCGACCACGAACGACCAGGCGGCGGTGCCGGTCAGCCAGGAGTTCTTGGCCTCGCCGGGCGTGGGCGAGAACTGGCTCGCCGTCATCTGCGCGTAGACGTAGGGTTCGGACCGGTACACGTCGTGGTCCCTCTTCGCCGAGGGGCAGATGCTCAGGTAGTACTCGAGCGCCCGCTCGCCGTCCCCGAGGAGCGCCCAGCAGATATGGATCCACGTGTTGTTGTGGGAGAAGACACCTCCGTTCTCCTTGTAGCCGGGCGGGTAGCTGGAGACCTCGCCCAGCTCGAGGTGGTACGCCGAGTAGGGCGGCCACTGCAGGGCGCAGCCGAGGTCGCGGCGGTAGAGGTGCTTCTCGACCGCCAGAAGAGCCTTCCTCGCGCGGCCGTTGCCCGCGCCGGCGCCGCCGAGGACGCACCATGCCTGGCTCTCGATGAAGATCTTTCCCTCCTCGCAGCTCTTCGAGCCAACGGGCCGGCTCTCGGCGTCGAAGGCCCGCGTGTACCAGGCGCCGTCCCACGCCTGCTCCTCGACCACCTTCAGCATGTCGGCATGGTGGCCGTCGAGCCGGAGGGCGTCGGCGGAGGAGCCCAGGAAGCGGTACAGGGCGGCGAGCTCCCGGGCGGCGTAGAGGAACAGGCCTGCGATCATGACCGACTCTGCCTTGGAGCCGGCGATGTCGCCCGTGACCTGGAACGACTCGTTCGGCTCGGTCGAGAAGCAGTTCAGGTTCAGGCAGTCGTTCCAGTCGGCGTGCCCGATGAGCGGAAGGCCGTGCGGACCGCGGTTCCTGAGCGTGTAGGCCATCGACGTCTCGATGTGGTGGAGGAGCGTGTCCCGGGAGCCCGGCTTGTCGGCGTAGCCGCACGGCTCGCCGAGGATCGAGGTATCCCCGGTCTCGCGGACGTAGGCGCAGGTCGCGGGGATCAGCCAGAGCGGGTCGTCATTGAAGCCGCCGCCTATGTCGGCGTTGCCCTTCTTGGTCAACGGCTGGTACTGGTGGAAGCAGGTGCCGTCGGAAAGCTGCGTCGAGGCGATGTCGAGAATGCGCTGGCGCGCGCGGGCCGGCAGGAGGTGGACGAAGCCGAGGATGTCCTGGTTCGAGTCCCGGTAGCCCATCCCGCGGCCGATGCCGGTCTCGTAGCCCGAGCTCGAGCGGGAGAGGTTGAACGTGGCCATGCACTGCACCTGGTTCCAGACGTTGACCATCCTGCGCAGGTGCTCGTTCGGGACCTGGGGCGCCTGATAGGCGCAGAGGAGCTCATCCCAGCGCCGACGAAGCGCGGCAAAGGCGCCGTCGACGACCGCGGGGTCGGAGTATTTCTTCAGGACCTCCCGGCCCCTGACCTTGTTGAGGACGAAGGGGGCGTCGAATTTCGGCAGGTCGCCCTGCTCGACGTAGGCGAGCACGAACGCGAAGGTCTCGGCCCCGCCGGGCCTGATCGTGAGATCCACCTGGTGCGCCCCGATCGGGTTCCAGCCGTAGGCCCGGCTGTTGGTGCACCGGCCCGCGAGCACGGCCTGGGGGTCGTGGAGCCCGTGATGGACGCCGACGAAGGCGTCCCGGGAGGTGTCGTATCCGGCGATCCCGCGGGTGCACCCGAAGAGCGTGTAGTGGTTGCGGCGCTCGCGGTACTCCGTCTTGTGGTAAATGGCAGCGCCCTCCACCTCGACCTCGCCGATCGAGTAGGTGCGCTGGTAGTTGGTCATGTCGTTCAGGGCCTCGAAGAAGCAGAACTCGACGAAGGAGAAGAGGGACAGTTTCTTCGTGGCCCTCGATACGTTGCGCACCGTGACCTTCCAGATCTCCACGTTTTCGTCGGGCGGCACGAAGATGAGCTGCTCCACCTCGATGCCCGCCTTCCGGCCCCTGATGCGCGTGTAGCCCAGCCCGTGCCGGCATTCGAACGCGTCGAGAACGGCGCGCACCGGCTTCCAACCGGGGTTCCAGATGGTCTTTCCCTGCTTGATGTAGAGGAAGCGACCGTCGTTATCCATCGGGTTGCTGTTGTACCGGTACCGCGTGAGGCGTCTAAGGCGGGCGTCCTTCCAGAACGAGTAGCCGCCGGCCGTCTGGGTGCAGAGTCCGAAGAACTCGTCTTGGCCGAGCATGTTGAGCCACGGGAGGGGCGTATCCGGGCGCGTGATTACGAACTCGCGGTTGGCGTCGTCAAAGTGACCGTATCTGGCCATGGGGATATGGAGGGTGTGGAGGGAGCGGGGTTTCTGACGTCCGCATGGCAATCTAAATTGAAATGGGAGAGATGGAAGGAAGAACAATGGCTTTGCGCCCAGCCGCGGGTCGGCTGCGGCGCAGGGTCCCGGGCCGGGCTTTGGCCCCGCCAGCGGGGGGGTCGGCGCCTCGGCGGCCGGGAAAGCGCCGCGCGGGGGCCGCGTTTGCGTTTGCCGTCTTCCTGCCGGGATGCTCCGATTCGCCTGCGGGATCGCACCGCCGGAAGGCGAAACGCCTTCGTGATTCCGTTCGGCCGGCGCGCGATCCTCGGCCCCCAATCCTGAATATGAAGACCGTCGCCGCCCACCGTCTGCTGATGCTCGGGTTGCAGTTCGCCGTCCTCGCCAGCCTTTCGCCGAGGCGGGCGGAGGCTGGCACGCCGGAGGGTCCGGCCGCGGCGCCGTCCCCGGCCGCGCCAGGGGGCGGCGCCCGCGTCCGGCCCATCACCAATGGGGCCGAGGTGCTCACGGGCGCCCAAAGGGTGCGCGTGCAGTTTGAATCGCCGGTCACCGTGCATGTGACCAAGTGTATGGCGGGCGAGCAGCCGGCCGGCAGAAGCCTGATCGTGCTGCCGCACGCGGCGGCCCGGCTGGACATCGCCTATGCCGAGGAGCCCGGGCGGGTCACGGTGCGGTCGGGCCGCCTGTGCGTGGCGGTGTCAAGGTCCAGCGGCGCGGTCTCATACTGCGACGCGTTGGGCGACCCGCTGCTTGGGGAGGAGGGGGCCGCATCGATCACGCCGGAGGCGGTCGCGGGCGAGGCGAAGGCGTACTCGATCCAGACAAACTTCAGGCTCAGCCCCGGCGAGGGCATATACGGGCTCGGGCAGCACCAGTCCGGCCTGATGAACTATCGCGGCCATTCGGTGACGCTTGTCCAGGCCAACACGCAGTCATCGAACCCCTTCCTGGTGTCGACCAGGGGCTACGGCATACTGTGGGACAACTACTCAAAGACGATCTTCTCGGACAACGAGGACGGCTGCTCCGTCTGGTCCGACGTGGCGGACAATATCGACTACTACTTCGTCTACGGGGGGAGCATGGACGGCGCGATAGCGGGCTACCGCGACCTGACGGGCGCGGCGCCGCTCTACGGCAGGTGGGCGTATGGCTACTGGCAGAGCAAGGAACACTACGAGAACCGGGACGAGGTGCTTAAGGTGGCGGCCGAGTACCGGGCGCGCGCCATACCGATCGACAGCATCGTGCAGGACTGGGACTACTGGGACGGCCGGGACAACTGGAACCAGCTATTCTTCGACCCCAAGCTCTTTCCGCGGCCCGCGGAGATGATCGACATCCTGCACCGGGAGAACTTCCACTTCATGATATCCATCTGGTGCGGCTTCGGGCCGGCGACGCCGGTCTACCGGGAGATGGAGCAGCGGGGATTCCTCTATCCGACGGTCGGATGGGCGGGCTTCAGGTTCTTCGACGCCTACAACCCGGAGGCGACGGACCTTTATTGGAAGTATGTCAGGGACGGGCTCTTCAGCCGCGGCGTGGACGCCTGGTGGATGGACTCCACCGAGCCCGACATCGTCAATGCCCTTACGAAGGACGCCGAGGAGTACGAGATGAAGAGGGTGGGCTCAAACCACCTCGGGACCTTCGCGCGCTACCTGAACACCTATCCGCTGATGGCCACGGAGGCGGTCTACAGGAACCAGCGCGGGGAGACGGACCGCAAGCGCGTCTTCATCCTCACCCGGTCCACCTTCGCGGGGCAGCAGCGGGCCGCAGCCACGACGTGGTCCGGCGACATCGGGGCGAGCTGGGGGGTCTACCGCAACCAGATCGCCGCCGGCCTCAACCACAGCATGTCCGGCATACCCTACTGGACGTTCGACATCGGTGCTTTCGTGATCGGCAGCTACGGCGGGTATTTCTGGGACGGCGGAAAGGATCCCGCATACCAGGAGCTGTACACCCGCATGTTCCAGTTCGGCTCCTTCAGCCCGATATTCCGGGCGCACGGCTCCGAGACACCCCGGGAGATATGGGAGTTCGGCAAGTTCACCGACGTGCTCGTCGACTTTGACAGGCTGCGCTACCGGCTGATGCCCTACATCTATTCGAACGCGTGGAGGGTCACGAGCGAGGGGTACACCCCCATGCGCGGGCTCCCGATGGATTTTCCCGGCGACCACGCCACCTACGCCATCGCGGACCAATACATGTTCGGGCCGTCGCTCATGGTGTGCCCGGTCACCGAATACATGCTGCACCGTCCGCCGGGCAAGAGCGTGCCCATATCCTCCGCTCACTTCCGGACGCGCGACGGGAGGCCCGGACTCGACGCCACCTACTACGGCGACGACCACTTCGGCGCCGTGGTCCACACGGGCACCGAACCGAGCGTCAACCTCGACTGGTACACCGGATGGCCGGCCTATGTGAAGAAGGAGACCTTCTCGATGCGCTGGGAGGGCCAGCTGATCCCGACCGAGACGGGGGTGCACCGGTTTCATGTGAAGACGTTCGGCCCGAGGCTCCTCGACCTGGACGGAAAGGCGCTGAAGTTCACCTACACCTCGGTCGAGGGGGTGACGGAGCCCGTGCGGCTGGAGGCCGGCAGGCCGTACCGCTTCTCCTTCGCCACCTCGAACTCGGTGCTCGGGGCCTTCCGGGCGCAGCTCTTCTGGAAGACCCCATCCATCTTCGAGGAGGATTCCACGCACGAGGCCCGCCCGCAGACCCGGACGGTCTACCTTCCGGCGGGCCGCGCCTGGTTTGATTTCTGGACCGGCCGCACCACTGGAGGCGGGCAGAGCGTCGACGCCGCGGCCCCGATCGAGCGGATCCCGCTGCTCGTGCCCTCGGGCTCCATCATCCCCATGGGGCCCCCGGTGCAGTACGCCTCCGAGAAGCCCGACGCCCCCATGGAGCTCCGGGTGTATCCCGGATCGAACGCCTCCTTCACTCTATACGAGGACGAGAACGACACCTATGACTACGAAAAGGGGGTCTACTCGACGATCCGCATCGACTGGGATGACGCGGCGCGGCGGCTGACAATCGGGGCCCGGAGGGGAAGCTATCCCGGCATGCCCGTGAAGCGCTCATTCCAGGTGGTCGTCGTCGGGCCGGGGCACGGGGCGGGCCCGGGCGTCACCGACCCGGCCGACCGGGTGGTCGCGTACTCGGGCGACGCCCTGGCGGTGCAGTTCTGAATCGAGGGGGCTCCCCGCGGCCCATTGTTCCGGAGGGGCCGCCCCCCTTACCTCGGAGACTGGATCAACTGCAGCATCCTGCGCGCGGACGGGTCGTCCGGCTGAAGCTTCAGGACCTTCTCGAACTCGGCGATCGCCTCGTCCCTGCGGCCCATCTGGAGCAGGGCCATTCCGCGGGAGAAGTGCGCCTGGGCGAAGCCCGGCTGCGCCCGGAGCGCCGCCTCTATCCGCTGGATCCCCTCCTCGGTCCGCCCGGTCCGGCAGAGAAGAACGCCCAGGTTGTTGCTCGCCTCGGCGAGGTCCGGCTGGATCCGGAGAGCCTCCTTGAAATGCACGATGGCCTCCGGAATCCGCCCCGTCTGAACCAGCGCATTGCCCAGGTCAAAATGCGCCCGCGCGTGGCCCGGCTCGAGCCTCAGGGCCGCTCCAAACTGCTCGATCGCCTCCGCTGTCCGCCCGCTCCGCAGCAGAGCCTCGCCCAGTTCATCGTGCCCGTCGGCGTGGTGGGGCTCGATTCGCAGCGCCTCCCCGAGCTGCCGGATCGCCTCCGGCGTCCGGCCGCTCCGACCAAGGGCCTTGGCGAGGTTGTAATGCGCCGCCGCGAATCCGGGCTCCAGGGCCAGGGCGGCCTCGTAGCACCCGATCGCCTCCGGGGTCCTGCCGGACCGGTCGAGGGCATTGCCGAGGTTATTGAGGACCCCCGGAAACGCCGGCTGTATCTCCAGCGCGGCCCTGTACTGCCCGATCGCCTCGGGAATCCGCCCGGCCTTGGCGAGTGCCAGGCCCAGGTAATTGCGGGCGTTCGCGTTGTCCGGCCGCTTGGCGACCGTGTCGGTCCACAGGCTGAGCTCGCTTGCGTAGACCTCGTTTCGCCTTGCGGTGAGGAACCCGAGCAGGAGGGCCAGAAGGCCCAGCACCAGCCAGCTTCGGCGCCCGGCAAGGACATAGGCTCCCGCGGCCGCGGTCGCGGCCACCGCCGCAAGCGGAAGGTACATCCGGTGCTCGGCCATCGTCTGCGTCGCGACGGGCACCACGCTGCTCGGGGCGAGAATGACGAGGAACCAGGCTCCGAGGAACCCGAGCACCGGCCGCCGCCGGAGCGCAAACAGGGTGGCGGCGGCCAGCACAACAGCGACAAGGGCGTACGGGACGACCTCGGCGAGAGTGTGGACCCGGAACGGTCCGTACTCGAAAACAAGCCGCCGCGGCCAGACCGACAGCCCCGCATAGCGCGCGACTGCCTCAAGCTGCGCCAGCCAGTATCCCCAGGGCGAGACGCCCGCGCTGAATCCGGCCGAGCCCCCTCGGCTCCAGCCGGTGCTCGATACCCAAGCGGCCAGCGGCAGCCACGTCGCCGCAAACGCGAGGTACAGTCCGCGGCGCTCGCGCCAAGCCCTGCGAAACGTGCCGGCCACGAACGTGCGGTCGTAGAGCAGTACGAGAATGGGTGCCGTCGCCATCACCTCCTTCGTGGCCATGCCCAGCAGGCAGGCCGCAACCGCGCAGGCCCGCCAGGGCGCCGGCCGCCGGGACTCGACCGACCGGATGAAGCAATAGAGCGTCAGCAGGTAGAACAACCCCATCAGCGACTCGACACGCTGGGCGACGTAGGTCACGGACTCGGTCTGCAGGGGATGCAGGGACCAAAGCAGCACAACCGCCAGGGACAGCGGCACGGCATCCCGTCCGAAGCGCCCGCTCAGGACCGGTCCCGATAGCGTCCTGCGCACGATACTGAACAACGTTAGGGCGCCAAGAATGTGAATGAGGACATTGAGCGCGTGGTAGCTCCAGACTTCGGTCCCGCTCAGCGCGTAGTTGACGGCCAGCGTGAGATTGGCGACCGGGCGGCCGCCGACCGTGGTGCCTGCGGGCGCCTGCAGAAGCGCGTTCCACGCCGGCCAGATGTGCCGGATGGAGGCGTTCTCCTGGATCGCAAACTGGTCGTCGAAGACAAAAGGGGCCCGGAAGCAGTTGTGGTATGCGGCGAAGGTTGCCAGGGCGATCGCCGCTACGGCCGCAAATGCCTGCAATCGGCCCGGCGCCCGTAACGAAACCGTCGTGGCGGCCGGTGTGCTCATCCGGGCATGGCTCTCGCATTACTCCGTCCGCAATGGTTCCGGTTCATGCGCGCAGTCATCGGTCGGGGTCGTCTCGGACCCTGTCTGACGTTCAGCTCCGGGGCAATCAACACCATTGAATTGCGCGCGTTGCCGGCGCGTGCCCGCGAAGGCAGGTGCGGGTCTCCCGGGCAGCGACCCGACGCCTGACAACGGCCGATGGCCCTGCGGACCTCACAAGATCCCGGGCGCAGGCGATTGTCTTATCGGGCGCGGAGGCGTCCTCGAGACGCCTCGGGAACAAGGATCCCCTCACTAGGCCTTGTGGGGGAGCGTGACCCTGAACGAGGTGCCATCGGGACCTGTCGACAGCAGGACCATTTCCGCGCCGATCTGGCGCGCCAACAGCTGGCAGATGGCCAGTCCCAACCCTGAACCGCCAGGCCGCCCGCTGCGGCCGGGCTTAAAAAGGTGCTTCTGCACGGACCGGGAGATTCCGGAACCCTCATCCGCCACAGTCATAACGAATCCCCAGCCCGCATCGACAAGCGATACGGAAACTCTCTTGCCCGGGTCGGTAGCGAATATCGCATTCTGCACAAGATTGCTGGCGATCAGGCAAAGCAGGCTGCCGCGGTGGCTGTCGGTGGGCGCCGCAAACCCTTCGCTGACCTCCAACAAGACGCCCTTTTCAGCCGCCTGGGCCTCGTTCTTCTTGTGAATCATGGCAGCGAGCTCGCGGCCGGTTAGCTCGTAGGTGGCGTCGGCGCTCGCATCGCCGAGCAATGCGACAGTTTCACGGATCATGGATTGCAACCGCTCGGTGTAGTCTGCCGCCGACTCCCACGCCGGGTTGGACGGATCCGACTTGGGGCCCGCAACAACGGCGCGCAATCCGTCAACCGACCCCTGAAGGCCGTGGATCAGGTGCGATGTGATCTGCCCAACCGCAGACGCCTTTGACACAAGCGTGAGCTCGAAGTTGGCGCGGGTAAGTCTCTCGTTGCGCTCGGCAACGGTCCGCTGTGCCCGATGGACGCTGAAAGTGGCACCGGCCATGACCGCGGCGATCAGCACGGCTCCGACCAGCAGTGTGACCGCGGTTTGCCGGTCGATCCGGGCATCGATGAGGGCAAGCTCGCTCGAAAGCGGCCGGGCGTCTATGTAGTAACGCACGAATCCTTGCACCGCAGCCGAGCCGGGGCGATGCAGCGGCAGCAGGACCTCGAGCACCGGGGTTTCCCGTTGGTCCGCCGAAACCCCAGCGAAATATTGGTCGAGTGGAAAGGCCGGATGGTACCGGCTGACGGGCGCGCCACCCTGAAGCTTCAGGTAGTCGTCGGTGGGCAGCTCCACAAAGAGCTGGTTGGCCGGCACGAATTCGACGGTGTTGCCGTCGCGGTCGAAGACCGCGACGGCCAGCATCCCCTTCTGGCGGGCGCTTGTCAGGAGCGCGGCAAGCGCCCTGGACGGATTCGACGGTTCGTTCACGGAGCTGTCGGCCAGCTGCTGGAGCGCCATGGGATAAAGAACGGCGGCGTCCCGCTCGATGATCTTCAGATGAATCTCACTGCGAAGGTCCGACCGGAACCAGACGACCAGCCCCGAGAATATGACGACAAGCAGGGCGCCCGTGCAAAGTGCGGCGACCGAGTTTCTTAAGGTTTGACGAGGCATCGATGGCAGGCGGCGAGCTCCCGCTGTCAGTTGGCCCTCTTTCCGGCCGGCAGCGGCAGCGCCAGCCGCTCGACGGCGGAGTCGAAAATCAAGCGACGTTGTCCGGCTGACAGACCTGGCAGCAGCACCGCTGTCTGGTAGTCCCGGTACCGCTCCCAAATCTCCTTCCGTTCGCGCCCGTCCTCAAAGTCTCTTAGCAGGTCGTTGACGGATTTCCGATCCAGGGGTCCGTTGGCGGACCGAACGTAGGCGGCAAGACTCTCCCGAATGCCCGCTTCCTCGATGTTCAGCGCCGTAATGAGTTCATTCTGGCGATGGTCGAACTCCGCGACGGAGACTCGCAGGTCGGCGGGTTGTATTTCAGTCGTGCTCGTGCCGTCGTGCATCCAAGCCAGGGTGCCCGAACCTGCGTCCACCGGTCTCGCCTTCTGCGGCGCGTGGCCGGTGTCGGCGGTTGGGAAACGGGCATCCAGCATGGCGCGCAGCGTCTTGAGCAGCTCGAGCTTGTGCCTGCGGTAATCGGAAATACGCGCGGTGAGATCCGGCGGCAGCGACGGCGGGGCGGGCGGACCCGGCGGGTTTGGCAGGGCGGCCAAGCCGCCGCGGATTTCCTCCGCCAAGGCCTCAAAACGAGCGATACGGGGCGCATGGGCAAAGGCCAGCTTCACCATGGCCTCCCTGCGCGCATCGCCGCTGGCATCGTCGACGCCTTGGAGCGCGTCACGGAGCTCGGCCTTCAGAGCATTCTTAGAGGAGACGTACTCGTTGACCTTGTTCGCCAGCGGGGCCGGCAAATCCTCTGGAATGGGGATTCGAGATCCTTCGGGAGAGAAATAAAGCAATCGCTTTCCGGGCGCGACCCGGTTTGCGGCGGCCGTCGGATTGACCATGCCATCGAGTTCGATTGCCGCCTCGAGAAGCAGGCTCCGTTGCCCTAGGGAGAGGCCCTCCTGGTAAAAGGCGGCGCCCCGTATCGCCTCGGCTTGCCGCGCGAGGGCTGCGGGGTCGGATGGAGTGTCGCGCACAGCACGCACGCGCCGGGCGAGGCTTTCGCTCATGTCGGTGCTGTCAACCGGGATCCCAAAGGCTCGCGCCGGGCGCAAATCCACGCGGAGTTTCTCGGCCATCGCCTCCAGCTCGGAGATCCGCGGCGCCTGCAGGGCTGCAAAATCCACCAGCTGCCTCCTGCGCGACTCGGGATCGACATCCTTTAGCACCAGGACCCGTGAACGCAGTTCGTCCTGAAGCCCGACTTTTGCGTAGCGGTAGGCCACAATCTGGGCCCGCAACGGCCTCGGCAGATCGCCTGAGGCAAGTCGAGCTCCGAGCAGCGGATAAAAAATGTCGCCCACAAATGCCGCAAGCTCCTCGGGTGCGGGCGGGCCGGAATCGAATGGCGCCAACATGGGAATCTCGGATTCCAACGGCGGGGCAACCGGGGGGAAGAAAGCGAATTGAGTTTCGGCAGGGAGGTCCCGGTGGAGAATGATGTGCGTCGAAAACGCGTTCATGAACCGGACGGGGTCGAATTTGCCGTGGGCCTGCGATGGAAGCTCGACGTTCCCCTCGTTCCAGGCCCCGTTCGTGCCAGCGGGCTGGTTCGAGGCCGCGGTTTGCGCCTGCGCCACCGGGGCTAGCGCGAGGGCGGCAAGCAATGCCAGAACCAGCATCTGGCGGGCCTGAGGAAAGAGATTCGTGCCGCGTGCGAATATCATGGGGGAATCTGGGGCGCCGGGGACGGAACGGAACCAACCGCGGGATTCCTGCATTGCATCCGGGGTGCCAACTCGATCCGGATGTACACAAGTTATTCGTAAATAACTGTTTAACGAAGTATGTCCGTTGTCGCTCATCGGCATCCCTCCTGGAAATGATTGAAGGGGCACGGGTTCAACGGGCGCGGGCGTGAGGCACTGGCCGTTTCCCAATCTCGAATCTCGGGTGGGGAACCTCACGAAACACGGGTTTATCGCCTATTCTCGCGGTTTTTGGGGAGCCAGGCGGTAGCGCAGGAATTCCCGGGTGACCCCCAATCGCCGGGCCGTGGCGGAGATATTATGACCCGTCTCCCGGAGCACCTCATCGATAAGATCCGTGATGACGGAATCGATCGAGAATCCCTCTTCTGGAACGCGCCAGATCGGATTTCGCCAGCCTATCGCTGGGTTGGGAGGCAGCGCTCCGAGGCTCTCGAAGTCCAGCACGCGTCCCCGGGCGAAGATGATCTCACGCTCGATGACATGGGCGAGTTCCCGGGCATTCCCCGGCCAGCTATGTGCCAGAAGGCGCGATTCGCCTGCGGACGAGATGGATATGTCCTTCAATCGGTGGCGCCGGCCGATGCGCTCCAAAAGATGCCTGCCGAGCTCAAGCATATCCAACCCGCGCTTCCGCAGGGGCGGCAGCGTTATGTGAAGAAGGTGGAGGCGATGGTACAGGTCCTCTCGGAACGCCCCGTTATCGACGAGGTCCGACAAGGGCGCGTTCGACGCGGCGATCAACCGCACGTCCACGCGAATCTCCTTGGTCGCTCCAAGCCGCCTTATGGCATGATCCTCGACAACCGTTAGCACCTTGGCCTGTGTCGCTGCGGCAACGGTTCCAATGTCATCAAGGAGCAGGGTCCCTCCGTTGGCGGCCTCAAAAAGCCCGATTCGCGCAGTTCTGGCGTCCGTAAACGCTCCGCGCTCGTGGCCGAACAGCTCGGATTCGACAAGCGTCTCGGGCAGAGCCGCGCAATTCACCTTGATGAACGGCTGGGAACCCCGCGGGCCGCGCCGGTGCAACCATCCGGCAAGCAGGCTCTTCCCGGTCCCGGTTTCGCCTTCAATCAAGATTGGGGGAAGGCCCTTCCCGAGCCTTTGGTCGGATGCGAGTATCATGTCGAGCGTGTTGCGGACCCCGGCAAGGCTCTGTCCGAAGAAAAAGTCGTCAGCCTCCCTGGGCGAGTGTTCACCGACGCGGAACTCGTCGCGCCGCGCTACGCCTCGCTTTTCGCGGCAGCGCATGAACGCTATCGGCATTTCATCCGGCTCAAACGGCTTGGAGAGGTAATCACCCGCGCCATGGCGCATTGCCTCCACGGCATCCTTGATTCCTCCATATGCCGTCATCACGACCACGCCGGTGTTTTCCGAAAACGCTCTCTCCCGGAGCAAATCTAGCGCCTCTCCGTCCGGCAGATGAAGGTCGACCAGAGCGAAGTCGAAGCGCAATGCGGACAGTGCCGAGCGCGCCATCTCAATCGTTGAGACCTCGGTCACCTCGGCTCCGAGACTGCGAAGATGCGCGGCAAGGCGCCTTCGAAGTATAGAATCATCCTCCAGCATGAGAACTTCGCACCCGGCAGGAGGCTCGGTGTCGAGGGCCATGGACCCAGCAATGCGAGCAGTGCACATGAAGGCATCAACACTATTCGCGAACGCCAGGCCGGCGGGCTCGAATCCGTCATTGGTTGCCTACGTCAAATCAATGGTCGCAACGATCGCTGCACGTGGGCGCATGCAACCAACCAGCGAGGCTCTGGGAAGGTCGGCAAGGGCGGCTGATTTGCTAGCTCCTCCGCTCAAGCACCTTAGCATTACCCAGCGCTGCATGGCACGGTGCGTGCAGTGGCAATCGTAGCTACTCCAGATGCCGTCCGATAAAATCTTGCCTGACCCGCGAATGTTCAAGAGCGGGAGTCCTCCGGTAGGTTCTCCAATGTGCGAATGACAATTGAACCTTCTTGCTTGGCTCGATCCCATCCGCGCATCCAAGGCGAATCGGCTGCCTTTCGGTCTTGCAGGTGCAGGCACACGAGTGCTGGATTTTTCGCGCACGGCCCATCCGACGCTCCGCAGGATGATTGCCTTGGGTACTATGCCTTTATTGCCCATGGTCATTCACTCCGTGGGTCGACCTCCGCGGTGTTGGGTTCCAACCCCAAAACATGAACATGTCTCCACTGCACGCTATCCGGCTGCTTCTGCTGCCATCCGTCTTGCTAGCGGCCGCCCTTGGCGCCGAGCCCGATGCCGATCCGCTCGGGCCGGGCGGAAAGGCGGCGAGCGACTGGATCAAGACCCGCTTGGAGACTGCGCGCATCGAGAGCGCCTGGACTTCGGAGCAGCCGCTCCTTGGGTCGACGGTCAATGGGCTGATTGAACGCGCCCAGACACTTGAGGGAAAGCGCGACCTTCTGAAGGCCACGACTGCCCGGGACCGCGAAGAGATCGAAATGCTGGAGGCCAAGAACAAGACCGCGGCGGACGACCTGCATGCTGCCGAGGCCAGACTGCAGGCGCTGATTGGGAAGCTGATCGACCTGCGCCCATCGCTGCCGCCCCGACTTTCGGAAGCACTAGACCTTTCGTACCGAAGCCTCGGGAACTCAAGGCTGGGCATCGGCGAGCGCATGCAACTGGCAATGACGATACTAAACCGTTGCTCGCTCTTCAACCGCTCGGTCACATGCGGGGACGAGGTCCTGACGATCGATGGGGAGCAGGGCGCGAAGTCGCTCGAGGTAATCTACTGGGGGCTCAGCCACGGCTACGCGCTGGACCGAGCGGCGAAAAGGGCTTGGTACGGAGCGCCGGGACCCCGAGGCTGGCAGTGGGAGCCGAGTCCCGATGCGGTGCGCCCAGTTGAGAAGCTGATCGCGGTTTACAACGACAAGGCCGATCCGGATTTTGTCCACGTGCCGGCCGTGTTGGGCCAACCCCAGGCGGAAACCCCCAAGAATTGAGCCCAGATGAAGACCCGATTCATAACGGCACTCGCGTCAATCATCCTGCTGGCGGCAACCGTCCGTGGAGAGGAGACGTTCGACGAGGCGATGAAGCGCGCGGCGGCAGATTACGGCGAACGACTTCGGAAGGCTGCCGACGAGTTGAACAGCGCCCGCAAGCGCATCGCTGATGAAAAGGCTCCGTTTCTGAAGGAGATTCGCTCGGCTGAAGACCGAATTGTCACGGCGCAGAGCGAGATTGAGCGCCTGGAGGCCGGCCAGCAGGATGTGTCTGAGCAGCGCCGGAAGCTGCTGATGGAACTGGACGCCGCGCGGAAGAACTCCGCCTACCTCGGCACGCTCGCCCACGACGGGCTGACGGCGTTCGGCGAAAGCTTTGCGCCGGGCGAGGGCCAGCTGCTTTCCGGCCGTGTGCAGGCGCTTGAGCAGAAACTCGACGACAGCTCCACGGGTGCGCCCGCCCAGTCTGCCGTCGATATTGCGGTGTTTCTCCAGGAGCGCACGAAGCGTGCGCTGGGCGGGTACGCGGCGGCCGGCAGCTCGCTTACCGAAGGGAACAGCCAGGTGATCCCCGGAACGTTTGCATTCTTGGGCCCCGAGACCTACTTCCTGCCGGACGGCGGGGGCGCCGCCGGCACGGCGAGGCCGCGCGCGGGTTCGGTTTATCCCGTCACCTTCAAGCTGTCCGACTGGACGCCTCAGGACGCCTCGGCGTTTTTCCAGGGCAAGCAGGCCACGATTCTCGCCGATGCTTCCGGCGGGAAGGCGCTGCGCCTGAAGGAAACGAGGGGAACCGTCTTGGAACACATCCAAAAGGGAGGGTTTGTCGCCTATGCGATCATTGCGGTGGGCTTTCTGTCGCTGGCGATGATCGGGCAGAAGATCGGCGACCTTTTCCAGTTGTCTGTGGACTCGCCCCAGGCGGTGCGTGCATTCCTGGCGAAAATGTCCGCCGGCGGACGGTCCCAAGCGGAAGAAGCCTTGAAGGCGCTCAGCGCGCCGGTGCGCGAGCTCTTCCTTGTCGGAGCGCGATATGCCGAGAGCCCCAAGGAGATTTTGGAAGAGCATCTCCAATCCGTGCTCCTCCGTCAGAGGCTTCATTACGAGCGCCGGCTTCCCTTGCTTGCGGTGATTGCGACCGCGGCGCCGCTCATGGGCCTGCTAGGCACCGTGGTCGGCATGGTCAGGACGTTTGCGCTGATCACGGTATTTGGAACCGGCAACGCGGGCAAGCTCGCCAGCGGAATTTCCGAGGTGCTCGTTGCCACCGAACTGGGCCTGATCGTTGCCATACCGACCCTGATAGCTCACGGGTTCCTTGCCCACCGCATCCAGAGGAACCTTTCGCTGCTCGAGCGCTACGCCCTCGAGTTCATCACCGCCACCGAAACCGCGAAGACCGGCGGGAGACCGATGCCCATATGAAGCCTCTCGTGGAACTCGTGCAAAGGGGCGGGCCCGTCATGATAGCGATCTTGGGCTTGTCCGTCATCCTGTATTCGCGGTGCTTTAGGCTGTTGCTTTCGCTTTGGCGGTCTAGCCGCGAGCTGGACAGCCGCGGATCGGCGCAGGAAAGGCGACTGCCCCAGTTGCGGCGGGAGCGAGAAGAGGTGCAGGAGTCATTCCGGCAGCAGCGTATCGCGCTGGGCGCGATGATAGCGGCGGCACCTCTGCTCGGCCTGCTCGGCACGGTGAGCGGGATGGTGACGACTTTTGAAAGCCTTTCGGGGCACTCGATGGAAAAGACCATGGAGGGCCTGGCGCGGGGCATCTCGGAGGTGCTTGTGGCCACGGAGTCGGGCTTGGTGGTGGCAATCCCGGCACTCATGGTCGTCCACATCGCCAACGGCAGCGTTCGAAGGTACATGCAGAAGCTGAACAGAATTGAACGGAGCGTCTTGCCGGATGCGTCGCCATGATCGGGAAGAACATTGGACGCAGCCGGTTTGAGGCCACGCACATCGACATGGTCCCGATGGTCGACTGCGTCATGGTGCTTGTGATATTCCTGATGATCAGCAGCGCGTTCATCAACGACCCCGGTGTCGAAGTGCAGAAGCCTGACGTGAGCGGCTCGCTGAGCGGCGACCAGAACGCGCTCCTGATAGCGATCACGGCGGACAATCGCATCTATTTTGACGGCCAGGAGATCCGCACCGACCAGGTCGCTGCGGTTGTGAAGCAGGCCGCCATCGGGCGGTTTCCGTCGCTCATCATCCGCGGGGACCGTTCGTCCAACCTCGGGGTATTTGCCGCCGTGTATTCGGAGGCAAAGCGCTCAGGGATTCAACATGTGGAGTTCGCCACGACCCGGGCGGATGGACCCTGATTTCCCACCAATGGCCGAAGCCGCATCCATCCCCCGCTTTAGGAGCCGCGCCGAGCACCTTGCCGACGAGGCGCTTTGCCTTTCTCTCGGCGCCGGCCTCACCTTCGTCCTCTTCATGGGAATCGCGCACTTCGAGATGGTTAAGGCGGTCGCGCCGCCGCCTGAAATCGAGGACCTTCGGGCAGTATCCGCCATTTTCGAGCCTCCGCCGCCAAAGGTGGAGGACCATCCCGAGCCGCTGGACATCTCCATGCCACTGACGGGCATCGATATCGAAGCTTCCGACAGCCCCGTGAAGCTGGCCGTGGTCCCCCCGGATCTCGACAAGCTTGTGCCGCCGGCGGACCTGCCGCCCCTCGCCACGATCCAGTTCGGCCAGCTCCTGACCGACCTCAAGCCGAGGGCCAGCACCTCGGGCGACTTCCAGCACATTTACCAGCAGAGCGAGGTGGATCAGCCCCCATTGGCGCTCGTCAAGACCATCGCGAGGGTCCCGAGCCGGGTCCGCGAGGACGCGCAGTCCCTGCGCGTGACGCTGCTGCTGGTGGTCGATGCGGAGGGTGGGGTGACGGGCATCAGGGTGCTGAAGCCGTCGGGCAACGCCAAGTTTGACTCCATCGTGCTCGAGAGCGTCCGGGACGAATGGGAGTTCAGCCCCGCGATAAGGAAGGGGAGGAAGGTGAGGTGCATGGTGCAGCAGCTCGTGTGGTACAAATGGACGGAAGGTTCGCCGTTCACAATCTAGGCCATGAGAACCGTTAAGATCCTTCTATTGGCTTCGCTCGCGGTCGCAGTCCGCGGGCACGCCCTGGCATCCGAGCCCAAGCTCGACCTGAAGCGCATCGTAAACGAGTCGAGCTCGTTCCTGAAGGAGCGCGAACCGGAAATGACGGAAGAGGAGTATGCCCTTTACAAGAAGGTAGTGACGATGCTGGCGTCCAATCCAGCCTTCGCGGTGAAGCTGCTCGAGGCGATGAACTCGGACAAGGAGCAGCCAAGTCCTGCGTTTCAGTTCATTCTCGGCAACGCCTATTACGCCGCCGGCGAGAACGACAAGGCGGAGGCCAACTACCGGAGCTCGGTGAGCCGCTACCCGACATTCCTGCGCGCGTGGGTAAACCTTGGCATTCTCTACTATTCGACCGGGCGGTATGGCGACGCGGTTCCCTGCTTCTCGAAGGCCGTCGTGCTTGGCGACCGCGATTCCGCGACCTTCGGGCTCCTCGGTTACTGTCTCCAGAAGAAGGGGGATCTCGTTTCCGCCGAGATGGCCTACATGCAGGCGCTAAGCGGCGACCCGGCCAACGTGGACTGGAAGGAGGGGCTTCTTGGCATCTGCATCGATGGGAAGCAGTTTACCCGCGCCGAGTCCCTGGTGAAGAACCTCATCAAGGAGCGCCCGAGCGACACCCGATACTGGCTCGCGTATGCGAACATTTTGCTCTCGGAGAACCGCAAGGTGGAGGCGACGGTGCTTCTTGAGACCGCCGTGGGAACCGGGGTTGCCGGCGTGCCGGAGCTCACCCTGCTGGGGGACCTCTATGCGGAGCAGAGACTGGTCCCGGAGGCGACGGAGACATATTACAAGGTGCTTGTCGCCTCGCCCGAGGTTGGGGAGCAGAAGCTGCTCCATTACGCCCAGGTTTTGATTTCTGGAGGAAGGCTGCAGGAGGCCGAGGGGGTGTTGGCCAGGTTCACGTCACAAGGAGCCGATGTTGGCGGCGTCGAGTTGCTCCAGACCAGGGCGGACCTTCTTGCCGCGCAACGGAAATGGCCGGAGGAGCGCCGGGAGCTCGACGAGGTATTGAAGCTCGATCCCCTAAACGGCCGGGCCCTCATCAGCCTCGGCAGGGCCTACGCCTCTGAGGACAACATCCCCCGCGCCACCCTCGCTTTCGAAGCGGCGTACCACGTCGCGAGCAGCACTTATGTGGCGAGCCTGGAGCTGGCCAATATCGAGCTCAAAAACCGGCATTATGCCAAGACCGTGGAATACCTCCAAAAAGCACTCAGCATCGAAAAAACGGACGCGGTCGAGGACTTCCTGGTCCGCGTCAAGACTATGGTCGTCAAAGACGGCTAACAAGAACTATGAGAACACACGGAAAAGCCCCCTCGAAATCGAACATCGCGCGATTTCTTTTTCCCGCCCTGGTCATTTGCAGCGCGTTGATTCCGGCGACGGCCGGCGCGCAGGACGCCGCGAAGACGCACACTCTCTTCATGGGCGCTGACGTCTCCGTCGGACTGGACAAGCAGCTCTATGCCGTCAGGGACGTCTCCGGCAGCTCCTGGGTAATCGATGTGGACGGCAAGGCAAAGGTCGTTTCCGCAAGAAGCGGGCCGATCGAACTGAAGGTCACTCCGTCGCTTAAGCTCACGGAAATCTCCGCCACGGTCGCCGACCTGAAAGCAATGCCCGCGTTCTCTCTCAAGAACGACCCGTCCACGAGGCTGACACAGGCGCTGGACAATGCGGCTGAGCTCAATGCCGGGTACCAAGCCGCCGTGAACGAGGCGCAGGCCGCATTGGTCCATGCGCAGGATCTAGCCGGCTACTCAATCGGCGAAAGTAGCGCGGGGGCGCTTGCGCATCCCGAGCCTGGCGCAGGTGTCCAGTCCCCCGCCGGCGGAGCGCTAAACGCTAACGCCGCGACTGCGCGCCTGACGACGGCACTCGCACAAACGTCAGTCAGCGCCGGCTCGGACCTCGAAATGATCGGGGACCGCGGCTCATCCCTGGGGTATGAGGCGATGGACGTGGCGTTTGAGGTTTCCTCCCAGCACAGGCTTGAGAACCCGTTCGTGGTGACAATCACCCGGTTCCACCCGAGGGGTACCAGCCCGGGAACGATCCAAAGGCTGGTTTATGCAAAAGCGCTTGGCCCGATAGGCGACCACCCGGTTGCCGTTCACTTCTACGAGGAAGGGTTTCCGCCGGCGTTCGAGCTGCAGGGCTTCGATGTTCACCTGTACAACCGGGGGGAAGAGGTCGCGACCAACGTCTCGCCCAAGCGTGTGGAGCTCACGCGCGACGAGGCATTTGAGTACATCAAGATGGAATATATCAGCGCCCACAAGGGCGACACGCTGGCCGCCGTGCCCGTTATGGGCAAGCTGCCGGCCGACCTGCCCGCCCGCCTGGCGGAGGGAAAATACGGCGACACGTTCTATGTTAAAGTTTCGAAGGACGGCCTGGCGGACGAGCCTTTCCTCGACGCGGCGTGCACCAAGAAGGTCGGGGATCCCTACCTGGAGTCGGTCGTAAGAAACATCCGCTTCAAGCCCGCGCTCGAAAGGGGAAAGCCTGTGGACGGCGTTGCGCCACTCAAGCTTTCCCAACTGGCGATCTAACCGGGGCGCGGGCGCAGGCAGGCAGCAAAAACCAATGAAACCCTCGCCATGGTGGGCTCTGATACCGGCAGTTTCCATCATGGCCGCTGCGTTTCCACAATCCGCCGGCGTGCGGGACGACAAGCCAGTCGTAATGGACAAAGTCGTCGTCAAGGAAACGAAGACGCACACGCTCTTCATGGGCGCCGACATCGCGGTAACCGTCGGCAAGGATCTATATCCCGTGCGGGGTGTCGTCGGATCCTCCTGGGTGATCGATGTGAACGGCGAGGAGAGGTTTGTCCCCACAAAGCAGGCTGCGCTTAGTCTGAGGATCACGCCGGACCTGAAAATGACGGATGTCGCGGCCACAATCGTGGGCTACAAGAAGGAACGGGCGTACTCGTTTGACAACGATCCCAGCGTCAGGCTGACGAGGGGGCTGGACCAAGCGGCGTCGACGAACGCTGACCTTCTGGCTATCGCAAACGAATCCCAAAACATAGCCGACACTGTGGGCAACAGAGCCTTGGGGCCCGCAGCCATTTTCGCCGAGTCCGACAACTATTTGGGGGCCACCGCCATGCTCAACGTCGCAAGATTCAATTATTCGGATCTTCACTCAGACCCGGCCAACCCCACGGGACAAGGCTTGACCGCACCATCGACGTTAACGGGCTTTGGAACAGGCGTTGCCCGCGTGATCGACCAGCAAAGCGCGGCCGCCGCCGCGGACCAGGCGGAGAACGGCAATGAGCCGGGCGGGAGGCTCGCAAAGACAGGGCTCGATGCGATCGACGTGGAATTCGATATCTCGTCGGAGAGGCCGCTGCAGAAGCCGTATGTCGTCACGATGGCGCGGTTTCGCTTGAAGAACGGCGAGCCGGGCATGGTTCAAAACCTAGTGTATGCAAAGGAGCTCCACCCGGTAGACAAGCACCCGGCCAACGTCCACTTCGTCGAGGGCGGGTTTCCGTACGACTTTGAGCTGATCGATTTTCAGCTCCACATCTACAATAGGGGAGAAGAGGTCGCGACCACTGTTTCGTCCAAGCGGGTGGAGCTGACGCGCGATGAGGCCTTCGAATATATCAAGATGTTGTATGTCGGCGCCCACAAGGACGACACGCTGCCGGCGGTGCCCGCGATGGGCAAACTTCCCGCTGATCTGCCCAGGCGCCTAGCGGAGGGAGAGTACCAGGAGACGTTCTTCGTCAAGGTCTCGAGGGACGGCTTGGCCAACGGGGCATTTGTTGATGCTGCGTGCTCAAGGGCGATTGAGGATCCCTATCTCGAGGCGATTGTAAGAAGCCTCCGCTTCAAGCCCGCGCTCGCACATGGAAGGCCGGCGGAAGGCGTCGTGGAGTTGAACCTTGGGAAACTGAAGATCTAGGCCCGTGCCTCGAAATGAGGCTCAATCGGCGCTGAGTCAGCAGCCGGGCCAGACCGGCAACGGCTTGTGGGCCCCGAAAGGAACGGCGGAGTGAAAACAAGCGTTCTCCCGGAAGGATCAGGCTCGCCGCAAATCCCGCCGGATGGAATGAGGCTCGGATCGGCAAAGGCCCGTTGGGGGCAACCCACCGCGAGGATACAGCCACCCACCTGAAGGCGACCCGGTGAGTCGATGGCAGCGCAACCGAGATCTCTTGGCGGCCCCACCTGCATGCCAGCGTGGACCTCCGCGAACTGAAGGCGTGCTGGCACTGGTGAGCGCCGGCCGAAGGCTGTGCACGGCATTCGAGAATCGCGGCGGTTGGCTATTCCCTGATTCTTGGGAGGCCACGATGAGGCAGGGCGCCTTCTTCATGGAGCGACGTGGCGCCGCCTCACCCCTGGTGTTGCGCGCCCTGCGTTTTTGCGCTGCCATGGGGCCTCCACCCGAAGTGCAAATTGCTGACACGTATCCGCCGAAGAAGCCAACGTGGGCCCTTGTGGGCCTGTTGCTGGCGCTCCACATGTTGCTGGCCCTGTCTGCGATAAGCCGCAGAGGGTTTTGTATCGATGAGGTCGACCACCTGACCATGGGGTACAGCGAGTGGGTCACCCACGATTACCGGGTGGATGCCGCCAACGGCGATTTGGTCAAGCGGTGGGCGTCGCTGCCCCTGCTCGTGAGCAGGCCCCGTTTCCCGGGGGGGGCCGACGACGCATTCTGGCGGGACGCGAATTATTTCAAGCTGGGGGAAGAGTTCTTCTTCCGGTCGGGGAACAATCCGGATCATATGCTGCTCGCCGGGCGCGCGATGGCCGTCCTGCTGTCCGCCGCCCTGGGGCTCCTGGTCTTCGTCGCCTCCCGGCAGCTGTTCGGGACGCTGGGCGGCCTTCTCTCGCTCATCCTGTACTCGCTGTGCCCCGTGATGCTGGCTCATGCAGCCATGGTCACCTCGGACCTGTCCCTGGCCCTGACACTCTCGGCGGCCACGTTCCTGGTCTGGAGACTGCTTCACCGGATCACGTGGGGCGCGCTGGCCATGAGCGGAGCGGCGACGGGATTGCTCTTCCTCGCCAAACTCACCGCGGTCCTCATCATACCCATCACCGGTGCCCTTCTGATCCTGCGCTTTGCCCGGAACGAGCCCTGGCGCATAGAGCTTGGGGGCCGGATCAGGATCTGGCCCCGGCGCACGAGGCAACTGCTGCTGGTCGTTGCGCTGTGCGCCTTTCACATCGCGGCTGCCGCCTCGATCATCTGGGCCAACTACGAGTTCCGATTTGCAGGCAGTTCCATGCCGGGTGATCCTCGGCTGGCTTGGACGGAACAGCTCGCCGACCCGCATCCGGTTTCTCCGGCAATACGGTCATCGCTGGACTATCTCCTAGGCCACCGCCTGCTTCCGGAGGGGTTTGTCAGGGGTGTCAGCGCGACGCTTCTCCGCAATCAAAAGCGCCTGTCATTCATGCACGGGCATTGGAGCTATGGAGGGTGGCGAACATTCTTTCTTTACGCCTTTGCGATCAAGACCCCCCTGTTCCTTTTCGCGATCCTCGGGCTCGGGGCCTGGTCCTGGTATCTTTGCCCAGGCAAACGGGACCTGCTCTATCGTTCCTCGCCGTGGTGGGTGTTGGTGAGCGCCGTCATGCTCGCGGCCTCGCTGGAGCATATAGACATAGGCCACCGGCATATTCTCGCGGTCTATCCCGCCCTTTACGTGCTGGCAGGCGCGGCCGTGCTCCTGGTCGCCGTGAAGCCGTGGTGGCGTCATCTGCTGGGAGCGGGGATACTGGGGTTTTCCGCCACGTCCTTCTATGCGCGGCCGGATTACCTGGCCTACGTGAACGTGCTGGGAGGCGGCATGAGCAACGGCTACCGTGATCTCACGGATGGCTCGGAGGACTGGGGCCTGGGGCTGCCCCAGCTGAAGCAATGGCTGGATGTACACAATCCCGGGAACACGGTGCCCTTCTTCCTGGGTTACAGGGGGATGGACAGCCCCGAGTACCGGGGCATACAAAGCCGGAATCTTTATACAGCTGTTGACCGGCACGCCAAGGTGGTTCCGCTTCTGCCGGGGTACTATGGTGTCAGCGCATCCTTGCTGGAGGGCATCTCTGTCGCTCCAGGCCCCTGGAACAGCGCCTATGAGGCGAATTACAGGAAGGTGTGCGCGATGATGGATCACGCTTCAACCCTGCCTGACGCCGAGCGCGAGGAGGCTTATTCGCAGTGGTTCGCTCCTTTCGTTGCCTTGCGGACGGCGCGCATTTGCGCCTGGCTTCGCGGGCCGCAATCCCGGCGCCCGGAGGCCTTTGTGGGGCATTCCATCCTGGTGTGGAAACTGACGGAGAAGGACATTGATGACGCGCTGACGGGTCCGGTGCCCACGGACGAAGCGGAGTGGGAATCATTCCAGCAGTCCAAGCGTGACTGACCCTCGGGGGGATGGCCGCGGCGGCGCGATCCTCGACGGCGGCCTATGTGACTCGAACTCGCGCGACCCCATGACCGCGGATCGACGCCCGGGTGGTATTCGCCAGCCTGAAAGCCGACGCCCTGCAAAGGCGGCGGTCATTTTTTGAGAAACACTTGCGCTGTTCGTTTCCCGGCTGAATTCCTGATTCCTTCTCAGGCTCATAGAGCCAAGGGGCTCAAACCCCTGGTGCCAGATGCAGGCTTTGGCGGCCGCCTCAGGCTGCCGCCCGCTTGGATTCCACTTCCGCTATGTAGCGCCGGGTCGCGGGCGGAAGCTCGAGCCAGATTTTGACCGCGATCGCCAGGCCAATGATCGCAAACGGAGAAAGAAAGAGGGGCCACCATTGCCAATTCTGAGTGGCGATGTACCCGATGCTGAAGGATTGGATCGAGCTGCCCAGATAGGCAAACCCGTCCACGATCCCGGCGCAGGTGGCGGTCGCCTTGCGGCCGCCAAAATCGGTTGCCGCCGTGCCGGACATGAGCGAGGTGATCCCGACCGAACACATCACGATGGCTACCCCTGAGGCGCCCACGAGCACCGGAGAGGAACGCAGGGACGCCGCCATGACAAGAGACAGGATCAGGACCAGCCCGCAAAGCATTGCCGCGGGCGGGCCACGGCGAGACTGAAAGCATTTGTCCGACACGAATCCGGCGGCGAAGCCGCCGATGATTCCAAAAATGCAGAGGAGCCAGCCCCAATGGGCCAGAAAGAATCCGGCGCCGGGCTGCTTAATCTCGTTCGCAAACACGAAGTACCATTGCGAGATACCATTGCGGAAGATCCCCGAGGTGAGCTCGATCGCGGCGATCATCAGCATCAGCGGGCTGGTGAAGACTTTCTTGAGCAGGTCCAGGTACGTTAGGTGCACGTGCATTTGGCCGGATGAGGCGTCGTGCGTGTCGAAGGCGGGAAGCCCGACGTCCTCCGGAGTGTCGGCGACCGCCCAGAGATCCACCACCGCCCAGCAGGCGATTATCGCAGCCGGAACGAAGAACACGGCCGGGATGCTCCCGGTGAAATTGACGATTCCCTGCCCCCAATCGAAGGCGAAATAGACCCCGATCGAGATCAGGGTTCCGAAGATCGCCCCGAACACACCCCGTTCCCGCACATGGAACCAATAGGCCTTGACCTTGATGATGGAGACGGCGCCGTAGCTTTGGAAATACATGTTCAGACCGTAAAGCGCGGTGTAGGACGCCACGAGATGGGTACGAAGATGGCCCGCCAGCACCACCATCGTCAGCACCCCGAGCAGGGCATTGGCCGCCGCCGAGCCGAACCCGGCGATCAGGATGCCCATCCTGCCCCCTATCCTGTCCACAAAGGGCCCGTTGACCAGGAACGACACGGCGTAGACGAGGGTCCCGAGGCCGAAGATGAGCCCGAACTCCTCCTTTGACATGAGCAAGCCCAGCGCATTCTTCGAGACATTCAGGTTGTACCGGCCCATGTACAAGAAGGAGTAGGTCATCCCGAGCGGAAACCAGTTCAGGAACCGCCGAAGGATGAACCGCCGGCTATGCCCGAGCGGATTATTGAGGAAATAACCTAAGATGACCGCGGCCAAGAAGGCAGCGACAACGGCGAGGTACATGGGACGGGTCGAAGGTGCCCGTGATTACGAGCGGCTCAATCCCTTTCCGGGCAGGATCCTCATCTTTCTGGCGATTCACGCACTGCCGCCAGCCGGATCCGCCGAAGCCCGGCATCATGGCTTCCCAAGCTTAATTCTCTCCGGACGGGTTCATTGCCTCAAGGACCTTGCCGAGGAATGGGTCGATGGACTTTCCCTGAATCCAGCGCGCGACGACGACAAGGTCGTTGTCCCAATCCACATAGATGATGTTGGATCCGTTGCCGCGGAAGACAACGCTGTCGGATGGCGTCGAGGGAAGCTCCTTCCTCCCGGGGTTAAGGTACCAGTTGGCGAATCCGTAGGCGGGATTGGCCTCGCCGGGAGTCCTCGCCATGGAGATCCACTTCTCCGACACAATCTCTCTCCCGGCCCATCGGCCGTGCTCGAGGAAGAGGTAGCCGAAACGGGCCATGTCCCAGGCGTCAATGAACATGCCGCCGCCATAGTGACCGCCGCCCGTCACGGACTGCATGCGCCGTCCGTCAATCTCCACCCATGAATTGCCATAACCTTCCCAGTGCCACGTGTCCGAAGCGCCGATGGGGTCCATGATCTGCTCGCGGAGCACCTCCGGCAGCGGTCGCTTCCAGACCTGGAGGGCGGCCAGAGCGAGGAGATTGACGCGGACGTCATTGTATTTGAAATGCGTGCCCGGCTCATGCAACGGACGGTGGGCATGATCGGCGGGTGTTGCGCCCTCCGGGCGGTCCGCCCAGTCGGGAATCCCCCAGAGCTTTCCCGACCAGTCGCTCGTCTGGCGAAGCATGTGATCCCAGGTGATCTTCGCGTTGTGCTCCGAATCAAAAAATTCGGAAGAAGGAAGATAACTCTTAACGCGATCGGAGAGATCGTGGATAAGGCCCCGTTGCCATGCAAGCCCGACCACCGTCGTGAGGAATGTCTTGGTGACGCTGTGCGTCATGTCGACCCGCGCGGGATCGCCCCATTCGGCGACGACGTAGCCGCGACGGATGATGAGGCCTGTCATCCCACCCCGAGGCTGGGTCGGGCCGAGCAGCCTCCAAAGCGGCTCATGGGCGCCGAAGGACTGCTGAAGGTCGAGCGCGACATCCGCCGGCCCTGTGCTTTCGTGGGCCTTAGAGTAGTCAATAGCCTGCTGGATCCGGGCGGAATCCATGCCGGACCGCTCCGGCACGCGATGCTCCCAGCCGCCGCGCGGCGGGAAATAAACCGCTTCCTGCCCGGACAAGCCAGCCGGCGCGAGGCGGAATGCCAGGGCGATGCCAAGCATCGGTGCTCGACAGACGATGCGCCAGAGGATGGACGCCATGCCCCATACATGGGTCGTCGAGAGGGGTTGGCAATTGAGAAACCTCCCCGCGGCCAATCGCGCCGGGCGATGGAACACGAGTCAGACCGGAACCGGACCCCGGCCTCCACGGCCCATCGCCCGCGAGGCCAGGGCGGCGGCCCCGGCGCGAAGGCGGGGTGCAAGGCGCAGAATCCCTGATCCCTGAAACCTGCGGGCGTTCTTGCGTGGGTCGCGAGATCCCTTGCAGGAATGGCGCGGCTGGGCATGAGCGCCGTCATGCGCAGACAGTCCGGCCTCTCGCGCCGCCACCATCCGCCTCATGTCATCTAGGCCGGGATTGTCGACCCAACGCCGTCCGCAGCGCGGCGCTTCTTAAGCTCGACCTCTATCTCGGCCATCTTCCCCTCGTGCAGCGGGTAGAACATCAGGATGACCATCGAGGCGATACCGATGGCTGCGGGCAGGATGCTCATGAGCAACACCAACCCGTGGAGGGACTCGGGTGTCTGGGCGGTGTTGGCGACGAAGCCCACGCTGTTCATCAGGGCCAGGGCCACCCAGGCGCCGATCGCCCATCCCTGCTTCTGTGAGAAGATGGAGGCCGAGAAGATGAGCCCGGTGGCGCGGCGCTGCTTCCTCCATTCGCCATAGTCGGCCGTATCGGCATACATGGTCATCAGGAGCGCGATTATCGGGCCACCCGTGATCGACGCCAGGAGGTTGATGCCAAACATCAGGGGGACCTGGTCGGGCTTAAGCACAAAGAAGGATCCCGTGGAACAGATCGCTATGGTCATGAGCACCATGAACGCCACTTTCCGGCCGGCAATCCGGGCCGCGAACGGCATGAGGATAACGCCCACCAGGGAAGCCACCTGGGTGCACGTGTTGTACACGGAGACGAGGGTTTCCCAACCCCAGGTCTGCGTGCCCGCGATCGATTTCGGGAGGAATGACGGGAGCGTCAGCGTCCGTGAGCCCACATAGTACTTGAAGTAATGGGCCGTCACGCTGGTGCGCAGCGCGATGTAGAGGATGAACGCGATGGTGGCGGCGACGAGGATCAGCCAGGGCCCGTTCGTCAGCAGGTCCCCAAGGTCCCGCACCACCGAGGTCTCCTGCGTCCTGGGAGGGACCACGCGCTCGCGCGTGGTGAAGAACATGGTGATGAAGCAGAGGCAGGCCGCGATCCCGTAGATGACGAAGCAAAGCTGCCAGCCCCGCTCGACCGACTGGGCGCCCAGCCAGCCCCCGACTTTCGCCATGGGGAGCAGCGTCGCGGCGATGATCATGCCGCCGGTGAACGCGCCGACGTACTTGATCGAGGATAGGGCGGTCCGCTCGAGGGGGTTCGTCGTGATGACGCCCATAAGCGCCGTGTACGGGATGTTGATCGCGGTGTAGACCAGCATCAGGGCGTTGTACGTCACGTAGGCCCAGACGAGCTTTGCGTTGCCCGCCAAGTGCGGCACCGTGAAGGTCAACACGCCCAGGACGGCCATCGGCACGCACATCCAGATGAAGAAGGGCCGGAACTTGCCCCAGCGGGTCCGGGTGCGGTCCGCTAGCATGCCCATCACGGGGTCGAAGAATGCGTCCGATGCGCGGCTTATCCCGATCATCGTGCCGGCCGCGAGGGCGCCGATCCCGAAAACGTCGGTGTAGAAGAACGTCAGGTAGACCATGAACGTCTGCCAGTAAAGGCACGACGCGAGGTCCCCCAGGCCGTAGGAAAGCTTTTCCGTTAGTCCTAGGTGTTCGGATGCGGGCTGTGGGGAGGGGGATTTTTGGGTCACGGTCGTTTGTTGGGTGCTTGGCTATAAAATGGGGCGGCCAACGGGACTCGAACCCGCGACTCCAAGATCCACAAGTTGTGTCAATACCGTCAAGCTAACTGCGTGTTTAATCGATGATTGCTGCGCTGTTTGGCGACAGAGTTGAACACTGATGTTCGGACACGTGCCAAACAGTAATGGGCTCAGTTGAGGTCACATCCGACCATCGTGAAACGACGTGTGGACGAATGTCCCACGACTACCCGTCGTTGGTAGTCACGCAGTCATCGATCACGGTGGACTGGCGACTCCGACGAAACTGCACCGTGACGGGTATATACCGAAACCTGAGGTGCAAACCTCGACATCACGGGGACGGGTGAGAGGCCGGGTCGGCGACTCGTCGATCTCCTATTCAAGAGGATGCGAACCAACTCGGAGGACATTGATTCTGGTGACGTCCACAAAAAAGTGCTATTAGTCGCATGCTATGAAAATCGGGATTGGAAATACAAAGCTCTCCGTCGCCCTCACTACGACAAATCTGGTTTTATGGGTGTGGGCTGTTAGCAGAATAAAGCATTATGGTGACTCGCTGACCGGACCGTATCTCATCTCACTGATCGCGTTGATGCTCGCTGCACTGATTCAATATCGTTCCGTCTTGGATGCCCGGCAGTGTCACGAAACTCATTGACGAGAAGTTCAAGTAAGTGGGATCTCACCCAAGCACCGTCTTCACCGTAGAGGGAAACCATACGGTCTTTCCCGTCCTCGTAAGTCACCACGTCTGTCAGGGACGTTTTCACGGGGCGGAGTTGTTCAAGGTTGTAGAGGATTTCCGTCCTCCGGTCCCACAGTTTCCCGATGGGTAGTGGGGTCTTGTTCCGTTCCTCCAAGAACCTCTCACCATCTCTCAGGTCACGGAAGAACCGTCGTCGTCTCCGACGTTCTCCATCGACTCCGAGATAGACGGAGTATCCGGCGGCCTGTCCGTTTCGTTTCTGAGGAGAGATTGAACCAACAGGAACTGGACCAGATTTCCCTGTCGGGGAATCAAGAACCCTAATCCCCTAAGGACCGTTCCTTAGAAGGATTCAAGTGGGGCGGCCAACGGGACTCGAACCCGCAACCCCAAGATCCACAATTTTGTGCGCCTTTGCGAATGAGGTAGTTGCAAAGGCCAAAAACGGCCATTTCCAGGTTTCGCTCGGGGAAATCGTTCCACTGTTGTTCCACTGCTCAACCGATACGAATCTCGGTCGGGCCCAGTCGAGACTGAGAAACAAAGAACCGCTTTTTCGTTCTCAAGGGGGCTAGGGCTGAACGGCCACCGGGCTGAGGCCGAGCGCGACGGCCGCACGCGTCTGATGTGGGTCGTAAGTGTAGATCTCGGCGAAGTTGTGATGCAACGCCGTGATCAGATGGAGGCAGTCGCTGGCGCGGAGATACACAATATTCGAGAGCGTAGTGTACGTCTTGGCCGCGGACTCGATGATCGCGTTTTCAAGGGGCAGCCAGTTCCAAAAGCCGCCATTTTCGTCGGTCGTAAACTGGTGAACGGCAGTTTGAAATTGGGGTCCCGTCCAAAGCTTCTCCCTTAGCATGCGGTGGAATACGCTCATCAACTCGACACGGGTAAGCGCAGAAGCAAAGACCTGATCCTCGTTCTCGAGAAGCGCCCGAACTGCCCGCGATTCGTTTTCGGAAACGTACAACTTAGCGGCGGCCGACGTATCGCAAATAATCATTATCAGCGATCGCCGCGGATCTCGTCGAGCGCAGCTTGAATGTTGTTCCCGGGCCGCTCACTCATCATGGTTTCGTATCCGGGCACGATAGTTCGCTTACGCCTTCGGGGTTTAAGTAACGATGGGTTGGCAAGGACGGCGACAGGTAGGCCGCGATCGGTGATGACGACTGCGGAGCGTGAGGTGCCGGCTCGCCGGACATGATCGCCGGTCGTGGAATGAAGCTCTTTGATGGTGATTCTCGCGAGCATTGTGTAACGGTGTCACTACGCCCTACCTAAGTCAAGTGTAATTGTGTCACAACCCATTCCGAGACCGACCCGAACCACATTCTTCGTCACGGTGCTGGTCGCGATGGTTGCCGGCTTCGGAAGCCTCAGGAAATGGGACGGCCGACGGGACTCGAACCCGCGACCCCAAGATCCACAAAATTGCATCCATTTTGAAGATAAGCGGCTTACGAAAGCCAAACTCTTGTTCGACTACTCTGACAGAGCGAAAGCCACGTGGCACAATGTGGCACGTTAGGAGGCGCCGAGAGTAGGACTAGATTCCCGCGAACGGTCCTGATGCTTCGTTCATTGCGGCTCCGAATTCGAGAGTTTTTGCGTGCAATGGGATAAAGGTTGAATCAACCTAATAATATGCCCAACCAACTAGCTCCAGACAAACGCAGACAAAGCCTCGCCGAGCATTCGGCGGTGCTGGCTGTGCTTGCCAAAATAGCCCGCGACGAAAACGTCCCGGTTATGGCTCTCTTGCGTCAGGCATCCCGAGATCTCATCAGGAACCGCGCCACAGCATTTCCTGCGAAGGCCCAGGAGTTGCGAGCGACTGCTTGGAAAGAGATGCCACGCATGCCCCGTCAGTTTAAGACGGCTGCTAAGGTAGCGAGATTCAAACGCGCGCAGCGTGAATTCGATCGCGTGATCTTAGAACTGGGCCTCGTCAGTCCTGCCGCTATTCAGGAGCGCAACTCCGTCGTTTCGTCTTCCGAGGCCGTAAAGCTCATCGACTTTGATCGTAGTCATGCCGATTCCATCTGAAGTAAAGCCACGCCCGCCTGCAGATTTCGCCTCGGCCCTAGCGACGGCTGAACCCATATTGTTGGTCGGCGGCCAAGCCGTTAACCTTTGGGCACTCCACTACAGCGATCGATCCATGGGACTTGCTCCCTTTGTTTCCCGGGACGCGGACATTTTGGGTGACCGCGCAACGCTTGAGGCTCTCGGCAAAGTGTCTGGGGTGAAGCCGCAATTTTTTCCGCTGCGACCGCCTACCAACGAAGTAGGTGTGGTGATCGCGAAGGACGCTAGCGGACAACCCTTGCTTATCGAAGTCCTTCGAAATGTTAATGGGGTTAAGAATGAAGAGCTTCGCGAACCCTCGTACACCCTCGCGATAGGCGTACGTCAGATTCATGTCCTAGTCCCCGGCCCGATCGCGTTGCTGAAGGCGAAACTTGCCAACGTGGTCGAACTAAAACAGGAGGGGCGCCAAGACACCAAGCATGTGCATGTGCTTGAGCGAATCATTCCAGCGTACTTGGAAGATCTTGGCAAAGCGGCCGCTGGCGGACGTTTGGATGAACGAAAGCTAATCGAATTCCTTGAGAAATTGTTGGCTGTTTTGACAAAAACCCCCAACCGACTTACTCTGAGCCAACTTGGTGTTAATTCCCGGGCGCTATTCGATACCCTGGATGACCAAGGACTGCCTAAGGTTCAGGCATTCCTTGAGAAACGTCTGCCGCGATCGCTGGCAGATTAAAATGGGGCGGCCAACGGGACTCGAACCCGCGACCCTAAGATTTAAAATGTTGTATCACATTTTATAGAAACTACTTACTAGCAGACAACCGGCTTTTCCCGGTTTTCCTCGCGGAGATTGAAATTCCGCTGTCCCCGACCAAGGCCGGCTTGGCTCCATTTGTGGAAAAGCTGGTGGCGCCGCTGTTCGCGGTATTCGGCGCAAGCATTTCCTCCGGCGTGATTCAACAAATCGCCAATGGTATCCTGAAACACGACACGATGTAACTGAATTGGGCAGGCACGTGCCTGTGTCCGCTTGAAAACCGCGCTCCTGCAAATCCCAACCCAGGCATCTGAAACTGTCGCATGACCGACTTGATGCAATATCGCGGATTTCTCCGAGCAAAGCATCAATGCTCCCGGCAGGGAGGCGCGCCGTGCAGGGTGATTGAAACAGGATGACGCGGCGATTCGTACCATACGGCAACCGTCATTAGAATCCGCTCCATCCACGCTCTCTCTGCAATGTCCAGGATCCGACGTTCGCAGCTGGCGAATACATGCCACTCCCCGCACTCGGTTTCGAGGGAGAAGCCTTCAAAATCGCCGAAGCGGTCATAGATTATTCCTCCTACCTTGCCTGTGATTCGGATCGTTCCATCGCGGTCATCGCCGTGGCCGTGATGGGGTCCTTCCGGATGAGGATGATGGGGAGGAGTCCATTCGCCCGTGGGTGAGGGCCCGATTTCCCCGGGGTTGCCGCCCAGTCCCTTCACGCGGTCGGCGATCTGCAGCACGTAACGCTGGAAAACGGGGTACCAGCGGTTTGAATGGGGAATCGATTTCTCTATCCACCTAAGGACCGAAAGCAGCCGTTCCTCGGGCCCGAGCATGACGGCCTTGGTCTTGACGGGGATCACGACCTGGAACGCCCCCATCATCCGTCTCCAGGCGATCTGCTGGTCGTTTACCGCCCTGTCGGTGTTGGAGGCGACGTTGATCTTGGGCGGCGGGGGTGGGGGCGGCGTTGATTTGCCAAAGGCATTGGTGAACTGCCGGACGACAACCGTGTAGGCCTGGCCCTTCTTGACCGTGTCCGGCAGGCTGACCGAGAGAAGCCCCGCGAAATTCGCGGGGCCGGCACCTGCCGGAATGGGCAGGTACGTGACGCCACTGGCGGGACACTCGATCGTGTGGGCGTCCTGCTTCGTCAGGCGGTGCGTCGTGTAGAGGGAGGCCGCCTGCCTCAGGATGTCGTCTGCGTTGGAAGCGGGCAGGTAGATGGCGGCCGTGCTGCCAGCCGGCGTGTTGCCCCAGTCGATCATCATCTCGTCCGGCGGCGCCCCCGCTAACGACGCGGCCGCCGTCGGTCGGACCTCGAAGGGCTGCGGGACCCGGCGGGAGAGTTCCAGTCCGGGGTTGGGCGCGTCGACAAAGGCGATGTTGCGCTGGGCGAGCTGGCTTGAGGCGGACGGGTCGGCGTTCTGGGGGATCGGAACGTCGTCAAAGGCAACCTCGGCGACCAGGCACTGGTGCAGGCTGCGGATAAAGACCTCCTGCAGGGAAAGCATCGGTTGGCCTCCATAGGGGCCGTCCACGTTGGTCGCCGGCGGGCTGAACGGGACGATCTGGCGGGTCTGGTTGAAATCGAGCCAGCAGCCGAAAAACGTGTCGACCTCCGCCCCGCTTGGATTGGGGGCGATGTCCCGGACGTTCGGGGGGTCGGTCTGGGTGGTCATGTTGGTGGCCGCGCTCGTGTTCGCCACCCGGGCGGTCGCGAAGCAGGGGATCGTCACGAACTCCCCTCCCTGGGTGCCGAAGAGCGGGATCTTCCGGCCGTAGGCCGCGCCGTCGGACCATTTGCGGTAGGGGCCGTCGCCGGGCGCAGCGCCCGGGTCCACGTAGGAGACGGCCGTCGTCTGCGCCTGGAAGAGCCGGAAGAAGACGCGGGTTGCCTTGGCCGTGAGCGAGAGCCCCTGCAGCCTGACGCGGGCGACCGCGAAATTGAAGACCAGGTTGTGGTTCGAGTCCGTGGGGAAGAGATAGAGCGACTCGGTCGCCTCGGCCGCCCCCGGGTCCGTGACCACCTTGCTCTGGTCGCCCAGGTTGTCGAACTTGTCGCCGTTCACGTTCCCCTGGTTGCTCGTGAGGTTCTTGACCGCGCTCGCGATGAAGGCCGGGGCGGCGTCGGCGCTGCCACCCATCGTGGCGCCGAAGCGGCTCTCGTTCGCCTGGACCGTGAAGACGCGTAGGTCCGTGCTGAGCCAGGCGGTGATGCCATTCAGGACGTAGGGGTTGGCCTTCTTGACTAGGTGGAACTGGCCGGTGCCGTTCAGCGGGTCGCCGGTCTTGCTCGTCAGCGAGGCCTCCAGCGTGATTGCCTGCGAGGCCGAGACAAAGCCGCTGTCGTCGGTGAAAATGACGTCGAAGGGGAAGGCAAAGCGCTGCGCCTGGTTGGGCAGGCTCGGGTCCTCCGGCAGCACCGGCCCGGCGAACTTGACGGACAGGCCAGAGAAGGCGGGGTCGAGCGTCACCTTAGGGATGATGGGCGGGTTGGCGAGGTCACCGGAGGAGCTGATCCCGAGCTGGGCCGGCGTCAGGCCCTCGACCCACACCCAGAAGGCCGGGAACAGGGCGGGGCTGGCCTGCTTCAGCATGGCATCCACCTCGTCGCTGCCGAACGTGTCCTTCTGGACTGCGAAGACGCATTTCTTCGCGTAGAGCTGCTGGAGGCGGGTCAGGAGCTGGGTCCCGTCAATGCTGCCCCAGCCGGTGCAGGGGTCCCAGCCGGCACCGGCGGTGTAGCCCGGCGAGGTGCCTGTGGTCCCGTCGGACTTGGTGAAAGTCGCGGAGTTGTTGCCACCGTCCGCGACGTCCCGGAAGATCTTCTGCCCGGCCTCCTGGGCGAGCGCGTATAGGGTCGGGTTGAGGAACCCGACATTCTCGCCGAGGGTTGAGTTGACGATCGCGACGAGCCCGGCGTAGAGGGGGGCGACGGCGCTGGTGCCGCCGACCGACCCGAAGTTGCTCCCCTTGTCGGAGCCCTTCGTGACTTTCAGGGAGGTCGTCTGGGAGCCGTACAGGAATAGCGTGTAGCCGCTGAACGGGCTCGCGTTGCCTGAAACGTCGGGGAGGCCCCGGCCCTTGGTCTTGTCGTCGTTGACCGATGGGGGGACGTTCGCGCCGTCCTGGTAGGCCTGGGTGCCATACTTGACGCTCACGCCGCCGCACGAGGCCCCTGCGTCGTTCCAGGTCCCCTCGGTGAAGGTTGAGCCGGAGACGTTGGCAATGTAGGTGCCGCCGCAGGCAAGCGCCCACGGGTCGGAGGAGGGGTACTGGACGTGGGCGCTGCCGTCGTTCACGCCCTGGTTCGTTCCGTTGTCGCCGGTCGCGATGAGCACGGTGACGCCGAGGAGGGCCGCGTCCTTCAGGGCATCCTGGAAGGAACTGCGGTCGCCGTCCGGCCAGCCGGACTCGTCGCCGCCCCAGCTGATCGAGATGACGGTCGGCTTGTTGGTGGTGTCGTGGATCGCGGTGGTCACCGCGTCCATCCACTTGTCGGTCTGGTTGGGCGCAAAATACACGGCGAGCGCGGCGCCGGGGGCCACGGATCCGGCCACGTCGATGTCCAGGGCCACCTCGACGTCGGGATCCTGGTCCCAGACGTTGGTCGCGCTGCCTGCCGGGGAATTCGTGGCGCTGTCGACCGAGACGGCTGTCAGCTTCGGGGTGGTGAGTCCGAGCCCGCTGAAGAAGGAATCGATGTCAGTCGGAGCCTTCGTCGTCGCATTGACGACATAGCCCCCGCCGAACTCGATGATGCCGATTGTCTGGCCGCTGCCGGTGCCCGGCGGGAAATTGTAGAGCTTGGCGACCTGGGGCGGGGTCATGAGGTTCGTGCCGCCCGGCGCAGGGTTGCCGGAAGGGCGGTTCCGGGGATGTCGGCGGGCACTCACGGTCCGGGTATCGAGCCCGTGCACGCTCATGACGATCCCAACCAGTTCGGCGGGCACGTGCACGAACCCCTCGCGGCCGCGGAAGGTCTCCGCTGTCGACTCGTATTTTCCCAGGTCGACCGAAAAGGCCTCTTTCATCTGGGCGACGGTCCCGGAGGCGGTGACGACCCGGCGGCCGGTGTGCGTCTCCCGGATCGTGAAGCCGTGGCTGCGCAGAAATGCCGCCACCTTTTCCAGGTCGGCGGGGAGGGCGCCATAGGTGGCGGCAAGCTGCTCCCGTGAAATGTGCTTGGGCCTCGCCCCAAAGGGCTTGGCCCAGTCCGCGAGGTCAGGGACCTTCGGAGCATCCGGGCGCCGACGCACGTACACGCTGATCGTCCCGATTTCGCCGTCATCGGCCGGGCCCGTGCGCCGGGCCACACTGGGCGGCCTTCGTTCGCTGCCCTCCACTCGGGCGTAGTTGGGGGGAAGATTGGGGTCTTGGGGCTTTCTTGCGGACGTGGGCATGCGGGTGTTCTCCGGTTGGGGCTGGCGTCCCTAAGGTGCGTCGCCCCCGTGCGGCTTCTTGTGTAGGAGGTGGAAGTTGGTTACCTCAGCGAGCGTGGCCGGCAGCTTAGCCTCCCGAAGCTTGCGCCGGGCCGAGAGCACGTCGGCCCGGTCCTCGTCCGTCATAAAGCCCGAGCGGCCGTAGTCGGCGTAGATGCGCGCCAACTCGGCCTGCTTCCTTTCGGCATGTTTGCGGGAGGGGAACGTGTAGCGCTTACGGGGCTTCGCGTTCCCGGTGCCGGTGTCGACGCGCCAGCGGGGGCCTTCCTGCGTATTAACTTGGTACAACCAGGGCCAATTCACGGCCAGACGACGGCGCGGTCTTCTCAGGAAGGCAAGCCTGTTCGGACGCCAAGAACCCCCTCGCCTCCGAGGGGGTTTCAAGGATGGGCGGCCAACGGGAATCGAACCCGCGACCCCAAGATCCACAAAACTGTGCCCATATTGACGATAAGCGGCTTAGGAAAGTCCAACTCTTGTTCGTCTACTCTGACAGAGCGAAGGCAATGTGGCACGTTTGTGGCAACAAATGGGGTTTCAATCAGAGGATGCCGAGATTCCTCTGAGCCAACAAAAACTTGCCGGGCGTTGAGATCGCCATCCCGTAAATCTGGTGACCGAGATTTCCTTGGAAATCCTTCTCATCGAGCGTCAACAACCATTCGCACTGCGCGGCAAGCGCCGAGATCACGACCGGTCGATCTTTCGCTTTTGGAACAACTAAGGGCTTGTCGAGCGCCACGCGCGTGGCGGTAAACTCGACGGCGGGCGAGACGATTGAACTCCAGGCTTCTGCGGCTGAATGTCCAATCTTTGCCAAATTCCGCCGTGCTTCCTCGGCGCAGTAATCAGTAGAAACCAATACCCAATTCAGCGCGTTGGCTCGGCGAATCAAGAACCGCGAAGCTCCTTGCCCAGTTCCCGATGCAGCCAGGAGAACGCTGGTATCAAGGAAAAGCCTCACCGCTTAACTTTGCGGGGAGTAGCTCGAAAGGTAGCCATGTCCGCTTCGTCGCGGGCGATCCATCGGTCGATTATAGCCTTGGGAATGTCTCGCATGGGCATCGCGACGGCCGGCTGTAAGAAAAGACCTCCCTCGCATTCTTCAACAAGAACCATGGGGTTGCTAAGCTTATCGAAACCCAATTTGCGACGGAGGGCAGGAGGCAATGTTAGAGAGCCACGTTTGCTCAGAGGAACGGTGGTTGCCATGCAGCAATACTGCAGCGTGGCAATGCGGTACTCAAGTGCAAATTGAGGAATTCTGCTCTGGTCAGTCGGCGGAGGTGTTGGGATGCCGGACTACCTGCGTCCGACTGCATTCCGCGCCGCCTTCATTGCCGCTTCACGGCTCAATCGCCCGACCTTGCCATCGGGAAGCTCAATTTCTGCGAAACGTGGCACGAAGGTGCACACGCAGTTTCTGGGGAACATGCTTTTCAAGAAATAGAGTCCCCCCTTCGCAGAGGAGGATCTAAAATGGGGCGGCCAACGGGACTCGAACCCGCGACCCCAAGATTCACAATTCTGTGCGCCTCTGCAAATGAACACCTTGCGCGGCGTCAAAATGGCGCTTTCAGGCCTTTGCCCGGGGAAAAGTGTTCCACTCCGGTTCCACTGGAGAAGCCCATCTCCCCGACGAAATTATGTCCATATTGACGGCAATCGGCTTAGGAAAGTCCAACTATTGTTCGCCTACTTTGATAGAGCGAAAACAGTGTGGTACGATGTGGCACGTACAGAAGCACCAAGAGCAGGTTTGGACTCCCGCAAACGTCCAAATGCGGAAGCAAATGCGGATTGGCCTGACGGGGATCCAGATCAGCTGCTTGAATTGACACCGGCTACTCGATGGCCGATGGTCGCTGTTAAGAGCATCGACGTTACCTCAATGAAGACACCCGACACATTGCCGCCGGCGCCGGTGTTTCCGCAAATTATTACTGCCGAAAGCATCGCCGAATACAAGGCACTCTGCCGCGAATGGGACGCTGCCAGAATCAAGTTTCGATTGGCGACGGCCGAGCAGGTGCAACGAGAGAATTCCGCAGTGGGGACTGCAGTTAATTCTCGCATTGTACATTTCGGCCAACATGCCCGATCAGCATGAACTTTCGGCCTTCGCCGAAGTCCTCAATTCTCCGGAGAAGCCTATACTCGTAGGTGGACAGGCTGTAAATCTTTGGGCGGAGCATTACGCGTCTGCGGTGCCTGGGCTTGATCCGTTGCGTCCGTTTATGAGCAAGGACGCAGACATATTCGGCGACCGGGCGATGGCGGAGCGAATTGCTGCAACCACAAGCTGGAAGCTCACTTGTTATAACGAGCCACGAACAATCGCCATCGCGATGCTTACTAAGGAGCTCCCCAACAAGGAGCGGCTGCTTGTCGAAGTCATCAATAGTGTAAACGGTCTTATGCCAAGGGACCTTTCCGATCCTGATCTATTGGAGCTTCGCCCTGGGCACGTTTACCGAGTCCTGTCTCCAATAGTACTTTTGAAGGCGAAGCTCGCGAACGTTGCTCAAATTGACCAGGCTCGGCGCCAGGATGTCCGTCATGTTCAAATGTTGGTCCCATGTGTTCGCGAATATCTTCGCGAGGCGCACAACAGGGCCATACTGGGAGAGATCACCGAACGCGCATACGTAGACCTGCTTGAAAATGCTCGGGACCTATGGGTGAATCCTCAAAACCTCGTGCTCGCGAAAAAGCACGGTTTTAATCTCACAAACCTGTTTCCACCGGAGCTAACTCAATCGAAATTGCAGAAAGTCGCTCGATTTGTTCAATTTCGATTACCAAGCATTGCTCCTTTATCGGATCTGGAGGCGCGTCAGAATCCGCCATTTGAGCTGAGACCGCTTCCTGGCGTTAGCCGGCCCGACTCTATAGGCAAAGAGAACAAATCGCGCTCAGAATGGTCACTTGACGATTTCCTGCCAGATAAAGGAGAAAAGGCAAAGGATCGGGAGCCTGAGCTTTGAGCAGATCTGCACCTGTTATCGAACTGGACTAAAATGGGGCGCCCAACGGGACTCGAACCCGCGACCTCAAGATTCACAATTTTGTGCTCGGGCGTCTATCAACGGTTTAGCCTGTGCAAAATAGGCTCAAAGCGGCTTTAGCTCGGGATTTTCATGGCACTTTATGGCACGGGCGTTGTGAGGATTTCCACTCGTTCCTCTGCGAGGTCGCCCGGTGGCCCGATACATGGACCGAAACAGATAGCATCCATTCGCTGATTGCTTGGTGGACCGAGCCGCAAGAAAGATTTTCGCAGCTCCCATATGAATCGTCATTGCAACACAGTGCAACACACATCAAGATTCTTGTGTGCAAAAGTCCATCACCACAAGCGTCCGCCTTCCGCGAGATCTGAAGAGAAGGATAGATCGAAAGGCAGTTTCGGCAGGTAGTGGCCGGAACAGAGTTATTATTGACGCCCTTGAGTTATACCTGAGGGAGGACGATCAAGCTGTTTACGAAACAGAGGCCCGGCGCCAGTCGCAGTTGGCAGCGAAGCTTGATCGCCCGGATTCTGCCTGGGACGAGATGATTGAGAGAGATCTTCCCGGTCGATGACATTGGCGCGAGGGGATGTCGTTGCAGCTATCGTTCCGGGTGACTTCGGAAAGCCGCGCCCTGTCGTGATCGTACAGGCGGGACCCTATCTCGAATCCCACGCGTCCGTCACAGTTTGTCCGCTGACAACGCACCTGACAGGCCTTCGCATGTTTCGTATCATGATTGCCCCAGATAAAAACAATGGCCTAAACGAGCCCTCTGAAGTCATGGTGGATAAGGTGAGCTCCTTGCGCCGGGAACGGATTGCTCAGTCGATCGGTAGGTTGTCGACATCCGACATGCGAGCAATTGACGTTTCGCTGCGAGGGTGGTTCGCTTTGGGCTAGCTCACACTGTGCTCAGAAGTACGTTGCCCGTCAAATCGGTGCACCGTCAGACTCACTGCTAGTTTGGGCGGCCTGCCGGTGCGACGCAGGCAATCAAGTCATAGCATTTTTCAGCCTCCGGATTGAGCCCCTGTCCTGCGGATTCCTTCGAATTTCATTCGAAGTCGCTGACGTTGTTCGCTATAAAATGGGGCGGCCAACGGGACTCGAACCGCCGGAACTTACCGAAGCCAAGTCGTTAGAGAACGCGCACTTGGTTGAATGTTAATTTCTTTGAACCGGGAACAGTAAGCAGCAAGGAGCAAGTAGGGGAATGAAAAGTGGGGGATTGGGCAACCTCTTGGCAACCTAACTAGCCGCACTACCGAATCCGCGGGGCGTCGTTCGTATTCCGCTCCCGCAGCATTCGAGTTAGGGTTTCGCGGCCGGTCCGGTATTCAGCTTCGCAGCCAAGCCTCGCGATTAGCTGGCGAAAGCGCGGGTCGTCGCGCACGCCGTCCCAGATTGGGAGGTAGTAGAATCGGGAAAACATAGAGGGCGGCGTCCGCTCGAGGAATGGCAGCGCCTCGTCGAAAAGGCCCAGTGCCCGGAGCATCGGCCCATGCAAGGCACTGTCGACCTCCAACTTCTTGCCCCATTTCTCGCACAGTTTGGCCGCCTCGCTTTCTGAACCCGTCTGCGCAAGGACATACAGTGCTTCTTCGCTGGCCCACCATCGCATCCACCAAAGCTCCTCTCTTTCTACAACGCGGGCCGCAGCCACTGCCTCCTCTTTCCGCCCTAGGCCGAGGAACGCGGCCGCCCGGGCACCATAAAGCGGGGCAATGACCGTGCTTTGAAGCGCCAGCGCCCGGTCGGTGACGAGAATGACATCGTCATACCGTCGCGCAAAGTTCAGCTGGCTCGCATAGATGACGAGGGTGACAAATGAAAGAGGATCTAGCGCGATGGACTTCTCAAGCTCGGCAAGCGCCTCGTCGAGGCGGCCCTGTGCAGCCAGTAGATGGGAATGCCAGTGGTAGGCGACCGCGTAGTTTGAATTGAGCTGGAATGCCCGCTGGAACTGACTCTCCGCATCAGCCCATCGATGTTCGATATAGGACACGACGGCCATGGCGGCGTGTGCCCCGGCAAGCGACGGGTCAATGTCGAGAGCGACCTTGGCTTCGACTGTCGCATGCCTGAGTTGCCCCCTGATGCTGAAGGACCCACCCAATGATCCATACCATGCGCGCACCGCCGAGACATCGGCCAATCCGGCGTGTGCCGGCGCAAACTGCGGATCGATTTTCAATGCCCGCTCAAAGGCCTCGTTCGCGCGCGTGAAGCCAGCTTCTGTCCGCAGCGTCCAGAAGTGGCGTCCTTCGAGGACAAGTCCGTGGGCCTCCGGATTCACTGGCATTGCTGGGCGCGCTGATTCGCCGAGCCTAAGCTGCAGGTTTTGCGCTATCAGCCCAGCGATCTCGTCCTGCACGGCGAATATGTCTCTTAGCTCGCGGGTAAACGTGTCCGACCACACATGAAAGCCGTCCGCGGCATTGATGAGCTGGGCCGTGATCCTCACCTGGCTCCCCGACTTGCGCACGCTGCCCTCGACCACGAAGGCGACACCCAGCTGCCTTGCGATCTCGGGAATGGGCGTGTCCTTGCCCTTGAAGTGAAACGCTGAGGTCCGCGCCGACACCTTCAGCCCCGGTATCTTGGCCAGCACGTGAGCAGCTCCTCGCTGATGCCGTCGCTGAAGTATTCATTCTCCGGATCGCGGCTGAGATTCGCGAACGCAAGCACGGCGATCGATTTAGCACCGACCTTGGGGACGAGCGCAGATTCTTGTTTCGGGGCCAATCCGGCACGCTGGCGCGATCCGCCGAGCAGTCGTCTTACCTGCTCGACAAACTGCGGTGTCGGCAGCCCGCTGGGAAGCCGGGTCCATTGCGCGCGAAGGAACTCGTCGGGCACAGATGCACGCTGCTCTGTGGTGTTGTCGATTGAGACCGGAAATAGGAAGGCCATTCCCGCAGCCATGTCGTGCGTGCGCTCGGCTCCCAGCTTCCATTCCCGCCGGAAGTAGCCCTCGCCGCGTTCCTGGGTTTGCGCGGATATCAGCGGTACAAACAGGGCGCACTCCTTGATTTGGCGCCGGATTTTCTGATCCCAGGCGTCGCCACCTCGGAGCTCACTCTGGTCGAACCAGACCTCAATGTCATGGCTTCGGAGTGCCTCTGAAATCCGCTGCGCTGCCGAGGTGTCCTCGCGGGCGTAGCTCAGAAAGACCGCCCCTTTGGATACGATGGATGCGGAACTGTTTGTCATGAAGCGCGGACCAGGAGTGAAAGTGAGGAGCCAAGTCGTCGCTGGCCAGACCAAAGCCGGGGCTGCAAGACACGCCACACGCCTGTGATGGATCGCAGTCTGGCGACCTTGCCGTCATGGCTGGCGACGGGTGATCCGCCCGCTTGCCAGCCCCGAGCTTTCCTAAAATGGGGCGGCCAACGGGACTCGAACCCGCGACCCCAAGATCCACAATTTTGTGCTCTCGTTGGAAATAAACGCTTTGTGAAACAGCCTCTCGGCTCCATCCCCTCCCAGCCTAGGGATGGCATGTGGCACGATGTGGCACGTTTCTATGGCTAGGCCGTGTTTGCAAAATCAATAAATGAGCCAATCAACAACCGCCGCGAGCTGAACGAAGGCGAGAAACGTGATGGCAAGTTTCTCGTAACGGGTGCTAAGGCGCCGGTAGCGTTTGAGACGGCAGAAGAAGTCTTCGACTTTATGGCGCATCCGGTAGTAGCCGCGGTGAAAGGCCACTGGCCAACGGCGAGAGCGCTTCGCAGGGATACAGACCCGCGTACGCTGTCTGCACAGGCGCGCCCGAAACGTGTCGGCATCGAAACCTTTATCGGCGACTTCACGGCGGTGGCGCAAGCATCGCAAGAGCGGATCGACCGCGTAAAGATCGTGACGTTGGCCCTCGGCTAAGCCGAGCGCCACGGCTCGCCCACCTCCCTCAACGATCGCGGCAAGCTTCGTATTGATTCCACCTTTAGTGCGATCGATCGCTTGGGCAGCTTGGCCGCCGCACGGGTTCGCACCGTCCTGATGCAATTTGATGTGCGAGCAATCGATATGCCGCAGTTGACCTGTGGCTCTCGCTGCGACTATCGCAAGCATCCGGGCGAAGAGCCCGTCAGCACACCATCGACGAAACCGCGAGTAGACCGAGCTCCACGGGCCAAACTGCTCCGGCAGGTCGCGCCACGGTATACCCGTTCGCAGGACGTAGAATATCGCGGTGAGCATGAGCCGGTCATCTTTCGGCGGTCGCCCGCGCAGAGGCCACCTGCGGGTTTTATCACGCGAGCGGTTAATTTTCTTAGCCTTCGCCACAATGGCTCGGGCAGCTCTCTGCGCAGGATCAGTTTCATGCGCCAAGTGGGATTAATCCGCTCAGTTTTTGTTCCCACCATTTTGCGAACAACCGATTCTAGGCCGCCTGAACAGTGGGAGACGACCCATCGGCTGGAATCTAGAACTGCAGCCTCACACACTGCGCGGTCGCTGCTAGCCGAAAACAAGTTGTGCGGAGGGCTCCGTTGGTTGCTCAACGATCGATTAAAACAGGTCTAATTGAACGGCGTTAATCAGCCTTCTCCCTCATCGATTTCAGACTCGCCCTCACAAGTTTCTTTACCAGAGCCTTTGGAATCGTCTTCCCGGCGGAAAAACTGACTACCGCTTTTGTCGTGAGGTATCCTTTAAGTTCCTTTTTGTGATCTACGAGCGCCTGCGGGCGAACGTGCAGACGCACAAAGGGTGCCTTAAAGCTAAACCAGGCAAACATGCCGTTATAGTCGTAGCCCTCGTATGAATATCCCGGCATATCGAAATAGCTGACAGTCTCGATGGCATCCGGAGCCACTGCCTGTATTGTGGCCCTCATGATCGCCAATTTGCCTTGTACCTGTCCCGGGCAATCGGCGATGTATTCATCAATTCCTCCAGGTTTGATGGAGGCAGATTTCTTTTTGGCTTTTTTCATAATGCTTTTGGCTTGTGCTCTTGGTTCGCTGAGGCCGCAAAAGGCAAAAAGGGAAGCCCAATTCCTCGGGAGGAACGGTTGGAAACATATTCCGATGATCTTCAGGATGAGAAGACACAACCGATCAGCTAGCTTTCTCAGGGGAATTTAGGCTCGAGCGGGCTTGTCGGGCGTCTGTTATTCGGGTCTTATAGCACTCGCCGGAATCGGTGTCCCATGAAGACCTCCTATTCGATCAACTGATGCTTGTTCACCTGAACATTGGGACACGATCCATCCGCTGGAATTTGGAATTGCTGCTTCACTACCCTGCACGGTCGCTGCTATCCCAAGCGGCGAAGGTCACTAATGCTGCGAGTATGACCAATGGTGTGATCACAGTTTGACTCGGGCCGCGAGCATGGGGCGGTAGACGCGGCGGTAAGCCAAGGCCAAATAGACATTAATGGCCAAGACGACGACTGCCACCACAAGACCAGATGGCGCTAGAAAAACATGGAAGGCGACGATGTTGACTACGACCGGCGCGATGAACGCCAAGGCTAGCGGAACGAATAGGTTCGTCAAAAGGAGGGCTCCGCAGATGACCTCCGTCCACGCGGTCAATTGGAAAAGGTAGCCACTCTTGATCAGCGCGCCCGCGAAAGCGGTGGCACCGTCGGGCAGCGGCTTTGGAGGTTGGGGGAGAAAACTCAAAAGCATGTTGAGTCCGAAAACGAGGAAGATAAGCCCCATTAGGACTCGTGCGGCGATTGGCCCATTCCGAGCAAACCAGCCCGCATTTCGGGCATTAGCTTCGCGCCCTTGAATATTTGCATCCGTGATCATGGCATCCTCCTAATTTCAACCGCTCGTAACCAAAGCCGCCAATTGTTCAGTGCAAATCGCCCATCCTTTGTGGAAGCCCATTTTCTCGTGTGCCTCGCGATCCTCAACTGTCCAGTGTCTCACCAGCGCCGTATATTTGGTGCTGCGACCTTTGTCCTCGAAGGTGAGGATCACTGTCATGAACGGCTTATCCGAGGGCTCCCAGGCCCTAGTGTAGGCATTCGTGAAGACTAGCCGCTCGTTCTCGACGACCTCAAGGTAGACGCCGCGGTTCGGAAACTCGCTGCCGTCGGGGCCGCGCATCACGATCAAACTTGAACCGCCAGGTCGAACATCTGTCTCAACGACAGGCGTTGTCAAAGGGGCCGGCGCAAACCACTTCTTTAACATTTCGGGATCAGTCCACGCCTTGAATATTCTCGCTCGCGGCGCATCAATGATGCGTGTCAGAACGAGATCGCGACCTTCAGTTGATGTGGTGACTTTGGATGTGTCCATGTTTGTGTCACTAAGGGTTGTTTAGTCTTGTTTGTCCGAAGAGGAGGCCGAAATAACGCCGAAGGTGTGCAATGTTTTCGCGTGCGACGTCAGGGCTTTGCTTGGCCTTCGCGAAGATGAAGGAGCCCTGAAGTACGGATTGGATGAAATATCCAACGCTCTCCGCACTCCACGGCGCCGTCGGAGCGTAGAGTTGTTTGGCGCCTTCGATGTCTCCTGTCAGCGCGGCGATATGCGAGGACATGCCGCGATCGCAGGCAGATCGGATTTCCGGATGTGTTTCGTAGGTTTCCTGAACCAGCGTTCCAAGTAGACAGGTGTATTCAGGAATCTCGCCGCAAAGGATTTCTCCCCGAAAATCCAGATACCCGAAGAGGCGGTCCAATGGATCCTTCGCTTTGCGGTAGGGCGCTTCAGCGAAAAAACTTTCAGTTAACGATGTCCAATATGCGGCAGCGGCGAGTGCGAGTTCGTCCTTGCTCTTGAAGTGATGAAAGAAACTGCCCTTGGTAATTCCCGCCCTATGGCAGATGTCATCGACTGTCGTGCTCGCGTAGCCTTTGGCCCGAATGACATCCAGGGCCGAGTTCAGGAGCCTGATCTTTGACTCGTGCGGTGCCTCGACCGAAAATTCTGGTGGTTTCATTTCGGCAAACGACATACCAACTAGTCGGTATGGTGGAAGCTAAAATAACATTGTCTGCATATATGTTCCGTATATCATTACTCCATAATTCTTTAGGATTGTTTTATACGGGGGAAAGTAGGTTCAACTCTGAGAATCATCTCCAAATTCTTGAACTCGGCTATGACCTTTTCCTCCTTCGTAAACGGCGCCACTAACACGCCACGCCTGCAAAACAGTCTCCGCGACGAGACGTGGTTCGTCAGTCGCGGCGCGGAGCACCCCGAGTGAGGTCAGGAGGATAATCGCCAAGATCAACAGGCGTCGCGGCCCGTAGCGTAGAACTCCATTTCCGTTTCGTGGCATTTTATCTTCACCGAAACTGAGATTGCGGAGGCGGAGGCAATTCTAACGGACTCCCTCGTGGCTAATCTCGGGCGCTCCAGTTCGCGCCGATGCTTGCTCGTGCATGACCGGAAGGGAACAACCTCACGTGTCGGCTCAGGTCGCGCACATCAGCGAACATCTGCGCATTTCAGCGGCCGTGTTGCCAGTAAGCGTTGCCAGTTGCGCCCTGGTTTCCCGTAACTTCCTCGCTATCAAAATGGGGCGGCCAACGGGACTCGAACCCGCGACCCCAAGATCCACAAAATTGTGCTCTCGCGTTGAATCAAGGACTTAGGTGATGGCCACTTATCCCCGCCCAGAGAGCGCAGAGGGACGGCATGTGGCACGATGTGGCACGTTTGCGGCAACAAATGGGGCTTTAGTCAGAGGACTCCGAGGTTCCTCTGAGCCAACAAAAACTTGCCGGGCGTTGAGATCGCCATCCCGTAAATTTGGTGGCCGAGATTCCCTTGAAAATCCGTCTCATCGAGCGTCAACAACCATTCGCATTGCGCAGCGAGCGCCGAGATCACGACCGGCCGATCTTTCGCCTTTGGAAAAACCAAGGTCCTGTCGAGCGCGACGCGCACTGCGGCAAACTCGACGGAGGGCGAGACGATTGAACTCCAGGCTTCCGCGGCCGAATGTCCGACCTTTGCCAGATTCCGCCGTGCTTCCTCGGCGCAGTAATCAGCAGAAACCAATACCCATTCTGAGATTTTGCCTGGCGAATCAAAAACCGCGAAGCTCCTTGCCCAGTTCCCGATGCAGCCAGGAGAACGCTGGTATCAAGAAATAGCCTCACCGCTTAACTTTGCGTGGAGTAGCTCGAAAGGTAGCCATGTCCGCTTCGTCGCGGGCGATCCATCGGTCAATCGTTGCCTTGGGAATGTCTCGCATGGGCATCGCGACTGCCGGCTGCAAGAAAAGGCCTCCCTCGCATTCTTCAACAAGAACCATGGGATTGCTCAGCTTGTCGAAGCCCAGTTTGCGACGGAGGGCAGGAGGCAGTGTAAGTGAACCGCGTTTACTCAGAGGGATGGTGGTTGCCATGCAGCCATGCTGCAACGCAGCAATGCGGTACTCAAGTATAAATTGAAGAATAGGCTCTGGTCGCTCGGCGGAGGGGTAGGAAACCCGGACTGCCTGCTTCCGAATGTATTCCGCAACACCGTCATTACCGCCAGACCCGTTTCGTTGGAGCAAAATCTGGGGAAAGTCTATTGGGGAGCCTCGGCTGGAAATGGAGGGACGAGCGACTGAGAGGTTGCTCTTTGAGCTTTGGCAATCGATTCCGCTGGCAACACAATGGCGAGGGCGCCCACGTCTAGCCGGTTCATTGGTAAGGGCCGCATCGGCCGGCCTTTCGTTATCAATTGCTAAAATGGGGCGGCCAACGGGACTCGAACCCGCGACCCCAAGATTCACAATTTTGTGCCCCTGCATGGGACAAGGACTTACGTAGCTGGAAAATGGCCTCTTCGGCCCTTCACTCGGGCTAAATCGCGCCAGCATTACGGCAGCGCTTTTATGCGGTTTTTTTAAAATGCGGGGCACGCTACCGACATAAGTGCAGTTCTTGTCGGCGTGCTCGTCAGTTCCGCGAAGCGGGCTGCGAAACGGTGGCCGTGTTACCTTTGGGAGCTTGAGGAGACCTATTGGGGTCGGCTTCGGCGCGGGCGAGAAGGGCTTTGAAACGCGAAGTGTTTCGTAATGGGTCGTAAAAGGGATTGAGGCGCAATTCCGCGGCGGTGCGAGGCCGCCTCGATTCCAAAATATCCATGGCCGCGTCGAGCTGGCCTTCGGCGATTCTAAGGTCAAAAAGGTACGGTTGCCTTCCCGAAAACTCCGCAGACAGGTTCAGGGCTTTCTCGGACTCGGCATAGTCCCCTAGATATGCGAGCAACTTACCTTTCAAATATAGCAAATCCGCATCTGAGGGTTGATCCGCAAGGCGGTGCTCGACCAGCTTCAGGGCCGTCTGCCATTCAATGCGCGCGGCTTCGTTCCGCCCCGCCATCTGGTGAGCTATGCCATTGTAGGCTGCAATCGGTCCAAAAACACTGCCGTTTGATTGAACCCAATCGCGCCCGAGACTGTTGCTGAACCGGAGCCAATCGTCGGGCTTCCTTTGCCAAGTAAATACGGCATTCGCAATCGTCACACCGATATCCGTCTGCAAAACCGTTGCCGGAAGCTCGTCCATGGCGGCCTTAGCGGAGGCGATATCCCCACGCCAAAGCAGGGAGATAAACACTTTCAGGAATAGATTTCCCCAAAATGGCTGAATGGCGAGCGAACGCGCGAGTGGCATTTCAACTGCGGACCATGAGCCGGTTTGGTATTCTATCCATGCAAGCTCGCTCCAAGCCGTTGCAGAAAATTGCGGATTGTTGGCGAGCCGAGAGAATTCGGCCCGGGCCTGGTCTACGTGGCCAAGATTTCGCTCCAGAATCCCCAAGGCGAACAATGCTCGCGGCTCGTCCGGCTTCTCTCCAAGCAACTGATGAAGCAGCCTATTCGCCTCCGGGGCGAATGTCGAAACCTCCCCTTGCCCCGTTCCTGCCGTCGCACCGCGGACCAGATAGCAGGCTTGCGCAAGGCGCGCCTCGTACGAGGAAGGCGCCAGCTTGAGTGCGCGGGCCGCGCATGAGCGGGCCGCATCCCGGCGCCCAATGCTGGTGTCAAAACTGTGATAGATATACCACGAGTCGACTTGCGACCACGCAGCCCAGGCCTCGGCGTTTGCCGGTTCGAGTTCGGCGGCTCTTTTGCAGAACCCATCCGCAATTCCGAGTTCCTCCGGGCCCAACTCGGTCTTGTTAAGTTGTTCCCAGACCTTTGCGACAAGCTGCCGCGCCTCTGAAACCGACGAGGCAACTTGAACCGCTTGGGTCGATTTCTCTCCCTTGCGCCACGGCTGCCAGATGACCAGGGCGAGACAAGTGATCACCCCAGCGACTGCCGGAAATATCCACGTGCGGGATGCTCTCGCAGGGCGCGGCCAGGAAGGGTTTGCCATTGCCGGGGCTTGTCGGCCGGCCTCGCTTGGTGGTCCGGCCAAGAGCTTCTTAACACGCTCGCAAAAAGCCGGCGGAGTCTCACCTCCGGGCAACTTGGTCCATTGAACAGCGAGGAAGGCATCAGGCACGAGGGCCCCCTGGTCATCGGTCCTATCCACGTTTACCGGCACAATAAAGGGCCGGCCCTTGGCGATCAGGAGCGAACGCTGCTCCGCGAGATGCCATTCAAGGCGGAAATAGCCTTCAGCCCTTTCCTGGGTGTGCGCCGAAATGATCGGCATGAACAGGGCGCATTCCTTGATCTGTCTTCGGATGCTCTGGTCCCAGGCGTCCCCTCCGCGAATTTCGCTCTGGTCGAACCAGACCTCGACCCTGGCAGCGCGAAGGGCCTCACAGATGCGCCTAGCGGCTTCAGCATCCTGTGAGGCATAGCTTAGGAAGACCGCACCTTTTGGGGTTGATAAGGTATCGGGCATCAAGTGGGGAGCAGGGGGTAAGCTGGGGACGCTCAAATCCAAAAACAAGCCCTCACCGCTGGCTGGTAGGGCCTATTGCGGCGCCGAAAATCATTGCACTTTCCCGGCCTCAGATTTGACCGCAGTCAATCGGATCCCTTCGAATAACAGTCGAAGTCGCTGAGGTTCTTCGCTATAAAATGGGGCGGCCAACGGGACTCGAACCCGCGACCCCAAGATCCACAATCTTGTGCTCTAACCAACTGAGCTATGACCGCCGTAAATCTAAGGAACGGGGACTTTCCCGGCCGCTGAAAGTGCTGTCAACCCGTTTCCCGGTTGTCTCCGGGCGGCACGCGGCAAAGACTGTTCCCCGTGTCAATGCAGCGCCTGCGCCTCGTAACGTTCAATATCGCGCACGGGCGGGGGCTAACCCCGATCCAGGGGCTCACCTCGCCGCGCAAGCTTCGCGTAAATCTGAGGCGGATCGCGGACCTCCTCGGCAAGCTCGGCGCCAACCTGGTCGCGCTCCAGGAGATCGACGAATGCTCGGTGTGGTCCGGAAGCTTCGATCACCTGGACTACCTCCGGACGCACGCCGGTTTTCCCCACGCGGCCTTTGGGATCAACAACAGGCGCGCCGGGCTGGTGAACCTGAGTTATGGCAACGCGATCCTTTCGCGGTTCCCGATCAACGAGACGGAGACGATCGCGTTCGGGAAGCGCAAGCTGGGCGAAAAGGGGTTCCTGTTCGTGGAAATCAACGTCGGCGGGCGGATCGTGCCCCTGGTCAACCTCCACCTGCACTTCGGCTCCAGGCGCCGGAGGCTTGTCCAGCTCGACCACCTTGTGACCTGGCTGAAGGGAAAGGAGCGGGAGCGCGGGCGCGCCTGGTCCGTTCCGCCGATCGTGTGCGGCGACCTCAACAACCCCGACACGCGCGACGATGCGACCGCGGCGCTCCTGAGCCACCTGACCGACTACGGCGACTATACCCTGCACCCGCAGACGGGCCGCACATTCCCATCTCCTCTTCCTAGGCGCGCCCTCGACTTTGTCTTCATCCCGCCCGGCTGCAGGATGGTGCACAGCGAGGTCGTGCGCTCGTTCCTGTCGGACCACAGGCCGGTCATGGTGGAGTTTTCGGTGGCGTGAACGGGCGAATTGCTCTTGAAACCACGTTCCGATGTCACGAATCAAAGATGCCTTCGCCCGCGCCCGCGCCGAGAACCGGGCGGCGTTCGTCGCGTACCTTTGCGCGGGCGACCCGGATTTTGATGCGTCGCTTTCCGCATGCCGCGCCGTGATCGCGGCAGGGGCCGACATACTCGAGCTGGGCGTCCCGTTCTCGGATCCGCTGGCCGACGGGCTCACAAACCAGCTCGCGGCGCAGCGGGCGCTCGAGTCGGGGATGACGTTGGCGAGGGTGTTCGAGCTGGCCGGGCGGGTCCGCGAGTCGAGCGCTGTCCCGGTCGTCTTCTACACCTATTACAACCTCGTGTTTTCGAACGGCGTCGAGAGTTTCGTCAGGGCGGCGCGGGCGGCGGGTGTCGACGGCATGCTCACCCTTGACCTTCCCCCGGAGGAGGCCCGGGAGGTGGCCGCCGCCTCGGCGGTGCACGGGCTCGACACGGTCTGCATCGTGGCGCCTACGACCCCAGACGAGAGGCTCCCCAGGATCGCGGCAGCCGCGACCGGCTTCATCTATTACGTTTCGCGCGAGGGCGTGACCGGCGTCAGGGACCAGCTGGCGGGGGGAATCCCCGAGGCGGTTGCGCGGATCCGGCTGCACTCGGCGCTGCCGGTCGCGGTCGGGTTTGGCATCTCGACGCGGGCGCAGGTAGCGCAGGCCGCCGCCCACGCCGACGGCGTCGTCGTCGGCAGCGCCCTGGTCAACGTGATCCGCGACGGCCTCGGGGACCGCGCCGGCATCGGGGCGGCGCTGTCCCGGAAGGTGGCCGACCTCGCGGCAGGGACGGCAAGAAAATGATCAAGGTGCTGGTCATCGACGACGACCGGCTGCAGTTCCGGCTGGTCCAGGCCCATTTCAAGAACTTCCGGAAGGGGGCCTACGAGCTCGATTGGTCCGAGACCTACGAGCACGGCCTGGCCCGCCTCCTGACCGGCGGTTACGCGGTGTGCCTGCTCGACTATCGGCTGGGCGAACGGGACGGCCTCCAGCTGATCCGCGAGGCCGCCGAGAATGGATGCCGGACCCCCATCGTCTTTCTCACGGCCGAGTCGTCCGAGAGCGTCGACATCCAGGCGATGGAGGCGGGAGCTCTCGATTACCTGGTCAAGGGTGAGATCACCCCTCGCATGCTGGAGAGGTCCCTTCGCTACGCGCTCAAGCTCGGCGACACGCTTGAGGCCCTCCGCAGGCTCGCGACGAGGGACGAGCTCACGGGTCTCCTCAACCGGCGCGAATTCGACCGGATGCTCGCCGACGAGGAGGATCGCGCCCGGCGCTTCGGGCACCCGCTGGGCCTTGTGATCATCGACATCGACCGGTTCAAGGCCGTCAACGACGTCCACGGGCATCCGGCCGGTGATGCGGTGCTCAGGGAGGTGGCGCACCGGATCGCGGGTGCCATTCGCACCGTCGACCGCGTCGCGCGGATCGGGGGCGAGGAATTCGCGCTGATCCTCGTCCAGACCGACGGGCCGTCGGCTCTCGAGGTTGCCCAGCGGGCCATTGGCGCGGTGGCGCAGAATCCAGCCCCCCTGGGGAACGGGCTGTCCCTCTCCGTGACGGCGAGCGCAGGCGTGGCCACGCTTCCTGCGGACGCGAAGACGGCCGCTGAGCTGATCGCCGTGGCCGACAAGGCTCTCTATGCGGCCAAGGAGCGCGGGCGGCACAGGGCGGTTCCCGCATGGGAGACGCGGGACCGGTCGTGAGCTTGCGGCGCGAGGCCGGCCGGACGCTTCACGTCCTCACGGGATGCACGGCGGTTGGCAAGAGCGAGTGGGCCGTCCGGTGGGCGGAGGCCAATTCGGCCGAGATCATCTCGTGCGACTCGCTTCTCTTCTACCGCGGGATGGACATAGGGACGGCGAAGCCCACGCGCGAGGAGCGTGGCCGCGTGCCCCATCACCTCATCGACATCCGGGACGTCGCCGAGCCGATGAACGCCGCCCTCTATGCCTCAATGGCGTTCAACGCCGCGGAAGAGATAGCGGCGCGCGGGCGCCCGATCCTCGTGGTCGGGGGCAGCGGATTCTACCTCAGGTCGTTCTTCGCCCCCATCGCCGACGGTCTTCATGTGCCGCCCGAGACGCGCGCCCGTGTAGCCGCCATGCTGGAGTCGGGAGGTTTGCCCGCACTGGTCGGGGAGCTTGGCCGGCTCAATCCCGGAGGCTTGGGCGGGCTCGACACGTCCAATCCCCGGCGCGTGGCAAGCGCGCTCGGCCGCTGCCTCGCATCGGGGAGGACACTGGCCGAGCTCTCGCTGGAATTCGCGCGTGCGCCTTTCCTATTCGCCGGCTGGGAGGTGAGGCTCGCGCGCCTTGATCGCAAGGGGCCCGAACTCGATGCGAGGATCGCCAGCCGTGTCGAAGCGATGCTGAACGCCGGCCTCGTGGGCGAGGTGACGCGGTTGCTGGGGACGGGATTACGCTCAAATCCAAGCGCGGCGTGCGCGATAGGCTATCGCGAGACAATCGATGTCCTGGAAGGGCGCGCAGCCATGGACGGCCTGACCGGGGCAATAGCGAGGGACACGCGCGCTCTCGTGAAGAAGCAGCGGACCTGGTTCCGCACCCAGCTGCCCCCGCATCCCGTCCTGGACGCGGCCGAGCTCGGGGACGCGGCGCGCCTATTCCTTCGGTGACGGGCGCCTCTTGGTATAGACGTCCTTGTAATAGACGAGGGTATCGCCGACCAGGTCGACGACGCCGCTGTCAGGGGTGGAAAGGCAGAGCATCCCGTCGTGGCGGCCGACCCGGTAGGTGTCCTTAGAGTCGTTTATGGGACCCTTGGCACCGATCTCGTAGAATCGCACGTCCCCGCCCGCCCCGACCTCGATGATCCGGTCGCCCGTCCTGTTGCCCGTCGCGAAGGTCCCGGCCAGGGTCGCCTGCCTTGCCTTCACCTCGCCTGCGTCGGTGACGAGCTTGACGTCCGGCTTCTTGTTGACGCTCTCGACATAGAAAACGGAGTAGAGGATGTAGCCGTTCAGCGCTAGGCCGACGACCAGCATGGCGAACGCGATGCCGCGATGGGGCGCGGTCGGGGGGGGCTGCCCGGCCTCGTCCTGGGGCAGGGGCGAGACGCTCTCGGAGGCCTGGTCTAGGCGCTCCACGATGCCGGCCGCGGTCATTTCAACCGCGGGGGCCGCGTGGTCCCTGCCGTCGTAGACCTGCAGCCGGTCGCGGCTCGTCCGGATGATCAGCTTCGTGCTGCGGCCCGTCACGAGGATGTGGGGGTCGAGGTCCTCATTGTCGACGGGATCGATCTCCGTGAACGCGTCCAGGAGAACCACGAGCTCCTCGGCGCTGAGCTCGCCGCGGTCAGAGCTCTCGCTGCTCGCGCTCGCTCGTCGCCCGTCGGGGCCCAGGTGGAAGGTGGTGACTTGGTACATCTAGTGCTCCAGCACAAAGACCGGGTAGTTGCGGAATCCCAGGAAGAAATTGCCCGTGGTGAGATTGCCGTCATCCAGCTTGCGGTCGATGTCGGAGAGCTGGATGAAGTCCGATGAGACCTGGTTGCCTCCGGAGGAGGCTATGACGATGACCGCTGCATAGCGGCCCCCCCCCTGCGGGCTCTGGGTCGTGAACTGGTAGTAGCCCCCGATCGGGGTTGGCCGCCCCCAATTCGTCTGGTTCAGGTAGCCCTCCATGCCCGGGGGGAATGCGCCGGGCGCCCCTCCGCCGGGCGGCCAGTCGCCGTGCTCCTGGGCGTACGCCTGGAACGCCCCCGCATAGACGCGCAGGTCATTCATCACCGCGCTCGAACGGGCGTTGAGCGTGTTCCTCATGAGCGCCGGCACCGACGCGGCGGCCAGGATCCCGATTATCAGGACGACGACCGCCAGCTCGACGAGGCTGAATCCCGCTTCACCGTCGGCCTTGTCATTCCGGGAGGCTGATGCGGTAAAGCTGCAACGAACTGCCCTCCAGGAAACGCAGGTCTGCGATTGCCGAGAGTAGATTGACCTTCGCTTGCAACTCGCTGACTCGGGCGGTTTCAAGAGTGTTCTGAGCTTGGAGCACTAGGTAGCTGGTTGCAAGACCGGCGTCGAATTCGGCCTTCTGCAGTTCGTACGCCTTCGCTGCAAACTTCGTGTTCTCCGCGGAGGAGCGGACGCTGGCGACGCTGGTCTGGACTCCGCGGATCGCCGCCCTGACCTGGACCACCAGGGTCTGGTCGGCCTGGTCGAAGGCGACCTCCTGGCTGCGCACGCCCGCCACGGCCTGGCGGTAGATAGCCCTGTTGGCGCGCATTTCCCATGGGATGCTCAAGGTCACGCCCGCGTTCCAGTTGTATCCCGGCCAGCTCCCTGTGACCGACTGGCCGGCGGTCGCGGCATACGAATTGTACGCGAGGCCGCCGTTGACGTTGAGCTCGGGGAGGGTGTTGCGCTTGGCCTTGAGCGCTGCGAGCTTGTACTGGTCTATGGTCGCCTGCGCCACCGCCAGATTCGGCCCGTTGTCACGGGCGAGCTTGTATGAGCGCTCGAACGAAACCTCGGGTTCGCCGATGATTGGGAAATCAACCATGCCGACCGCCGACTTGAACTGGCGGTCGCCGAGCAGCTGGAGCAGGGCGTCCTCGCTGTTATGGACGGCCTGCTCGTCGAGGATAAGCTGGTTCTGCGCAGAGGCGACCCCGGCCCGGGCCTGCATCACATCGAGGTCGGTGAGGACCCCCGTCTGGCGCTTGATGGTGTTCTCGTCGAGCAGCTGCTGGGCCTGCCTGAGCTCCTCCTCCTGAACCTTGTACTGCCCGCGCTGGTAGAGCAGGTTGTAGTAGGTGGTCTCGACGTTGTAGACGATGGTGAGCACCGTGCTCTTGAAGTTCAGGTTGGATATCCTCACGCCGAGCCTAGCGCTTTCGATCGCGGCGCGGTTGTAGTCGGTCCCGGCCCCCTGGAGGAGCGGCTGCGCCACGGATATGGAGACTGTGCTCGCAAACGCGGGGTTGGGCAGGAAGAATGCCGGGCTGTAGTCGGAGCGGAGCAGCTGGTAGTTGGCCGTGAGCGTTCCGCCCGTGATCACGGTGTCGCTCACGGAAAGGGAGCCCGTGTCGATCGTGGTCTTGGGCGCCAAGCCCAGCGCCTCCTCGTTCACCGCTGTCACGGCGACCTGCCGGCCGGCGGTGAACCCGAACGTCGGCTCAAAGACCGCCTGCTGGATCACCACGTTGTCCGCGGCCTGGATCACGCTGAACTGCTGAATCCTGACCGTGAAATTCCGGCCGAGCGCCTGGGCGACGCAGTTCTGGAGCGTCACCTGGCCGGACAGGTCAACCGGGATCGAGGCGTCGCCGAACGCGGGGAGCGGGGGATATCTGTCCGCGGCGCGGATGCGGGAAACCGAACATAGGCAGAGCAGGCCGAGGCTTAAGCGGGCGATGGATCGGGGCATTGGATAGAATGAATGTGACCGTCACGCACGATTCAACACCGATGAGGGCCTGAAAGTTGCTCTTTTTCTTCGTGCGGCGCGCCGGGCGGCCGGGGCGGTCGAAACCCGCGGTTGAACGGCACCTACGGAAGTTCCTTCTTAAGGGACGGGTCCGTCCGTTTCAGCTCCCTGTCCACGAGCTCCTCGAGGACCGCAAACGACTCGCCCCGTGCAAAGGAGATGGCGAGCTGAGCCCTGACTTGGACGAAGCGGGCATTGGACTCGGTAAGGGGGGGGAGATTCTTGTCGGCGGCGTACACGAGAAACCCCTTGTCTGCCGTGATCGCCATGTCGGACACGCCGCCCTTGTCGAGGCGGTCCAGAGCGCCGACCACGGCCTGGTCGATGTCGCGGGGCTGGTCGCGATACGTGAACGGGGGGTAGGCCTTCACGGCGAGCTTCACGGCGCCGCCGGCCTCCTCCGCCGCCTTCTCGAAGGATTCCCCGGCCTTGACCCTCCGTTCGGTGGCCGCCTTGAGCGTCCGGCCGAACTCGATGAAGCGCTTGCGCTTCATGTCATCGATCACATCCGCGCGAACCTTGTCACGCACGTCGGCGAGCCGGGGCTCGTGGGCGGGGAGCGATTCCCTCCAGATCAGCACCACCGCGCCGTTTGGGCTTGGAATCCCCTCGGAATAGAACCGGTCTGCGTTGAGCGCAAAGGCGGCGTTCGCAATATCCCGCGATCCGCCGAACTCCGCCGGGCCCGAATCACGCGTGAACGGCGCGAGGCTTGCCGGCTTGGCCTTGTGCGCGGCGAGGAATGAGTCGAGAGCGGTGCCGCGGGTGACCTTGCCTTCGTACAGCGCATAGGCGAAGTCGGAGGCTGCCGTCACGGCATGGCGCTTGGTCTTCTCGAACTGGAGCGCGGCGCGCACCTGCGGCTCGACCGCCTTGAAGTCGGCCGCGGGGTCGGGCTTGACCGCGGGCACCTTGGCGGAAGTGGCCTTCGGGAAGCGTTCCGGATGGGCGTCGTAGTATTCCCTGACCTCGGCATCCGTCGGCGGATTCTGCAACGCGAAGGCCGCTGCGGGGAAGTCGACGTAATCCGCCGAGATGCGCGGGGGCACGGTGTATCGGAATGAGTTGCCGGAGAAGAACTTTGAAATCTCCTCATTCGTGGGGCTTATTCCTGGGTCATACGCTCCATAGTCAACGGTTGCGGTTGAGATCGTCCAGCTCGTGTCCGCCTTCACGATCACGTTCCTCACTTCGCCCGATAGGACGTAGCCGGGGCCGGTCAGGAGCTGGAAGATCTTCGCCGTCCTCGCATCTTCCGCAAGGACGCGGGCAATTTCCGCCTCGGATAGGAAGCCATTGGATTTCAGTCCGTTCCGAAACTTATCATAGCGCGAAACGTCGAAATGGCCGTCGGCCCCGCCGAAAATGGGCAAGCCCTTTATGTAATCCGTGACCTCGGCGGTGTTGGGAATGGGAATGTGCATCTCGTCCGCAAAATGCAGGGCGGCGGCCCTCTGGAAGGCGAGATTCTGGACCTGGTCGGCTCCGATGTCGGATCCGTACTGGAGATAGGAGCTCAGGTGCGCGTCCTCGATCATGCGCTGGACCTCCTCCCGGGAAGCCAGGTTGTGGCCGAAATAGTCCCGGGTCATCTCGCGGCGGTCAGCCCGCCCGATGCCGGGAGTCGAGCCGATCGTGAAGATGAACGATATGATGGTGACGGCGAGAAGGACCCCGAAGATGATCCGGAAGTGCCGCTGGAAGTACCGCTGAATCCACGAAATCATGAGTGTAAAAGGGACCGGAGGCTAGGGCGCCCCCCGGCACTGGCAACGCTTTATTTGGCCGCCGGCGCCTCCGAGATGAGCTCCTCGACCGACTTGCGGAAGAACGCCTGCTCGCCCAGGCGCTCCATTGCGGCGCCGAACTCGCCCACAACGGGATCCATCTTGGCGAGGGCGTACCTGGCGGGCTCGGAGCCCAGGTTGTCCGCTGCCGCCTTGAACTGGAGCAGCGTGATCCGGTTCAAGGGCCGCGCGGGCTGATAGAGCATTCCGGAGGGGTGCGCACCGTGCGCCTGCGGCACGGACATCACGAATCCCAGGTCGACGATCCGGTTCAGGCACTCGTTGAGGACCTGGGTGGGCGCCCTCACCGCCTCGGAGAGCTCGGAGACCGACATCGGCGGCTGGCAGGCGTGAAAGCGGCGGCAGATCGCCATGAGCACCGCAAGGGAGAGCCGCTCGCGATTGGCGGCGCTTAGGCCGCCCCACGCCAGCTGGCTGTTGCGGGCATGGACATTCTGTACGGCGTAGCTTATCTGGCCGCCCACAAGGACGAAGAGCCAGAAGACATAGAGGCCGAACATGAGAACCGGGATGATCCCGAGCGAACCGAACAGGCTCTTGGTCAGGAGCACGCGCCTGAGATACAGAACCCCGAGCAAGTTGTTCGCCGAGAGCAGGAGGGCGACCACGATGGCGCCCGACAGCGCCGCGCCCCACCGGACCCGGGTGTTGGGAATCGCGTGGTAGAACGACACCAGCACCGCCGCAACCAGGACAAACGAGAACAACGGAAGCGACCAGCGCAGAAGCCGGGCGATCTCGACGCCAAAGGGCATCCTCCCGACGAACACGTTCACAAAGGCCCCCGCTCCAAGAAGCGCCACCGCGGCGAAGAAGACCACGCCCCCGAGCGTGAGGACGGTCCAGTAGAGGACGACACGCGTGAGGAGCGCGCGGCCGCGCCGCACGCCCCAGATTTCGTTGAAGGCGTCCTCGATGGATTTGAAGAGGAACAGGACAATCACGACGAGCATGAGGCCTCCGACGACGCCCACCGCGTCCGACCGGGCGCCCTTTATGAAGCCGTCGATCAACGCGACGAGCTGCGGATTGACCGCCACCGCGCCGCCATTGTTCGGGTTCTCATACTGGTTAAGCTGCGGCGCGACGAACGTAATCACGCGGTTCAGCGCATCGGCTGCCAGGTTGGGATTCCTTTCGCCGAGGACGGTGGAGGCGACCAGCATGGCGATCGCGATCAGCGGCCCGAGGCCGAGCATGGAGCTGAAGCTCAGGTCCGCGGCCCGGCTGAGCGTCTTTGTCTCGAAGAATGACGTGGCCGAAATGGAGACGACCCTCAGCAGCGCGTAGAACCGGCCCCTGGGTGACCGGTCCGACAGGAGCGACGCCTGCCAGATGTCCTTGTGCCAAAGGAGGGATATCCTCGTTCCGATGCCTTGGAACGGCATTTCGGTCCGTCAGACTGACAACAGGAAGTACGAGGCTCCCGCCATCCCCGCGATTCCGAGCAACGACACGACGATGACCGGAAACATGTTCATGCACACCGTCACCAAGAAGAGGCCTCCGGATCCCCCGATCACGGCGATCAGCGGGAGGTTGAGGCCCTGGGTGAAGTACACGAACCCGAACAATCCCAGCCCGAGCGCTGCCCGGAAGCGGACAAAGGGGTAGAAGGCAACGACGCCGAGACCGAGCATGACTGCAGTGAAGAGGTCGATCGCGCCGAGGAGTACGAGCGGCTGCTCGGCGAGCTTAGTCACGTCCAGGGCCTGGATCGCGTCGGCGGCGGGCAGGAGCTCGCCGGCGGCTGCGAGCACGAGGCACAGGACCGCTGCCCACATCCCGATCCTGGCTGCGTGGGCCTGCATTATTGCGGGATCAACCCGGTGCCTCGTCTCGGCGGTCTTTCCCTCCGCCCCCGCGAGCATGTCCTCAATCGTGATGGGCGCGAGCATGTCGGACCTCCGGGTCGGAGAGGGGGCCTCCTTCATCTTCATGCGGAGCTTGCGCTTCTCGGGGAACAGGGAGCTCTTGAGCTCCTCGGTGGCGCCGATCGCGGTCCAGTCCTCCAAGGCCGCGTCATACCAGAGCGTTTCGACCGTGACCTGGCCGGTCTCCGCCAGAGAAATGAGCTGCTCGACGTTGAAGGGACCGCGCGCCTCGTTTTCCGACGCCTCGCGAATGTAGTATTCCTGCGTGGCCATTGAATAGGGAGGGTGGTCCTGCGCGCTTTGGGCGGCAAGCGCGTTTTGCTCACATCCGCTCCAGCGTGCGAAGCCCGAGGAGGTCTAGGCCGGTCTCCAGGAAGAGGAGCGTCCGCGCGCAAAGCAGGAGCCGGCGGGCGCGGGCAGCCGGCTCGGGGACGATCACCTTGTCGGCATTGTAGAATGTGCTGAAATCCCCTGCGAGCTCGTACAGGTAGAGGCAGAGGAAGTGCGGGCGGAGCGTCTCCATGGAGAGGCGCAGGGCGTCGGAGAACTTCACGAGCTTCCGGGCCAGGGCGATTTCGCCTGGCGTCTGGAAGGCGTCGGCCCCCGACTCGGCGGCGGGATCGCCGCATTCGAGCCCGTGTCGCCGGAATATTGAGCGGATCCGGGCGAGCGCGTAGAGCAGGTAGGCCGCGGTGTTGCCCTCCAGGGAGATCATCTTGTCCCAAGAAAAGACGTAGTCGCTCGAGCGGTTCTGCGAGAGGTCGGCGTATTGCACGGAGCCGACGCCCACGATCTCGGCGATGGTCCGGCGCTCTTCCTCGGAAAACTCCGGGCTCTTGCCGGTCACGAGCGCGAACGCCCGTTGCGCGGCCTCGTCGAGCAGGTCGCCGAGCTTGACGTGGTCGCCCGTGCGCGTCTTGAGCGGCTTTCCGTCCTCGCCGAGCACGGTCCCGAAGTCGACGTGCTCGAGCTTCGGCAGGGGCCGGCCCAGCTTAACAAACCACGTGCGCGCGGTGAGGAAAAGCTGCTCGAAATGGTCCCCCTGGCGCTTGTCGACTACGTAAAGGATGCCGTTTGCCCCAAAGTGCTCGAACCGGTACAGGATTGTCGCAAGGTCGGTCGTCGCGTAATTGGCGGCACCGTCCGACTTGCGCACGATCATGGGCTGGGTCTTGAATCGCGGATGTTCCGGGTGGAAAACGACTTGCGCGCCCTCGCTCTGCGTCGAAATCCCGGCGGCGGATAGCTCCGCATAGACGCGCCCGACCTTGTCGTTGTAGAAGCTTTCGCCCAGCGTCTCGTCAAATCGGATCCCGAGCCGGCCGTAGATCCGCTGGAACGCCGCGAGGCTCGCCTCGTTGATGCGCCTCCACAGAGCGAGGTTCTCGGGGTCGCCCGCCTGGAGCTTCACGAGCTCGGCCCGCGCCGCCTCCATGACGGCCGCGTCCGATTCGGCCGCGGAATTGCCGACCTTATAAAGGCGCTCGAACTCCTCTATCGCGTCGCGCGCGAGCGCCGCCTCGTCCAGGTGGCGTTTGCAGGCCCAGATCAGCTTGCCGTACTGGGTGCCCCAGTCGCCGATGTGGTTGTCGCGCACGACCCGCGCACCCGTGAACCCGAGAAGCCGCGCGATGGCCTCCCCGATCACCGCCGAGCGCAGGTGGCCGACATGCATCTGCTTTGCGGTGTTGGGCGAGCTGTAGTCGACGACCCAGGTTTCCCCGGCGTGCGCCGCCGAGGCCCCCGAGGCCAGGTCCTCCCTGGACCGGTGGGCCTGGAGCCAGGCGATCAGGAGGGGCGGCCGAGCCGCGAAGTTGATGAAGCCCGGCCCGGAGACGGACACCTCGAATCCTCCGCGGACGTCGTCGGTCAGGGCGGAGGCGATCGCCTCCGCCATCGGCCGCGGCGGCTTTCCTGACCTCTTGGCGGCCGCCAGCACGCCGTTCGCCTGGAAGTCGCCATGCCTCGGGTCGGCGGTGCGCACGCCGGGCTCAAACGTCGCGGGATCGCCGCCCGCGGCGGCCTTCAGAGCCCTTTCCAGCTCGCCGATCAAATCGAAGGCAAGGTGCATCCGGTCACTTCACCATCCAGCTGGCGGCAGGCGCAAGGCAAGAGTCTATGGGTCGTTTTGACTCGACATTTTCAGGGATGCGTATTGGGTCGTACGCTTTCCCCGCCCCGGGGCCCCTCCCTCAGCCGCCCATCAACTCCATGACGAGCAAACGCAACATTCCCGCACGCCGCTTCATCAAGCCCACGTTTAACTTCTTGATTGAGAAGAAGAGAGACGGGGGAGAGTTCACGCAGGAGGAGATCCGGTACATCATCGACAGCACGCTCGACGGCGAAATGCCGCTCCATCAGCTGGCCGCGCTCGCCATGGCGATCTACTTCTCGGGCATGTCGGCGCAGGAGACGGCGGACCTCACCGAGGAGATGATGCTTTCGGGCGAGGTGATCGACCTGTCACACATCGCGAAGCCGAAAATCGACAAGTATTCGACCGGCGGAGTGGGCGACAAGACCGCGCTTGTGCTCGTCCCGCTCGCGATGGCCTCCGGCGTCGTCGTCCCGATGATGTGCGGGGTCGAGCACGACTACGTCATCAACACGCTTGAGAAGCTCGCGGCCATCCCCGGTTTCAAGGGGCACCAGACAAACGAGCAGTTCGCACTCCAGCTGGCCAAGATCGGGGGGGCCATCGTCGCCCAGAACGAGGACCTGGCTCCCGCCGACGCAAAGCTCTACGAGCTGCGCAAGGACACGGGCACGATCCCGAGCCTTCCGCTCATCACGGGCAGCGTCCTTTCGAAGAAGTTGGCCGAGGGGGCCGAGGGGCTCGTAATCGACGTGAAGTGGGGCAACGGCTCGTTCATCAAGGACCTGGAGCAGGCCAAGCAGCTTGCCCGCTCGATGACGCGCGTCGGCCGCTCGATGAAGCGCCGCTGCGTCGCGCTCGTGACGGACATGAACCAGCCGCTCGGCGACTCCGTGGGGACGGCGCTCGAGGTGAAGGAGGCGATCCAGCTGCTGAAGGGCGAGGGCCCCGAGGACGTGAAGGAGCTCGTGCTCAAGCTCGGCATGGAGATCGTCCGCCTGGCCGGTGTCGCCGGTTCGACGCTTTCGGCCAAGCAGACCGTCCAGCGCCACCTGACCGACGGATCGGCGCTCGAGAAGTTCAAGGAGCTGGTCAGGGCGCAGGGCGGAGACACCTCCTACATCGACCATCCGGATAAGTTCCCGCAGGCCAGGCATATCCGTAAGCTTCCGGCGCCAAAGCGCGGCTATGTCCACACCATCAACGCGGCGATGATCGCCCGCGGCGTGCACCTGCTCGGGGCCGGCAGGGAGAACGCGCACGACAAGATCGACCATTCGGTCGGCGTGTCCGAGATCAAGAAGGTCGGAACCCAGGTGAAGCAGGGCGAGCCGCTGATGATGATCCATTACAACGACGAGGCGAAGCTCGAGCAGGCGCTCGAGTACTTCAAGAACGCCTACCGCCTCGCCCCGAAGCGCCCGACACCGCCCCCGGCCATCGTCGAGCGGGTGGCCTGACCCGGCTCCGACGGGTCGTGTCCACCGTGGTCGACCGATCGTCCTGGTCGCGGCCTTGGGCGCAGCTGAAATACGTCACCTTCCAGCCTGCGGTCTTTCCGCGCCTGCTCGGCAACGTGTCGCCGGACGCGCGCCCCGGCGACTGGGTATCCGTCTACGACAAGAACGGCGAGCGGGTGGGGGCGGGCATTTTCAATCCTCGGGCCAAGATCCCGCTCCGGGTCGTCGTGCACGGCACCGAGCCGATCGGGGAGGACTACTTCGAGAGGGCGATCCGGCGCGCCGTGGGGCTGCGCCGCGACCTTTTCAAGCTCGACGCCGAGACGGACGCCTATCGCCTTGTCAACTCCGACGGCGACGGGTTGAGCGGCCTGACGATCGACCGGTACGCCGACGTGCTCCTGTGCGAGGTGTTCAGCCTCGGGATCGCGCAGAGGCTCCCAGATTGGCTGCCGCTCCTGCACGAGCTGGCGGGCACGAAGTTCGCGCGCGTCCAGGTGGACCACGACCTCGGGAGCCTCGAGGGCATCAAGCCCTCCACGTTCAACGAGACCAACGCGGCGGCCCCGCGTGCCGTGAAGATCCGCGAGAACGGGGTGCGCTACGAGGTTGATTTTGCCGGGGGCCACAAGACGGGCTTTTTCTGCGACCAGCGCGACAACCGCAGGGCGATCGCGACATTCTCGAAAGGTGCGCGCGTGCTCGACCTCTGCTGCTACACGGGGGGATTCTCCCTGTGCGCGACGATCCTGGGCGGGGCGGACGAAGTCACGAGCGTCGACCTCGACGAGGCGGCCGTGGCCCAGGCCAGGCGGAACGCGAATCTGAACCAGGTTCGGCTCAACCTCGTCCACGCCGATGCGTTCGCCTACGCACGGCAGATGTACCAGAACAAGGAGGCGTGGGATCTTGTGGTGCTCGACCCCCCGAAGTTCATATTCACCCGCGACGCGCACGGGAATTGGGAGGGCCGCCAGAAATACGAGGACCTGAACCAGCTTGCGATTGGCCTTGTGAAGCCGGACGGGATTCTCGTCACCTGCTCGTGCTCGGGGCTGTTGAGCCTGGAGGATTTCGAGCAGCACGTGATCAAGGCTGCGCACAGGCAGAACCGGAGGCTGCAGTTCTTCAACCGCACGGGCCCCGGCCCGGATCATCCGGTCTATTCCAATTGCCTGGAAGGCCGGTACCTGAAGGTGCTCTGGTCGCGGGTGACGTGACGCAACGCCGGGCCTGCGGCTGAATTCCGTCCCGGCGCACTCGCTGGGCGCGGGCCTCTCAGGCGCGGCCCATGTACGCTCCGTCGGCGGTGCTGACCCGCACCAACTCGCCTTCCTTGACGAAGAGGGGAACCTGGATGACGAGCCCCGTCTCGAGCTTTGCCGGCTTCTGTACGTTGCTCGTCGTGTCACCCCTGATGCCGTCGGCGGATTCCACGATCTTGAGGGTCACCGTGGACGGCAGTTCAACGGTGATGGGCTTGTCGTCCACGAAGAGCACGTCCACCTTTCCGCCCGGCGTTAGGAAGTTACTGACGTCCCCCAGGGTCTGCGCGCTCAGCTCGATCTGCTCGTATGTCGAGGGGTCGATGAAGGCGAACGCATCGCGGTCGGCATAGCTGAACTCGAGCGTGCGGCGCTCCGTCGGGAGCACCTCGATGGTGTCGGTCGAAGCAAATCGCTGGTCGAGCGCCTTGCCATAGCGCAGGTTGCGCATCTTGACCTGGACGAACGCGCGCAGGTTTCCCGGCGTGCGATGCTGCGTTTCCATTACGAGATGCGGCTCACCGTTATGCTTGATTACCTGACCTTTGCGAATGTCGTTGGCTGCGGGCATGGCGTCTTGGCGGATCGTTCTGGGCGTTTTGTATGAGGGAAGGATCAGTCCTACAAAGACGGCCATCCCTGTCAAGGCCAGTGCCGCCGACTATCCGCGCTTGCGCTGCCCGGCACGAGTTGCCGACACTGTTTCACCAGCGAAACCATGAAACAACGGACCCTGTCGCGCCCCGTTTCGGTAAAGGGCAACGCGCTCCACACCGGTGAAGCGGTGACCCTTACACTAAAGCCGGCTCCCGTGAACCATGGGGTCGTGTTCAAGCGCGTCGACCTGGGAGGCTCCCCGGAGATCCGCCCGCGCGTGGACCACGTCACCGACCTGGTGCGGGCGACGACGATCCAGGCCGGCCACGCGAAGATCCACACCGTCGAGCATGTCCTCAGCGCCCTCAGCGGATGCTGCGTCGACAACGTCATAGTCGAAATGAACGCGTCGGAACCGCCCATCCTGGACGGATCGGCACGGCCCTTCGTGAACCTGATCATCGAGGGCGAGCCGGTCGAGCAGGACAGGGAGCGCGATTATTACGCGCTCGATGCGCCCGTGTCCGTCGCGAGGGGGAACTCGTCGATCATCGCCCTTCCGCACGACGGGCTGAAGATTTCCTGCACCTCGGCGGACGACCGCGGCACCCACACCCAGCACATGTCGATGTCCATCGATCCCGAGACGTACGTGACCCAGATCGCGCCGGCGCGGACGTTCACGTTCTACGAGGACATCGAGGAGCTCCTCAGGCTCGGAAAGATCCGCGGCGGGTCGCTCGACTGCGCCGTCGTCATCAAGGGCGACAAGGTGATGTCCAAGGAACCCCTGCGGTTCAAGGACGAGTTCGTGCGCCACAAGATCCTCGACATCATCGGGGACGTTTCGCTCCTCGGCATGCCGCTGAAGGCGCACATAGTCGCGATCCGCCCTGGCCATGCGATCAACGCGGAGCTGACGAAGGTTCTATTCGACAGGCTCCAGGAGCGCAGGAAAGGCGGCGCGAGAAGGCGGGGCGCGGTTCGCGCGACGCCGGCCGACGACGTGTCGGCGCTCGATATCCGGAGCATCCTGGACTTGATACCCCACCGGTATCCGTTCGTCATGATCGACCGCGTGGTCAGCATCAAGGGGACGGACGAACTGATCGCGCTCAAGAACGTCACGTTCAACGAGCCCTACTTCAACGGCCATTTCCCGGGGAATCCCGTCATGCCCGGCGTCCTTCAGCTCGAGGCGATGGCGCAGGCCGCCGGCATTCTGATCGTTGCCCACAACAACTGGGTGCCCATGCCCGCATTCTTCATGAGCGCGGACAAGGTCAAGTTCCGCAAGCCCGTCCGCCCGGGCGACCAACTCAGGATCCACGCGAAGCTGGCCAAGGTCCGGAACAACAAGATCGCGTTCGCCGAGGTGTCCTGCTCGGTGGACGGGCAGGTCGTGTCGAGCGCCGAGCTGATGGTGGGGGTGGTCGTGGAGCCCGGCAACGAGTGAGCGGCCGGCCCCCGGCGGCCGGGGCCTTCCTGGCGCCGCTACTTCTTGTAGACCGTGGCCGGATCGAAGGCGCGCGTCGCTGCGAATTCGAGCTTGAGCGCCTTGGGCCCCTCCGGATCGGCCTCGGCGACCAGCTTGCGGTAGAAGCAGGACCGGTAGCCGTTGTGGCATGCGCCGGGCCCTAGGTTCTCGACCTTGAGCAGGATCACGTCCTGGTCGCAGTCGACGTAGAGGCCCACGACGTTCAGGGCGTGGCCGGATTGCTCGCCCTTGATCCAGAGCCTGTTCCGCGAACGGCTCCAAAAGGCGGCCCTCCTGTTGCGGATCGTGTAGTCGAGCGACTCGGCGTTCATGTACGCGAACATGAGCACCTCGTTGGTCGCAAGGTCCACGGTGATGCAGGGGATCAGCCCATCCGGGCCGAACTTTGGCTGGAGGAGCGTTCCCAGTTCGACCTCCGCGGTCGTTGTGCGCGGGGGAAATGAGGCGGGTGTTGCCATGGTCAGGGCGGGTTGAGGGCCCCGAGTCTTCGCAGGTAGTCGTACGTGTAAAGCCCGGTCGTGTGGCGGTCGCTGAATACGAACCGCAGGGCATAGTTGCCGATGCGCTCCCACCCGAGCACCCGGACGCCGGAATAGTCGACCCCGCCGGCGCCGCCGTACTGGTTCCCAAAAACGTCGCGCTCCCCCTGCGTCTCGGCGCTCGGGGACGCGCGGCGCAGCAGGTCCTGGCGGATGTAGGATTCGGCTCCGTCGCTCCAGGCTATGGCGATCTCGTCGCCGATCATCTGGATGTTCGCGGGGGTCTGCATTCGAAACGCGGGGTGCGCGGGATCGTCGGCCATGCGGGGCCGGATCGCAAACCCGATCTGCCGGGGGCGCGGCCTTGCGCCCGCCTCCATGCGGCGGCGTCCCTCGCCGGCTCTTGGGCACAGGCGTCTCGGGGCATTCGGGATCGGCGGCGCCGTGCCCGCGGGCCCGGCCGGGAGGGCATGCAACGGGCCTCTCCGGACTCTTTGCCATTGCCGGGATCGTGGCGCGGTGCTAGCCGTTCCAATCCCATGGGACGTCAATGGCTTCACGCGAAACGCGCGATCGTCAACTTGAAGAAGGGCCAGGTCGTGGGCAAGCTGGTGAAGGAGATTACGGTCGCGGCGAAGCTTGGCGGCCCCGAACCCGCGGCGAATGCGCGGCTCGCCGCCGCCCTTGAGAAGGCGCGCAAGGCGAGCGTGACCCGGGACGTCATCGAGCGGGCGATCAAGAAGGGGGCGGGCATCGGCGACGAGAAGCACGCCCTCGAGCACGTTGTGTTCGAGGGCTACGCGCCCCACAAGATCCCCCTGATCATCGAGGCATACACCGACAACCATCAGCGGACCGCGGCCGAGATGCGGTTCCTCTTCAAGGGGGGCGTGCTGGGAAGCACGGGCAGCAACAAATTCCTGTTCGACCACGTCGGGCTCGTCGAGGCGCACCATCCGGACGCAGCGGCCGACCTCGAGGCCGCCGCGATCGAGGCGGGCGCCAATGCGGTCGAGGCGCTCACCCATCACCAGAACGACGACATTCCCGAGGGTCGCGCCGGGGGCCGGTTCATCACGGACCGGACGGCGGTGCACGCCGTTTCCTCCTGGCTATCGCAGCACGGATGGTCGGTCGTCACGAGCGAGCTCGGCTACATCGCAAAGACATTTCCGGAACTCGACGAGGCGGCGCGGGCCGGCGTGGGGGAGTTCCTGCAGGCGCTCGATGACCACGACGACGTCCAGCGGGTCTGGGCTGCTGTAAAATGACCCCGCGATCGCGTGTGCTGCAACGGTTGACACCGGGGTATGTTTTTCCCGAAATGGGTGTCGGTCCACCCAACCTGTCGTGAACATCCTAATCGTCGAGGACGAAGCCACTTCGCGCGAGATGCTCGTCAACATCCTCGAGATGGAGGGCAACCACACGATCCTGACGGCCGCGGATGGCGATGACGCCCTCAGGCTGATGGCCGATCCGCGGCATCCCTTCGACGTTGTGTTCCTCGACCTGATGCTCCCGTCGATTTCGGGCCTCGACCTGCTCGAGCGCGTGCGGGCCACGCCCGCGTGCCGCTACGTGAGGGTGATCATCTGCACGGTCTCCACCGACAGCGCGACGGTCGTGCGGGCGGCCCGTCTGGGCGTCCGCCATTACATGGTGAAACCCCCGGACAAGATCCGCGTTTTCGAGCAGCTGAACATCATCAAGGCCGAGATCGCGGGGCAGAAGAAGATCGAAAGCCCCGAGGAGGCCGCGAGCCGGCTGGGAATCGACGTTCCGGCATACAAGGCGAAAGTCGGCGTGACCCTCGACTACATGGAGCGCTGGCTGACCAAGGCGAAGGCCGGCGCGCGGTCCACCGACCGGCAGCAGCTGGCCACCGACACCAGCCAGCTGAAGGCCGACGCGCTCGATCTGGGCCTTCGCGAGGTGGGGCGGCGGTTCTCGACACTCGAGGCGAGGCTGGCCATCGAGCCCCAGGGCGAGGTGCCCGCCTCCCGGGCCATCGAGATCGCGTTCATCATGAGCCACCTTCACGGTGAACTCAACCGGGTTCGCTCGGTGCTCAAGATCATCGCGCCCGACAAACCCTTCTCGTGACGAGGGCTCGGGGCGCGGTAATCGGCGTCTGCCTGGGCCTGGGTGCGCCGATCGCGGCCTGCGGCGCCGGGACGCTGACCATCGCCGCCGCGTCCAACCTCAGCTACGCGCTCGAGGCCTTGAACGCGGGGTTCGCGGAGGCCTCGCCGGGCGTCGACGTGAAGACCGCCGTCGGCGCATCGGGCAACCTGGTCGCCCAGATTAGGAGCGGCGCGCCCTATGACGTGTTCCTTTCCGCCGACCCCGAATTCGCCGCTGCGCTCGTGAGGACGGGGCACGCGGATTCCAAGAGCCTCACCCCGTTTGCGGTCGGCCGGCTCGTGCTCTGGACGGTCAAACCCGGACTCGACGTGTCCGACATAGCCGCGACCGTGCGCAGCCCGGCCGTGCGCGCGCTCGCCATCGCAAACGCGGACAGCGCACCCTACGGCCGCGCCGCAAGGCAGGCGCTCGAGAAGCTGGGGCTCTGGGCCGATGCCCGGCCAAAGCTGGTCACGGGCGAGAACATCTCCCAGGCGACCCAGTTCGTCGAGACGGGCAACGCGGACGCCGGATTCGTGGCGCTCTCAGCGGTGGTTTCCCCGGGGCTGAAGGGCAGGGGGCGTTGGGCCGAGGTGCCCGCGAGGCTCTACGAGCCCCTTACCCAGGTTGCGGTGATCACGGCCCACGGTTCAGGCAATCCCGGGGCGGCCAGCTATCTGGCGTTCCTTCGCAGCGAGGCGGCGCACAGGATCCTCGAGAGCTTCGGCTACGGGATGCCGGGCCCCGCGGCCGGGGCGCGCTGAAGGCAAACCCGCCTCGGACGGGGCCTGCTCAAGGGGTATTCGACGTGTAGAGCGCGACCAGCGCGGCCCCGATTGCCTGGGAGAGCTCGCCCAGCTCCGAGGCCGCAAACCTGATGGTCCCGCGCTGAACGGGCCAAAGGAAGGGCATCGCGGCCTCGCGCAGGATGTTGATGTACCGCTCGCGGAACTTGGGCGTGGTGGACTCGTGATCCATGAGGCCTCCGCCCACCACGACGAACCCGGGATCGAGCGCGAGGCACAGCGAAGCCGCATGCAGCCCCAGCGCCCGGGCCTGGAAGTCAAATATCTCCACCGCCAGGGGATCGTCCTTTTGCGCGAGTCCGCGCAGAGACATGGCCTTCTCCTTCGATACGAGCGGCGACCGCGCTAGCTCGTGGCCGGGGTGCCTTTTCAGGAACTCCTCAAGGAGGTAGGGCAGGCCCGACAGCGTCGTGTAGGTCTCGATGCATCCCCACGTCCGGCCGCAGCCGCAAAGGAAGGGCTTTGTCATGCCAAGAAGGTGGAGCGGCGCGGGCATGTGCGCCGCCTCCATTCCCGAAAGCGTGTCGCCGTCCAGCGGAAGCCCGTTGGTGTCGATGTACGCGCAGCCGAGTCCGGAACCCGGCGCGAGCAGGAGCACGGAGGATTTCTTGCCGGCCCGCACGAGCTTTGCCTCCGCAACCCCGCCGAACTTGCCGTCGTTTCCGGCCACGAGGGGGATCGCGCGGCCCGCCGCCTGCTCGAGCGCGCGGCGGTAATCCTCGTGGAAATTCCAGCCGTCAAAGCTGGCGGGAAGGTTGGCGGCGCGCCCGAGCACCCCGTAGCGCAGATACGGGCCGGGAATCGCGAGGCCCACGCCCCGGACCTGGCCCCATGAAAGCTGGTTCTCGGCGAGGAAACCCGAGACGCCCTGGACCCAGCCCTTGAGCACGGCGGCGGTTCCTTGCTGGGCGTTCGTGGCGCTCTGCAGGAGCTTCATGGAAACCATGGAGCCGTCCGCCCAGACGCCTCCCGTCTTTGATGTCGTGGCGCCGCTGTCGGTGCCGATGAACACGTCCTTGGATGAAGTCATTTTGGGGTGGTTGGAATGACAACATGCGGCGGACCGACTGCAAGTCCGCAGGCGGCAAAGCTGCGGGACCGGGGAAACCGTTTGCGCCGGGCTCGATGTTGGTGCCTTATGGACACATCATGGTGCCGCCGACCTGCCCTCCCGAGCTCGACCTTACGGTGCGCGTGGGCTGCAGCCTGGCCTACGAGGTCACGGGAACGGCGTCGCTGCTCCTGAACGTGAGGCCGAGGCCCGACCCGCGCCACGTTGTGCTCGAGGAGGCGATAACCCTGGGAAACAACCTGCCGGCGGACGAGTTTGCCGACAGCCACGGCAATTCCATCTGCCGCGTGGCCCTTGCGCCAGGCAGCAATCTGTTCAGGCACGACGCCATAGTGGCTGTGTCGTCGAAGCCGGACAACCACGGCCTCGGCGCCGCACCGCTTGCGCCGGGCGACCTTCCGCCCGCCATGCTGCGCTACACGCTTCCCAGCCGGTACTGCGATTCGGACAAGCTGGTCAATTTTGCCTGGGAAAAATTCGGCCGGGTCGAGCACGGCTGGCCGCGCGTGCAGGCCATCAGCGGGTGGATCCACGAGAACATCGAATACCGTTACCTGTCCGGCCGCAGCGACCTTTCGGCCTGGGATGTCCTGCAGCGCGGCTACGGCGTGTGCCGCGATTTTGCGCACCTCACGGTCGCCCTGAACCGCACCTTCAACGTCCCCGCGCGCTATGTGACCGGCCACCTTCCCGACATCGGGTTTCCCGACCCCGAGAACCACATGGATTTCCATGCCTACGCCGAGGTGTTCCTCGGCGGCAGCTGGTTCACGACCGACGCGCGCTTCTTCGTGCCGCGAATCGGCCGGATCACAGTCTCGCGCGGCCAGGATGCCGTGGACGGTGCGTTCTCGACGATCTACGGGGGAGCGACCCTCGCGTACTTCCAGGTCTGGGCCTACCAGGTTGCGCGCGGTTCGGTAAGGGTCGGCGACCCGCTCGACCTGTCGCTTCGCCTCGACAACCAGTGGGCGGTGCAGTTGGAGCCCTCCCGCTGAGGGGCGCGCCTCAGGCGGTCTCGGGAAGCAGGCTCAGGCGGTAGGTCGAACTCCACTCCGTCCGGGGCGACGCCTTCAGGGAAAGCTCGAACGCGTCCGCCGAGACCGGCGGCAGCACCGCCTCGACGCCCGGGCCGGCGAGGTTCCTTCCCGCAGCGACCGGCGGGTGGGCCCAGAGCAGGAGCCTGGTCGAACGGCCGCCTGCGGCCAGCGTGACTTCCAGCTCGCCCGCCGGCAAGTCGTCCGCCGAGTCGTTGAGCAGCCAGATCTCCGCGGCAAAGGTCTCCCCGGACCGCCATTGGAACTTTGCAAAGCGCGCGCTTGCGAGGACCGGCCGGCACGCCAGCCGGACCGCATGGTAGGCGGGCTTGGGCCGCGCCGGCCAGTTGACGATGCAGGGGCCGGCCACGCTCGGCCACGGCTCGTTGAAGCACCAGTTGAGCGCCATTGCGCATCCCGGCTTCTGCCGCCGCGCCTCCTCAAAGATCGCCTGGAGGCCGACGCATTGGAGCCAGGTCCCCCGGTCGACCAGGCTATCCAGGTCGCCGGACGGCCCGAAATAATGCTCGAGGGTCGCCGTGCAGAGCCACGAGGTCGGATCCGCCTCCCAGGCCTCGAAGCCGTGGTGCGTCTGCCAGCTGGTGCCCGGGCGCGGCGGCCAGAGCTCCGCTTCGGGAATGAAGGTCTTCAGGTATGCTGCGGGCGACGGTCCCGGGCACCCGAACTCCGAGTAGGCGGTGAAGCGGGCCCGCTGGAATATCTCGAAAACCTCGCGGCCCCGCTCATCGCGGAACCGGTAGTCGCCATGTCCCATGCCGTCGACGGGCGAGGTGGGCAGGAAGGGGGTGCCGGGGTCGAGGTCGTAGCAGTTGCGGTTGAGCAGCCGGATCGGCAGGGACTGGTCCGTCATCCCCGACCACGCGTTGAAGAGCTCGTTTCCTCCACCCCACAGGCCGAGGCACGGGTGCTGGCGCACCCGGCGGATGATGGAGCGCGACTCCTGGTCGAGGATCCGCAGGTAGGCCGGATCATCGGGATAGCAGTTGCAGGCCAGCGGGAACTCCTGCCACACGAGCAGGCCGAGCTCATCGCACTGGTCGAAGAACGCGTCCGGGTTCACGATCGCGCCGCCCCAGCTGCGCAGCACGTTGAAATTCGCGTCCCGGGCCAGCCGCAGCAGAGGCCGGAGGGTGTCGGCGGTGATCGCGCCGGGGAAGATGTCCGCGTTCACCCAGTTGGATCCCTTGGCGAAGATGACCCTGCCGTTCAGCTCCACGGTCACGGGAGGGTGGCTGCGCGACATAGGAAACCCCGAGGGGTGCTTCCAGCCGCCCTCCGGCATGACCAGCCGCACGCGCCTGAACCCGACGCGGCGGCGGTAGATGTCGCCGCCGCAGGTGACCTCCAGGGTGTAGAGGGACGGCTCCCCGTGGTCGTGCGTCCACCAGAGGCGGGGCCCGCGGAGCGAAACCGGGGCCGAGGCGCTCTCGGCGACCGTCGAGCCCCGCGCGTCCAGGAGCCGCCACCGGGGCTGCGCGTCGCCGCCTGCGGCCTCGGCCGCGACCGTGATGGCGGCCTCCGAGAGGTCGCCGCTCAGGGTGTACGCAAAGTCCACGTGCCGCAGGTGCGCCCTTGGGCGGGCGATGAAGCCGGCTGCGGCCCACAGGCCGAGCGGAATGAGCCGGGGATGCCAGTCCCATCCGTAGCTGACCGGCGGCTTGCACACGCGGCTGGCCTGCGTGCGGTCGGGCGGGGCTCCGGGGAGCTTTGGCGCGGGAAGGATCAGGACGTCGAGCTCCGCGCCCGGGGGGCAGTCGGAGACATCGATCTCGAACGGCGTGAACAGGCCCTCGTGCCGGAAGGCCAGCCGGCCCGCGACGCGCACCTCGCAGGCGTAGTCGACGCCCCCGCAGGCGAAGACCAGCTGCTCTCCCGCGGCCAGCCGCGCCCGCGGCACGCGGGTCCGGTAGAGCCAGTGGTAGTCCTCCAGCCCCTCGTAGAGGCGCACGTTCTGGCCGATGGCAGCGTCCGGCAGCCCGCGGGCTCGCGCCCAGTCAAGCTGTACGGCTCCGGGCACGGTTGCGGCAATCCAGCCGCTTGGCGCGGCCTCGCGCCGGTCGAGCCTGGCGAGCTCCCAGGCCGCGGCGATGCTGCGCCACGCCGGGCGCCTCGAAATGGGATCGCCGCCGTTCACGGGAATGCGGCGAATCCGTGTTCGCGGCCGAAGGCCAGGCACTGCGCAGACGAGCGGACGCTGCCCGAGCAGGTGGGGTTCAGGAGCGAGGTGGCGGCGGCGCAGACGCCGAGCTCGAGCGCGCGCGCCATCGGCCAGCCCTCGTGCACGCCGTAGAGGACGCCGGCGGCCAGCGCGTCGCCCGCCCCGGCCGATCCCAGTACGAGCTCCGGCCGCACGCGGACCGCGGGCTGCCACGCGATTTCCCCGGAGGCGGAGCAGGCGCACGCCCCCTCGGGGGAATGCAGGACCGCCCAGCCGCGCACGCCTAGGTCGACGAGCGCGCGTGCGGCCCTTTCCACGGCGCGGCGGTCGATCGCCGCGCCGCGGCCGAGGGCGATGCCCGCAATCTGCTCGGCCTCGTAGTCATTGACGAAGAGCACATCGATGTCGGGCAGGACGGGCACGACGGTGGCGCGGAAGCGCTCGCTGGCCGCGCTCACGCAGTCGAGGGAGGTCTGCAGGCCGCTGGCGCGAGCGCTGCGCAGGACCTCGCGGGCGCGGGGGGCGCCGTCGGGGCCCGGCGCGTCGAGCGCGTCGAGGAGAAGGAGGTAGCCGAGGTAGAAGATGCGCTCGCGGGCTCGCGTGAAGTCAAAGTGCCCGGGCGCTAGCAGGGCGTTTGCGCCGCGGTGGTGGAAGAACGTGCGCCGGCCGGTGCCGCGCACCGTCATCACGTCGGTGTAGCTCGTGGAGAGGCCGGGCGCCGCTCGCAGCTGGGCGGTGCCTATCCCGGACGCCTCGCAGTCGGCGAGGATGGCGCGGCCGTCTTCGTCGTCGCCGAGAAGCCCGATGCCCGCGAGCGGGAACGGGGCGCCGAGCCTTGCGAGGTCCTTGAGCACGTTGTAGGGGCCGCCTCCGTTGCCCATGGAGCGCCCGAGGATAGTGACGAGGCCGTCCTGCTCGGGCCATGCGTCGACCGTCTTCACATGGTCGCGGATCCAGTTGCCGGCTGCGAGAATCCCGGAGCGCATGGGGGCTCAGTCGGAGACCAGGCGGACGGCGGGCGGCTCGTCCTCCTCGAGTCCGGGGAAGCGGCCGACCCCGGGGTCGAGGAAGAAGTTGTCGCCCACGTCGTCGTTGGCGGTGGACACTTCGCCGATGACGCACTCATCGGTCGCCGGCCAGAACGAGTGCCACACGCCGGGCAGGAGCGTGATCCGCGAGCCGGCCGCGAGGACGAAGGCCTCGCCCGTGCGGATCTCTACGGGCTCGCCGTCGATGCGCGCCAGGAATGAGCTCGGCAGCGGCGCTCCGGGGGCGGGCTTGGCCGGCCATAGCCGCAGGGTGAGCTCGCCGGCGCGGCAGATGATGTCCTCCTTCTTCCTGGCGTGCGTGTGGCAGGGCGTGGCCTGGCCGCGCCGCGCGAACATGAGCTTCTCGCAGTACTCGGGCTCGCTCGCAAGGTTGACGAGCGTCAGGCCGTGGCGGGCAAAGTCGCCGAGCCCGAAATCGGTGATGTCCCACCTCGGGCGCGGCGGAAGCGCCCAGCGGTGGCGGCCGAAGCAGGCGAGGGCGTCGCGGTAGGCCTGGTTGACGGCGGAGCGTTTCATGCGGCCGGGCGGTCAGAGGTGCACGACCGACTGTTCGCGCTGGCTCGTGAGCGCGGCGGCCCAGATCTCATGCTGGGCCACCGCCTCGTCGGGCGTCGCGCAGCCGAAGCGGTCGCCAAGCAGTCCGGCGCGTTCCGACAGGAACGCGGCCCACATCTGCATGAGGATGTCCGGGAAGCCCGGCTCGAAAATCGAGCCGGTGATGGCCTTGAAGCCCATGTCGAATCCGAGGTCGGTCTTTTCCCACCACTGTTCCCTTTCGCGCCGGTAGGTCCAGAGGGTTTTTGGCTCCTTGGTGGAAAAACGCACGCCCCGGTCGGTGCCGATAGCCTCGAAAAGCCACGTGTTGGTCTCCGTGGGCGCCATGCGCTTCATCTCCAGGGACATGGGCACGGGCTCGCCGCCGATGTCCACGGTGGCATGGAGGGCGGCGTTGTCCCAGGTGTCGCAGGGGACGGAGCCTCCCTTGCCGTCGGGGCGCGTGCGGTAGATCTTCTGGAGTTGGGCGTAGACACGGGCGGGCTTCCAGCCGAGGCGCAGCGGCAGGTGGGCGACGTGCAGGCCGAGGTCGTTCATGACACCGGCCTCGCCGCAGTACCGGTTCTGCCGCTTCCAGTTGATGGGCTTGGCAGGGTCCAGGTCGCTCGAATGGAGCAGGGCCGCCCGGATCCCGATGATGCGGCCGAGCTGGCCCGAGGCCGCGAGCCTGAACGCGCGCTGGGCCCCGGGAAGAAAGGGGAACTCCGAGGACACCCGCACGAAGCGCCCGAGGCGCGCGGCCTCGTCGCGAATGCGCCGGGCGGCCCCGAGGTCGATCCCGAAAGGTTTTTCGGCGAAGAGATCCTTTCCGGCGCGCAGCACGTCGAGATAAATGGCCTCGTGCAGATGGTGGGGCACGGCGACGTAGACGACGTCGATGTCGGGCCGGGCGAGGAGCGACCCGTGGTCGGTGTCGAAGTGCCGAACCGTTGGCAGCTTGCGGAACCAGTCCAGGGCGGCGGCGTTGACGTCGCACACGCCGGTGAGCTCCGGGCGCACGGGGCAGTCGAGGAGCGCGAACCAGCGGCCAAAGGCGCTGGCGACCTCGCGGCCCATCAGGCCGGCTCCGATGACGGCAACGTGGACCGGGGCTGCGGGCGATCCAGGGGGCGCGCTCACTGGAGGAAGGCGAGGGCCGCGGAAGGGGTCGCCCCGTCGTGGACGACGGCCATGAGGGCGCGGGTGATCTTCGCCGGCTGCGGGTGCTGGATGATGTTTCGGCCGTACACGATGCCAGCCGCGCCCTGCTGCAGGAGGGCGGCGGTGCGGGCGAGGACCTCGGCCTCGGGGGCCCTGCCACCGCCGCGCACCAGGACGGGGATGCCGCCGGCCGTCTCGACCACCTTGTGGTAGACCGAGATGTCGTTGGTGGGGTCGGCCTTGATGATGTCGGCCCCGAGCTCAACGGCCTGGCGGACGAGGGGGATGATCTTCTCCGGGTCGCCGTCCACGCCGTAGCCGCCGGACTTCGCGTTGGGCTGGAACACGAGCGGCTCGACCATGAGCGGCATGCCGCAACGGTCGCAGACGGACTTGAGCCGCATGACGTTCTGGATGCACTGGTCGGCGAGCTCCGGCTGGTCGGGGATGCAGAATAGGTTAACGACGACGCAGGCGGCGTCGAGGCGCACGGCCTGCCCGACGGGATCGTCGATCATGCGCGAGAAGAGGGTGCGCGGAAGCCGGGGGCCGTAGACGTTGGCGACGTCGGTTCGCAGGACAAGAGCGGGCTTGCCGCGCGCCGGGATGCCTTGCAGGTGGGGGGCCTGGCCGACGGTGAGCTGGATGGCGTCGGGCCCGGCGGCGACCAGCGTCGCGATCGCCCGCGGAAGGTTCTCGATGCCGGCGAGGAACGATCCCTCGTTGAAAAAACCGTGGTCGATGGCCACGTCGAAGCAGCGGCCGGTGCGGGGGTTGAATAGGCGGTGGAGGCGGGCGGATTTCATCGGGGCGACGCGGTGTGGACGCGCACCTGGGCCGCGTTGAGCGCGATTCGCTCGTCGCGGGAAAGCGCGCGGTCGGTGACGAAGTCGGTGAAGGCGGCCCAGGGCGCGAAGCGAAGCGCGGACGGGCGGTTCCATTTCTCGGCGTGGGCGACAAGAATGCGGCGGCGGGCGCGCCGCAGAACCTCGGCCTTAACCGCGGCCTCGCCCACCTCGGTCGTCGACGCCCCCGCCGCGCCGTCGAGGCCGGACGCTCCGAGCACGGCGACGTCGAAGCGGAGGTTTTCGAGCCAGCTCTGGGAAAGCCCCCCGGTGAGCGCAAGGCTCATGGGGCGAACCTCCCCGCCGACGGCGCTGACGGTTGCCCGGGCCTCCCCTGCGAGGGCCAGGAGCGGCACCGAGTTCGTGTAGATGCGCAGAGCGGCCCGCTCCAGGAGAGCGCGGCCGACCTCAAGGCACGTTGTGCCGGCGTCCACAAAGACGGTGCCGACCTCCGGGACCAGGGCCGCGGCCGCGCGCCCAAGGCGAACCTTGGCGGTGACGGCCTTCTCGGTCTTCCGCGGGTAGGGCGGCTCGACCAGCGAGAAATCGTGCGGAAGCAGCGCGCCCCGGGTCCGGGTGGCCAGGCCGGCGCCGGACAGCTCGGTCACGTCGCGGCGCGCGGTCGCGACCGAAACCCCGAGGCGCGAGCAGATCTCAGCGGCCGTCACCCGGCCCCGTTCCCCGAGGAGGCGCAGAATCTGGCGGTGCCGTTCCGGGGCGAGCATCCCAGATGAATAATGGAGCCGGGAACGGGGAGGCAATTGCAATGCTCGAAATCGCTCAAATCGCTCAATATCGCTACCCGGCGGCCTTCTGGGCCTCGGTGTACCTCAGCTCCTTAACCTCTATCCTGCCCACGACAACCTTCAGGAACGGCTTGCCGTCCGCCACCCCCACCGTGCCGAAGCCCGTGGCCGTGGAGAGGAAGCTGCGGAAGTCGCCCCGCAGCGCGGGCTGCAGGTGCAGCACGCCGTCCACCGCGTCGTAGCGTGCGCCGCTTAGCGCCTGGAGCAGCCCGTACGAGGCCATGGCGCGCGCGTACCAGTGGCCCCATTCGTACTCGTCGAACGGGTTGCGCGCCCGGCCGTCGTACCGGGCGCGACAGGCGCGGACGATCTCCAGGCCCTCTCCGACGAGCCCCATCAGGATCATGTGCGAGGCCGCCTGGTATTCGATGCCGGTCCACACCTCGTTGGAATAGACGAAGGGCAGGGAGGGCATGTTGCCCAGCGGCCACGAGCACAGGAGGAGTCCTCCCTCGTGGCCGTTCGCGTAGGTCGCGCGCTGGGGATTCGCATGGCCCGCGAGGTCGCGCTTGAAGTTGTGCCGGTGGACGGCCTTCAGGTGGCTGCGCACCTTTTCGGGATCGAGCACCTGGCCGACGCCGCAGGCGAGCGCGAGCCATGATCCGAGGACCCCGTCCGAAAGGCAGCCGGCCCCGTATTGGTATTTCGGGCCCTCCCTCTCGAGGAGCTCGGCCGCCTCCTTCGAGTAGTACTCCCCGTAGAACTTCCCGTCCACCGCGACCTTGGCCCTCAGGTTCTTCCACTCCACCCTCTGGAAGTAGTACTCTCCGTTGAAAAGCTCCCCGTTGATCCGGGCCGCCCCGCGGGCAAGCAGGTCCTCGTAAAGCGCGACGTCCTCGCCCAGCGCACGCCCCATGGCGGCGGCCGCCTTCAGGGCTCCGGCGTAGAAACTCGATATCATGCCGTTTGGGCCCCAGAACTGGATGTCGTAGGTGTTGTGCTGCGGCTCCTCCGGCCATCCCCTGTGCTCGGGGTCCCAGGTGCCGATGCAATAGTCCAGGCTCGCTCGAATCCTTGGCCAGAGCCCGCGCAGCCAGGCCGTGTCGCCGCTTATCCGCCACTCGCGGTGGGCCTTCATGATGCCGCCGAGCTGGCCGTCCGCCGCGGCGTAGAAGTCGTGCGCCGAGGCCTGGATCGGCAGGGCGACCCGGAAATTCTGGTGGCCGTGCTCGTCCTGCCCGACCGAGAACTCGGTCTCGCGCAGGGTCCGCTCGAGCGACGGGAACAGGTGCGCGATCGACTGGGCGTAGTTCCAGACGTGGGTGCAGGTCCCGGGGCCCTGCGCGTTGTCCTCGTCGCAGCCCTCCCATCCCCACAGGCGCCCGTCGGCCTGGCGCAGCACCGTCGAAGATTTCAGGATGCTCAGGTTGGCGGCGGCGGCCTCGACGGCCTCGGCCGGAAGGGAGGAGTCGAAGAAGCAGTCGGAGAATCGCTCCGCCTTGCGGCGCAGGTCCATGTAGTGGTCGCGCCAGTAGGCCGCGAGCTCGTCGATGCCTGCGAATCGGCTGGCATACCACGGCTGGTAGTAGTCGGACGGGGCCCCGGCGTCGCCCAGCGGGGGGACTATGTCGCGCAACCGGGTCCTTGGGGCGTACCAGGCGATCCGCAGCCGGATCGTCTTGATAGCCCCCGGAACGAAATGGAACGGAACGAACAGCGATGCGCCCGTCGGCAGCCTGCCTTCGGCCGGGGCCGGGCGGTCGTAGGCCGCGCCCTGCTCGACGTCGCGCCAGGCCATTGTCTGCGGATCGAACCAGTTGCCGCGAAACCAGGCGAGGTTGACCTTGGCCGCCGGGTCGTCGGTGGCGAAGGCGCACCATGCCTCCTCCTGCTGCGCCGACGGCCACGCCGCCCCGTACAGGGTGAAGCCGCCGGGGGTGCCGCGGATGGCCCGCGCGGGCTCCGGCCCGCTCTGCCACTCATTCATGGCCGCCGGCACGAAATTGCGCGCGTGGAACGAGAACACGGCGTCCAATTCCTCGTCGCCGGCGTTCGTGAACGTGTACTCGAGGCCCGCGACCGGCAGGCTCGAATTGTCGGCGTCGCCGGGCTCGAACGGGCTCCACCCGGTGATGCGGGCCGTGACGGGCACCGCCGGATCCGCGAGCTCGACGCGCGCGAAGGGAAAGTGCGCGCGGAACGTCGCCCGGTCGAAGCGCGGAAGCCCCAGACCCAGCGGCCCGCTGCCGGTCGCGGCATGCCTGCGTTCAAACAGCTTCCACTTCGGCACGGGGCCCTCGACCACGCGGGCGATCTTCGCCGGGCCGCCGATCGAGATGGCCGCAAACAATCCCGGTTGGTTCTGGAGCACGGGCCGGTCGCGTATCGAGACATTCGTGAGGCCTCCGGGGCCTTCCAGGCACATCATTCCCGCGCCAAAGCCGCCCATGGGGAAGGAGATCTGGTCTAGCTGGTCGCCGGTGAACGCGGTGTCTGGCCCTCTCGGGGCCGGGGGCGCGGACGGCGCGGGCCCCGGAACATCTGCGGCCCGGGACAGGGAGGCGGCGGCTGCGATTGCCCCGAGGGTGCCCACGGAGCTTCGGACGAATTCGCGGCGGGCTATGAGTCTTTCGGGCATGGCATTATTCTCCTTGGGCGGTCGCGCCGCTGCCGCGGGATTCCGGCAGGGCAGGGGATGTCTTCGGCTGCGGCCCGACCCCGCACCCATCCGGGGCAGGACGCGGGTGTTTCGGACTATTCACGGGGCCCACTATCTGCTCTTTGAATCCGGCAGCCAAGCCAAAGAACGCCGGGCAGGCCTCCGCCCCGCGGGCTCATGTGCGGCGCCGCGTCCAAATGGGCACAAATCCCGGCCCATGGAGACGTTCTTGAGGCGGGCCCGGCCGGACATCTCCTTTCGGCAAAATGCCTGCCGAAAAACAAGCCGGGCCGCCGCCGTTGAGACTCGACCGGCAGGCGGCCCGGCTTGCGCGCCGGCCAATTAGGCGACTTCAGTCACAAGTTCGGGATGAAGCAGCTTGTTAACTGCCTCGAGAAGGGCTTCGACCTTGAAGGGCTTGAAGAGAAAGGCTCCGTTGAAACGGTGCGTCTTGGAGTCGCCACCCCCGCTGGACAACCCGCTCATGGCGAGGATCTTCACCGTGGGATTCAGATGCTGAACGATGTTGGCGAGGACGGAGCCGTCGAGGTTTGGCATGCTCATGTCCGTTACGACCAGGCTGATCTCGCTGCTGCGGGCGGCAAAGAGCGCCACGGCCTCGGAGCCGTCCCCGGCCATGAGCACGCGGAAGCCGTGGCGCGAGAGGATGGCCCCCGTGATGTCGCGGATCTGGGCCTCGTCGTCGACAATCAGGATGAGCTCACCGTTGCCGCGGGCCGCGCTCGGCCGGACCGGGTCGAGTTGGTCGCCCTTGGCGGGTATCTCGGCGGCGGGCAGGTACACCCGGAACGTGGTGCCCCGGCCGGGTTGGGTCTTCAGGCTGATGAAGCCCCGGTGATGCTCCACGATGGCGCGCACGGTCGAAAGGCCGAGCCCGGTGCCCTTGTTTGGGTCCTTGGTCGTGAAGAATGGCTCCCAAATGTGCGCGAGCGCCTCGGGAGGGATTCCCATGCCGGTATCCTCGACGTGGAGGACGACCCAGGCGCCAGCCATCGCGCCGTCAATCTTCTTTGCGGCTCGCTCGTCGAGCAGGCAGTTCTCGGCCCTGAGGCTGAGCACGCCTCCGGAGGGCATCGCGTCGCGGGCGTTGACGCAGAGGTTGAGGAGAACCTGGTGAATCTGCGTCGGGTTTCCCATGACGGACCAGAGGTCGGCCGCAACGTCGCATTCCAGGCGTATGTTCTTGGGGAAGGTCTCGCCGATGACGCCCGTGGTCTCCTTGAGGAGGGGCTTCACCTCGACGAGCTGGTGGCCGCCGCCCACGCCCTGGGTGAAACTGAGGATCTGGCGCACCAATTCGACGCCCCGCTCGGCGCTCTTCTCAAGGGAGGAAATGATGCGCAGGTCATCCGGATTGGTCGCGTGCTCGCGGAGCACGGGAGCAGCCAGGATGATGGGGGCCAGGACGTTGTTGAGGTCGTGGGCGATCCCGGAGGCCAGCATGCCGATGCTTTCCAGCCGCTGCGCCCGGAGAAACTGCTCGTCGAGGCGCCTCTTCGCGGCGACCTCAGGCCCCGCATCCGGGCGGGCCTTGGTTCGGTCGGAATCGTTGCAGATCAGGGTGGCGCTCATTTCCATGGCAGGGAGCTTGCCCCGGTTGAAGCGCCGAGGGGACGCCCGGCATCCCCAGAATCGGCCGCGCAAAAGCCATGGGCGTGAGGAGCTTCCCCATCGAAGCGCCCACCCAGAGGTCCTTTAGGGAGGCCGAGTTCTTCCATTTCAGAGCGCAACCTAGTGGCACTGCTGTGGGTATTCTACGACGATTTCTACGTCTTTTTACGTAATCATGAGCCTTTCCCTTGGGCGACAGGTATTTGATGTGAGCGAGCTTGAGCTCGGTCGGCCAAGCAGTTTACAATGGCGCCGTGAAAATTGTAATCGTCGAAGACCACCTGATGATTCGCGATGTCGTGCGGAAGGTCTGCAGCTCCGAATTTGGCTATACCGTCGTCGGCGAGACGGATTCGGGCGTTCAGGCGGTGGAGATGATTCTGAAGCACAAGCCGGACGCCGTGGTCCTGGACCTGTCGCTTCCCGACATGGACGGCTTCAACGTGGCGGACCGCGTGCTCAAGGCCATACCGAGCCTGCGGATCCTGATGCTGTCGTCGCACTGCGACGACTACACCTTGTTCCGCGTGGAGAAGTCGGGCGTGCACGGCTTTATCGACAAGAACTCCAACACGATAGAGACCCTGCGGGACGCCCTTTCGGCGATCGCCGCCGGGCGCATCTATTTCTCGCAGGCGTTCCAGGCGGCCCGGATAGCCCGGCGGTCCGATCCGCGCTCCTTCATCAAGGTGCTGTCGGACTGGGAGCGGGCGATCCTCTCGCTCATCGGCCAGGGCCTCAATGACGACGAAATCGGCGAGCGCCTCAACCTTTCGCCACGCACGGTCCAGACCCACCGCAGCAACATCCTGCGCAAGCTCGACCTAAAGGGGACCCCCAAGCTGATCGCCTTCGCCGTCGAGCACGGCTTCACGCAGGTCCAGTCGAAGAGCGGATCGATTCCAGTTTATACCTGAACGCGGCGAATTCGCGCTCAAAGTCGTCGAAGAGCTGCTGGAGCTTGTCGGGATGGACCGTGGCGGCGCTGTTCTGGAGCTCGAGCGCCTTGCGGCTCAGCCGCTCGTATTTCACCACGCTGCAGTGCGACAGGAGCCGGTGCGCTATGCGGTGGATCTCCTCGCGCTCGCCCGTGGCGACGATCTTGCGGGCGCTTTCGCGGTCGCTCTCAAACGCGGCCAGGAACCGGTCGATCTGGCTGTTGAGGCCCTCCAGGGTCTCGTTGCCGAGGAAGCGCAGCATCTCCAGGTCGATCTCCGTGGGCTGCTCCAGGGTGATCTTCTGGGAGCGGACCTCGACCGAGGCGGCGGTGCGCATGGGGCCCCCCAGGTCGCGCAACGCGTCCGCAATCTTCGCCGGGGTGATCGGCTTGGAGATGAACGCATCCATGCCGGCCTGGAGGCAGGCCTCCCTGTTGAAGTCGGCGGAATAGGCGGTGGTGGCGATGATGATGGTGCGCTGCGTGGATGGCTCGACCGCGCGGTAGCGCGACGCGACCTCCGTGCCGATGAGCCCGGGCAGGCTCCAGTCGAGGAACGCGACGTCGTAGTGGGTGGCCTTCAGTCGCTCCAGGGCGGCGAGCCCGTCGTTCACGACGTCCGACTGGATGTCGAGCTTGCGCAGCATGGCCTGCATGGCGATGACGTTGTATTCGATGTCCTCGACTATCAGCGCGCGAAGCGGCGCTGAGCGGCGGGTGACGGGCGCCTCGGTCGTGCCTGCATCGCGCATGGTGACGAACGGGATCTCCGCCCAGAAGCAGGAACCCTCGCCGGGCTTGGATTCGACGCCGACCCGTCCCCCCATCTTGCCCGCGAGAAGCTTACAGACGGCGAGGCCGAGCCCCGTGCCTCGGATGTTGCCGGTCCGGGCCGACTCGAGCCGGGTGAACTTGGTGAAGAGGGTGGCGATCTCCGCCTCGGTCATGCCGGCGCCCTGGTCGCGAACGAAGAACCGCACCCGGCCGTGGAAGCCGGGGGAGGCGCCGACCTCGATCGGCTTTCCCGCCCCGAACTTGACAGCGTTGGTGAGGAAGTTGAGCACGATCTGCTGCACGCGGGCCGAGTCGCCCACGAGATGCTCCGGCACCCCGGGCGCGATTGAAATGGTGATGCCGGTCCCGTCGGCGTGCGCGTTCATGGTGACCATCGAGACGCACTGCTCGAGGAGTACGCGAAGGGAGAACGGCGCGGAGCGCAGCTCCATCTTTCCCGCCTCGATCTTCGAGAAGTCGAGCACGTCGTCGACCAGGGTCGCCAGCAGGGTGGCACAGCTGTTTATGGAATCCGCCAGGTAGCGCTGGCGCTTGTCGAGCACCGTCTCCTCGAAGGCGAGCGCGAGGCCGAGTATGCCCGAGATAGGATTGCGTATCTCGTGGCTCATGTTGGCCAGGAACTCGGACTTTGCCTCGTTGGCCTTCTCGAGTTGCTCCGTCTTCTTCCGGACGAGCGCCTCCAGGCGGACATTCTGCCGGCGCAGGAACGCGAGGCGCCACTGGAAGGCGCCAAAAAAGGCCGCGACCACCAGCAGTCCGAAGCCGACGAGGGCGGGGACGGTCCTGTACCAGGGGGGCAGGACCGTGAACCTCCAGACCGTGGCCGGGCTCGCAAGGCCGGCGTCGTTGATCACGCGCGCGGCGAACTCGTACCTGCCGATCTGGAGCCGGACAAGGTCGAGGTGATTGCTGTTCGTGGGCGCGGACCACTCGCTGCCGCCTCCGGAAAGCATGGTCTGGAAGCGGACGGATTCGCGCCGGCCAAACTCCGCCGCGGAAAAATCGAAGCTGACGGAATTCTTGGCGGCAGGGATCCTCGCATCCGCCGCCACGCTCGCGCGGAGGAGCGGCGCGCGCGGATTGCCGACCGCCTCGAGCTGGCCGGGGGCGAGACGCAGCAGCCCCTCCGTGCCCCCTAGCCAGACGATGCCGCGGGAATCGACGAAGAGAGATTCGACTTCGCCTACCTGCGCCAAACCCGGGACGGCGAATGGCTCCCAGGAAGCCTCGCTACCGGCCCTGACCGACAATCGGCCTAGGATCGGGATTCTGGGGCCATCGGTGAAGGGGCCGTCGAACGCCACCCATACTGCGCCCGAGGATTCGCGATTGGAAATCGCGGCAGCTGGCGTCTTTGGAGCATTCTTAATGAGGACGGGTGCCTTCAGCGCCAACGGATACAGCTCCACCCCCTTGCCGGTAAATACCGCGATTGCATCGTTGATGCGGGCGACCGCCCCGCGCCCGGTGCCGGGCAGGCCATCGGTCGGCGTGACGCGAATTGGAGCCGTGGAAACGCCGGCGCCCTGGGGTATTTGGAACGCGCCGCGGGAGACGGTGCCGATCCAGATGTTTCCGTCTCCGTCCTCGGCCAGGGTCTCGGGCTTGTCGGGCAGATGCGCCAGCGCGTTTGCCTCCATTTCTCCTCCGGCAGCTGGGGAGAGCCGCTCGATGTCGAAGCCGTCGGCCATAAGAAAGCTGCTGGGACTCGCCAGGGATCGGCGGACAAGGAACACGTTCTTTTTTGAGGCGAAAATCTGGGTTGCCCGGCCTGCCTGAATCCGATCGACCCGCCCGATGCCGGATGCGAAAATCGAGCCGTCGGGTTCGGACTCAAGGTCGGCATAGCGGGCTGTCAGGTCGGGGAGCGCTGCGAAACGCGCCGTTCCATCATTGCCTATGGGAAGGCCGAACACGCCCTCTTCGGTGGCCACGAGGATTTGGGATCCGGTCTGGGTCAAGCTGATGCAATGTTTACCGGTCAATCCTTGCCGCGCGTCGAAAAACGAAACGCCGGATTCGAGCGCGATTCGCGTAATGCCGTCAGCTGAGGTGGCCCACAGCGCGCCGTCGCGGGTAACGAAGAGGGAAAACACACCGCGCGACGGCAAACCGTCGTCTGTCGAGATGACCCGTTTCAACGCTCCCGTGGGACCGACAATTGCAATGCCGCCGTTCAGCGTGCCGAGGCAAAGGTCTCCGCGCGGAAGCCGACAGGCGCAAAGGAGCACGTTCTTGCGGATGAACTCTTTGGCATCCGGAGCGAACTCGGAGATCTTCCCGTCGATGAGGCGGAACAGCCCGTTTGTGGTTCCGAGCAGCCAGCCTCCCTCGGCCTTTTCCATCCAGATGACCCCGGCGCTTCTCAGGATTTCCGGCGAAATGAACTCATGCAGTCCGTCCGCGTCGAGCGTCCGAACCCCCGAATCGGTGCGGCTTATAAAGATCCTTCCGTCCGCCTGCATCGCCTGCACTCGTGCCGTTCCCGGCGATCCATGGAGCCTGAAGGCCTTTCCGTCCCAGACCAGAACGGCACTTAAGGTTACGAATACGGCTCCTTCGCCGTTGGAAAACACCTTCCAGACCTCGCCCAAAGCCCTCGCCGCTTCCGGCAGGCTTTCCACAAGTGAATGATAGGCCGAGAGCCCCTGCTCAGTTCGATCAAAATAGCCGATCTCGTTCACGGCTCCAACCCAGAGACGCCCGTGAGGGCCGAGTGCCAAGGCGCGGACCGCGTAGCTGCCGGGAACGGGGTACCTGTTCCAGCGCTCTCCATCAAAGGTGAATACCTCGTCGCAGCCAAAATAGAGTATGCCGTTATCATCCTGCGTTGTCGCCCAGGTAAATCCCCCAATCCCCGTGTCCCGCGCTGTGTATCCCGTCACGATCAGGCGACCCTCCTCGCTTCGGACCGCGGGCGCCAGCGCCACGGCCAACCAGGCTAGGCATAGGACGGGTTTGAATTTTCGCACAGTTTTTACGACTGGAAGCAATCTGCAGGATAGCCTTCCCTAGCCCTTCCCTTGCAAGCAGAAGCGGCGCCTGACTACTGAAAAAAGCGTAATAAAGAACGTGAAAATAGGCGAATTATTAATTCGGTTTCAGGGGCGGGGCGTAAGTAGTTTTGCGTACGACATGAAGACATTCAATCGCATGGCATTGGGCGTAGCATCCAGCGTGCTCTTATCAGCAGGCTTTTCCCGGGCGGCCCAACGGCTTGACCCGTTGACTAAGTTGGTTGGACGTTCGAGTTCTGGGGACAGCAGTGGCGAGGCGTCGGCGTGCTCCTGCGCATGTCAATGCACGATGCCCTGCATGCACGAAGCCAAGTCGGTCTAAGAGGCCACGCCGAGAGAGAACTTCGAGAGGCGCCGTCGCTATGCTTAGCGTCGCTGGATATCGCTATCGAAACGTACTGGAGTCCGAGGGGGGACCCGTTGCGCGGATATCCCTTCGCGAGTTCCCCGTATACGGCTGTCCGATGTATCAGGCGAATGCCTGGCTGTCGGACAGCCTGGTGTCGCACCAGAGGAATTTTGCCCTCTACAGCGATGCTGACGGCACGGGCGCCTCCGCCGTGCCGATGGTCGCGCGCCACATGGCGATTTCCGAGGCGATGGAGCGTTGGGCTTTCCGGGTGAAGGTGCGGGCTCCTGACCGGGAGCTGTACGGATTCGATATCGACGAGTCGTCCAACGGGATGGCGGCGTTTCCGGGGCTCTTTCATACCGAGGCCCGGAAGCGGGCTCTTCTAGAGGCGGTGGAGCGCGCCAGCGTGATCGCCTGGTGGGAGGGCGTGCTGGACGGCGAGGTTCGCAGCACCGACTGGCCGGGCATAAGCGCCCTCGTCCTGCCGAGTCCGATAGGGCTGGGCCTGACCGTCATCGCGTTTCGAGAGGTGAGGCCGGGCTGCTTCGCCTACGGCCACGGGGCGGCCAAGGACTTCTTCGGCGCGGCCGAGCGTTCGGTCATGGAGCTGGCGCGCAACGAATACGTGCTCGACCTGCGGCGCGTGTCCCAGGGACTTGCGGCTGAGAAGACGGCGTCGGACCTGTTTGAGCGGCGCTGCCTGTTCTTCTCGTCCTCGGAGGGGCACGCGATGTTCCAGGAGAGGATCCATCGCAAGATGACAGGGCCGCGCTTCCAGTCGGAGATCATCTGCGACACGGAGATTCCGGGGCCGTGGTCGGAGTATGCCTCGGTGTGGCGCGTCCTTATACGGCCTGCGACCACCGAGTTTCTGGCCAACACCGAGAGGTATTTCTTCTGGTGAGTGCAGGTCCATCCCGGGCTTCCGGGATGGATCGGCCTGAATCGCGTGCCGGCTTGGGTGCGCGGTTTTGCGCAAGCGCGCCGGCACGGGGCGGGCGGCGGAGTTTTCCGAAACGTGACAAGGGCGGGTTGAAATCCGCGCGATTCGGCTTGAGCTGCAGTGCCCGGCAAGTTGGCCGGGAATACCTAGGAACAGTTTTCGGAAAACCGCGTCAGAACCGCTAGCACTTGAAGAAGCCGTGAAACTCGCCAAGAAGACGACCCAATCGAAGGCCCCCTCCCTGGAGGGGGACCTGCTGCGGCTGGAACTGCGGATCGCAAGGCGGGCGGACAGGCTTTGGCGGAAGGCGGGATGCTGCAGCGGCAGGGACCTGATCCACTGGCTGCAGGCGGAGGGCGAGGTGCTCGAGAGGCATTTCGCCACCGGGCGCCCCATGGGGGCGATGCTGCCCGCGGAGCAATGAGGCCCCTCGGGGTCGCTGGTGCCTTGCCTTCGGCGCGCCGGCGCAGGATAAACACGCGCGGCGGCGAACCGCCCGGGATTGAACGGATCTCGCGCCGGCGCGAAAGGGATGCGGCCCAACCTCCATCAGCTTCCTGTATCCGGAAACTCCTCCGGCTTCCGCATGCCGGGAGCGGGACGCCCGCGCTGCAACGAGTGGATCCGGCTCGCGCCGGCGCTCATAGCCGCGATGGGCCTGGCCCATGGCAAAGCCCGGGCGGACCCGGGCGGCCCGGTCGTCGTGGGCGGCGATCTTGTCCGGGTGGAGGCCCAGGTTCGGGAGGGACGGCTGGTCGAGCGCTACCTGGCCCGCCGCGACGGGGAATGGATCCTGGTCGCCGCAGGTGAGGAAGGCGGCACGATGGGGCCGACCGCAGCGATCTCCGCCGACCATGAGGTCGAGGCGGGCGCGCTCGCAAGGATAGGGAAGGACGGAGCGGACCTGGTCGAGGAGTTCACGGCGGGCGGGCTGCGCGTGCTCCGGAGGGTGGCCGTCGACGGCGGTGGGCCGTGGGTCCATGTGACCACGCGGCTCAATCCGGGCCGCCCGGCGAAGCTCCATGCGTTTGTCGACCGGTTCAGATTCCCGCTGGCGCCGGACTGGTCCTTCGCCCCCTCGGTCCGCGGATTCGTCCCCGACGCGCAGTACAAGGCCCCGCTGATCCTTGTGCAGGCGGGTTGGGTCGCCTTCGGGATCGTCCCGGACGTGGCCGGGCTCGACCGCCCGGCGTTGAAGCGGTGCAACCACGCCCTGGACCTGGACGTGCCGGGCGGCCCCGTCCTGAGCGTGGGCTTCGTGCCCGCCCGCCTCGCATACCATTCCGTCTATGCGCCGGACGAGGCGCGGTCGTGGACGGCGGAGGGCCCTCTCGGGAACGCCTACTACCTTCTGGTCACGGCCGCGGCCCGGCCCGGCGAGGCCTACCGCGAGGCCGTGCGCCTGCACTGGGCGCGCTTTGGCCGGGCGGGCCAGGCCCTGGCGGCCGCCCAGCAGGCGGCCACGGACCCGCATTACCTAGGGCTGGCGCTCTGGGACGACTGGCGCAAGGCGGCCTGGCAGGTGCAGTCGCGGGCGGAATGGCTCACGGTGCCGCTTCCCGGCGGCTCGACGGGCGGCGGCGTGGCTACGCGCCGCTGGGGGCCGGGTCCCTCGGTGTACCTTTCGGCCTGGTTCAACACCCTGCGGACCTCGTATGGCATGGCCCTGTACGCGCGCCGGACGGGCGACGGGGAGCTGCTCGGGATGGCGAGGGAAACCGTGGACCTGGCGCTCCAGGCGCAGGGCAGCGGCGGGGCCTTCAAGTGCATCGCGGTGCCGGGCGGCCCGGGCGGGGCGACCTTGTGGGCGGCCGGCGACGGAAGCGGGGACAGCACCAAGGAGGGTTTCCTGGGCTACGACATGAGCTGGACGGCCTACTGGCTCCTCAAGTGGAGGGAGGCCGGGCTGCCGGGCGGCGAGGCCGTCCTGCCGCGCTGCCGCGCCCTGGCCCGGTTCTTCGCGGACAGGCAGCGCGACGATGGGATGCTGCCCACGCGGTTCCGCGAGGACGGGACCGTGATCGGGGAGCTGTCGGAGACCGTCAAGGCCGAGACCGGCCCGGTCGCGCTCTTCCTCCTGGAGCTCCACTCCCAGGATCCGGATCCGAGGTGGCTCGCCGCGGCCCTCAAGGGGCTGGATTTCCTCGGGGAAAGCGTGGCGAAGACGCGCCAGTGGTATGACTTCGAGACGTTCTGGAGCTGCAGCCCGCGCAGGGCCGCCCTCGATCCGCGGACGCGGCAGTGGCCGGCCAACGACCTGGCCCTCGGGCAGGCAGTGTCCGCGTACCTGGCGGCGTTCCGCGCAACCCGCGACCGCGCCTATCTCGAGCGGGGCGAGCGGCTGCTCGACTACCTGCTGCTCTACCAGCAGTGCTGGACCAATCCCGTGCTGGAGAACCTGACGGGGCCGGAGATGCTCCTGGGCGGCTTCACGACCCAGAATTCCGATGCCGAATGGTCGGACGCCCGGCAGAGCCAGGTCGGGAACACCCTGCTGGACTACTACCGTGCGACGGGAAAGGCCGAGTACCTCCAACGGGGGATCGCCGCCCTTCGCGCGCAGTTTCCGGTGTCCCCGTCCGAGAACTGGGCCCACGAGGGCTACGGCCGCAAGGCCGGCGTGAGCAGCTTCCACTGGGGGACGGGCAGCGGGATGGCCGGGATCGAGATGGAGGAGGAGTTCCTGCGCGACGGAGTCGTGGACGTGGCCTCGGGGACCGGGGTGGGGGTCAACGGGCTTGACGTGACGGAATGCTCCGTTTGGGCCGGCGAGATCCGGCTGCGGGTGGCGAGCCCCTTTGCCTGGCGGCGGGAAGCCGTCCTCGTATTCCGCCGCGCGGAGCCTTCACAGTCCTATCGCGTGGTGGTGAACGGCGCCGATCTGGGCGTCCGGCTCGGTGCCGACCTGGAAAAGGGCCTTCCCGTGACACCATGCGCGGAATGAGCCCGCCGATGAAAAGAAGGGTCCGACTGCGGCGCGTGACGGGACTGCGAAAGTCGGCGATCGCCCTCAAGCCTCCGGCAGCCTAATCCGTCCTTCTGAAACGCCATCCGCCAATGAACCCAAGACTCCCGATTCCACCTCCCGTTCCCCGCCGCATGCCGATTTCCCGGGTCGCGAATGCAGACGCATCCGATGCCGTCGGCTTCTCGGCCCGCCTGCGGGCCGCCCGGATGCTGCTCCCGGCGCTCCTGTGCGCCGCCTCGGCAACCGCGGCCGGCGACTTTACGCGCGGAGTCGGCGTCTACCCGGGCGATCCCGCTGCGTTCCAAGGGCCGACGATGGTCCCGGACGCCGCGGCCTACCGCAACCTCGCGCTGCACCGTCCGGCGACTGCGTCGAGCAACTACGACTACAGCCTGACAGCCCAGCTAATCACCGACGGGATCATCGACGGCCGGATGCCCCGCTGGCTCGTGGTGTCCTCGAGCGCGGAGGGCATCCTGCCCCGGCACGAGCGGGAGCACCTGGTAGACAACTACGCGAGCACGGCAGTCAGCCTTCCGGCCGAGGGAGGATGGGTGCAGATCGAGCAGGCCGGGCGGCTCGACGTGCCCGATGTCGACCGCATCGAGGTGGTCGCCATGCCTCGCACGCAGGACGCGAAGCCGCAGCGGTGGACGTGCGTGGTCCGTGCCTCCGACGACGCCAGCGCCTGGAGGGAGCTGGGGCGCGCAGGCGGGGAGGAGAGCCTGGCTTCAAAGGCCTTCTGGATTCCGAAGGTCGTCAAGGCGGCGTTTGACGTGCCGGCGAACGGGAAGGCCCGTTTCTACCGCGTCCAGATCGACGCGCCCTCCGTGACCGGCTGGAGGGTCGCAAGCGTTGACACCTTCGCCCGGGGGCAGCGGGTGAACCTGGGCGGACCCCACGATTTCACGAGCGCCTGGAAGAGCGCGGGCAACGCGGCCGAGTGGGTCCAGGTCGACCTGGGCGCGGTCTGCACCTTCGACCGCGTCGCCCTGCACTGGATCGAGCGCGCCGCCGCGGGCGCGATCGAGGCCTCCGACGACGGGGCGGGCTGGCGCTCTCTCGCGCCGCTCGTGGCCGCCGCCGACGACTACCGGCTGGCGAAGCCGGCGAGCGCCCGCTACGTGCGGGTGCGGATGGAGCGTCCCGTCGCGGCCGACGGCTACATCTTGAGCGAGATGGAGGTGTTCGGGCGCGGCGGCCTCGTGCCCCGTGCCCAGCCCGCCGCGGCTCCGCGTCCCGGCGAGCGCCAGGATCTCGTGCGCGGATCGTGGCGCATCCAGCGTGATTCGCTGGTGACGCTGGGCGGCGAGGAGCTCTCCCGGCCCGGCGCGGACTGCCGCGGCTGGCTGCCGGCCACCGTGCCGGGATCGGTGCTGGTGAGCTACTGGAACGCGGGCGCGCTGCCGGATCCGAACTACGGCGACAACCAGCTGCAGATCTCGGATTCCTTCTTCTACTCGGATTTCTGGTATCGTGACGAGTTCGCGATCGCCGCCCCGCCTCCCGGCCGGAGGGTCTGGCTCAACTTCGACGGCATCAACTGGAAGGCCGACGTCTACCTCAACGGAACCCGCGTGGGCCGCATCGACGGCGCCTTCACGCGGGCGAGCTTCGACGTGACGGGCCTCGCCCGCCCCGGGGCGGCCAACGCCCTGGCGGTGCGGATTCACAAGCCGGACACGCCCGGTTCCGTTCGCGAAAAGACCGCCGACGAGACGGGAAGCAACGGCGGCGCGCTGGGCGCGGACAACCCGACCTTCCACGCCACCGCGGGCTGGGACTGGATCCCCAGCATCCGCGGCCGCAACATCGGCATCTGGTCCGACGTCTATGTGACCACGACGGGGCCGGTCGTCCTCGAGCACCCCTTTGTCTCCGCCAAACTGCCGCTGCCCGACACGGGCAGCGCCGATGTGACGGTGGAGGTGGCGCTGCGCAACACCGAATCCAAACCCGTGAGCGGCGTGCTGAGCGGCCAGTTCGGGGACGTGCATTTCGAGCAACGCGTCGACGTGCCCGCGGCGGCATCCACCGTCGTGAGGCTCGACCCGTCGACGGTGGCCGGATTGCACCTGATGCACCCCAGGCTTTGGTGGCCCGCCGGCTACGGAGAGCCGAACCTCTACGACGTCCGCCTTGACTTCGACGCCGCCGGGGTCCGGTCCGATTCGAAGTCATTCCGCGCGGGGGTGAGGCAGTTCACGTATGCCGAGGAGGGCGGCGCCCTGAAGCTATTCGTCAACGGCCGCAGGTTCATCGGCCGCGGCGGCAACTGGGGGTTCTCGGAATCGAACCTTCTGTACCGCGACCGTGAATACGAGGCCGCAGTGCGCTACCACCGCGAGATGGGCTTCACGATGATCCGGAACTGGGTCGGCCAGGTCGGCGACGACGCCTTCTTCGAGGCCTGCGACCGCAACGGCGTCGTGGTCTGGCAGGATTTCTGGCTCGCCAACCCGCTGGATGGTCCGGACCCGGCCGACAACGCCATGTTTCTGCAGAACGCCGCCGACTTCATCGACCGCATCCGCAACCATCCCTCGGTGGGCCTCTACTGCGGCCGCAACGAGGGGGACCCGCCGCCGGTTCTGAACGCGGGCCTGCAGAAGCTCGTTGCGTCGCTTCACCCCGGCATCCGCTACATCGCGAACTCGGCCTTCGGGCTCGTCAGCGGGGGAGGGCCCTACCACCTGATGCCGATCAACTATTACTTTGACCAGCGCGCCACGACCAAGCTCCACAGCGAGCTCGGCATGCCGAACATCGTCACCCTGGACAGTCTGCGGCAGATGATGCCGGTGGCGGACCAGTGGCCGCAGGGGGCGGTCTGGGGCCTGCACGACTTCACGACCCGCGGCGCTCAGGGGGGAGGCGAGCTGCGAGCGACAATCGAAAAGTCCTACGGCGGCGCCGCGGACGCCGCGGAGTGGGTGGAACTCGCGCAGTTCACCAATTACGACGGCCATCGCGCGATGTTCGAGGCGCAGAGCAAGCACCGCATGGGGGTTCTCATGTGGATGAGCCACCCGTGCTGGCCCTCGTTTGTGTGGCAGACCTACGACTACTACCTCGAGCCGACCGCCGGCTACTTCGGGGCAAAGAAGGGCAGCGAACCCCTGCACGTCCAGTGGAACCCGCTGGACGGCACGGTCGAAGTCGTGAACTACAGCGGCGGCCACCGCCCCAGCCTCGAGGTCAGTGCCGCCATCCTGAACATGGACGGCTCGGCGCAGTGGGAGCAGTCCGCGACGATCGACAGCGCCGAGGACACGGTCATGTCGCCCATCACGCTCGCCTTCCCCGGGGCCGGGCTGTCGCCCATCCACTTTGTGCGCCTGAGGCTCACCGAGGGCGGCAAGACAGTGTCGGAAAACACCTACCTGCGCAGTCTCACGACCTACAAAGTCCCCGGATTCTCGTTCGGGCCCTTCCACATCCCCGACTTCCCGGCGTTTGATTTTCACGCGATCCGCGCGCTGCCGAAGGCGCCCGTGCGCAGCGTCACCGCGGCCGAGCGCCACGGCAGCCAATGGGTCTTGTCGACGGAGCTCGAAAACGCCTCAAAGACCCCGGCGCTGATGGTCCGCCTGAAGGCCGTGCGCGAGAAGAGCGGCGACCGCATCCTGCCGGCCCTGTACGACGACAACTACATCACGCTGATGCCCGGCGAAAGGCGCCGCCTGCGAACCGAGTTGGAGGAGGCAGACACGCGGGGCGAACGCCCTCGGATCGTGGTCGAGGGCTTCAATCTCGGCCGAGAAGGCGGGCGGTAGCGCGCCGCCCTGGGGAAGCCCTCCTCGAAGCCGTTGGAAAAGTGCATATTAGCGGCAGTCTTTGCTTGACCAGGGTGGGTTAAAATGGGTTGAAATGGGGTATTGTGGGACGGGTCACCGCCCGCTCACCCCATGGAGCATCCCGGCAAAGCATTTTTCACGGGCCTTTTCAGGCACACCCTCGACGACAAGGGTCGCGTCACGATCCCTTCGGCATGGCGTGCCGCGCATGAAGACGGGGACGTCTTCCTGGCGACACCGCACCCCGATGGCTACGTGGCCGTGCTGCCCCCGTCCGAGGTCGAGAAGCTCCATGCCAAGATCGCGCAGATGGCGCTCAGCGACGGGGCCGGGCAGGACTTCGCGTCGCGGTTCTTCGCGCAGACGCAGTCATTCTCGTTCGACAAGCAGGGACGCGTCGGCCTCACCGCCGATTTGCTGGAGCATGCGGGGATCGCAAAGGACGCGGTCCTCGTCGGTTCCCTGACCAAGTTCAACCTGTATTCGCCGTCCCGATGGCAAAAGGTCGAGGCGCGCACCTCGGGCGAAAACTTTGGCGACATCATGCGCCGCCTCGGAATCTGAACATGCGAAACATTGCGAGAATCTCCGCGACCGGAACGCTTCTGGAAAAGGCTGCCTCAATCACGGTTTCACGCACGTTTCCCGGATGGGTCGACGCCGCCGGATACGCGGCCGCCCCCTCGGTCGTCATGCCGCGCGTTCGCGACAATCTCGTGCTTCGGCTTGTCGCAGGCAGGCGGCAGGAGCGAGCCAAGGACCCCCTCCATGCGACCGGCGCTACTTGAATTCGTTGCCGCGAGCATGATCCCCGGTCACCAGCCCGTCCTCCTTCGCGAGGTGCTTGGGCTACTTGCACCCGGTGCCGGCGGAAAGTACCTGGACTGCACGTTCGGGGGAGGGGGGCATTCCCGGGCCATCCTCGAGGCCGCGCGAGACGTCCGGGTCGTGGCGCTCGACCGGGACCCCGGGGCGGCTTCGCGCGGGGAGACGTTGGCCGCCGAGTTTCCATGTCGTTTGACGCTGATTGACAGTGACTTCGGTAAACTTGGAAGCATCGCGGACTCGGATTTCGACGGCGCCCTCTTCGACTTTGGCCTTTCCTCGTTCCAGCTTGACGATCCCGACCGCGGCTTCTCATTCCGCGACGACGGCCGTGCGGACATGAGGATGGACCGCCGGGCGGGCGTGCCCGCCGCGCGCTGGCTCGAGACGGCTACGGAGGAAATGCTGGTTCGGGCCATCCGCGATTTCGGCGAGGAGACCCATTGGCGCCGTGTCGTCCGCGCCCTTGTAGCCGCTAGAGGCAGCGGCTCGCTCGAGAGGACCGCCTCGCTCGCCGGCGTCATCTGCGGGGCGATACCGGCGCGCGACCGGCGCGCCTCGCGGATCCATCCCGCCACGCGCTCCTTCCAGGGGATACGGATCGCGGTAAACGACGAGCTTGGCGCGATCGAGCGCGCGCTGCCGGCTGCGTTCGCCAAGCTCCGGCCGAACGGCGTCCTGTGCGCGATCAGCTTTCACTCGCTCGAGGACCGCCCTGTGAAGCATTTTTTTCGCCGGATGTGCGGCCAGCCGGAAAGCTCGGACGACGCGACCCCGCAGGATCTGCGGATTCGCCTTGCCGAGCCGCTCACCCGCCGCCCCGTCACCCCGTCGGACGCCGAGACCGCGGACAATCCCCGCAGCAGGTCGGCCAAGCTGCGTGCCATAAGGAAATTGTGATGCGCACGGGAAAAAAGGCGGGCGCCGATGCATTTGTGAGCCAGTTCCTGGTTTATGCGCTGGTTGCGATCTGCTGCAGCGCATCCATCGGCCTGGGCACGGTCTGGATGCGCCACCAGATCTCGGTCGCAGCCAACGCAAACAAGGTCCTCGAGGCCAAGATCGCCGGCCTCGAGCGTCGCATTGAGGAAACGGACGCCGCCATCTCGGCGGAGCAGGATCCCGCGGTGCTTAACCGGCGCAATTCCGAATGGCGGCTGGGGCTGGTGCAGCCTGGGGAAACGCAGGTGCGCCGCGTCTCCGAGGACCCGGTCACGCGCCTCGCGGCGCTGCACAACCGCACGCTCTTTGGGGAGCGACCGGCGACCGTGAGCCTGCGCGTCGCCCTCGTGCGCTGACGCAAGCTGGAACCCCATGTCGAAGGGCTTCACCAGCAACCACCGGATCGCCCTTCTAGCGGGCCTCGTCCTGGCGATGTTCGCAGGGCTCGAAGCGCGGCTGGTGTGGCTTCACATTGTCGACAGGGAGGATCTTCTGCGGTCGGTCGGCGAGGCCCGCCGGCAGCTGATCGTGGATTACTCGCGGCGCGGCGACATTCTCGATGCCAACGGGGCGCTCCTCGCCACGAGCCATTCCGTCGTCGTATTGGGGGTCGATCCCCAGTCCGTGCGGTCCGAGGACTTGGCCAAGCTGCCTCGGTTGGCCGCGTTGCTTGGGATGCCGCTTGCGGACCTGGAAAGGGTCTGCACGACGAAGGAGCGTCCGGCCGCGGCCGGCACCGGCCCGCAGGCGCCGGCACCCTCCGCCGGGATGGTGATCAATTTCGGCCGCGCGGCTGCGGCCGAGGCGGCCCACGACGCCGAGGCCGCCAGAAGGGACGACACGGAGCTCGACGAGCCGGACAGGGAGGGCAACCGGCCCATCCGCTGGGCCAAGCTGAGCGACCAGGTGCCGGAGTCCGTCTACGACCAGGTTTCGAAGCTCGGCGTCCGGGGTGTGTACGGTAGCCGGGTCTACCGGCGCGACTACCCGCACAACGACATGGCCGCCCACATCATCGGATACGTGGACCGCGAGGAGCGGCCGGTCGCGGGGATTGAGCACTTCGCCGATTTCTACCTCCGGGGCGAAAACGGGTGGCTCGAGTCGGAACGGGACGGGAGGAGCCGGGAACTCGCCCAGTTCCGCACGCGGGAGGTGCCCGCGAGCGACGGTTTCAGCGTGTCCCTGACGATTGACGCCACCATCCAGCGCATGGCCGAGGACGAGCTGGCGACGGTCGCCGCCCAGTACGAGCCGGGAAAGGCGACCATCATCGTTAGCGATCCGCAGACGGGCTTCATCCTCGCCCTCGCCAACTACCCGTCCTTCGACCTGAACCGCTACAACGAGCTGCCCCGCGCGGATCAGGGAAGGATGCGCAACATCGCCGTGGCCGACGAGTACGAGCCGGGCTCGGTGTTCAAGATCGTCGCGGTCTCCGGCGCTCTCAACGACGGCCTGGTAACGACGCGCTCCGAGTTCGACTGCACTCTTGAGAAGATCGACTACAACGGCATCACGCGAAGCCTCCCCCGGGAGGACGGGTCGGATCAGTTCAACCGCCCGCTCACCGTCGCCGAGATCATAGAGAAGTCCTCCAACAAGGGGGCTGCGCAGCTTGCGATGGCGCTTGGCGACCGCAGGTTCTACGACTACGCGCGCGCGTTCGGGTTCGGGCAGAGGACGGGCTTCCCCGTCGGCGGCGAGGTCGCCGGGAAGCTGAAGCCCCCGGAGAAATGGGACAGCCTCACCATCACCCGGATGCCCATGGGACAGTCGGTCACCGCGACGGCGCTGCAGATGCAGCAGGCGATGGGGGTCATTGCGAACGGCGGGATGCTGCTCAAGCCCCAGATCATCCACAAGGTTCGCGACGCCCAGGGCGAGCCCGTCTACACCTTTCTCCCCGTTGAGGTGCGCAGGGTGATCTCGGAGCAGACGGCCCTGACGATGGCCCGCCTCCTGACGGCCGTCGTGTCGTCGGAAGGCACCGCCCCCGAGGCCGCCATCCCGGGATTCGACGTCGCGGGGAAGACGGGTACGGCCAACAAGCTTGTGCCCGTCGAGATCGCGCCCGGGGTGACGGTGCCGCGCTACTCCGACCGGCACCACGTTGCGTCGTTCATCGGGTTCTTCCCCGCAGTCATTCGCCATCCGGGCGACAGGCAGGTGGCGATCGCGGTGATCGTCGACGACGCGGACGCCCGCTGTCCCGGCGGGGTAGCTTATGGGCACATGGTCGCGGCACCCGTCTTCAAGCGCCTGGGGGAGCGGCTGATACCGTATCGCAACATCCGCCCCCAGATCGACAACGAGGCCCCGCGCGCCCTCGCAATGGGAGGTGCCCGGTGATCGGATATCTCGTTCAAGACCATGCGCTGGTGCGCGCATTCCGCAACCGGCCCTTGCACCGGCGCACCGGCGAATACCTTGAGTTCAACCGCGCTTTCAAAATGGCACCCATACTCTCCGACTACATCAGCGAAGACGAAATCCTCGCCGCAAAGGGAAGGCTGGATTGTCCGATCTCGGGGCTCGTGATGGACAGCCGGAGGGTCGTCCCCGGAAACCTCTTCTTCGCGCTGCCCGGACGCCGCGCGGACGGGGTCTCGTTCATCGACGAGGCCGTCAGCAGGGGCGCCTCGGCCGTGGTCGCCCAGAGGATGCCCTCTCATCCGCCGGTCAGGGTAACGTTTGTCCAGGTGGCCGACGCCCGCGCCGTGCTCGCACGCGTCGCGCAGCGGTACTACAAGTTTCCCGACCGGGACCTTTCGGTGGTCGGCGTCACCGGCACGAACGGGAAGACGACCGTCAGCTACCTCATCCGGCATCTCCTGAACGGGAGCGAGCGGGTCGGGCTCCTGGGGACGATCAGCTACGATCTCGGGGTGCGGACCGTTCCATCCTTCCGGACGACGCCCGAGTCGATCGACATTTTCGGGATGCTCGCCCAGATGCGCGACGCCGGATGCCGGCACGCGGTCATGGAGGTGAGCTCCCACGGGATCGCGCAGCAGCGCGTGCTCGGGCTCCGCTTCGGGGTCGCTGTATTCACAAATCTGACACAGGACCACCTTGATTTTCACGGGACGCTCGAGTCCTATTTCGACGTGAAAACCCGGCTCTTCACGGGAAGCCTGGGACCCGTGCCGGGCGTGGCCGTCGTCAACCTAGACGACGCCCATGGCGAAAGGCTCGCGGCGAAGATCGCCGCCGAGGTGCCGTCGGCGCGGCTTGTCACCTTCGGGGAGAATCCGATCGCGGACGTCCGGGCTCAGGACGTCGTCCTGAACTTCAGGGACACGGCGTTCAGGCTGGCGTGGCCGGGGGGGGCGGCCTCCGTCGCGTCCCCGCTGATCGGGCGCTACAATGTGTCCAACGTGCTCGCGGCGGTCGCGGCGGCGTGGGCCCTCGGGCGCGACCCGGCGGTCTTCAGCGAGAGGATCCGGATCTTCAAGGGCGTTCCGGGGCGCATGGAGAGGATCGAGGAGGGGCAGGCGTTCAATGTGCTGGTCGACTATGCGCACACCGACGACGCGCTGCGAAACGCGCTCGGGATGCTCAGGGCGATCACGCCGGGCCGCCTGCTTGTCGTCTTCGGCTGCGGCGGGAACCGGGACCGGACAAAGCGGCCCCGGATGGTAAGGGCCGTCCAGGAGGTCGCCGACCACGCGTTCGCCACCGCCGACAATCCTCGCGGGGAGCAGTTGGAGAAGATCTTTGCCGACATGAGGGAGGGCGTGGTCGACCCGTCGAAGGTCACCTGGGTAGACGACCGCCGGCGCGCCATAAGCCTCGCCCTCGACAGCGCCAGGGCGGGCGACAGCCTGCTGATTGCGGGCAAGGGCCACGAGGGCTACCAGGAATTTGCCGACACCGTAATCCCGTTCGACGACCGGCAGGTCGTGCGCGAACTGATCGCCGTCAAGACGCTGCGAAGCTGATGCCTGCCTTCGACGCAGATTCCCTTGCAGCCTGGACCGGAGGCCGGTGGTCGGGGCGACCCGCGTCCGAGCCCACTGGGTTCTCGGTCGACTCGCGCCGGCTGTCGCCCGGCCAAGCGTTTGTAGCCCTCAGGACGGGGCGGCGCGACGGGCACGATTTTCTGGGCGCGGCCCTTGAGGCGGGGGCGGCCGCAGCGATCGTCGCCCGTGCCTGTCCGAAGGTGGCGCTTGCCCAACTCGTGGTCGACGATCCCCTTGGGGCTCTGCAGGCCGTGGCCCGCGAGCACCGAAGGAGATTTCAGGGAACCGTGGCCGGCATTACGGGCAGCGCTGGAAAGACCTCCACAAAGGAGCTCCTGGCGCTCCTTCTCGGAGGGGAGGACGCTGGGGTGCTCGCGACCGAGAGCAACCTCAACAACCAGATAGGCGTCGCGCTCACGCTGACGCGGCTTGATCCGGCGCGGCATCGGTGCGCGGTGGTCGAGGCGGGGATCAGCGCCCCGGGCGAAATGCGCGCGCTCGCAGCGATGATCGATCCCGACGTGGCCCTGGTGACGCTCGTCGGCCCCGCCCATCTGGCCGGTCTTGGGGGACTCGACTCGGTGGCGCGCGAGAAGGCGGTGCTCGCGGGATCCATCCGCAAGGGGGGCTTCTGCGTGTTTCCGAGCTCGTGCGAGGCTTATCCCGAGTTCCGTTCGCTTCCGGCATCAAGCTGCCTGGTGATCGAGACGGCCGAGGAGATGGAAGACCGCGAGCCGGCGAGGGGGCGGGTGCGCTTTGCGGCGCTCCACTCCGGTGACTTTACGACCGTCGCGGTGGCTTACGGCGCCCCGCCGCCGGTGACGGCCAGGCTCTCCCGCGTGACCGACGGCATGGCTCAGAACGCCGCGATGGCGGTCTGTGCCGCCTTGAGGATCGGGGTGCACAGGGATGATATTCAGGGAAGGCTCCTCTCGTGGCGTCCGTCGCCGCTCAGGGGAGAATGGAAAGCCCTGGAGGGCCGGAGGCTCTACCTCGACTGCTACAACGCGAACCCGGCCTCGATGGCGGATGCATTGGCGGCATTCGACGCCGTCGCGCCCCGGGACGAGCCGCGGCTCTTTGTGATCGGCTGCATGGAGGAACTGGGGGTTGACTCGCAGCGCTACCACGTCGATCTCGGTAGGTCCCTCGCGCTGCGCAAGGGCGACCACCTGGTCGCCGTCGGCGGCCAGGCAGATTCGATCCGGCTTGGCGCGCTCGAAGCCGGGTGCGACCCGGACCAGAGCGAGGTCGCCGATTCGATTGAGCCACTGGCTGCACGGCTGGCGGCCTTCCGGGGATCGGTCTTCGTCAAGGGCAGCCGGCGCCACGAGCTGGAAAAGGCCTTTGCCGGAAACGAATTTGCGGAGGCCTCCCATGCTTAGCTACCTGTCCAGCTACGCCGACGTTTTCGGGCCGCTTCGCATCCTGCGCTACATCACGCTTCGAACGCTCCTTGCTGCGGGGACAGCCGCCCTGATCGGATTCGTGATCGGCCCATGGCTCATCGCGCACCTGCGCCGGCTGAAGTTCGGGCAGCACTATGACGACGACCGGACCGGCGACCTCGCGAGCCGATTCGACAAGAAGAACACCCCGACCATGGGGGGTCTGCTGATTTTTGCGTGCGTGTTCCTGAGCACCTTCCTCTGGGCGGCGCCCAACATATGGGTGGTCGTGGCCCTCTTCGTGTACACGGCCCTCACCTTTGTGGGGTTCAGGGACGACTACCTGAAGGTGGTGCGCAAGAACCGGAACGGGATCTCTCCTGGGGCGAAGATCTTCTTGCAGTCGGTCACGACCGCGCTCGCGCTCACGGCGCTCCTGATGCACCCGGCGAGCTCGGAGAAGATACGCGAGCTCTGGGTGCCCTTCATCAAGCATCCCGTGGTCGCCAGCATGCCAATCGCGGCGCTTGCCGTCCTGATCTACCTTTGGATCGTGGGATTCTCGAACGCGATCAACGTGACCGACGGCCTCGACGGTCTCGCCATCGGCTGCACGATCACGGTGGCCCTGACCTTCGGCCTCATGGCGTACGCTGCCGGCAATGCCAAGATCGCCGACTACCTGCTCATCAGCTTCGTGCCCGGCACGGGAGAACTCGCGGTCGTCTGCGGGGCGCTGGTCGGGGCGGGCCTTGCTTTCCTCTGGTACAACTCGCATCCGGCCGAGCTCTTCATGGGCGACACCGGGTCGCTTGCGCTCGGGGGCATCCTCGGCATGATCGCCTTCATGGTGCAGCAGCCACTGACGCTCGTCCTTATCGGAGGGGTGTTCGTGTGGGAGCTTGTGTCGGTTGTCATCCAGGTCGGCTATTTCAAGTTCACGCGCAGCCGCTACGGGGAGGGCAGGAGGGTCTTCCTCATGGCGCCCATCCACCACCACTTCCAGAAGCTCGGGTGGCCGGAGTCGAAGATCGTTGCGCGCTTCTGGATCCTCTCTCTCATTTTCGCCCTCGCTGGCCTCGGAACGCTGAAGCTTCGCTAAACGATGCCCTTCGCCATCCCAGAATTCCTCAGCTCAAGGCTCGCCCTTCCCGTGGCCGTCCTCGGGTGCGGCGTGAGCGGAGACGGCGTCCTTTCGCTCCTGTCGAAGCTCGGCGCGAGAGCCGCGGTTTACGATCGGAACGGGGACGAATTCACGGCGGAAACGGCCCGTGAGCACGGCCTCGTCGTATTCTCACCCGGATTCTCCCTCCATCATCCCTGGCTGGAGCTTGCGCGGAAGGCCGGCTGCATCTGCATGGCGGAGATGGACTTTGCCTCCGTGTTCTGGCTCGGCCGGATTGTCGCGGTGACCGGAACCAACGGCAAGACCACCCTCACCGAGTTCCTGGCTCATGCGCTTTGCGGCGCGGGGATGCGCGCGCGGGCGGCGGGCAACATCGGGCTGCCGCTCACCAGGCTTGTCGCCGACGAGGACGGGGGCGGGCCGCAGACGCTGGCGGTTTGCGAGGTGAGCTCGTTCCAGGCCGAGCAGCTGGGGCACTTCCGCGCGGATTCGTTGCTCTGGACGAATTTCGCAGAGGACCACCTGGAGCGGCATCCGGGGATGGAGGCCTATTTTGCGGCCAAGTGGGAGCTGGTGACCCGGACGCCGGCGGATCGATTCTTCGCGGGGAGCTCGGTGTGGCGCTACGCCGCGCTAGCCAGGCGCCCGATCGCTTCCGGAGCGTGCGTCGCAACGGAGGGCCAGCGCGCCGACACCGGGCTCGAGGGGACGCCATTTGAGTCCTATCCCCAGCGGGAGAACTTCATGCTCGCGGCCGTCTGGTGGAGGAGCGAGGGCCTGGACGAGTCGGCGCTCTACGCCGCGGCAAGAACCTTCCGGCTGGGCCGTCACCGGCTTGCCAGGGTGGCGGAGATAGATGGGGTGACCTATTGGAACGACTCCAAGGCCACGAATTTCCATGCCGTCGAGGCCGCGCTCGCGAGCCTCCGGGGCCCCACCGTGCTGATCGCCGGCGGCAGGTCAAAAGGGGGCGACCTGGCTGGCTTCGCCCGAAGGGTCGCTCCGCGGGTTGCGCACGCCCTGCTCATCGGCGAGACCGGCCCGGCGCTTGCCGCGGCATTCCAGGCGTGCGGCGTCTCCCACGCGGTGTGCGACACGCTCGACGAAGCGGTTCGCGGCGCTGCCGCGGCCGCCCAGCCGGGGGGAAACGTGCTGCTCAGCCCGGGCTTCACGAGCTTTGACATGTTCCGCAGCTACGAGGACCGGGGCAACCGCTTCGAAAGGGCCGTAACCGAGCTTCATGCGGCCCGAGTTTGAAATGGCTTTGGAAACGACAAACGACAACCTGTGAGCTACGCGATAATTCGACACTAATTCCATGAAAATAATCAAGATACTGGGAATTGCGGCGGGCATCCATGCGCTTGCCCTGATCCTCATCTTTTCCAATCCGGGCTGCAGCTACACCAAGGCGGCTGGCCCCGACCCATCGCCGATAACGCCGGCACCCTTGGCCGATGCGTCCGCGTCCGGCGCCACCCCCGAGACCCCAACGATCCGGTACAGCCCCACGCGCCCAGGAACCGCGGTCGCGTCCGCGCTCGAGGCGGAGCCGGTGTCCGGCGTGACGCCCGCCACCACCTACACCGTGGCCCGGGGCGACAGCCTTTGGAGCATCGCCAAGGCGAACCAGATTTCTCGGACGGACCTTGCCGTCGCCAACAACCTGAGCGCGGCGGCGATCCTGCACGTCGGCCAAAAACTGATCATTCCGACAAGGTCGATGCCGGCCGCCGCCGCCGCCCCCGTCGCCCCCGTCGGCGCCGCCGCCAGCGCCGCCAGCCCCGCAGCCCCTGAGAGGGCGGCCGGGGAGGCGCAGAGGCACGTCGTAAAAACGGGCGAAACACTTGGGGCGATAGCGCACAAGTATGGCGTCCGCCAGGGAGACATTGCGGTGGCGAACAACATAACCGATCCGAGGAAGATCCAGCCCGGCATGGAGCTCGTGATCCCCTCCAAGTCCACGCCAGCCGGCGCCAGGCAGGCCAAGGGCGCAAAGGCCAAGGCGGAAGCGACCGATGCCTCGAAGGCCACGTCCGCTGCGACGCAAGGCAAGCCTGCGATCGTGGCTCCCGGCACGGAGCAGGATCTGGATGCGGGCCTGAAGCCGCCAAGCGCCTCCGAAGTTCCGGTGGTCAAGATCGAGGATGCACCCACGGCCACGCAGCCGAAGAACCCCTGACGCACGAGCGCCATGGCAAGCGAGAGGCCCGCTGAATCCTTCCGTGCCCGGTCGGTCGCAAACCCCGTGGCCGTCATACTGGTCTGCGCGATCGGCCTGACATTCCTCGGCCTCACGATACTCTTTAGCGCCAGCGTCTCGCTAAAGCAGGATCCCTACTTCTACCTCGACAAGCAGTTGCTGGGCGTGGTGGCTGCCGGGTTGCTCTGCTTCGTCGCAAGCAGGATCAACCTTGATTACGCGCGTCGGGCGTCGGCATGGATCGCCGCGGGGGCGCTCCTCCTGCTCGTCCTCGTGATTATCCCGCACCTCGGCGTCTCGGTCAAGGGCAGCCGCCGATGGCTGGGCTTCGGCGCGGCGAGGCTGCAGGTGTCCGAGTTTGCCAAGCTCGCGATGGTGTTCTGCATGGCCCACTACCTCGCCCTCAACCAGACGCGGATCGGCGATTTCAAGAGAGGCTATCTCTATCCCCTCGGGATCATCGGCGCGTTCGCCGGGCTGATCCTCGTCGAGCCCGACTTCGGGACCGCGGCCCTCGCGCTCTCGGTCGGGCTCATCCTCCTGTTCCTTGCGGGGGCCAAGTGGCGCTACATCCTTCCCACAATCGGTCTATCGGCGGCGGCGTTTGCGGTGCTCGTTGCGCACAACCCGAACCGGCTGCGGCGGTTCACGGCGTTCCTGGACGTGGAAGGCAACAGGCAGGGCGGCACATACCAGCTTTACCAGTCCCTGGAGGCGTTTGCGGCGGGCGGGGTGGGAGGCGCAGGTCTGGGCCAGGGCCGGCAGCAGATCAATTTCCTGCCGGAGGCGCACACCGACTTCATCTTCGCAGTTGTCGGCGAGGAGCTGGGAATGTGGTTCACGCTGGGCGTGGTCGGGGTCTTCGCCGTCATCTTCGTTGCCGGTCTCGCGCACCTGCGAAGGGCGCCGAACCTGTTCCATTTCCTGCTCGCCGCCGGGTGCCTGCTCCTCATGTGCCTGCAGTCCATCATCAACCTTGGCGTGGTGACGGGCGTCCTGCCGACAAAGGGGATATCGCTGCCCTTCATCAGCGCGGGGCTGTCCAACCTTCTGCTCATGGGCCTGCTGGTCGGCATCCTCATCAACACGCAGCGGACCTGGGGTCGGGCGGCGCTCCGGCCGGGTTCAGGTTCGATGCGCGAGGTCCTGGCATGAGCCGCTTCCTGATATCCTGCGGCGGCACCGGCGGGCATGTGTCACCCGGCATATCGGTCGCCGAGGGGCTTGTTGCGCGAGGCCATGAGGCTTTGCTCCTCATAAGCACGAAGGGGGTGGACGCGCGCCTGGTCGGGAAGTACCCCCACCTGCGGTTTGAGCGCATGCCGGGGACGGGATTCTCGTGGAACCCATTCAGGATGGCGCGGTTCGGCGTCTCCCAGGCGGCCGGGCTGGCGTACTGCCTCCGGCTCATGCGGGCGATGCGCCCCGACGCCGTCGTCGGTTTCGGCGGCTTCACGTCGGCGCCCGTCGCGGTGGCGGGGTTCTTGCTGGGCGTCCCGGTGGCGCTGCACGAGGCAAACCGCGTGCCCGGCCTTGCGATACGCACGTTTGGGCCCTTCGCAGCGCGCGTGTACCTCCCTCATGGCATCCGGGTCCGGGGCGTGCGGGCAGCGGCGACCCGCTATGCGGGCCTTCCTGTCCGCCGCGAGATTGCCCGCATGCCCTCCGCGGCGGCGCGCCAGGCGCTCGGCCTGGATCCGCAGCAGAAGGTGCTCGTCGTCCTGGGCGGGAGCCAGGGCGCGTCGTCGCTCAACGCATGGGCCCGCAGCCGGCTTGAGATGCTTGCTTCCGAGGGGATCCAGGTGGTGTGCGTGACCGGGCCCGGGAAGGGTGTTCCCGAGGCGAAGTCGCTCCAGCTGCAGACGGGCGAGCAGGTGAAGGCCATATTCATGCCGTTCTGCGACCGGGTCGCCGAGCTTTTTTCGGCGGCCGACGTCGTCGTATCGCGCGCAGGGGCCGGCACGCTGGCAGAGCTGATCCGGTGCGAGGTTCCCGCGATCCTCGTGCCCTATCCGCGCGCCGCCTCGGACCACCAGCGCGCAAACGCGGCCTTCTTTGAGCGCCAGGGCGGCGGTTTTGTCGTGGAGGAGGCGGCCCTCGGAGCGCTGCACTCCGAGGTGCTCGATGTGATCTTCAACGACTGGCTGCTACGCCAGTTCCGCAGCAACCTCAGGAGGATGGACCGGGCCAACTCGCTCGAGCTGATGCTGGCGGACCTGGACGGCATCGCCGGAAAGGGGACCGAAGCCCGTCACAACCCGACGATGGAGGCCGCCGCATGAGGCCGCCTCCGCTTCCGACCCTCTTTGGCCGTGCGGTGCTCCGAATCCACTGCCTCGGCGTGGGCGGGATGGGCGTCGCGCCGCTCGCGATATACCTTGCGCGGTCGGGATGGCGGGTGTCGGGCGAGGACGACGCGCTATCAGGCGAGGTATCGCTGCTGCTCGCCGGCGCCGGGGTCGAGGTCGGGCCCCTTCCTGCCGAGTGCGATCTGGTCGTCCGGTCGTCGGCCATCCCCGACTCGCACCCCTCGTTTGCCGGCGCGGCGCAGCGCGGCCTGGTGCCCGTCAGGCGGGGCGAATTGCTGGCGGAGGTCCTGCGCGACAAGAAGCTTGTCGCCGTCTGCGGCTCGCACGGGAAGACGACGACGACTGCCATGCTGGTCGTCGCGCTCCGCAATGCCGGGTTTCCGGCAGGATATGTCGCGGGCGGGCTCTTCAACGACACGACTCCGCCCGCGGACCTGGGATCCAACGAATGGGCCGTGGCCGAGGTGGACGAAAGCGACGGGACGATCGGCGGGTTCGCGCCCGAGATCACGGTGATCGTGAATCTCGACTGGGACCATCCGGACCACTACGGGAGCCCGGCCGAACTTGAGGCCGAGTTCGCCGCCCTTTGCGCGCGCACGCGGGGCTCAGTCCTTGTCAGCGATGCCTGCGCCCTCTCACTCCGGCTCGCCCCGTCCGCCGCGACCTTCGGGCGGAGCGGCAGCTATTCCGGCACCTTCGTTGGGGAGGCGGAGGGGCGCATGACGCTGGCTCTCGGCGGCCGCTTCAAGCCGACGGAGGTCCTCGTCAGGGCGCGGGGCGACTTCAACGCGGCAAACGCGACCGCGGCTCTGGCCGCCGCGCAGTTGATGGGAGTGGAGCCGGCGTGTGGATCGCTTGCGGAATACCCGGGCGTGCGCAGGCGCCAGGGCGTGCTCATGGAGGAGGGCGGGATGACCGTCATGGAGGACTACGCCCACCATCCCGCCGAGATTCGCGCGCTCCTGTCGAGCCTCCGCCGGCGGATCCCTCCTCGGGGAAGGCTGATCGCGGTGTTTCAGCCCCATCGCCACAGCCGCACGGCCCAGTTCAAGGCGGAATTCGCCGCGTCACTGGCGCTGGCCGACAGCGTGCACCTGCTCGACGTCTATTCGGCGGGAGAATCCCCGGTTTCGGGGGGGACGACGGCCGACGTCTACGCAGAAATCAAGAAGGGGGCAACGCGGCTTCCGGTGAGCTACCTGCCCGGGCAGGGGGCGGGCGGCCTTCCCGCGCTCCTTCGCGACGCAAGGCGGGGCGACCTGGTCGTGTTTGTCGGCGCGGGCGACATCGACAAGATCGCCAGGACCTGGGTGGAGGCTGCGAGGAAAGGGATAGCCCGCTCGCTCCAGTGGGACCGGTTCGCCGAGTCGGTCCGGCCCCTCTTGTCCAGGACTTCGAAGCTCACCCGGGACGAGCCCCTGGCCGCGAAGACGACCCTCAGGGTCGGCGGCGCGGCCCGGCTTTACGCCGAGCCATCGACCGAGGACGACCTACGCGTCCTGCTCGTCGAGGCCGGCCGGAACGCGGTTCCGGTCTTCATCCTTGGGCGCGGCTCCAACCTGATCGTGCCCGACGAGGGCGTCGAGGGCCTCGTCGTCTCGCTTTCGCAGGATTCATGGTCGGGCTTCGGGACCCTTCCGGACGGCAGGGTCCGGGCGGGAGCGGGCCTGAGGCTCAAGAATCTCTGCGGGCTCGCGGCGGCCGCCGGACTCGCGGGCTTTGAGTTTCTCGAGGGGATCCCGGGAAGCGTTGGCGGCGCCCTGAGAATGAACGCGGGCGCCATGGGCGGCTGGATTTTCGACGTCGTGGACGAGGTGCGGCTGATGTCCGCGGGCGGCGCGGTCAGCACGCTCCCGCGATCCTCGATGAACGTGGACTACCGGCAGTGCGCCGAGCTGCGGGACGCGATAGCGCTCAGCGCCGTCCTGCGGCCCGTATCCAGGAGCGACGCCGGCACCGTGGGACGGAAGATCGAGGACTATCGCCGGAAGAGGCACGAGTCGCAGCCCCGCGAGCCGAGCGCCGGGTGCATCTTCAAGAATCCTCCGGGCGTTTCCGCGGGCCGGCTGATAGAGGAAAGCGGCCTGAAGGGCGCGCGGGTGGGGGGCGCGGAGGTTTCCCGCGTGCATGCGAACTTTGTCGTGAACCGCGGTGACGCCACGAGCGCGGACATCCTCGAGCTGGTGCGCCGGGTGAGGGCCCGAGTCCGCCAGGCCAAGGGCGTGGAGCTTGAGCCCGAGGTGCTGCTGTACGGCAAGGACTGGAGGGACGTCCTGTGAGCGACCCGGTTATCGCCGTGTTTGCCGGCGGGACCTCCGCCGAGCGCGAGGTCTCCAGCGGATCGGGGCGCGCGTGCGCGCTTGCAATGGCGCGGTCGTTCACGACGCGGCTATTCAACATCGCGGCGGACGCTCTTCCCGACGGCTACGACCCGGAGAGGCACGTCGTCTTTTCCACGCTTCACGGCACCTTTGGCGAGGACGGCGGAATGCAGCGGCTGCTCGACGCCGCCGGGGGGGCGTACGCGGGCTGCGACGCCGCCTCGAGCGCGTTGACGATGGACAAGGCGCTCACGAAGGAGGCCGTGTCGTCGCGCGGCGTGCGGGTGGCCGAAGGGATCGTGTTCGACGCCGAGGCGAAGCCGCAGGCGGCCGAGGTCGCTCGGCGCCTGGGGGTCCGCGTCATAGTCAAGCCCAACAACCAGGGCAGCAGCGTGGGGTTGAGCGTCGTCGCGGACATGAAGGGGCTAGAGGCCTCGATGGGCGCAATCGCCCGGGGCCGCTGGATCGTCGAACGCCGGATCGACGGGCGGGAGCTTTCGGTGGGGGTTCTCGGGGGCTCGGCGATGGGGATCGTCGAGATCAGGCCGGCCTCGGGGGTGTACGACTACGCGAGCAAGTACACGAAGGGCATGACCGAATACCTTGTGCCGGCGCCGCTCGAAGGCGCCCTCTGCGATAGGGTCAGGACGGCGGCGGAGGCCGCGTTTGCGGCGTGCGGGTGCCGCGACTACGCGCGCGTCGATTTCATCCTCAGCGCGCAGGGCGAGCCGCTGCTGCTCGAGATCAACACGCTCCCCGGCATGAAGGAGACGAGCCTGCTGCCGATGAGCGCGCGCTGCTCGGGACTGGATTTCACGGCCCTGGTTAGGGAGATGGTCTCGCCGGCGGTCGAGCGCTTCCGTTCGAGGATCGCCTCGTTGCGCCCATGAGCAAGGACACCTACGCCCTTCCCGAGACCCGGACCTGGAGGGACATCCCCCAGCAGGTGAAGCCTCGCGCGATGTCGCGAGAGGGGCGCCGACGCGTGGCCATGGGCACGATACGCGCGGCGCTGGGCGCGGTGGCGCTTGGCGCGGTGGCATGGGGCGCGTGGGAGATGACGGCCGTTCTCCGGGAGAATCCCTCGGCGATGGCCGGGGGAGTCAAGTCAGACCGGGTCCGCAGCCTGGTTCTCGTCACCGACGGCGTCCTCGACAAGAACTGGCTGGCGCGGACCCTCGCGATTCCCGGCGACGCCACGCTCATGGGTCTCGACCTGATCAAGCTGCGCTCCAGGGTCCTCGGAGACGCCCAGGTGAGCTCCGCGACGGTCGGCCGGAACTTCCCCGACACGCTTGTCGTCCGCATCTCCGAGCGGTCGCCCGTTGCCCGTCTGCTGGCCCAGTCCGGAGGCGACTCTCCCAGGATGCTGCTGGTTGCGAGGGACGGGGTCGCCTTTGCCGGAACGGGCTTCGATGACGCCATGGTCGCCTCGCTGCCCTGGGTGGACGGCGTCAAGCTCGTCCGCCACGGTGCGTCGATCGCCCCCATAGATGGGATGGCGGCCGTGTCGGGCCTCCTCGCCTCCGCCAAGCTCGAGGCGGAGAACCTCTACCGCACCTGGCAGGTCGTCTCGCTCGCGCGGCTGGCGTCGGACGGAGAGATCGAGGTCCACACCCGGGCGGGGATGAGGGTCGTCTTCGGGGCGAACGAGAACTACCTGAGGCAGATCGCCCGGCTCGACCTGCTGATCGACGCCTCCTCGGACCCGACCCGCCCCCTGCGGGAGGTCAACCTCGCGCTCGGCGCCCAGGTGCCCGTGTCCTATGGGACGGCGGCCCCGACCCTCGGCGAACCGGCTTTTGTCCCGGGGAATACGTCCCCCGCCCGGCCCTCGGTCGCCCTTCCCGCGTTTTTTTCCAGCTTTCACATCGACACGCATCGTGAGCTCTAGATCGACCTTCATCGGGGCAGTTGAGATCGGAACGTCAAAAATCGTTGCGCTCGTCGGCGAGTACACCGGCCGCGAGATCGCGATCATCGGGTGCGGGGAGTGCTCGTCCCGGGGCGTCAAGAAGGGCTCGGTTGTCAATTTCCGGGAGGCGGCCGAGTGCACCCAGACCGCGCTCGAGCTCGCCGAGCGCGACGCGAAGGAGCGGATCGACCACGTCTACCTGGCCCAGACGGGCGGCCACCTGGAGGGGTTCTACAACGAGGCCACCCTCAACGTTAAGGCGGCGGACAACATGATCGAGAAGGACGACATCCGGACGGTCTGCGAGCTTGCGAAGGCCAAGGACCTTCCCCTGGGACGAATGGTGGTGCACAACATCCGCCGGCCGTTCCGCGTTGACGGACGGCTGGTCCCCACCTCGCCCGAGAACCTGGTGGGCCAGAAGCTCGAGGTCGGATACTGGACGGTCCACGGACAGGAGCAGCGGCTCGCCGACAACATCCACGTGATCCGCGGCTCCAACCTTGAGGTGAGCGAGCTCGTTCTCTCCAGCCTCGCTTCAGGGCACATGGTCACGAGCATGGAGGAGAGGCAGAACGGAGTGCTCGCGATCGACATCGGCGGGGGAACGACGGACTATGTGCTCTACCGAAACGGCTCTCCGCACACGACCGGCGTTGTGGCTGTCGGGGGGGACCATTTCACGAATGATCTCAGCATCGGGCTCAGGCTCACCGAGCCCCAGGCCGAGAAGCTCAAGCTCCGGTTCGGCCGCGCGGTCGTCCAGGCACGCGAGAAGAGCGAGAAGGTCTGGCTCGACGGCAACTTCTCGATCGGCGACAGGCAGTTTCCCCGGCACGCGATCGAGCAGATCACCCACGCCCGGGCCTGGGAGCTCCTGGAGGTGGTAAAGAGGAAGCTCGGGCAGGCGTTCGCGCCCGAGACGTGCCCCGGAGGTGTCGTCCTCACCGGCGGGGCGGCCAAGCTGCCCTCCCTTGCGGTGTGCGCGGCGAGGATCTTCGGCACCCCGGCACGGCTCGGCGAGGCCCCGTCCTGGATCAACGAGAACCTCCGCGATCCCGGGTTCCACACGGCGCTGGGGATCCTGTATTACGGGGTGGGAGCCCAGGGCGACAAGTCCGCGGCAGCCAGCGGCAGGGGCGGCTTCCTGCGTAAAATGACCCGCCTGTTTTCGTCGACGTGAACAACCCCAACGAACTTCCCCTCGAACACCAGGTCGCTGAAGACCGCAGCGTGGCCATCAAGCTCGTGGGGGTGGGCGGCGCGGGCTCCAACGCGGTGGACCGCCTGAAGATGGAATGCCTTGAGCGGCTGCAGCTGGCGGTCATCAACACCGACCACCAGGCCCTTTCGAGCTCCCCGGTCCAGGACAAGGTCCTCATAGGCATGGGGACGACGCGCGGCCTGGGCGCCGGCGGCGATCCCGAGCTGGGGCGCGAGGCGGCCGAGGCCGACCGCGAGAAGATCGCCAACGTCGTCAAGGAGTGCGACCTGGTCTTCCTGATCGCCGGCATGGGGGGCGGCACGGGCGGCGGCGCCTCGCCTGTCGTCGCCGAGATCGCCGCCGAGCAGGGGGCGCTGGTCATCGCGTTTGTGACGCTCCCGTTCAGCTTCGAGGGCGGGCGCCGCCTGAGGCAGGCCGAGGAGGGGCTCGCCGCTCTCCGGCGGGTGTGCGACGCCGTCATCCCCCTGCCCAACGACATCCTTCTCCAGGAGGCCGCCGACGATGAAAGCGTGCTCGATTCATTCTCTCGCGCCGACGAGTGGATCGGAAGGGGAGTCAAGTCCATCTGGTCCATGCTCTCGAAGACGGGGCTGATCAACGTGGATTTCGCGACGCTGCGCCAGGCCTTCCAGCAGCGCGGGGCCAAGACTCTCTTCGGCCTCGCCGAGGGCGCGGGGGAGAACGCGGCCGCAGAGGCGATCGCGAGCCTGAAGCTCTGCCCGCTTCTCCACACCCCGGAGTTCTCGCGCAAGGCGGACCGGCTCCTCGTGAACATCACGGGTGGGACGGACCTGACGCTCCCCAAGGTGAACGAGATCATGAACGCGATCGCGGACCAATTCGGCCGCGACTCCCATATCATCATGGGCGCGGTGATCGACGAGGGGATGCAGGGCCGCGTTGAGATCTCTGTGCTGGGCGCCAGCGACATGGGTACGCGGGGCGCGGTCCCGCGCAGACCCCCCGTTGCGCGGCCGCGGGGGCCGGCCCCTCGGGCCGAGGAGTCCGCCCCGGCACAAAAGACGCCGCCCGTGCCCGCGCCCCCGGAGGTTGCGGCTGCCAAGCCGACCCAGGAGGAATTCGGCTTTGGCGAGGTGGAGCATCGCGGGCAGTTCGAGCGCACGGACCGCAACCTTTTTGACGGGCAGGACCTTGACGTTCCGACCTACCTCCGAAGGGGAATCAAGATCGCGATTTGATCGCCCGCGGTATTTCGGTAGCTTCTGAGCCATGTTTGTCGATGAATGCGTGATCAAGGGTGCCGCCGGCGACGGCGGACGCGGCTGCATCTCGTTCCGCCGCGAGAAGTACGAGCCCTGGGGGGGGCCCAACGGCGGCGACGGAGGGAGGGGAGGGGACGTCGTCCTCCTCGGCGACCACGACACGAACAACCTGGTCGACTACAGGTTCAAGCCGCACTGGAAGGCGGGGCGGGGCGAGCACGGCCAGGGCAAGGACTGCAACGGCAAGGAGGGGCGCGATGCCACGATCAGGCTGCCGCTCGGTACGGTCGTGACCGACGAGGAGACCCACCGGGTCGTCGCCGAGGTGGTCGAGGACGGCCAGCGGATCGTCCTGTGCAAGGGGGGCAACGGCGGCTGGGGCAACACCCATTTCAAGAGCTCGACGAACCGCGCCCCAAGGCGCGCCAATCCCGGCCAGGTGGGCGAGCAGGGCGTGTTCCGGCTTGTCCTGAAATCCATTGCCGATGTCGGCCTCGTGGGGTTTCCCAACGCGGGGAAGTCGTCGCTCGTCAACGCGATCACGAAGGCCCGCCCGAAGACGGCTGCGTACCCCTTCACCACGCTCCATCCCCAGATCGGGGTGATCGAGTTCAGCGACGTGGTCCGGGGCAACCCGCGGCTCCTGCTCGCCGACGTCCCGGGGCTCATCGAGGGCGCGAGCGAGAACCGGGGCCTCGGGCACCGGTTCCTGCGCCATGTCGAGCGGTGCGCGCTGCTGCTCATCCTGATCGACATGGCCGGCGCGGACGGCCGCGACCCGAGGCAGGACTACAGCCACCTGCTGCGCGAGCTTGAGCTCTACGATCCGGCGCTGCTCGAGAAGCCCAGGCTCGTCGCGGCGAACAAGATGGATCTGCCGCAGGCCGCGGCGAACCTCGCGAAGTTCAAGCGCCGGCACAAGGTCGACGCGCTTGAAATCTCGTGCCTGGAGGGGACAGGCTTGGGGCGCCTCAAGAAGGAGCTGCTCAGGCGGGTCGGCGCGTTCCGGAGGAAGGAAAAGGAGTCGCCAGCAGCCGCTGCATAAGGCAAACTTCAGTCACAGTGGCCACAACGTCGGCAATGTCCCCCGAGAACCGTTCGCTGCTCATGCGGGCGAACCGCCTGCTGGGCACGTCGCTCGTCGAGCACAACCTTGTGAAGGTTGAGGACCTGGAGAAGGCAAACGAGCGCCTGCTCGAGCTCATCGCAACGAACCAGCCGCGTCAGGCGACAGTCCTCGGCGTCCTTGCCTACGAGATCAAGGCGTTTAGGGAAGAGGATGTCCTGCAGCATATTGTGGAAACCGAGGGCCTCGGCCTCGTTGACCTGCGCGCCTACGACCCTCCGGACGAAATCAAGAAGGGTCTGGACTTGGACGCCTGCTGGGCGACCTGGTCGGTGCCCTTCGACCTGGAGGAGGACTTCATGTTCATCGCCTCGGCGTATTACCTGAGCCCGGCTGTGCGCACGTACTGGGAAAAGCGCTTTGCGGGCCCCCTGCTCTGGTATGGGACAACGCTGGAAGGAATCGGTGAGCAGCTCGACCGCCTCGCCGATTCCACGGGCTACAAGGCGGCCGACCCGACCCTCCATGAGCCCTCGGTGGGCCAGGGCACCCAAGGTTCCCGGCCGCCGATACCGCCGGCCGCGGTGAAGAAATCCGCCTGACAGACTCCGACCCCACATGCCATTAGGCAAAGTCCAGTCCCAGATCGTCGCAAAGCTCATCTCGATGGGCCGGCTTACCGCCGAACAGCGCGATCAGATCGCGGCCCGCCCGCAGGACCTGAACGGCGACGCGCTCGACCGGCTGCTGCAGGAGGACTACAAGATAACCCCCTTCCAGTGCCTCGTCGCGAAGGGAAGGGCGCTCGGCCTGGCCCCCTTCAACGTCTCCCACTACAAGGTCTCGAACTCGACGTTTGAACGGATCCCCCTGGATTTCTGCAAGGAGAACCTCGTCATTCCAGTCGGCCAGGTGGGAGACCTCCTCTTGGTGGCCTTCGCAAACCCGTTCGAGGTCACCCTTCCGGCAAAGATCCAGGAGATGACCGGCATGCACGTCGTCCGGATGCTCGCCCGGGAGAAGGAAATCAAGGACAAGTTCAGCAAGGGGAGCGACGAGTCCGGTGGATTTGACGACGTCGTCCAGAAGATCGGCGTCGAGTATGGCACGACGGCGGACACAGAGGCCATCTCGGACACCGACGTCAACGAGGAGTCGGGCCCGATCATCCAGCTCGGCAACCGCATCATCGAGGACGCCTATTTCGGGGGGGCGAGCGACATCCATATAGAGCCGCAGGAGAAGGATGTCATCGTGCGGTACCGGATCGATGGGTTGTGCCAGGAAAAGCTCCGGCTGCCGGTCAAGGTGGGCCCGGCTCTTGTCGCCCGGCTCAAGATCATGTGCAACCTGGACATCTCGGAGCGGAGGCTCCCCCAGGACGGCCGTATCGTCTTCAAGCAGTACACCAAGAAGAACCTCGATCTGGACTTGCGCGTCTCGACCGCCCCCCTGAACCACGGCGAAGGGGTGGTCATGCGCATCCTGGACAAGCAGAAGAGCACGCTGCCGCTGACGGCGCTCGGTTTCACCGAGGCGAACCTGGCGAAATACCGCGAGTGCATCCGCCAGCCCTACGGCATGATCCTGCACTGCGGGCCCACGGGATCAGGCAAGTCGATGACGCTCTACTCGGCGCTCAACGAGATCAACAGCCCCGAGCTCGTCATCCGCACGGCCGAGGACCCGATCGAGTACACGCTCGCCGGAATCAACCAGATGCAGATGCACCGGCAGATCGGGCTCACCTTCGCGACGGCGCTCAGGTCGTTCCTGCGCCAGGATCCCGACATTATACTCGTGGGTGAAATCCGCGACGTCGAGACCGCGGAAATCGCGGTCGAGGCGGCGCTCACGGGCCACTTGCTCCTCTCGACCCTTCACACCAATGACGCGCCCTCCGCCATCGCGCGTCTGACGGACATGGACATCGAGCCGTTCATGATCTCCTCGTCAGTCCTGTGCATCTGCGCCCAGCGCCTGATGCGTCGCGTGTGCAAGCAGTGCAAGATCCAGTACGATCCGAAGGGGCGGGAGAAGGAGATCCTGGAAAAGGCGATCGGGTGGAGCGGGCCGATCTTCAAGCACAACGCCCGGGGCTGCCCGAAGTGCTCCGGGAGCGGCTATCGCGGGCGCGTCGGCATCCATGAGCTGATGACCGTGAGCGAGGAACTGATCGATGGCATCAACAGGAAGGTGGAGACGTCCGAATTGAAGAAGATCGCTGTGCGCCACGACATGAAGACCCTGCACCAGGACAGCCTGATCAAGGTGAAGGAAGGCGTCTCGACGATCGAGGAGGCGATTGCCACGGTCCCGCCGGATCTGTGATGATATCCCGCGTGGCCCTGTTTTCGGCGGCGGCGCTCGCCCTCGCGGGCTGCCGCGCGAGGGAGATTACGTCCCTGCAGCGCATGGAGGCGGCCAACGTGCTGAGCGAGGCTAAGTTTGCGGTGATGATGCGTGACTGGAAGAGGGCGGAGGGACTGTACGCCAAGGCCGCGGACCTGTGCCCCGACGCCGGCGACTCCTGGCTGAACCTGGGCATGGTCCGGATGCATCTCGACGACCGCAATGGCGCCCGGTCCGCCTACAAGTCCGCGCTTTCCGCCTACAAGGCCGATTACGACCGGGATCCGGCGAACTCCCAGGCCATGGTTCGCCGGGCCTATGTCCTGGTCATCCTGGGACGCACAGAGGAGGCCCGGGCCGCCGTGGAGAAGGCGCGCTCGAGGCGCCCCGAGGACTGGCGCTTGCGCAGCTTTGTCGAGAATCACGGGGTGGACGGGCTTCTCCTGGATCCCGGGTTGAAAGAAATCACGCCCTAAGCAGGGACCGTGCACGGCTACTGGGCACAGTTCCTCAAGGTCGCGGTCGCTCACCTGCTGGCCGTCGCTAGCCCGGGGCCCGATTTTGCGATGGTGGTGCGCCAGAGCATTGCGCACGGGCGGCGCGCCGCGGTGTGGACCAGCATTGGCATCGGGAGCGCCATCCTCCTGCACGTCGCCTACTCGCTCCTGGGAATCGGGATACTCCTGATGAGCTCCCGTGCCGCGTTCACGGTTGTGAAGTTCGCCGGCGCCGGCTACCTCGCGTGGATCGGCTTCAAGGCGCTCGCAAGCCGCCCCGGGCGCGAATTGTCCGCGGCGCCGGCGGGGGCCGAGGCGGTGCTTTCGCGGCCCGCGCAACCCGCGCCTCGCGAGGCATGGGCGACCGGTTTCCTGACGAACGCCCTCAACCCCAAGGCCACGCTGTTCTTCGTCGCCGTTTTCGCGACTGTGATCGACCCGGCGACCCCCAAAGTGATCCAGGGGGCCTACGGGCTGTGGATGTCGGCCGCCACGATGGCCTGGTTCTCCATGGTTTCGGTGCTCTTCACGCGAGAGCAGGTGAGGCGCGCCTTCCTGAGGGGCGGCCACTGGATTGACAGGGCCATGGGCGCCGTGCTCATAGGCCTGGCCGCCGCGCTCGCGCTCGCGACCGCGCGCTGACCCGGGCGGGGGGGCCGGGCCGGCTGCGGCGCTAGGCGTAGACGCCGCCGCCGAGAAGACGGTCGCCCTCGTAGAGCGCCAGCACCTGTCCTGCCGCCAGGGCGCGCTGCGGCCTCTCGAAATGGACGAGCGCCGTCCCGTCGCCTTCGGGGACGAAGCGGATCGGGACGCGGGGATCGCGGTAGCGTACGCGGCCCTCGAGGGCGCGCGCCCCCGGGACCGGCCCGCCCGTCCAACTGAGCGAATGGACGCGAACCTGGGACTGGAAGAGGCCGGGCGCGTCGGGATGGTCGAATCCGACAAGCAGGGCATTGTCGGCCATGCGCTTACCGACGACGACATAGCGCTCGTGGTTGGCGTTGGACGGGACGCCGATGCCCCTTCGCTGGCCGAGAGTGTAATAGTGCAGCCCGCGATGGCGGCCGAGCTCGCGGCCGTCCGAGGCGCGGACGATGGGGCCCGGCCTTTCCGGAACGTGGGCCCGCAGGAAATCGCCCATCCGCACTTCGCCGATGAAGCAGATGCCCTGGCTGTCCCTCTTGTCGGCCGTCGCGAGGCCCGCGTCCCTTGCGATCCGCCGAAGCTCCGGCTTCTCGAGGTCGCCGACGGGAAAGCGCGCGTCGCGGAGCTGGTCCTGCCCGAGGAGCGAGAGGAAATACGTCTGGTCCTTGTTGCGGTCCGCGCCCTCGAATACCTCAACGGAGCCTGAGTCGGCGATGCGGCGCCGCGCATAATGCCCCGTTGCCACGGCCGAAAACCCGTTCTCCAGCGCCCATGTGCGGAACACACCGAACTTGATCTCGCGGTTGCACATGATGTCGGGATTCGGGGTGAGGCCGCGCCCGTAGCCGTCGAGGAGGTACTGGACGACCTTCTCGCGGTAGTCCCGCATGAGGTTGACGACCTGGAACCCGATCCCGATCTGCCCGGCGACGCGCCTGGCGTCCTCGATGTCCTCCATCCAGGGGCAATGGCCAACCGCGCCGTCCTCGTTGATCCAGTTCTTCATGTACGCCCCGGCAACGTCGCACCCCTGCCTCTTGAGAAGGAGCGCGGCGACCGAACTGTCGACGCCGCCGGACATGGCGACGAGGATTCGTTCAGGCGCTTGCACGGCATCCCAACGACGGGCCGCTACACGGCCCCTGTCAACCCAACGTCAGGCGGCTGGCGATTCGCTGGGGGCGTGCTCAAGCCTCGGCGTGAGGGCTTCCTCGTGAGAGTCGGCGTCCAGCGCGCCCCGCCCTTGGGAGAACTCGTCGTCCTCGACCGGAAACTCCCGCAGGAAGCTCGAGTACTCGACGAGCTCGTAACGGCCGTCCCAGTGCTCAACGATCGCGGTCAGCGACTCGATCCAGTCGCCGGAGTTGAGGTAGTGGATCTCGCCGAGCATCTTGTCGGCGGGCGTGTGGATGTGGCCGCACATGACGCCCGCGCAGCCGCGGGAACGGGCGAGCTCGGCGATATGGCCCTCGAAGTTTGAAACATGGCTGACCGCGGACTTGACGCGGGCCTTGATCGCCCTGCTCAGAGACCAGTACTCCAGGCGGCGCCAGGACCGCCAGACATTGTAGGCGCGGTTGATCCCGAGAAGCGTTCGGTATCCCCAGTCGCCCAGGTGAGCGAGGAAGACGAGGTTCTTCGTCACCGTGTCGAACACGTCGCCGTGGAGCACGAGATAGCGGCCCCTGACGCCCTCGTGCACGTACTCGTCGGCGATCAGCAGGTTCTCGAATTCAAGCGGGAGGAACTTGGAGAGGATGTCGTCGTGGTTTCCCCGGAGGTACACGATCTGCGTGTCCCGCTTCTCGAGCATCTTCAGCACGATTCGGATGAAGTGGGTGTGCGCCTTCGTCCACTGCCCGTGTCGCCTCAGTTGCCAGCCGTCGATGATGTCGCCGTTCAAGACGAGTTTCTCGCAGCGGACGTGCCGGAGAAAGTGGTTCACCTCGGCGACCTTGGAATCAACGGTTCCCAGGTGGATGTCGGATATGATGACGGTCCTTACGCGGAGTCTTTTCACGGGAACTGCAGGGCGAATCCCGCAGCGGAACGGTCTTCGGCGGGGACGATTGCCGCGCAGTCCGCCGGCACGATTAACCTGAGGCTGCGGGGCCGCACTAGTACCTCCACGCTCGCGCTTGCCATGTGGGTCTCGCCGTCGGTGTGAATGAGTCCCGCGGAGGGCCTTTCAATCAGGAAGCGCGCCCCCCTCAGCCGGCGGACCCGCGGGTTGCGGTCGATCGACCCCAGGAAGAGCTGGGCGCCCAGAATGGCGGCCCCGGCGACTCCGGTCGGGCGCACCGCGACCAGGTCGAGCACGCCGTCGTCTACGCGGGCGTGGGGGGCGATTTTGGCCTGGTTGCCGTATTGGTCGGAATTGGCCACCGAGATCAGGAGCGCGTCGAGCGTTTCGCGGCGCCCGCCGACGGAGATGCGGCAACGCTCCGTCTTGCGGCCCAGGAATGCGGCGAGGGCCGCGCGCGCGTAGGCCGGGAGGCCCCGGCGCTGCAGGCGGTTGAACCGCCGGCTCACTTCGGCGTCGAGGCCTATCCCCATCACGTTGACGAACGGGAGGCCGTTCGCCGTCCCGGTGTCCAGCTCCGCGATGCGCCCGGAGGTTCCGGTCGCGAGTTCGAGGGCGTCGGCAAGGAACCTCGGGAGCCCTAGGTGGAGGGCGAGGCCGTTGCCGGACCCGCAGGGGACCAGGCCGAGCGCGGCCGGAGTGTGAATGAGCGCCTGGGCCACCTCGTTGACCGTGCCGTCGCCGCCGACGGCCACAATCCGCAGGCACCCCGCCGAGACGGCGTCCCTGGCGATTTCGGTCGCATGGCCGGGTCCCTCCGTCATAACCATGTCCGCGTCGAGGGCCCTCTCCGAAAGGAATCCCCGCAGCAGGCTGAGGATCTCCGCAATGCTGCGGGGCCTTCCCGAACGCGGATTGACGACAAAGCGCAGCTTCATCGCGCTGCCGCGGACAGGCCCGCGAACGGCTCGCCGGCTCCCCGGCTCACGTGCGCAAGGACATGCGCGGCGATGACCCGGGCTGCGTCCGGCCGGCACAGCGGCTCAAGGGCCGAACGCCAGCCTTCCCAGGCCCTGCCGCGGTCGGAGAATGCAGCCCGGAGCGTCTCAAGGACGGACTTGGGAGTGGTCGCCAGAGCCCCGGCTCGGTGGCGCAGGAGCAGCTCGCAGTTGCCCTCCTCCTGCCCGGGGACCACCTGGTTGACGATCATTGGGCAGCGCGCCGCGATTGCCTCCTGGGTGGTCGCGCCGCCCGCCTTGCTCACGACCACGTGGTGGGTCATGAGCAGGCGCGGAATCTGGTCCGTCCACCCGAGTATGCCAGCCTGCCGGCGCCTCTTTACCGCGGAGGCCAAAAGCGCGCGGTGCAGCGACTTGTCGCGACCGACCGTGCATGTGATTTCCCAGTCCTCCTCGGCGAGCAGCAGGCGGGCCGTTGCCTCTGCATGCTGCGTTCCCGAGTTGACGATGTAGAGCACCCTCGGCGCAGCCCCGTCCGCGAGCCGCGGGCGGGAGACGATTCCCTCGTTCCTTCTGAAAAATGAAGTGACAGGAAAGCCTGTGACGTGGAGGCGGGAGGCGTCGACGCCAGCCGCGCGCATGACCTGGGCGGAGTCCTCATTGGGCACAAACCAGCCGTCACATCCCGGGCGCCACCAGATCGAGTTGATGCTGATCGAATCGGTGACGATGTTGAAGTGGGGCGCGCGGAGGCGGCCCTCGCGGGAAAGCTTCTGCAGGAGCGCGGCGTATGCCGGGAACGTGCTGCATATGGCGGCCGGGCGCTCGCGCTCGATCACGGCCGCTAGCATCCTCGACTGGGCGCCGAGCATCCTGACCCCGCGCGTCATGAACGCGGGACGGTCCATCCAGGCATAGACGTGCTTCCAGAGCCGGGGAGTGCCGTTGATGGCGGCGAGGTAGGCCCTTCGGACGATTGAATTCAGCCTCGGGCACGACAAGGCGAAGATGTCGACGGCCAGTGCGGTGCCAGGGGCTTCCTCGTTGAAGGCGGCCACTAGGGCCCGGGCCGCTGCATTGTGGCCCTCGCCGTATCCGGCGGTCATGATGAGGATGCGCGGCTCCATCGTCAGGCGAGCACGGGCGCCGGTCCCGCCGGGACGCGCTCCACTCGCGCCGCGCTCTCGAGGCCGTTTTCAAACCGGGCGATGACCTTCTCCCACGATTGCTCCTCGACGGCCGCCCGGCCGGCAGCACGAAGCCTGTTCCTGAGCGCCGAGTCGGTCGCGAGCCTGACTCCGGCCGCCATGAGCAGATCGGGCCTGTCGCAGGGGCAGGTGAGCCCGGTCTCGCCGGCCCTCATGAAAATTCGGGCGGCGGCGTAGTCGAACCCGGCCGCAGCCAGGCCGCTCGACATGGCCTCGGTGAGAACGTTGCCGAAGGTCTCGGTCAGGCTCGCGTGGACGTAGATGTCGGCGGAGGCGTAGTAGCGCCCGATCTCGTCGCGCGAGAAGAAACCCGCAAAGATGCATCCTGGGTGGTCGCGCATGAGCGCGCGCTTGAGCGGGCCCTCGCCGGCCAACACAAAGCGGCACGCGGGATTGGCCTTCCTCATCTCGGCGTAGACCCGGAAGAGCAGGGGATAGTTCTTTTCCGGAGCCATCCTCCCCACGTGGATCACCACGGGATCCGCGGGCGCCGCGCCCCATTCGCTGCGGAGCGCGGACGAACGCCGCTCGGGCCGGAACTGGCGGGTGTCGACTCCCCGCGACATGACCGAGAGGTTCCTGAACCCGAGGACCGACAGTTCGGCGCATAGTTCGGCCGTCGGGACAAATGTCGTGTGCGTAAGGTTGTGCACGTGGCGCAGCCACGCGAGCGCTGTCCGCCGGAAAAGCGGGATCCCGTAATGGCTCGTGTACGCGTGGAAATTCGTGTGGAAACTGGACGTCACTGGAATGGCCAGCGATAGCGCGGCCCTGATCGCGGAGATCCCGAGGGGCCCCTCGGTCGCGACGTGCACGAGATCCGGGCGATCCTCGGACCACAGCCGCCTGAGCTTGCGGCGGGCCGGAAGGCCCATTCGAAGCAGGGGATAACCCGGGATCGGGACGCCGGCCATCGGTATCTGGCGGTACTCGCGCGGGACGTCGTGATCCGGGACGTCGGGACGCCTGGGCCGGTAAACCGCAACTGAATGCCCGCGGAGCCCGAGCTCGCTGGCGATGACGCCGAACGTCATGGCCACCCCGTTTATCTCCGGGGGGAATGTCTCGGTAACAAGCGCGAGTTTCACGGGAAGCGTGGTTTACGCATTCCAGTGTGCACGCCGCGCGTGCCAGTCTTGTGTCGGACGGGTTACGTCTTGGCCAAGTCGGAACCAGGCGTGTGGTTCAGCATGGTCACGCAAGTATAAAGCACACGCCCTCCCGAATACTCCGTCGATCCGGTGGCAAAAATCGCGCGCCCTCCGGCAAGGAACGGGGCTCCGGCGGCGAGCCTCTGCGCAAGGCCGGTCTCCTTCTCGATCGATGAGACCCATTCGGCGTCCGAGGCGAGCACGAAAGGGCCGCCGGGCGGGGCAACCAGAACGGAAAAGGCGACCGCCCGGCCACCCGCAGGGACGAATGCCGGCGCGGTTGGGACCGCACCCGCAACCGCGAGCGCCTCGGCCGGCGGAGGCTGGACCGGACCTTCGGGCGCCTGGGCATGCCTCACCTCGAGCTTGATCATCCGCGCGACGGCTTCGGGCCCCGCGTCGCCCAGGACCGAACCGACCCAGTCGAGAAGGAGATTGCGGACGGCGTTCAGATCGGGGGCCCGCGCGATCGGCTCGATGCTGCCGCTCTTGCGGATCGCTTTGACCAGGCTGGAGACTTCCTTGAGGTAAACGTTCTTCTGCGCGCCCGGGATGTAGTACATCACCACGAGGTGGACCGGAGTGCCGTCGGAGGCGTCCCAGGCTACTCCCTGCGAGGACCACCCTATGGCGCAGAACAGCTCGCCCTCCTCTCGCAGACCGCGAACGTGCGGCACAGCGACGCCGAGCCCGATGCCGGTGTTGCACTCCTTTTCCCGGCGGGTGATCTCGTCGACGGCATCCATTCCGGCTTCGATGCTCGGGTTGGCGTCGAGGATCCGGGCGAGAAACCCGAGGACGCGCTCCTTGGAGGCCCCCTCGGGCAGTTCAAACAGGCGCCCTTCCTGGAGTGCGGTTAATATGCTGCGCATGGGTCGATCGGTTCAGTCTACTCCGAAGCGTTTGTAGAACCATGTTTTCACGGCGTGCGTGAGCACGCAATAGGCCAGTGCGAAGAGCGCCAGCCAGAAAAAGAAGGCCCACGGCAGCGGAGTCAGGCCGATGAAATGGCCAACCGATGAGAACGGCAGCCAGATCCCGATGGCCATGATGGTCATCGTTGTGAAGAGCATTGCCGGGCTGGCACGGCTCTGTATGAAGGGAATGCGCCGCGTGCGGATGATGTGCACGATCAGGGTCTGCGTGATAATCGACTCGACGAACCAGGCGCTGTGAAAGAGCTGCTCCAGGTGCGTGTTGCTGGCGTCGGGGGTTCCGGGGCGCCCGAAGGCCACGCACTTGAAGCCGTACAGCATGAGGAACCAGGTCGCGTAATCGAAGATCGAGCTGATGGGGCCTATGTACATCATGAAGTTCTGTATGCTGCGGATGTTCCAGCGGCGCGGCCTTTCCAGGTATTCGTGGTCCACGTTGTCGAGCGGAATGCCCACCTGGGAAAAATCGTAGAGCAGGTTGTTGACCAGGATCTGGAGGGGCGTCATCGGCAGGAGATTGACCGGCAGAACGAACGCCGAGCCAAGCATGCTGAACATGTTTCCGAAGTTCGAGCTGGCCCCCATCTTGATGTACTTGATGATGTTCCCGAAAACCTTCCGGCCTTCCAGTATCCCGTCCTCAAGGACGAGAAGGCTCTTCTCCAGGAGGATCAGGTCGGCCGATTCCTTCGCAACGTCCACCGCGGTGTCCACCGAGATGCCGACGTCGGCGGCCTTCATCGCCAGCACGTCGTTGATGCCGTCGCCCATGAAGCCGACGACGTGCCCCTGCGCGCGCAGGGTCTTGATCACCTTCTCCTTTTGATCGGGGGTCAGCCGGGCGAGCACGTTGGCCTCGCCGACCTCCCGGGCGAAGGCGGCCTCGTCGAGCGCGGCCAGCTGCGGGCCTGTGACGATCTTCGTGATCGGCATGGCCACGTCGTTGCAGACTTTCCGTGTGACGAGCTCGTTGTCGCCGGTCAGGATCTTGACCGCGACGCCGGAGCGGCCGAGCGCCTCGATCGCCCGGGCGGAAGTGTCCTTGGGCGGGTCGAAGAATGCGATGTAGCCCAGAAGGATTAGGTCCGCCTCGTCACCGACCGAGAACACCGACTTGGACCGGTCGAATTCGCGGTACGCGATGGCCAGGACCCGGTAGCCCTGAGCGCTCAGCGTGCGGTATTCATCCAGCAGGTCGTCGCGGATGAGCTGGATGAGCGGGTTGATGTCCTCGTCGACCTGGTAGTTGACACAGGCCCCGATCACCTCCTCGACCGCGCCCTTGCAGATGAGCACGTGGCGGTCCTCGTAATCGATCACCACCGACATGCGCCGCCTCTTGAAATCAAAGGGGATCTCGTCGACCTTCCGGCAGTTGCGCTCCACGTCGAGGTCGGTGTGCGCGAGGACCGCCCGGTCCAGGAGGTTGCGCAGCCCGGTCTGATAGAAGCTGTTCATGTACGCATAGCGCAGCACGTCCTCGCTGACCCGGTTGGTCACGTCCACATAGCGCTCCAGCACCACGTGGTCCTGGGTCAACGTCCCGGTCTTGTCGGTGCACAGTACGTCCATCGCTCCGAAGTTCTGGATGGCGTGGAGGTGCTTCACGATGACCTTCTTGCGGGACATCATGAGGGCGCCCTTCGAGAGGCAGACGGTCATGATCATCGGCAGCATCTCCGGGGTGAGGCCCACCGCCACCGAGAGCCCGAAGAGCAGCGCCTCGACCCAGTTGTGGTCCCGCAGGCCATAGATCAGGAACACGATCGACACCATGATGACCATGAACCGGACCATCAGCCAGGTGAAGCTGCGCACGCCGCTGTCGAAGCTCGTCGGGTCGCGCTTGGACAGCATCTTCTCCGCCAGGGAGCCGAAATAGGTGCGGCCGCCCGTTGCCAGCACGACGGCGCGTGCCGAGCCGCTCAGCACGTTGCTGCCCATGAAGCAGGCGTTGGTGAAATCGAACGGGGCGCGGCCCGCCGGCTGGTTCGGGTCGGTGCCCTTCTCGACCGGCATCGATTCGCCGGTCAGGGCCGACTGGGTCACGAAGAAGTCCTTCGCCGCGATGACGCGCACGTCAGCGGGAATCAGGCTGCCGGCGGCAAGCACGACGATGTCGCCCGGGACTATGTCCTCGAGGAGGACCTCCGCCTCCTTGCCGTCGCGCAGCACGGTGACGGTCGTCTTCACCATCTTCTGCAGCTTCTCGACGGCCCGCGAGGACCGCGACTCCTGGAAGTAGGAGAGGAAAACGCTGAGAAACACCATGCCTCCGACCACGCCGGCGGAAACCGGGTCGCCGGTCAGGTAGCACGCGGTCGCGATGATCAGCAGCTGGATGACGAGCGGATTGCGGCAGCGGTGCAGCAGGTCGAGGACAGCCGAGCGGCGGCCGCCGCTGGCCACCAGGTTCGGCCCGAACTCGCTGAGCCTGTTCGCGGCCTGTTCCGACGTGAGGCCGCCCCCCGCGGCGCCGAGCTTTGCCAGGAGCTCGGCCTCGGGCAGGGTGTAAAGGGCCGTGTCGAGCGAAGGCTGTTGCTCGGCCGCGGACTTGGCTTTAGTAGCCATCCAACATTGAGGAGCCTCATCCCGCGGGCGGAGCAAGCCGGAATGTGGTGGTTCCGGAAGAATTTACATGGCGGGGCAGTGGCGAATTAGGTTGCGGGACGATGGGGCCGCTGTTCCACACCCGCCCGGTGCGCTCGAAGAAAAGGGGGCGGACCCGAGGCCCGTGTTGCTTTGCAGAGCGGTGGCGGCGGGCCCGGGGATGGGCCCGGGCTCGGGATTCCCGGGGTGAGGGGTCCATGCGGAAGCTCGGGCCGGCTGCGCGCGGGCGCGGATGGGCGCGGACGAGGCACTGCTTGGGCCAGAAGGCCTATCTCGTTCACGGGGCATGCGCATGGCTCAGAAACCCTTTTTCAGCATTATTTCACGAATTGAAATAACAGTTGCGCCGCGGGGTGGCGGCTCTCTACTTTCAACCTTTTAGGCCAATGCAAACCCACGGTCCGAAACGGGTCTACACGCCACATTCGCTGGAATACTGGTTCGACATGCTTGCGGACGATTGGTCGGAGACGTTTTCGGCGAGCCAGTTGGACGAGGGCCGTAAGATCTACAGGAACGGGGAGGTGAGGGAGTTGGAGCTGACGGACCGGGTCGCCATCATCCACCGCCGGATCGAGAAGAAGGACGAGTACGCCGTGATTGAATGGAGCGCCGGGAGCCTTGCGGTCCGGTCGTCGACCACGGACCGCGAGATCGCCCATGCGCTTGCAGTGGCCGGACTTCACGAAATAGAGGAGCTTGTGGCCGACGAGATCTCGCCGCTTCCGGCCGAGGCCGACTCCACGGGGGGGGCCGCCCCGAACGGCGCCTCCGCCGGGGGCAACGGCAAGGGGGAGGCGGGCGAGGGCGGCGTGCGCAGTTCGCCCGTGCCGCGCCTCAACGGCCCCTCCCGTCCGCTCGCGCTCGTCTTCAAGATCAAGTCCTCGGGGCTCGCTTTCCAGGCCTTCTGGATCGAACCGGACAAGAAGACGCGCCAACCCGCGCTCGGGCCCGACGCCCACTCGAGCAACAACGGCAACGGACATGTCTCGTCAGGCGAGCGCGCCAAGCTGATCGGCCTGGCCGCCTACGCGCGCAAGGCGCACTTCCAGTACAGCCAGGACACGGGCGTATACCTGATGGAATCCCTGGTCGAGATACCGAATTTCCTCAAGGTGACGCTGCCTCTTTGGAAGCGGCTGTTCGCGATCGAGCTCGACGACAAGACGGCCAACCTGCTCAAGGGAACCCGGAGCATCGAGATAGAGGCCGTTGCCGAGCGCGCCTCGAGTGACGCCGGACTGAACCTGCGCTGGATCTTCAGGGCGGGGGAGCGGATGCTGACGGACGGGGAGGTCTCGGCGCTCCTGAAGCGCGGCGGCCAGCCCGTCATCCTTCCCAACCTCGGGATCGTCGCACTCTCAACGGAGAAGTGGGAATCGTACACCTCCTGGCGCAAGAATATCGAGGAGACGCAGCAGGGGGGGACGGCCCAGTTCCAGTACCTCGTGTTCTCCCTTTTCAATGACGCACGCCTCAAGCTCACGCTGTCTCCCGAGATGGAGGCCTGGCGCCAGAAGGTGCTGGCCTCGCCGGACTCCCCGCCGGAGCTGGCCGCGGTGCTGCGCCCCTACCAGCGGCGCGGCGTCGAATGGATGCACCACCTGTGCGAGGTGGACTGCCATGGGCTCCTCGCCGATGAAATGGGCCTCGGCAAGACCCTCCAGGTCCTTTCCCTGCTGGCGGCGAGGCCGCTGCCGGACCACCCCAGCCTGGTCGTCTGCCCGGCGAGCGTTGTCCCGGTCTGGCGGGAGGAGATGGCCAAATTCTTTCCCGGGATGGCCGTGGACATCCTCAAGACAGGCAACGATTTCACGTCCCGCAAGGATCCGGTGATCTGGCTGTGCAGCTACACCCAATTGAGAAAGCACCGCATGCTGCTCGACAGCATCGAGTTCGGCTATGCCGTCCTCGACGAGGGCCAGTTCATCAAGAACCCGGATGCGAAGGTGACCCAGACCTGCTTTGCGGTTCGCGCGCGCCACAGGATGGTATTGACCGGCACGCCGCTCGAGAACCGCCAGCTCGACCTTTGGAGCATCTTCCGGTTCCTGCTTCCCGGACTCCTCGGCTCGCGCTCGTCATTCGAGGCGGCTCTCAGCTCCGACCGCGAGGGGACCCTCGCCAGGCTCAGGGCGCAGCTGGCTCCGTTCATCCTGCGCAGGACGAAGAGCGAGGTCGCGCAGGAGCTGCCGCCGAAGGTCGAGATGGACCTCATCTGCCCGCTCACTGACGTCCAGCGCGTTGAATACGCCCGGATCTGCTCCGAGGGGCTCGAGCGGCTGGGCGACGACGTGGGCGCCGCGATGAGGGAGAAGTCGTTCGGCTTCCTGGCGCTCCTGACGAGGCTTCGCCAGACGTGTTGCGATCCCGACATGCTGCCCTGGCTTAAGGCGCCGCTTTCGGATTCGGGGAAGATCAACCTGCTCATGGAGAAACTGGCGGAGACCGTGGGCAGCGGCCACAAGGTCGTCATATTCTCCCAGTTCGTGATGCTGCTCGACCGCGTTCGGGCCGCGCTCATCCAGAATTTCCCCGACCTGCCGCGCTTTGAGCTGACGGGGATGACGCTCGACAGGCAGAAGCCCGTGCAGGCGTTCCAGGGCGCGCCCGGGGCGGCGGCCATGCTCGTTTCGCTCAAGGCGGCGGGCACAGGCATCACTCTGCACGCGGCCGACTACGTCTTCCTGCTCGATCCCTGGTGGAACCCCGCCGTGGAGGCGCAGGCGGTGGACCGCGTCCACCGGATCGGGCAGACCAACACCGTGTTCGTCTACCGGATGGTGACTGCGGGGACGGTCGAGGAGCGGATCCAGGCCCTCAAGGCCTCCAAAAAGGACCTGTTTGACCGGCTGGTCGGCGGACTGGGCGGCGACTTTGACCTGAGCCAGCACTTCTCGTCGATGAAAAGCCTCGTGCAGCTCACCGCCGCCGCCGAGCAGGAGCAGCTGGAGCCGGCGGTCTGACGGGCCGCGCCCGGACCCGGCCGGCGGCATCCGCGAGGCGCCGCTCCTCCCTCCTGAGGAAGGCGAGGAGGACGCAGGGAAGGGCGAGCATGCCCGCCGCACGGACCGCCCCGGGCACGGGCAGGCGCCCGACGGCGGAGGCGGCCAGGGCGATCCCGCCCGCGGCGAGGCCCGCGCGGATGAGCCCCGCGCGGATGGACGGGCTGATCACGCCTCGGTCCTGGCGCCGCGCGGCGCCCGCCGCGCCGGCCTGCGGCCGGTCTGCTCCGGCGGGGGTTCCGCAGCCGGGGCAGGGGGCGGATCCGGGACGGGTTCGTCGCCGGGCCGCCTGATCCGCAGGAACTGGACGTTCTCGGCGACAATCTTCATGCGGGACCGCTTTGCTCCGGTCTGCCTGTCCTGCCATTTGTCGAGGTCCATGCGGCCCTCCACGAGGACAAGCGATCCAAGGGTGAGGAAATGGGCGCACGCCTCGCCGGACGGCCCCCACACCTCGATGTCGTTGACGAAGGTGGTCTGGGTCTTCTTCTCCCCGCTCTCGTCCCTAGAGTCGCGGTTGATGGCGACATTAAGAAGACAGAGGGCCTGTTTTTCCCCTGCGGGCTGGAAGCGCAATTCGGGTGCCTTCGTCAGGTTTCCGATAAACGAGCATCGATTGAGGTAGGGCATGGCGGGCCTCCTTCTGCGGCCAATATGGGACAAGTCAAACTTAATAGCATAATAATTCACTCCCTGGGCCCCCTTGGGCCGGGCTCCTCCGCAGGGGGTTTCTCCGGCGCCGGCGGCTGCCCGGACTCGAGCGCGCGCACGCGCTCCTGAGAGGCCGCGAGTAGCTCGGCGAGCTTCCTGCCCTGCGCCTCGAGTTCGAGCGCCTGCGCGGACAGCTCCCGGCTGCGCTGCATCACGGTGTCGAGGGCGTTGTCCATCCTGGCGGAGCTTTCGCGATTGGACGCGACCTCCGCCGCGAGTTCCTGGGGAAGGAGGCCGGGCTGGTAGGCGAGTTCGCCGCGGGCGATCTCTCCCATGACAATGCGCATCGACGTGGGCGCTGGCTCGAATGCCTGCGGGCCGGTCTCGCGGACGAGCGCCAGGTGCCCGTCGACGAGGATGAGCCTGTATGTGGCGGGCAGCGTGATCCTGTCGGGCATGCGGATGGGACCCCGATCCGCAGCATTGGCGCCGGCAGGGACGACCCAGTCGAGGACCGCCTGGTCGGCGGCCGGGATGGGCGCTCCCACATGCGCCGCCCCGGGTTCGCGCTGGGGGCGGCTCTGCGCGGCGCAGCCGCAGAGCAGGAGGAGGCCGGCGGGGAGTGTTGCGAGGGCCGCCTTCACGGAACGGCCGCCTTCCCTGGGAGCCTCAGCCCGACCGCCGCGGCGCGCGGATCGATCGTCTGCTCGACGAAGAGGTAGAAAGGCTTACCGGCTGGGATCCTGACGTAGACGCCGCGCTTCGATATCTCCTCCCGTATCCGGGCGGCCAGCTGATTCATGTAGTCCACGGCTCCCGAACCGAGGGAGCCCGTCAGCGCGTTGCCGAGTGTCGGGGCCGGCTGGGTCGCGCCGAGCGCGCCCGGCAGACCCGACGCGGGCTGCTGGCGTTCGGCGATCGCGGAGAATCCCTGGGCCATGCCGCCGACCGCGGCTGCGGCGAACAGCCTGATCTCCGTGTTGTCCAGAGTCGACAGCGTGTAGCCCACCAGGCCGTCCGCGCCGTCGTCCAGGCCCCACGAGCGGACGCGGCCCCTGTCGGACACGACGAGCTCGCGGCGGTCCACGGCCCGCGCCTTCAGGATTAGCTCCCGCCCGTTGGCGCCTTGGGGCCCGCCCGGGAGCACCAGCGTCCATTCGCCGCTGTCGACAAGTCGTCCCACGCCGACGGCGTCGATGATCGGCTCCGGCCGGGCATAGCTGAACGCCTCGGTTCCCGCCGGGATGATCACATCGCCGTTCCAGTCGAGGTCCTCCGTCACCAGGGCCACGATGGGCTCGGACCTGGCCGTGATGCTGTCCAGGGTGTCCACAAGCTGGCACTTCACGAGGCGGCCGAAGGGCGCGAATTCATCGCCGATTGGCGCCACGCCGGCCTTCCCGGCAGCGTTTCCTGGGGGTTCCGGTGGGGCCGCCGCGACGGCGGGCCCGGGATCGGGCGGCATCCGGAAGATCTCCGGAAGCGTCTTCTTCTCGTCCCTGCGCCTGCTGGCGGGGCTTCCGGGCGGCTGGGGGGGTGGCGAGTCGTCCCGCGATGGCGCGGCCTCCGCGATCCCCTGAACCGGCTTCGGCCGGACGACCTCGCGGCGGTACCCGCCGGAGACGGAGGGTGCCTCGCGATCGGCCTCCGCCTGGCCCAGAGCCTCGGGCTGCAGTCGCGTGGGCATCGGCGGAGACGCCGGAGCGAGGACGGCCGGGGGGGGCCTGTTCCGGCCCGTCCAAACCCAGACTGCAGCCGAGGCTGCGATTGCGCCGACCAGCAGCACGCGCACCCTGAGAGTGACTCCGGCCCAGCGCGGGGAATTGCCGGCCGTGTCGTTCATCGCGGGCCGAATCCCTCGAGGGGCATGCGCCTCACGGGGCGCGGATTGACGGATCCGCCAAGGACGACGCTGATCTCGAAGTCGTTGCCGGGGAGCAGCCGCGCGGCTTGTCCGTCCGGACCGCGGGCCAGCACGAGAAACGCGGTCCCCGTGGCCCCCGACTCGAGCTCGTTCGCAAAGTCGGCTGTCCGGATGGGATAGACCCTGTCGCCTGCGCGGACCACCCAGCTGTCGGGGTCAAACAGGAGGCGCCGCTCGGTATGGTTCTCGACGCTGGCGCACAGGCCCAGCGCGCCAGTCGTCGAATCCAGAACGGCGAACCGGGTGAGGATCGTGAAGTCACCGAAGCTTCGCCGCTGGCCGTCGAAGCTTGTGAATGCGAGCGAGGGATTTGCCGCCGCGATGTCGCGCGCACCGGCTGCGGTGGCGTTGAGCATGAGGCGCAGGGTCCTGAGGAGCCCGATCTCCGACTCAGGGCTCGGCTCGCGCAGCCTTGTCCTCGGGGGCCTTGCGGAAAGGGCGATGGCCGGGCGCGCCTCGGCGCGGGGCGCTTCGGCGGCAAACACAACCTTGCGCCAGGCGAGGCCGGCCGGCGCCGGGATGAACTCGATGGGCACGCCGCGCGTGAGTCCGGCGGCCGGAGCGAGCACCACGTGCAGCACGCGGTGGGCCTCCGCTGCCACCGGTGTGACGAAGACGCGCGGGCTTCCCCGCGCCGCCTGGATGACGAAATCGCCCGCGAACTTCTCTGGGTCCGGTGTGAAGCCGCGGCCGGCCCAATCCTCGACCGGCCAGGGGAAGTCGATCTCGGTCGTGCTGCCCGGCTCGGTGGGCAGCGCGAGCGGGCGCCGCTCGTCGCCCTCGGCGGGCAGCTCGATCCGCACGATGCTCGGGGGCGGCGCGGGGTCGGCGACGGGCCCCGCGGAGAGCGCGCAGAGGACGCCAGCGGCGACGGGCAGGAGGAAAAGGAGGCCCCTGCGGTTCATGGCGCGTCCTGCCCCTTCGGCCACCGCACCACGGCCCTGTGGCGCACGACGACGAAGGGGTAGCGCCCCTGCTGCATCGCCTCCTCCTGGGGGGCCAGCTCGACGATCAGGTGGAATTCGCCCGCGGGCGGCTGGTAGGGGAGCCCCTCCACGGCGCCGGAGCGCACAATGAAGCCGCGAACCCGGTATCGCGGCGGGCTGCCGTCGTCGAGGACCTCGATCCCCTCGACCTCGGGGTGGTCGTACAGGTTGCGCCGCTTGCGCTCCGGGAGTTCCGAGCGCACGTCGCCCTCGAGCGTCCTCCAGCTGTCCCCCACGAAGATCCTGCCCGCGACCTCGGGGTACGAAAGTCCCGACGGATTGCGGGTGAAGCAGGCCTGGGCGGCCTGGAGCAGGATCTCACGAAAGAGCGCGCTTCGCGCATCGGCAGGCCCGACGGGCCCGTAATGGATCGTTCCGGCCCCGTCGACGGAATACGCCCATATCCCCTGCCGGAGATTCGCGGTGCCCCGCGCGAGCATCCAGAGGGAGAGGATCGGCGAGGCCGTTGCGACAACCATGCACAGCACCTTGATCTGGTGTTCCGCGACCCAGCGGGCGGCCGGCGTGAATGGCGCCGAGGCGGGCGCGCCGCGCGGGCCCCTCGGGGAGTGCGTGCGCGGGAGCTCCGGATCGTCTGGTTCGGCTGCGCTCATCGGGCGCGCATAGCAGCACGCCCGGAAACATTAGACAAGTCAAACTTTACGCGTTAATTTATTGGACCCGGATTCCCTGCGGGCCGGGACGGGCGCCGGGCCCTTTGCCGTCTCGACCCATCTCTCGGCCCTGCGCAGCGCGGCGTCCGCCGGGCCGCCCAATTCGACAAGCCCGGACCCCGAGCCGTCCGCGGCGACGGCGTTGAGGTAGTAGCGGGTCGCCCCGGGGGCCTCCCCGGGCAGGGGCGGGGGGGGCAGCTTCCGGATCGTGCCTGCGTAGCCGAGGCCGAGCCTTTGCGATCTCGACCGGGCGAGCGATGCGAAGAGCCGATCGAACACAGCCTGTCGTTGGGCTTGGGTCATGATGGGGGAAAACCCGAAGAAAAAGCGGTTGCTAAACGTGTCTAAACAAGGTAGCTAAATTTTCACCCGTTTTCAACCAGCTTATCAACTTATTTATCCCAGCAAAACATCATGAGTGACAAGACCAAAATGATGGACTCGCCCCCGAACGGCCTATCGGCCACGGTCGCCGCATCGCGGGGCATGGCGGATCCCGATGTCGTCGACTTCCTGCCGCTGCCGGTGTACCCGCTGCTCGGCGTCCAGGTCCACTGCGTCAGGTGGCAGAAGATTGTTCAGGGGATGAAGCGCAAGGGCGTCGTGGTGAGGGTCCACCGGGAGAGCGACCGGGGCGGCCTTTTCAAGGCGGCGTCGCGCGTCGGCGTCAAGGTCACGAGCCGCCGGTGCTCCGGAGCCCCGGGCGAGGCCCCGAGCTGGCTCGTGCGCATCCGGGAGGCCGGAAGCCGGGGCGCTGCGGAAATCGACGCCGCGGATCCCACGGCCTCGGACCGGGGGCGCTACAGGGCGCTGGGGCTCCTCGTTCTCCATCGCGGATCGCTCCCGATCACGGGGCGCGGGGCGGCCGTCGCGCTTCACCGCTCGCTGCGCGAGTTCATCCGCGAGAACGGCATCGCCGGGCGGCGCCAGCGCAATGCGGTTGTCGTGAGCCCCGGGCGCGACGGCGGATTCATCGTGTCCGTGACTCCGGAGATTCGGGCAGCGTACTTGGAGCGCGAAAAGAAAAGGACGCCCGCCGCTTGACGCGCGGACCCGCGTGGTCCAACAAGCGGGCCATGGCGGGACCTCGAGACGACAGCGGCGGCCTTGCGGTGTTGCGCGGACTCCGCGAACACCTGCGGGGCGCGATCCTGGGCCAGGACGAGGCGGTCGCCGGCCTTTCCGACGCCCTCCTTGCCGGAGAGATGGGGCACACTCCCCGTGGCAGGCCGAGGAGCATGCTGCTGATCCTCGGCCCGACCGGCACGGGCAAGACGAAGGCCGTCACCGAGGCGAGCAGGCACCTTTACGGGACCGAGGCGATCGCTCGGATCAACTGTGCGGAGTTCTCGTCCGAGGAGCGGGTGCCGCTGCTTCTCGGAAGCGCGGAGGGGGCGCGCGGTCTCTTGGGAGCTCAGATCGAGCGCCTGAGATCGGCCGGGGGCCGCATCCTCCTCCTGGACGAGATTGAGAAGGCGAGCCCCAGGGTGTCGGACTACCTCTTAGGAATCGAGGAGGCCGCGGTCACGCTCGCGAGCGGCAAGACCCTCGACCTTTCGGACCTCCACGTCATCGCGACCTCCAACGTCGGCTCGGCCGGCGTCGTCGAGATGGACAACGTCGCCCGATCATCGGTGCGCCGCTACGTGGAACAGGAGGCTGCGGCCCATTTCAGGCCGGAGGTGCTCGCGAGGTTCACCTCGGTCCTTCTATTCGGGCACCTGACGCGCGAGATCCAGCTGGAGATTTGCCGGCGGATGCTGGAGCAGGAGATTGGATTCCAGTCCGGGGTGCTTTCGCGCAAGTTTGGCCATCCGCACCGCCTTCGCGCGGGTGCGGAGGCGTGCAGGCGGCTCGTGAGCGAGGGCTGGCACCGCAGGCTCGGCGCGCGGCCGATGCGCAACGTCGTCGAGCGACGTGTTCGGGCGGCCCTGGTGGACTCGCAGCTGCGGGGAGCCCTGGGGCCCGGCGTTCGCGAGTCGGTCCTCCTCGCCGACGGGCGCGACGGCATTCGCGTCGCGTTGGCGCGGGCTCCCGTCGTCCTGTGAACCGGCGGGTTCGATCGAGCCTGCCGCGGGGCGGGCAGCCCCGCTGCGCTCCTCAGCTCCGGTCGGGCCAGGGGGGTGGCGTCGGGAGCGACTTGCCCTCGGTCTTCAGCTCCAGGAGCACTTCCTCGATCGCCCGGTCGAGCTGCTGGTCGACGCCCGCGAATTCCTTCGCCGGGTCGTTGTCCACTACGATGTCGGGATCGACCCCGTGGCCCTCGATCGGCCAATCCCTGCCTTCCTTCGAATACGGCGCAAATTCCGGCTTGTAGAGGTAGCCGCCGTCGACGATCGGCAGGCCTTCGCGGAAGCCGACAACCCCGCCCCAGCTGCGCTTGCCGATCAGCTTGCCTAGGCCGGCCATCTTGAACCGGTAGGCGAAGAGGTCGCCGTCCGAGGCCGAGAATTCGTCCATCAGGACCACCTTGGGCCCAAGCACCATTTCGCCGGGGTTGGTTCTCGGGGTCCCGTTGCGCGCCTTCTCGACCAACACCAGCTCGCGCGCCAGCCGCTCGATGATCATCGGAGAGACGTTGCCGCCCCCGTTGCTGCGTTCGTCTATGATGAGCGCCTTCTTCGTCAGCTGCGGATAGAAGTGCTTCGCGAACTCGCCCAGGCCCTCGACGCTCATATCGGGTATGTGGATGTATCCCACCCGCCCGTTCGTCATCTGCGAGACGCGGTCGGCGTTGCGCCGCACCCAGCTCTCGTAATAGAGCGGCGCCTCGTCGGCGACCGGGACGACCGTCACGCTTCGCGCCCCGTCCTCTACCGGCCTGGAATTGACCTTGAGGACAACCTGCTTGCCGGCGCGGCCGACCAGTGCCGAATAGATGTTGGAAAGATCGCGGACGGACGTGCCGTCCACCGCCAGGATGTAGTCGCCCTCCGCCACGTTGATCCCGATTTCGGTGAGCGGCGATCGTGTGGAATCCCGCCAGTTCTCGCCGTGGATTATGCGGTCGATCCGGTAGGCGCGGCTCGCGGGATCGCGCGACAGCTCCGCGCCCAGGAGCCCCGTAACGATGCGGGGGGCCAGCGGGCGGTCGCCGTCACCGAGGTAGGTATGGCTGTTGTGGGCCTCGCCGATCAGCTCGCCCACCAGATACGTGAGGTCGTACCTTGTCTGCGCGCACGGCACGAGGGGGGCGTACTTGGCGCGCATAGCGGGCCAGTCCACGCCGTTCATCGTGGGTGAGAAGAAGAAGTCGCGCATCTGGCGCCAGCATTCGTTGTAGATCTGCCCCCACTCGGCATGGCGGTCGATGCGCATCTCGAGCCCGTCGAGGGAGAGCTTGTCCTTCACTTCGAACTTGGCGCCGGGAAGGTCGATGAGGGCGTATTCCTTGTCGACCTTGACGAGCATCTTCTTTCCGTCGGCGGTGATCTCGTAGGCCGTGACCTCCCCCAACTCAGTCTCCTTCCTGTCCTTCAGGTTGTAGACGAGGAGCGTTTTCTCCCTCGGCGGGGGGGGTGGGACCCCTTCGACAAGGGCGGCGCCGTCCTCGCGCAGATAGTAGACCTTGCCGCCGACGGCGCGGATCGAGGTATAGGTCGCCGGCTTCACGGGCAACCCGATCAGCCGCTCCCTGATCCCGTCTTCGTCCACCGTGACGACGAGCGCCTTGGGCGCGGCGTCCTTCTTTGCTTCCTTGCCGTCGGCGGCCTTTTCCTCGGGTTTGGGCGCGGGCGCGATCTCTACCTCGTCGCTCGCCGGCTTGAAGGGCGAGTCGGTTTCCTTCGAAAGCGCGACGAGGTAGACGCGCTCGAGGTTCTTGTAGACGTGGTCGAACTCGATGTCGCTCAGCAGGGGGTTGAAGTCGCGCTTGGACGCGAAAAGCAGGAATTTCCCGTCGTCGCTGAACGCGGGCGCCGTCGCCGCGTACCAGCCGTCCGTGGCCTCGAACTTCCTCCCGGTGGCGAGCGAGAAGAGCCACACCTTGGCGAGCGACTGGTCCTCGGGGCGGGACCACGCTATCCACAGGCTGTCGGGCGACCAGGCATATTGGCGGATCTCATACGCGGTGGCTGTGTCGACCAGGGTGACCGCCTTCGTCTCGACCGTCACGTAGCGGAGGCGCTGGAGCCGGTCCGCCCAGAGGAGCTTCTTGCTGTCGGGCGACCACAGAGGGTTGTAATAGTAGGTGTCGGCGCCGTGGATCACCTGGACGGGGTCGCCGGCTCCGTCCTGGGCGCGGACGTACAGCTCGTTTTCCCCGGACTCGTCGGAGTCGTAGGCGATCCATTTTCCGTCGGGCGACCAGACCGCGTCGCGCTCGTGGACGCCTGCCTTGCGGCTCAGGTTCCGGGTGGCGCCGTCCTTTGCGGGGACGGTGAACGTGTTCCCGCGGGCGGTCACGACCACCCTCCTGCCGTCGGGCGAGGGGGCGGCGGTCTCGACAAATTTCGCCACGTTGACGAGCGCGTCGCGCGACGTGACGAAATCATCCCTCACGGCGATCGGGACGCGCCGCGCCGAGCCGGCCCTGATGTCGAACGACCAGATGTAGCCGGCTTCCTCGAACACGACCACCCCGCCTCCGAGCGAGGGGAACTTGATGTCAAAGTCCGTGAAGTGGGTGTGCTGCGCTGTCTCCTTGCTCGCCAGGTCGTAGCTGTAGAGGTTCAGCCTCTTATCGCGATCCGAAAGGAAGTAGATCCGGTTGTTCGGCGCCCACATCGGGATGATGTCCTGGGCGGGATTGTTCGTGATGTTCTCGATGGCGCCGGTCTTGAGGTCGTAGATCCAGATGTCGTCGGCCATCCCCCCCCGGTAGTCCTTCCATGTTCGGAATTCCCGGAATACCCGGTTGTAGGCCATCTTGGTGTCGTCGGGGGCTAGGGAGACGAATCCTCCCCTCGGCACCGGCAGCGGCTTCGGCAGGTCCCCGTCGGTCCCGACCGAGTACAGCTGGCCGTTGAACGGATTGAACGAGCGCATTCGCGAGCGGAAGACGATCTCATGGGTCGTGTTCTTCCACGCCATCACGATGTTGTTCGGGCCCATCCGGTCGCTGAGGTCGTCCCGGGCCAGTGTCGCCGTGTACGTGAGCCGGCGCGGGGTACCTCCCTCCGCGGGCATCAGGTAGACCTCGGTATTCCCGTCGTACTGGGCGGTGAATGCGAGCTCGTTGCCGTCCGGTGAATACCGCGGGAAGACCGCGTAGCCCGGCCCGTTGGTCAGCCTGCGGGCCAGGCCGCCGTCCATGCCGACCGTGTAGAGCTGGTCGGCATAGGAGAACGCGATCTGCCTGCCGTTTGTCGCGGGAAAGCGCAGGAGGCGGGTATCATCGGCTGGAGGGGGGCTTTCCGAGCGAAGCGCTCCGGCAAGCGCTGCGGCGCCCGCGATAGACAGGAGGATTCTTTTCACGGCGGGGTGGGAGTGGAGGATACCCCAGCCTATGCGGGGCGGGTGGCCAAAGCCAATGCCCGAGTGTTCATCGGGGCCTGCGACCCGATGGGTTGCGCAGGATGGCCCTGGCCCCTGCCGGCGTGAGCGCGGCCCCGTCAGACCGATTCGAGGATCTTGTAGAGGCGCTTGACCATGCCGGACGCGTCGTCCAGGAGGCCTGCGGAAATCAGCGCGTTGTCGAGGATCTGCTCAGCCACCAGCTTGGCCTTGTCGGGAGCCGAGGAACGGAGCTCCGAGAGCCGCTTGATGACGGCGTGGCACGGGTTGACCTCGAGGTTGACGCGCAACGGCGATGGGGCGCCGTCCTTGTTCATCGCCCTCATTAGCCTGCGCATGTGGGGCGACATGATCTTGTCCGCATTGAGCGCCAGGGCGGGGGAGTCGACCAGCCGGGCGCTCGCCTTCACGTCGGCCACGCGCTCGCCGAGGCAGTCCTTGAGCCACCCGACGAGCGCCTTGGTCTCGGCCTCCCCAAGGGCTCCCTCGGCCCTGGGCTGCTCCGAGAGCTTCACGTCGGCGTGGTCGGCGGCGGTGATCTTCTTCCCGTCGAACTCGCGGACGCTGTTCATCACGTACTCGTCGACCGTCTCGTAGCAGAAGAGCACCTCGAGGTTCCGCGCCCTGAATCCCTCCAGGTAGGGGCCGGCCTCGATCGCCTCGCGGTTCGGGCCGACGAGGTAATAGATCTCCTTCTGGTCGGGTCCCATCCGCGAGGCGTAGTCGGGGAAGGACGTCGTCTTGCCCTTGTCCGTGAGGGAGGACTCGAACCTGAGGAGCTTTGTCAGCTGCTCCTTGTGGGCGAAGTCGAGGGCCGCGCCCTCTTTCAGGTACACGCCGAACTCCCTGTAGAACTCCGCGTACGCCTCGGCCCTGTTCTTTGCCTCCTCGTCTAGGAATTTCAGGAACCTCTTTGTGATGACCCGGTTCAGCTTCTCGACGAGCGAGCGGTCTTGCATCGTCTCGCGGGAGATGTTGAGCGGCAGGTCCTCGCTGTCCACGACGCCCTTCAGGAACCGCAGCCATTCCGGCAGTAGGTCCTTCGGCCGGGCGTCGATCATGACCTTCCGGCAGTAGAGAGCGACGGACGGCTCCAGGCGCGCGAGCCCCATCTTCTCCGTGTTCTCCTTCGGCACGAAGACAAGGGCGTTGATCGAGATCGGGGCGTCCGCGCTGAAATGGAGCCGCATGCGCGGCTTCTCCGAGTCGTGGGCCTGGTACTTGTAGAACTCGTCGTACTCCTCCTCCTTGATCTCGTTCTTTCCGCGGAGCCAAAGGGCCTGGACCGTGTTGATCCGCTTTCCGTTCAGGTTGACCGGGAACGAGACAAATGCGCTGTAGCGCTCGAGGACCTCGCGGATCCTCCATTCCTGGCTGAACTCGGAGCATTCGTCCTTCAGGTCGAGGACCACCTTGCACCCCCTGCGCTCTCCCGAGCTCTCCTCGATCGCAAAGCTTCCCGTGCCGTCGCTGCTCCAGAGAAGGCCCTGCTCGGACTCCCGCCACGAGTGCGTGTACACCCGGACGGTCTTGGCCACCATGAACGCCGAGTAGAATCCGACGCCGAACTGCCCGATCAGCCCGGCGGCCTTCTGGTCGCCCTCGCCCAGGGCCTTGAGGAAGGCCTGGGACCCCGAATGGGCGATCGTCCCCAGATTCTCGACCAGCTCGGCCTGCGTCATGCCAAGCCCGAAGTCCTGGATCGTGAACGTCTTCGCCTTGTCGTCGGTCGTTATGTTGATCTCCAGGTCAAGCCTGTCGTCGTAGACGGCCTTCTCCGTCAGTCGGAGGTGCCGCAGCTTCTCGAGCGCGTCCGACGCGTTGGAGACCAGCTCGCGGACGAAGATCTCCTTCTCCGTGTACAGCGAATGGACGACGATATCGAGCAGCTGCTTGATCTCGGCCTGGAATTGAAAGGTCTGGGGTGCGGCGTTGGGCATTAGTTTGTGGAAATGGGTCGCTGAACGTAAGCCGGTCGATGGAAAAATCAATGCTGAGTGATTCCGGATCCTGCGCCGTCTGCGCCGGGTTGCCTGCTCGGCTTGCTTTCCATTTCAAACGGCGGGTTTCCGGCAGGTTCTAGTCGTGTTTGCCGATGGGTTCCCTGTGCTCGGTCAGTTTGTGCTTGGGCTGCTGCACCAAGGGGATGCCCCTGTCAGCGGACCCTCATTTCGACGGCGTGCTCATGGCGATCATCCAGGAGGGGAATTGTCTCCCCGGATATTGCCTGCCCGTCAACAGAGAGCAGATCTTCGCCGGCCGAATCAGCGGCGAGGCGGGTGACGGTGATGTGATAGACCGTTTGCCGGTAGCGGTAGTGGATCTTGAAACTTGTCCAAGCCTTCGGCATGCGGGGGGTCAGGCGCAATTGAGCGCCCTCCAGGTTCGCGCCCAGCAGGGCTTCGATCAGCAGCCGGTACATCCAGCCGGCGGAACCCGTGTACCAGGTCCAACCGCCCCTGCCCAGTAGCGGCGCGACCGCATAAACGTCCGCGGCGACGACGTATGGTTCAACTTTGTAGGTGGCAACTTGCCGGGATGTCCCGCCGTGATTGACGGGATTGAGCAGTGCGAAAAGTTCCCACGCCCGCTCGCTTTCTCCCAACAGAGCGAATGCAAGGGCGCTCCAAATCGCACCATGGGTGTACTGGCCGCCATTCTCGCGCACGCCAGGAATGTAACCCTTGATATAACCGGGGCTTAGGGGAGATTTGTCAAAGGGAGGGTCAAACAACTGGATCAGTCCAGCTTCGCGACGGACCAGGCGCTCATCCACGGATTGCATCGCCTGGCGCGAGCGGATTCGATCGCCAGCGCCGCTGATCACCGACCAGCTTTGCGGCAAGGAGTCGATCTGACATTCCGGATTTGCCTGGGACCCGAGCGGCTCGCCGTTGTCGAAGTAGGCGCGGCGATACCATCGGCCGTCCCAGGCGTGTTGCTCGATGTTCGCTTGCAGTTGCCGCGCTTGGGCGAGACAGCGTTCGGCAAAGGCGGGATCGTTGTGGGCGCGCGCCAGCGGGGCGAACTGGGTGAGCACGTCGTAAAGGAAGAAAGCCAGCCAGACACTTTCACCGCGCCCCTGGTTGCCGACCCGATTCATGCCATCGTTCCAGTCGCCGCCACCGATCAGCGGCAGACCGTGCTCGCCGAATCTCAGGCCGTGCTCGATGGCGCGAACCCCATGTTCGTAGAGCGTGGCCGACTCCTCGGAGCGATTCGGCTGATCATAGTAAGCCTCCTCCTCCGGCTTGACCGGACGGCCTTCGAGGAAATGGATCGTTTCGTCGAGCACACCGGTGTCCGCGACGCACGCGATATAGCGGCAGGTCGCATAGGGCAGCCAGAGGTAGTCATCGGAAGAATGCGTCCGCACGCCGCGCCCGGAGGGCGGATGCCACCAATGCTGGACATCGCCTTCGCGGAATTGATGGGCGGCGGCGCGGAGCAGATGCTCGCGGGTGAGCGCAGGTTCGGCATGCACGAGCGCCATCACGTCCTGAAGCTGGTCGCGGAACCCGTAGGCTCCGCTGGATTGGTAAAACCCCGTTCGGCCCCAGAATCGGCTGCCCAAGGTCTGGTACAAGAGCCAACCGTTCGCCATCACGTTCACGGCTGGGTCGGGCGTATCCACGTTCACCGCGCCGAGGGTTTTGTTCCAATAGGCCCAGACAGCCTCGAGCGCGGCGCGGCTGGCGCCGGCGCGCCGGAAGCGCTGGATGAGATTCTGCACGTCGGCCGGGTCGCGACCGACCCCGAGGCGAAGGCACGTCTCGCGCTCCTGCCCGTCCGCCAGGTCGAAGGCGACCTGCACCGCGCCGCAAGGGTCCAAGCCCGCCCCGACTCTGCCGGAAAGGCGGGCGCGCTTAAGCGCTGCCGGCTGCGACAGGCTGCCGTTCCTCCCCAAGAATTCCTTTCTGTCCCCGGTGACGGTGCGCGAAACGTCATTGACATCAATGAACGCGATGCGATCGGGAAACTCGGTATTGTAATGATTGCGAGCCAGAAGCGCGCCCGTGTCGAGGTCCACCTCGGTTTGCACGTGCAGAAGGCTTTTCTGCCGCAGATCGCCCAGCACCCATTCGCAGTAGCCGGTTACCGACACGCGGCGCGGACGCCCCGAGGCATTTCGCAATTTCAAGACGGTGAACTTCACCGGCGCATCCGTCGCAACATAGACCCACAGCTCGGTGGAGATGCCGTGTTCCGCGTGCTCGAACACTGTGTAGCCGAAGCCATGGCGGACGACATAGGGCGTCGCGCCGCGCGCGGGCAAAGGCGTCGGCGACCAGAACTGACCCGTCTGCTCATCGCGAATAAAGAGAGCTTCGCCGGTTGTGTCCTGGACGGGATCGTTGTTCCAGGGCGTCAATCGAAATTCATGGGCGTTCTCCACCCAGGTGTACGCGCTGCCGCTCTCAGAGACGACCGTGCCAAAGGACGGGTTGGCGAGCACGTTGACCCACGGGGTCGGAGTCATCTGGCCGGCCCCGAGAGTGATGACGTACTCGTGGCCGTCTCGAGTAAAGCCACCAAGGCCGTTCTCGAAAATGAGTTCCCGCGGCGGGAGCGGCCTGGCGGAATCGGGCCGCGCAGAGCGGGTGGGCGCCAGCGCCGGGACGGACACCTCCATCACGCCCCGCCGCTGCAGTTGCTGCGCCAGGGTCCCACTCTCGTCGTCGAGGACAATCCGCGCAACGGATTGAAGCAGCACGCGATCGTCGCTGGGGACTTGTTCGAGGCGTCGGACAAAGATGCCGCCGGGCTTGTCCAGCACTTGTTCCTCGATGCTCGAAGAAATCAGCCGTGTGATCTGATCGTGCATCGACTGGCGATAGACCGAGACATCCTCATTCAAGATGACGAGTTCGACGGTGAGTCCCTTCATCCGCCAGTAGGAGTGGGCCCGGATCAGCTGTTGAACGATCTCGATCCTCTCCGGGTCGCCAATGCGGAGCAGGACCAACGGGGCGTCGCCAGAGATGCCATAACTCCAGAGGCCCTTCTGGCCGCGCCGGTTGCCGCGCAGCACGCCGGGGGTGGCCCGGCGAGCTGGGTCGGCGTAAATCAATGCGCCGGCCAGCCGGCCGTAGAGTTGGGCTTCGCCCTCTGTGGCATTGAGATGGCGCAAGGTCACCTGGTTGTGGGTCCATGCCAAGTCGAAGGCGCGGTCAGCCATTCGGGGGCTTTGATATTTTTCCACGTGCGCCAGGGCGGCTTCCCGACTTTCCGTCACGCCAAAGATCAGGTCGACGATGGCAGTTTCATTGGGCGGCAAAGAAACCGTGCGTCGCAGCGAAATGATGGGATCGAGCACAGAACCGACCGTATTGGACAATGGCGAAATGCTCTGCATTGCGGCAGGGTTGGCCAGGGTTCCGCCACGCCCGACAAACCTGTATCGATCGGTTTCGCAGGAGATTTCACCCTTTTCACCGCCCTGGACCACCATGAGGTGCAGCAGCCACGGCGGCCTCTCGTCCGGGTAGCGGGCGCGCCGGCTGCAGAGAATGGCGGAGGATTCTGGCGCAAATTCCGTCTGCACGAAGAGATTGCTGAAAGCGGGATGAGCTTCGTCCGCGGCCTGAGGCGCGAGCACCACTTCTGCGTAACTGGTCAATTCAATGGCGCGCGGTTCGGCCGAGCGGTTGGTGATCGTGATGCGCCGCAACTCCACGTCGTCTTCCGACGACACGCTGATCTCGGTGTGGATCTCTAAGTCCGCATGGTGCTGCCGGAATTCCGCGCGCGCCTGAGTGAAGATCGCCTCGTAGCCCTGGGTCTCGCGAAGGGTTGGTTGATATGCGGCGGACCAAAAATCTCCCGACACGAGATCGCGCAGATAAACAAACGTTCCCCAGCAATCGCGCGTGGCATCTTCACGCCATCGGGTGACCGCCAGATCGCGCCAGCGACTGTAGCCGCCGCCGGCGCTGCTGACGACGACATGATAGCGGCCGTTGGACAGGAGATGAACCTCCGGTACCGGTGGCGCGGGATCCGTGAATACGCGCATCACTCCTTCCGCTTCGCTATAAAGCGTCCGCGCCGTCTCCAGGACCAAGTCCTCTGCGAACACGCTGACAGTTGTCCTGGGCACGCGCTCCTGCAGAAGCAGATCCGTAGCCTTGAGCAACGGACAGGCCATGAAGCGCCGCTGCATGGAGTATCCGGTCAATTGGTTGACCAGAGCCAGCAGGATCATCCCCTGATGGTGCACCATGAAGGATCGGATGGTGGCGCTAGTTTCGTCCGGCGGCAGGCGCGTTGGCGTGTAATCCACAGCTTCATAGAAGCCATACGCTCCTGCGCGCCCCTCGGCGGCCAACCGTCGCAGGTTTTCACAAGCTTCAACGGGCGCAACCATCAGCGCCATTGCTGTGGCGTAAGGAGCGATCACCAGGTCCTCGGCCAATCCTCGTTTCAGGCCCAGGCCCGGCACGCCGAAGGCGCGGTATTGGTAGTTGAGGTTGACGTCAGTCCGGTTGTAGCCCGATTCGGAGATTCCCCATGGAACGCCGCGCGACCGCCCGTACTCGATTTGCCGTCGCACCGCCGCCTTGCAGGTGTGATCGAGCAGAGTGTTCCCATAGTTGGGCATGACAAGCAGCGGCATCAGGTACTCGAACATCGAGCCGCTCCACGAAACGAGGATCGGTCCTCCACGCGAAGCGATGAGCAGGCGGCCCATCGAGAACCAGTGGTCCTGGGGAACCTGCCCTAGGGCGATGGCGACGTAGCTGCACAGGCGCGCCTCCGAGGCCAGGAGGTCATAGAAGCTGTTGTCACGCCGTCGCTCGGGGACGTTAAACCCAGTGGAAAACAGATTCCTCGCTGGGTCGAATAGAAAGGCAAAATCCATCGCGGCCAACTCCTCGCTTTGCGTGGCCAGGGCTTCCAATGTGAGCAAGCGCCGACGAATGTGGTCGCCGGCTTCACGAAGGCAGCGTGTGAGGTCCGTGAGGCGTTTTTCTTCATCGTGCCGGGATGCGTCGGCATCAGTTGGGAGTTCGTGCAGTCCCGTTTCGATCAGCGGGTCGAGCGATTGCATTATCCTCGCCGCGTCGCGCAAGGTAGGTACTTGGTCAAGCTGAGCGAGCGCCTCCTCGATCCTTGCCGCGGCCACCTTGGCGAGACGCCCGGCTTCCTTCGCCGCGGGGGCGAGTGGCTCCGGAACCCCGTCACTCCGATCGCCACGGCTTGGGACCGGCAACGCCAGCCACGGCGCGAGAAGAAGCATGTCCTCCAAATGGTCCTCGCAATTCCGCCTAAGAATATTGGCCCACCCTTTGATCTCCTCCGCTTCGTTTGCCAGCGACGCGGCGATCGTGGTCGCCTGGCCCGTCGCCTCGTTCAGCATGGTGAACGCCTCGCGCAGACTTGCAGGAACTATCAGCAGATCCGCTTCGAGCCTTGCCAGGGCGGCATTCTTGCGGGTCAAGTCGCCGAGAACCCTAACCGTGTCGCGCAGACCGGCAATGACCTGCGGAGTGAAGATCCGCTCGTCCGGCAGTTCTCGCAGCCCGGAACTGTGTGTGAGCAGGTGCCCCGCGAGATTGCCGCTGTCGACGCTGGAAACGTAGGGCGGCAGGAGCGGCCGGAGAGTACGGGTGTCATACCAATTGTAGAAGTGCCCGCGATACCGTTCGAGCCGCTGCATCGTGTCGAGGGCATCCTGCGTGCGGCGGATTAAGCCGCCCACGGAAAGATACCCAAGATCCCGGGCGCCCAGATTGGCGAGCATCGCCAGGCCCATGTTCGTTGGCGAGGTCCTCGAAGCAATCGTCGGGGCAAAGACATCCTGGAAATTGTCCGGCGGCAGCCAGTTCTCCTGGGCGGTGACAAAGGTCTCGAAGAAATACCACGTCTTGCGGGCCGTGTGCCTCAGAAAGGTCAATTGCCCCGCCGTAAAACCCGGAGGCTCGGATTCAATAGGCTGGCTGATCCACCAGGCGATCAATGGGGCCGTCAGCCAGAGTCCGATGGTCGGAAAGGCCGGGAACAACTGAGCCGGATGCGACAATAGCAGCAAGAATCCGATTGTGAGCGCGAGAATCGGCGCGATCCACATGGTGGCATAAAAGCCGGCGAGCCCCGTGCTCGATGTCCGCTCAGAATCACTCGCCGTCTGCCATTCGAGGAGTCGCCGGTGCGTCACCAGCAATCGCAGCAGTGTCCTTCCAATGGCGTCCAGGCTGATGAGGGCGTCGTAGGGTAGAAATGCCAACGTGAGAAGGATCTGGCCAATCTGGCGGCCGCACGACCCGGCCACCCCACGCAGATGCATCGCCCAAAGCATATCAGCCGGCTTGCGCAACAGGCTTACCAACGCCGACAACAATCCGGGGAGCATGATGATCGAAATCACCAGCAGCGATCCAAGACCGCCGAGTTTGGGAAGGAGAAGCCAGGCGCCCAGCACCAGGAGCACCAGGGCAACGGGGACGAGGCTGCGCCTCAGGTTGTCGAAAATCTTCCACCTGGACAGGGCGGAAAGCGGATTGGCGATCTGCCGGACATCCCCTCCAGGGACCCTGGGCAGGAGCCATTGCATGATCTGCCAATCGCCCCGAATCCAGCGGTGGCGCCGACTGATGTCCACGTTGTAGCGGGAGGGATGTTCCTCATAGAGCTCCACGTCGCTGACAAGGGCGGAGCGCGCGTGGCCCGACTCCAGCAAGTCGTGGCTTAGAATGGTATTCTCTGGGAAGCGCCCGGCCATGGCTCGCTCGAAGGCATCTACATCGTAGATTCCCTTCCCGATGAATGACCCTTCCCGGAAGAGATCCTGGTACACGTCGGATACCGCGCGCGTGTAGGGATCGATGCCCGCATCTCCGGCAAAGAGACGGACGAACCAGGATCGGCTGGCGCTCGGCAGACTCACACCCACCCGCGGCTGCAGAATGCCGTAGCCCTCGGTCACGATCCCGCGGTCGCCATCGAACACCGGACGGTTCAACGGATGGGCCATTGTTCCGGCGAGCTGGCGGGCGGCATCGCGCGGAAGCTGCGTGTCGGTGTCGAGCGTGATGACATACTTGACGGCCGGAAGAACGGCCGTCTCTCCGACAATCTCGGAAAAGCACTTGCGAGAACCACCGCGTAGAAGGGCGGTGAACTCCGTCAGCTTTCCCCGCTTGCGCTCGTAGCCCATCCACAAGGCTTCCCCTGCGTTCCAGCGGCGCGGTCGATGGAACAAGAAGAAGCGAGTTTGGTTCCCGGAGGGATACTTCTGATTCAGCATCTCGACGCCGGTCCGCGCACGCTCCAGCAACACTTGGTCTCCGGCCAATACCTCCTCCCGCGCATCGCGGAAGTCGGTCAACAATGCGAAGTAAAGATGCTGGTCCCGATTCGAGAGGTGGTGAATCTCCAATGTTTCGATGAGACGATCAACGCCCTCCAAGCTCGTGAGCATGGTGGGGACGACCACCATCGTGCAGCAATCCGAGGCGATGCCTGAGGAAAAATCCAGGCGCGGGAGAAGGCGGGGGCTCACCAGCAGCGTGGACAGCCAGTTCATCAGCGCCACGGCGAGTTGGCTGGCACAAGGCAGGAAAACAAGGGTGAAGAGGACGAGCTTCCATCCCTGCACTTCGAGCCTCAGGGCCTGCTGCATGAACCCGAACATGGCGAGCAAGGTGAGCGCCCCGATTCCACCCGCATAGTACGTCAGCGGAAAGCGGTGGATGCTTCGTTCGATGATCGTGCGCCAGGGCCACCGGACATTCGCCGCCCGGCCCAGCATGGACTGGCCTTTGTCGATCAAGTAATAGCCGACATGGGAGGCCCGCTCTTCGCTGCCCTTTTGCCGAGCGCTTTCCTCAGCCAGATGAATCGCGCTTCGCGCGACGTCCGCCTCCGGGAGCTTGCTGTGCCGGGAATACGACTCGACGGAATGCCGATAGCGGTCGCGGGTCGAAAAATCCATTTTGCCGTAAACACCGGCCGGGTCGGAGCGCAAAGTCTCCTCGACCAGGCTCAAAGTTTCCACGAACTCCTTCCAGTCCATGGAGCTCAAGAGGCGAAGACTGGCGATGCTGTGGCTGACGGAAACCTGGTCGGCCGCCTGGTTCTGACTATCCAGACGGACGAGCTGCTCAACGGACAGCCCCTGCTCCACGAGCCGCTGCTCTAGCCAACTGCGGGCCAGATGCATCACCGGACTCTGTCGCGACAAATGATGGCAAAACTCCGCCACGAAGGCACTGGACAATGGAATATCGGACTTCGCCATGTCCGCCACCACGATGACAAGATGTGACGGGTCCTTCTCCGCCATCTCCTGCAAACGATCTCCCCATGAATCCGCGAGATCTCGGTCGAACCGGGAGAACGTCAAACGGGCGGCGATGCGATTGAGGTTCTCAATCAACCCAAGGCGCAGCATTATTGGCGTGGCCCACAGCTCGCCCAGTTTCAGCGGACTCACCTTCTGGTAAGCCGAGATGAATGCGCCGAGCGATGCGACATCAATCTGTGCATCCACGTGCGAGATCAATTCGAGCACAATGTCGTAGACGCGCGGAAGTCCTGCGGAAGAGCCGCTCAAGAGGCGAGGCAGCTCCCGGCTGTAGCTTCGGGGCAGGTGCCTCCTGGCCATCTGGATCTGTTCTTCGATCAGGTAAAAGTTGTCGAGAAGCCACTCGGCGGCCGGGGTGATGCGCCGGCTTGGATAGACGGCGACGGTCGCACGATTGAAGACTCGGAGGCTCTCCTCGTTCTCGTCCAATCGATCCAACAGGCGGCTGAAGCTGCGTCGAGTCACGACCTTGTGGTCCGCCGCAAGGGTCCGGGCATGGCGCGCGAGTTGTTCGGCGGTGAACAACTCGGCCCGCAAAGGCGGCTCGCTCGCGCGCGGGCGCGTTCGCCTGGCTATCCAGTTTTTCCAGCGTGGCGAGAGAGTCTGCATTTTGATCTTACGTTCCTACCGCGAGCCCTGCCCCTGGCCTACCCAGAGGGACATTCATCCGGCTGGGTAACCACCGGCTCCGCTCGATCTCGAAGCCAACGGGCCCGGGCTCGACACGTGCGAGTCGCCACAGGGGCATTCGATACCTGCGTCCGAAAGAGGCGTCCGAGGGACGTTAAAGCCGAATTCGCCAGGAAACGCTGGTTTCAATTCAGGTCATTGTGCACTCTAGCCCGGAAGGACAATATGGGGTGTTGTTCCCACACGATACTTGCGTGACAACAAGACGCCATTGAAGCGGGGGCGACCCTGGAAGATACCCGTGAGAGGAATGTGTCCGCGGAGGATCAGTCGGCAGCGCTGGATCCGACCGAAACCACCTCGAGCGAAGTGACCATGTGGGCCCAGCGGGCGGAGCGCCTGTCTCCGGGAACGGCCAGGCGGAGGGGCCCGAGGGCATCGGGCAGCGGCTGGCCGTCCTGGCGGTCGGCAAGGAGGATGGTGCGGCTGTCGAATGCGTCGTCAAACTCCGCCAGGGCGTAGACGACATCACAGTGGTTGCTGCAGTGGGCGAATACCGCGAGCCGGAGGCTCCTGCCCCGCAGCTTATCGCCGACTGGACTCCCGCCTTGGCCAACAGGTCCCGCACAGGCACCCCCGAATAGACGTGGCTCTGCTTCTCGTGAAAATCGAAGGCGGTCACCTCCTGGTGCGCCAGCATGGACAGCTCCGCTGCCGAGAAGGCGGTTGTCTTTCCCTCCTAGACAATTGTCAGCCCGGGGCCGGCGGCCTGCAGGAGGGGAGCAGCCAGGAACATGAATACGGCGAGAGGCACCCACGTGAGGGTGCGCAGAAGGAGCTGGTGCATTTTCGACCTAGCATGGCAGCGACGGCGGCGCCGGGCCAGTTTGATCTTTTCCCGGCGGCGCCTTGGAGCGCTTCCCCGGGAATGTGGCGTGTTCCTTCCGGCACGGTTTGAAGAAAGCGCGCGAATCTGCATGGTGGTGCCAAGAACCTATGACGCGCCAACCCTCGCCCCGTCCCCTCAATCCGGAAGTAAGGATCGGCCATGTGCATCTCAAGGTTGCCGACCTCGATCGATCGCTTGGCTTCTATTGCGGCATCCTTGGCTTTGAGCTCACGCAGCGATTCGACCCCAGCGCGGCCTTCATTTCCGCCGGCGGCTATCACCACCACATCGGCCTCAACACCTGGGAGAGTCTGGGGGGATCGCCGCCCCCTTCCGGGTCGACGGGACTGTATCACGTTGCGATCCTCTATCCGACCAGGGCGGAGCTCGCCGACGCGCTCCGGCGCCTTCTCGATGCCCGGGTGCCTCTCGAGGGGGCCTCGGACCACGGGGTGAGCGAGGCCCTGTACCTGCGCGACCCTGATGGGAACGGCGTCGAGCTCTATTGGGACCGTCCGCGCGACACGTGGCCCCGCGACGCCGACGGGGGCCTGGCGATGTTCACCCGGCGGCTGGATCTGGGCGGGCTGCTTGCCGAGCCCAAGCCGGCCTGATTGGCCCCACGCGGCGCGGCGGCGCCCTGGCGCTACTTGGGCTGCTTGTAGCCGCCCAGGTATGCCGCCTTAAGCTGGGGGTTCATCCGCAAGTCCGCGCTCGCCCCGTCCATCGAGAGGCTGCCCGTCTCCAGGACGTACGCGTGGCTGCTGATCTCTAGCGCGAGGTTGGCGTTCTGCTCGACCAGGAGGATGGAGATCTTCCGGTCCCGGTTGATCTCGACGATCTTCTCGAAGATGGTGCTGATCAGCCTCGGCGCTATCCCGAGGGACGGCTCGTCGAGCATCAGGAGCTTGGGCTCGCCCATGAGCGCGCGCCCGATCGCCAGCATCTGCTGTTCGCCCCCTGAAAGCGTTCCCGCCGACTGCTTGAGGCGCTCCCTCAGGCGCGGGAAGATCCCGAAGACGTAATCGCGGTCCCTCGCGATGGAGGCCTTGTCTTTGCACAGGTACGCCCCCATCGCCAGGTTCTCGTTCACGGTCAGGTTTGAGAACACCATCCTTCCCTCGGGGACGTGCCCGATCCCGCGGGCCACGATCTTGTGGGCGGGCAGCTGGGTGATGTTCTCCCCGAGAAAGGTGACGGTGCCGCTCCTCGGCCTGAGCAGCCCAGAGATGGTCCGGAGCGTGGTCGTCTTGCCGGCGCCGTTGCCCCCGATGAGCGTAACGATGGAGCCATGGTCCACCTTGAGCGAGATGCCGCGCAGCGCGGAGATGGCGCCGTAGGAAACGAAGAGCTCGGAGACCTCGAGCATGGCCGTCAGTGGTGCGCGAAGCCCGTCTCGTGGGGCTCCCCGAGGTAGGCCTCGATCACCTTGGGATCGCTCTGGATCTCGGCGGGCGTGCCCTCGGCGATCTTGATGCCGTAGTCAAGGACGGCGATCCGCCGGCAGACGCCCATGACAACCTTCATGGAGTGCTCGACGAGCAGGATCGAGAGGCCGAACTCCTGCTGGATCCTCTGGATCAGAGCCATCAGTTCCACCTTCTCCGCGGGGTTCATCCCCGCAGCCGGCTCGTCGAGGAGCAGGAGCTTGGGCCGGGTCGCAAGGCACCGCACGATTTCCAGGCGGCGCTGCTCGCCGTAGGGCAGGCTCAGCGCCGGCGCGTCGCGGAACCGGAGCAGGTTGAAGAGGTCGAGAAGCTCCTCCACGCGCTGCGCGATCTGCGCCTCGTCCCTTCGGAACGCGTTCATCCGGACGAGCGTCTGGATCGGTGCGCAACCCCTGTAAAGGTTGCACGCCACTCGTACGTTGTCGAAGACCGACAGGCTCTTGAAGAGCCGGACATTCTGGAAGGTCCGCGCGATTCCCGTCTCCGCGACCTCGTTGACGCTCAGGGGAGCCAGGTCGACGCCGTGGGAGCGGACGGTTCCGCTCGTGGGCCGGTACACGCTGGTGACAAGGTTGAAGACCGTCGTCTTTCCCGCGCCGTTGGGCCCGATCAGCCCCACCAGGTCGCCGTCGTTTATGAGGAGGTCCAGGCCGTTCACGGCCGTCAGGCCGCCGAATCGGATCGTCGCCTTGTCCAGCTGGAGTATCGGTTCGGGCATGGGCGTGCGGGGATCCTCAACCTCGGGCCTGCGTGATCCTTCGCCAGAGCCTGGCCGAGATCGCCATGTAGTCGAAGTTGAAGAGGCCGTTGGGCCGGACGAGCATGAGGAAGATCAGCAGCACCGAGTACAGGACCATCCTGTACTGCTCCACCGAGCGCAGCGCCTCGGGCAGGATCGTCAGCAGGATGGCCGCGAAGATCACCCCGGTCGTGTTTCCCATCCCGCCGAGGATCACCATGACCACGATTTCGATGCTCTTCGTGAAGTCGAAGCCGGTCGGGGTGATCGTCAACTTGAAGTGCCCGTAGAGCCCGCCGGCGACGCCGGCGAAGAACGCGCCCACTACAAAGGCGACGATCTTGTACCGGGTCGTGTTGAGCCCGATCGCCTCGGACGCGACCTCGTCGTCGCGGGTCGCGATGAAGCCGCGGCCGTAGGTCGAGCGGACAAGGCAGATCACGGTGAACACGGCCAGCGCGGCGAAGGAGTACACCCAGAAGACCGTGGTGTAGTTTGGAATCCCGTTTAGCCCGAGGGCGCCCCCGAGCGCGTCTACGTTCTGAAACGTGACACGGATGATCTCGCCGAAGCCCAGCGTGACCAGGGCCAGGTAGTCGCCCTTGAGCCTGAGGGAGGGGATGCCGACGGCGAGCCCCGCCACGGCCGCGCCCAGGCCGCCCGCGACCAGGGCCGCCAGGAACAGCATGCCCTGCTGCAGGGCCGATCCGCCCCCGCTGCCGAACAGCCTCGGGCCCAATAGAAGCGTGATCCCCGCGGAGAGGTAGGCCCCCACCGACATGAACCCGGCGTGGCCCAGCGAGAACTGGCCCGTGTAGCCGTTCACGAGATTGAGGGATACGGCGAGGATGATGTTGATCCCGACTCCCGTCATCACGTCGAGATAATAGGGGTCGAAGCGGTCCGAGTAGTGCGAGAGGCCAAAGGCCACCAGCACCGTCGCGATCAGGGCGATGAGCGGCTTGGGCATTGGCGTCAGACCTTCTCCGCGGTGAACCGGCCGAGGAGCCCGGCCGGCCGGAACAGCAGGATCCCTATGAGCGTCGCGAACGCGATCGCATCCTTGTACGTGGACCAGCGCGAGCCGTCCACGAATGTCTCGACCATGCCGAGGATGAGCGCGCCCAGGGCCGCTCCGGGGATATTGCCGACCCCGCCGAGGACCGCCGCGACAAATGCCTTCAGGCCAGGCACAAGCCCCATGAGGGGGTCGATCGACGGGTAGTTGAGGGCGTAGAGGACGCCGCCCGCCCCGGCGAGCGCCGACCCGAGCCCGAACGTGAAGGAGATCACGACGTCGATGTTGATCCCCACCAGCTGCGCTGCCTTGGGGTTGAGGGCGACGGCCCTCATCGCAGTTCCGATCTTGGTCTTGAAGACGGCAAACTCCAGGGCGACCATGAGGACGGCGGCCACGACGATGACGATGACCTGGTTCATCGAGACGATGAGCCCGTGGACCTCGATCAGCTTGGCGGGAAAGATGGACGGGAACGCCCTGGGCGTCGCGCCGAAGACGAGCTGCCCGGAATACTCCAGGAACAGCGACATCCCGATCGCCGTGATGAGGACGTTGAGCGTAGGCCCCGACCGGAGCGGGCGGTACACCAGCCGCTCGATGCCGATGCCCAGGACCGCGCAGCCCGCCATCGCCGCGGCCATCGCGATCAGGCCGCCCCAGACGGTGCCCTCGGGGAGGTGGCGGCCCACGTAGTAGCCGATGAACGCTCCCACCATGAACACGTCCGAGTGCGCGAAATTAATGAACCGAAGGACGCCGTAGACCATCGTGTAGCCGAGCGCGATCAGGGCGTAGATGGCCCCGAGCGAGAGCCCGTTGATCAGCTGCTGGAGGAACTCGGACATCAGGGGGCCACGGCCTCCAGGTAGTTGAGCCTTCCGCCCCTGATCGCGATGATCGTGGCGGGCTTCGAGGCGTCGCGGTTCGCGTCGATCGTGGTCTCGCCGGTGGCGCCCATGAAGTTCCTTGTGCCGGCGATCGCGTCACGCAGCCTGGGGCCCTCGGTCGATCCGGCGCGCCGGATCGCGTCGGCGAGCACGCCGACCGCGTCGTACCCGAGGGCGGCGAACGCGTCGGGGGTCTCGTTCTCCCACCGGGCCCGGTAGCCCGAGACGAACCTGCGCACCACGGGGCTGTCGTTCTCCGGCGAGAAGTGCGTCGAGTAGTAGCAGCCGTTTAGCGCGTCGCCGCCAATCAGGAGCAGCTGGTCGGACACCCAGCCGTCGCCGCCCACAAACGGCATGGCAAGCCCGAGGTCCCGGGCCTGGCGCACGATGAGGGCGGCCTCCTCGTAGTAGCCGGGCACGAATACAGCGTCGCAGCCCGCCGCCCCGATCGCGGTCAGCTGGGCGCGGAAGTCCTTGTCGCCCTCGGAGTACTTCTGCTCGCCGGAAATGACCCCGCCGGCGGCGGCGAACCTCTCCCGGAAGATCCTCGCGAGCCCGACGCTGTACGCGTTGGACACGCTCGAGAGGATCGCGACCCTCCGGGCCTTGAGCTCGCCTCCCACGAACTTCGCGATCACCGAGGCCTGAAACGAATCGATGAAGCAGACGCGGAAGATGTAGCTGCCGACCTGGGTCACCTTCGGGTTGGTCGACGCCGGCGCGATCATCGGGATCCTCGCCCCCTGCGCGACGGGGGCGGCCTCGAGCGAGCGCCCGGAGGAGACCTCGCCAAGGAGGGCGACCACCTTGTCGCGGGCGATCAGCTTCTTCGCGGCGGTGGCGGACTGGCCGGGCACGCTCTGGTTGTCCTCGGTGATCAGCTCGATCCTGCGGCCGAGCACGCCGCCGGCGGCGTTTATCTCCTCGACCGCCATCGTGATCCCCTTGTGCGAGGACTGGCCCCAGCTGGCTTCCTTGCCGGTCAGCGAGGCGTATTCGCCGACCCTGACCGGGTCGTCGGCGCGCAACGCGAACGCGGCGAGTCCCGAGGCCAGGGCAAGGAGGGGGCGCGCGGCACGGGCCGGGAACGGGGCTGCGGCGGGCATTCGCGTTGGACTACATCAGGGCGAGACGCTTTCCACGAACTGAAAGCGGCCGTTCCTCACCTGGATGATGACGGCGTTCTTTGACGCGTCGCGCTTCTCGTTGATCGTGATGCGGCCGGTGACCGCGTCGAAATCCCTGGTGGACGCTATGGCGTCGCGCAGCGCCCTGTGCTCGGTCGAGCCGGCCCGCCGGATCGCGTCGGCGAGGACGAGAACAGAATCGTAGCCGAGCGACGCGTTGGAGTCCGGCGTGTCGCCCCCGTAGCGCCTCCGGTAGGCCGCGACAAAGTCCTGCACGCGCGCCGACGGGTCGTCGGGAGAGTAATGGGAGCAGAGGTAGGCGCCCTCGACGGCGGCGCCGCCCAGGTCGATGAGGGACTGGGCCTCCCAGCTGTCGCCGCCGAACACGGGGACGGTGATCCCGAGCTCGCGGGCCTGCTTCACGATGAGGGCGCCCTCATTGTAGTAGCCCGGCGAGAATACGGCGTCCACGCCGGCCGCCCTGATGGCGGTCAGCTGCCCCTTGAAGTCCTTGTCGCCCTCGGCGTACCTGGGCTCGGCGACCACCTCGCCGCCGCCGTCGATGAACGCCTGCTTGAAGAACTTGGCTAGGCCGACGCTGTACGCGGACGTGGAGCTCGAGAATATGGCGATCCGCCTGGCCTTGAGCCTGTTCAGCGCGAATCTCGCCATGACGGGCCCCTGGAAGGGATCGATGAAGCACACGCGGAAGATGTAGTCGCCGGTCTCCGTGACCTTCGGATTGGTCGAGCCGGGCGAGATCATGGGGATCTCGGCGGCCTGGCAGATGGGGGCGGCCTCAAGAGAGCGGCTCGACGCGACCTCGCCCAGGACCGCGACGACGTGGTCGCGCGCGATCAGCTTGCGGACCGAGGTGCTGCTTTCCCCGGGCTTTGACTGGGTGTCCTCGGTGATGAGCTCGAGCCTGCGGCCGAGCACCCCCCCGGCCTCGTTCACGTGGTCGACGGCGAGGACGGTGCCCTGGTGCGAGGACATGCCCAGGCTCGCCTCCTTCCCGGTGAGGCAGGCGTACTCGCCGATTCGAATCGAGTCCTCGGCCGAGGCCGACAGCGCAGCGGCGGCCGCGATTGAGGTAAGGGTCCGCGATAGGCGAAGCATGAAATGGATGTCCGGGAGAAAAGGGAACGGCCGGACCGGTGACAACCGAATTGCCTTACTATTTGATTAAGAGGGGCGGGCGTGCTCCGATTCCCCCGGTGAACACGTTCGACCGGCACCTGCTGCGGGAATGGCTCGAGATCCTCAGCCTCGTGCTCCTGCTCACGTGCGGCCTGCTCCTCGTGCAGGTGATGTACGACGACTTCAGGGACCTGCGCGAGGCGGGGGCGCGCGGGCTCGACCTGTTCCGTTATGTCCTCGTCGCCATCCCGGGCTTCCTCGCGGTGACGCTGCCGATCGTGCTCCTGACCTCGACCCTGTTCGTCCTCGGCAAGCTTCACAAGTCGAACGAGCTGACGGCGATGCGCGCCGCCGGGGTCGGCTTCGGGCGGCTCATGGCCCCGATCTGGCTCGTGGGGGCCCTGTGCTGCGCCGTCTCGTGGTGGCTCAACGCCTCGGTCGTCCCCTGGTCCGTGGAGGAAACCCGCCTGATGAAGGAGGGCTTCCAGTTCAGGAAGCAGGCCCAGTCGATCCCGGAGGACAGGATCGGGGCGGTCTACAGCGTGGGATTCGACGATCCCGAACGCCGCCGGATGTGGTTCTTCAACCGGTACAGCAAGTTCACCAACAGGGCGTACGGGGTCTCCGTCACGGAGATGGACGTGCGCCGCCGAGAGACGAACCGCGTGGTCGCCGCGCAGGCGTGGTACGACGGGGACCGGCATGGCTGGGTTTTCGAGAACGGGCGCGAGATGGGCTTCAACCCCGATGCCGGGGTCAACACGTCGTCAGACCCGTTTTCCGAACGGTTCTTCCCGCGGTTCCAGGAGAACCCCCGGCTCATGCTGCTCATCGACCGAAGGCCGATCGACCTCTCCTTCACCGAGCTGAGGCAGCTGACCGACTACTATTCCCGCGAGAACAACCCCAAGGGCGTCCCGTACGCCGTGAGGTACTACGGGCTCATCGCGGACATCCTCGGGCCGCTGATCGTGATAGCGATAGCGATCCCCTTCGCCGTGTCCGGCGTGCGCGTGAACCCGGCCGTCGGCGTCTCAAAATCGATCGGGCTGTTCTTCCTCTACTACGTGCTGAACCATCTCGCGGAGTCGCTTGCGACCAAGCAGCTGATCGACGCCGCGCTGGCCGCGTGGCTGCCAGACATCGGGATGGCCTGCCTTGCGGTCGTCCTGTTCTTCCGGCTGCGCTAGTGCCCCGGCGGACGGTCACGTGCGCAGGTACGAGGCGCCGTTTACGTCGATCACGGCGCCCGTCATGGCCGCAGGCGCATCCAGGGCGCAGAAGACCGCGACCCTGGCTATCTCGTCGGCAAGCGTCACGCGCCCGAGCGGGTGCTGGCCCCGGATCTCGCCGCCCCGCGGACCGGCGAGGAACTCGGCCGCCATCTCGGTCTCGACCCAGCCTGGGGCGAGGCAGTAGACCAGCACGCCGCTTGGGGCCAGGGCCTTCGCGAGCGACTGGCTGAGCGAATTGAGGCCCGCCTTGCTGGCGCCGTAGGCGGGCGCCTCGGGCTCTCCCCGGAACGCCCCCCGCGAAGAGATGTTGACGATCCTTCCGCCTCCAGACCTGGCCATGGCCTGCGCCGCGAGGAGCGAGAGGTTGGCGGGCCCGTGCAGGTTGGTGGCGATGATGCGCCCCCACACCCTTTGCCAGGCAGCATAGCCGGTGGTCAGGGGAGGGTGCTCCTCATGCGCCGCGGCGTTGTTGATCACGATTCCTATCCTGCCGAATCGGCGGGTGGCCTTTCTCCAGAGACGCCCCACCGCGGCGCCGTCGGACATGTCCGCGGAAAAGGCGGCGTGGCCCTTTCCGGGCAGCCGCGCAAGGAGCGACATGGCGGCGCCCCTGTTCGTTCGGAAATGGACGCCGACGCGCACGCCGCGTGCCGCCAGCTGGAGCGCGATTTCGCGGCCGATGCCGCGGGATGCGCCGGTCACGAGAGCGGTGGGTCGGTTTTTCCCCTTGGTCATGCCGATGGTCGTAAGATTCCGGATTCCGGGCGGCGCCTACGCCCAGTTGTAGTTGAAGCTGATGCTGATCCGCTCGGCGCCGACCCGGTTTTGGGGGACCTCGTGCCTGAGCCAGCTCTCAAAAAGGATCAGGTTTCCCGCGCGCGCGGGATAGGTGACATGGCTCAGGTTGGCTCGACGCGCCCCGGCGAGCCGGGGAGGCGCGGCCATGAAGCGGTCGAGGCGGGGATCCTCGAACTTAAGGCCGGGGCATCTCCGGTGGGCCGCCACGTAATAGGTCCCGCTTATGAACGAGAGCGGGTGCAGGTGCAGGGAATGCGCCGAGGAGGGCGGCATGATGTTGACCCAGCAGTCGGTCATCCGGATCCCGCAGCCGCGCAGGTCCATGTCGAGCGCGCGCGCGAACGACCGCACATGCCGGGTGATCCTGCGCTCGAGGCGCGTGAACGTGCTCGAGAAGTGGTGGAGCTCGTTGAGCGACGCGTAGCTCGTGTAGCCCCCCGGGTAGTTGCGCCGGGACCATTCCCGGCCCGCCCGGTCGAAATCCCGGAGCGAGCGGCATTCCGCGGCCAGGTCGGCGTTGAGCCTGTCGAGCCCGTTCCCCATCAGGGGCTCGCAGTAGATTAGGGTGGGGAACCACGCGCGTATCATCGAATTTCCACAATCCCCGCGGAATCCGGCGCCGGCGCGCCCATTGGGACTGTGTCTCCTTCCATTGGGCCCGATAGTGGCGGGGGTCGACCCCGGGGCAAATCCCAAAAGTCAGCGCGCCATCGCGGTCCGGGCTGCGCTGGCAAGAAGGGGCCTGCCGGCCGCCAGGGAGACCTTCTCCAGCAGGCCGAGGAAAGCCCTTCTCTGCTCCGCCGTCAGCCCGGAGGGGGCCCATCTTTCCGAAAGGAGGAAGCTGTGGAGGGCGTCTTCGCACCTCCCGAGACGAAGGAGGACGATGGATCGGTCGTAGGCCGCCTGGTAGAAGCGGCTGTCCAGGCGCAAGGCGTCCTCGAGGTGATCATCCGCCTCCCGGGTTTCGCCCGCCCTCGCGAACGCGAGGCCGGCCCGCTCCTGAAGGATCGCCAGGTAGGAGACGGGCCCGTAGTAGGCGCTGATGCGCTGCTTGTCCGCTATGATCCTTGCGGCCTTCAGGAATCCCTGGGCCGCGGGCCTAATCCTGAGCCGCGCAGCGACCGCCTCCGAGGCGGCCTTCTCGTCGCCGCGGAGGAACTCGAGGATCAGCTGCCGGCTGGTGAAATCATCCAGGAGCTCGGCGTTCCTGATCCCGGCGGCGACGTAGGCGTGCTGCGCGCGGTCGTCCGACCAGACGGCGAGCTGACGCCAGCTCAGGAAGGCGAGGACGCCGACGACCGCGAGCGACAGGGCCGAGGCCCACGCGCGCGCCCGGGGCGCGGCTATGCGCGCGAGGCCGGCCGCGATGACCGCGGCCATGATGACGTTAAGGAAGCAGCCATAGCGGTCGCTCGCCATGTGCGGCTTCTCGGTCAGCCCGAAGAACGGCGCCGCCAGCGCGAGGTACCCGAACCAGACGGCCGCGAGGGCCGGCCGCCTGCGGAAGGACAGCAGGGCAAGCGCACAGACGGCCGCGACAGCGGCCGTGCTGAGGACGAACGCGGGGTCCAGCGGGCTGAAGTCCACGAGCGTGTCGTAGAGCGGGGAAAGGCCGACGGGCCACCAGGGTTTCCACACGTAGTAGGCCGCGACGTACGCCGACTGCGCGATGCGACTGGCGAGGGGAAGCTCGCGCATGCCGGGCACCGCCCCGAAAACCTCGGTGTTGCCGAAGCGCGCGGCGAGCGTTACCGCGAGGACGGCCGCGAGCGGGGCGAAGAAGACCACCTTCTCGGCGAGGAGCCGCCGGAACGGAGTGCCGGCGGGGGTGCGCGCATGCAGCCAGTCGAGCCCGACCAGGAGGAACGGGGCCCCGAGGGCGACCGGGTAGGTGAGCAGCGAGGCCGAATACCCGGCCGCCGCGAGGCACAGCCAGGCCGAGCGCCGGCGGCCGGCCGTGAGGTAGGTCCGCAGGTACGCGACCAGCGATGCCAGGAGCAGGGCCACGGCCTGGCCGTACAGGTTGCCCGAGATCCAGGCCGTCGTCTCGACCCGGAACGGATGCAGCGCCCACCAACCCGCCGCCAGGGCGGCCGCGCCGGCGTCCCAGACCGTCAGGCCGCCCGCCCGGCCCCCGGGGACGAACAGGCGCAGGGCGTGCAGGACGAGCGCGAACACGAGGCCCGTGTTCAGGACGTACAGGCCGAGCGCGACCGCATGGTACGGCCGCGGATCGAGGCCCGCGAATTCATAGGTGGCCGAGAAATTGAGCCATCCGAGCGGGATGTAGCGGCGGACATAGCTCCAATCGGTGAACATCCATTTCAGCCGGGCGAGATCGATGCCCCCCATGTGGGGGTTCAGGGTCACGTTCACATCGTCGTCGCGCAGGTAGAGGAAGCCGAAGTCGAGGACCCTGCGGTTGAGGGCAAGGCACGCGAGCGCGAGCGCCGAACCGCAGAGCCACGCCATCCTGCGAGCGCCCGCGGAGGCAAAAAGCGACGGAGTTGGGGGGGGGTGCTGCACTAGTCCGTGTGTTGGCTGACTGACGCGCCGTCTCCCGGCCTGAGCAGGCGGAAGATGAACGACGCGGCGATGGTCATGAATCCGAGCGTCAGCAAGGTCCAATGGATTCCGGAGATCATTCCTTCCGGTCCGGGGCGGTGGTCGCCGCCCAGGTACAGGCCGGCGAGAAGCGAGGAGACGGCGACCCCGAAGCTCATCGACATCTGCTGGACCGTGCTGGAGATGCTGCTTCCGGAGCTTGCCTCGGCGTCGGGAAGATCGGCGATCACGAGCGTATTCATGCTCGTGAACTGCATGGAGGACCCGAAGCCCAGGATGAAGGCGAGGGCCACGATCAGCCACGGAGACACTCCGTGAGACACCGTCACGAACAGCATGGTGACAATCCCGATGGCGACCGTGTTGGCCAGAAGAACCCGCCTGTACCCGAAGGTATTCAGGATCCTGGGCATCAGCATCTTCAGGCTCATTGCGGCGAGGGGCTGGGGGCGATGAGCAGGCCGGACCGGACGGGCGTGTATCCGAGCCCGATCTGGTAGAGAAGGGGAAGAAGAAAAGGCATGCCTCCGATGCCGAGCCGCGTGGCAAAGCTGCCCACCACGGCGACGCGGAATGTCCGGATCCGGAACAACCTCAGCTTGAGGAGGGGATACTCGGCGCCCAGGGCGTGGCGGCCGTAGGCGAGGAGCAGAAGGGCCGAGACGCAGAGAAGGAACACGATTCCCTTCGCGCTGAGCTCGTTCTCGCCGAAGACCTCGCGGACGTACGAAAGCAGTGCGATCCCCGAACCGAAGAGGACCAGCCCGACAAAGTCGATCGGGGTGCCGCGCTCGGACCGGTAATTGGGCATATGCCTGAACACGAGGTACATCCCCATTAGCCCGATCGGCAGGTTGACAAAGAAGATCATCCGCCAATGCAGGTAGTCGACGATGAGCCCGCCCGCGAGCGGGCCCAGGAGGGGGCCGATCAGCCCGGGCACCGCGACAAAGCTCATCGCGCGGACAAGCTCCGACCGCGGGAACGTCCGCACCATCGTGATCCGCCCCACCGGCATCATCAGCGCGCCCCCGCAGCCCTGCAGGATGCGGGCCCCGACCAGCATCGGCATGTTGACGGAGAGCCCGCACACGAGCGATCCTAGCGAGAAGATCCCGATCGCCGTGAAGAATACCCAGCGGGTGCCGTACCGGTCCGCGATCCAGCCGCTGACCGGGATGAAGGCGGCCAGGCTGATGGTGTAGCTGGTGAGCGCCGCCTTCATGCTCAGGGGCGCGATCCGAAGCGCGTCGGCGATCGTGGGGACGGCCGTGTTCAGGATCGTCGAGTCGAGCGACTCCATGAAGAACGCGACCGCGACAAGCCATGGCAGCAGCAGCTTTGCGGATTCGATCGGGGGGGGGCGCTCATGTGTCGCTAACCGAGGAGAAGAGCTGGGGGCGCCCAATGCAATCCGGCTCGGAGCCCGGATGCGCGCCCCCGCACACCACTTGAAAATCTCTTGCGTCGTTCCCCCGCCCGAGTGGAATCTTCAGGGCGTCTGACTGACACCGGACGCGCACCGTGCACCTCTGACTACATGGACGACGACGCTTCCAAGGAGAATCCGGCGGCGGATTTCAACAAGATCGACCTGAGCCAATTACAGGGCTTCAGCTTCGGTACCCAGTGGACCAAGGACAAGGACGCCGCCTCCGACGGGCGGGAGCAGGCCGGCAGGCCGCCCCGCGACGACCCCATGGGAGGCCGCGGCAACGCCCCGGACCGCAGGGACCGGCGCGCGTTTCAGAGGCCCGCATCGGAGGGACCCCCGGGGCCGCGCCGCGAGTCCCAGGGCGACCGGGCTCCGCGCAGGGATCCGGGCGAGCACGGCGGCGCCTCTCGCCGCGGCGGGCCCGGCATGGACCGGCAGGATCGGGGGCCGTACGACAGCCCTTTCTTTGACGTGGCCTTCTACCCCGAGGACTCGAGTTTCAACACGCTCGTGAAGATGATCCGCTCGTCGGCGCGGACCATTGAGCTTTTTGAGATCGCCCGGACGGTACTGGGCAAGCCCGACCGCTTCGTGGTTGTGGTGGCGCGAAAGCCGCGCCCGGCCGGCCCTCCCGAGGCGCCGCAGGAGCCGCTCCACCTCTCCGTTCCCGACAGCGTCCCGTTCGAGTCCGAGGACGCCGCCGTGGCCCACGCGCTGGGCAGGCACCTTGCCAGTTTCTTCGACAGCGCCGAGGTCGAGGTCGAGCCCCCCAAGGGAACCTATCTGGTGATTAGCAAGTGCGGCGTGACCGGGGAGCTCCTAGGCCCCCCAAACTACCACAGGTACAACCAGATGGTGCAGCAACACCACGCGTCGAAGCTGCCCCGGATGCCATTCGAGGCGTTCCGGGCGCGGATCGAGACGGTTCGCGACCCCGAGGTGGTGAACCAGTGGCTCGAGAAGATGAGGAAGGTCACCCGCTACACCTGGAAGGGGCCCGTGGCCGAGGGCCAGGCGGCGTCCACGTTCGACAGCTTCGAGGAGGCCCGGCAGTATCTGCTCACCAACGCCCGCGACAGCGTCGTGAAGGCCGCCAGCAGCGCCCGTTTTCACGGCAAGGCCCTGGAAACGATGCCCCGCGGCGAAATCCTCATGGCCATCGAGGGCGCCTATGAGCGGCAGGTCCGGTTCCCGCTCGACACGGCCAACCAGCTCAGGGGCAGGCTCCGGCGTGAGCACTTCACGATCTTCAAGAAGGGGTCAAAGGGCGTCTCGTACGTCTGCGCGGTCAAGCGCAAGTTCCGCGTGCCCGGACAGGTGTTCTCGGAGAGCATCGGCAACCTCATCTCATTCATCGAGGCCAACCCCCTTGTGAAGGCGGGAGACCTTGCGCTGAAGATGCTGGGGGTCGGCCCCCCGGCCGAGGGCGCGCCTGTGGCCCAGGAGCAGCGCGAAAAGATCATGCGCATGCAGGGCGACCTGATCTGGCTCGTGCGCGAGGGCTACGTCACGGAATTCATAGACGGAGGGCTTTACGCGCCGCCCGTAATGGTCGAAGCGCGCAAGAAGGAGGTCGAATCCGAGGAGGTCGACCCGGAGAATTTCCCCGAATCGCCCTCGGCGCGCGAGCCGGGCGCCACCGAAGTGCCTGTCCCCGAGGCAACGGCCCCCGGGGCGGCCGCACCCGAGGGAACGGTTCCCGAGGCGCCGGCTCCCGAAGCGCCGGCCCCAGAGGCAACTACCCCCGGGGAAACGGTTCCCGGCGCGCCAGCCCCGCAGCCAACGGTTCCCGAACCGCCGGCCCCAGCGCCCGTTGCGGGCGGGGAGTCCGGCCCGCCCCCGCCGGCCGAATCCTCCGTCGCCTGATCAGCGCCCCCGGAGGCGGATCGAATGCCGGCCGTCGGCCTCGATTTCGAGGCCGACGTGCAACGCGTCGCGCGAGATCCAGCCGGGCACCCTGTCCGGCCATTCCACCGCGAGGCACCACGGGCTGACGAGGAACTCCTCGATCAGGAGGTCCTCCGCCTCCTGGGCCGACCGGAGCCTGTAGGCATCCATGTGCGCGAGCATGCGCTCCGGGCCGCTGTGGAGCGTGTAGATCGTGAAGGCCGGGCTCGTCACGGGCTCGTTTATGCCAAAGCCGAGGGCCAGTCCTTGCACCCAGGTTGTCTTTCCGGAGCCGAGGTCGCCGTGCAGCGCGACCGTCGCATCGGCCGGGAGCGCTGCCGCCCACTCGGCCGCGAGGGCCCGCGTCTCCTCGGCCGTGCGCGTCGTCACGCCGGCCCGCAGCCTATCGGAAATGTTCGTAGCCACGGAATCTCCCCAGGGGGATCGCGTCCGGCGGCACGGCGCCCGTGCGGACGAACCGGCCTATGCTGGTGAGCCTGGTGCGCGGAAAGCCGCGGCGCCACGCCTTCTCTAGCGCGGCGCATCCGGCGCCTGGCGCGACGCTGAAGGCGAGCTCGTAGTCCTCGCCGTCGCACAGGGCCTCGCGGACCGTGGCTCCCGCGCGCCGCGGAAGCCTCGCCGCGTAGACCGCCGGAACGGCTCCCTTGGGGGTGAGCGCGGCCAGGTCCTTGGCAAGCCCGTCGCTCACGTCGATCATCGCCCGGACCCCCTTGCGGCGGGCGAGCCATGCCCCCTCGGCGAGCCTGGGCTCGAACAGGTAGTGGTGGCGGGTCCGCACGCTGCGCCCGACGGCGCCCGTCACGTAGATCCAGTCGCCCGCGCGCGAGCCCGTGCGGGTGAGGATTCGACCGGTCGCCTCCCCCGTGAGGGCGAGGGTGGCCACGAACGACCCGGGAAGGAGGGTCACGTCGCCGCCCACGACGGGGACCCCGCGCAGCCGGCTCTCCCTGGCCAGGCCTCTGTAGAACTCCGCGAGCCATTCGATGGAGACCCTGCCGTCGAGCGCGAGCGCGACGACGGCTGCGCGCGGGCGGCCCCCCATCGCCGCGATGTCGCTCAGGTTGCGCTTGAGGAGCTTGGCGCCCGCCGCGCGGGCCGGGATCCGATCGTCGAAATGGATCCCGTAGGCCACCGGATCAACCGTCAGGAGCTCGCGGCCGCGCGGAGGCGGGAGCACGGCGCAATCGTCGCCGATTCCGGCGGGGGCGCGGGGCGACGCCGGGCCGAGCCAGCGCCGGATGGATCCGATCAGCGCTCTCTCGCCGATTGAGGAGACCGATCCGCGCGCGGTCCGCGAGAAGAGGCGGTTTGCCGTCATGAGCCGATCCCCGCGGCCACGAGGAACATGGAGTTCAGGTTGAAGAGGGCATGCGCGACAATGGTCGTCCCGATCATGCCGGTGTGCTCATAGGCGAGGCAGAAGACGATTGCGAGGGCGACGAGGGGCAGGAGGCTCGGGAGGCCGGCCATATGCTCGCCCCAGGCCACGTGGAGCGCGCCGAAGAGGGTGGAAGTGAGCCCGATGGCGACCCATCGCGGCGCCCGCGTCCGGAAATACCGGAACAGCCCGGCGCGGAATAGGACTTCCTCGGCCGCGGGCACGAGGAAGGCGGCCAGCGCGACGAACAGCCATCGCAGCGCCGCGGAATGGATGTTCTCGAAGATGTCCACTATTTCCTGCTTTTCGTTGGGGAATCCCATCCTGGTGATGGCGAATTCCGAGGCAAAGTTCACCGCGTCGACCAGGGGCATCGCGATCAGGAACGTGGCCAGCCCGCTCTTGAGCGCCGGAATGAGGGCCGGGGGGACGCCGTCGCCGCGGACCCGCGCTCCGAACAGGGCGTAGAAGCCGGCGATCCCGAGCAGGAAACCGCCTTCCATCGCCGCATAGCCGACGATCGTCGCGGCGTCGCGGCCCAAGCTGGCGCGGCGCAAGGCGAGTCCGGCGATCCCGCTGAGTGTCATGGCCCCCAGGAACCCGAAGCACAGGAAGCAGCCAAAATCAATCGGCGGCAGGCGCCACTCCGGGAGCCGCGCCTCGCGTCTGGGCCGGGCGCCCGGGCCGAGGATGAACCGCCGCACAATGAGACCCAGGCCGCAGAGCGGGAGCGCTATCTCGATGGCGATGGCCGCAGCCGCGGCCAGTGTCAGTTCGCCCGGCTGGCTCACGATGCCGCGAGCGGGAACACGATCCTGCCGTCGACGATTGTCGCCTTGACCCGGCCCCGGAGTGTCCGTCCGTGCCAGGGCGAATTGCTCGATTTGCTGCACCCCGCCTTGGCGTCATAGGTCCACGCCTCATCGGGGTCGAAGAGGCAGATGTCCGCGGCGGCGCCGGCCGCGAGCGTCCCTGCGGAAAGTTTGAGGATGCCGGACGGCCTGCGCGTCATCAGGTCCACCGCGTGCGCAAGCTTGAACCGGCTCTGCCTCACGAGGACCTCGAGGACGACGGGAAGCGCTGTTTCCAGGCCGATGATGCCGTTCGGCGCGTAGTCGAACTCCCGGTCCTTCTCGTAATCCGTGTGCGGGGCGTGATCGGTGGCGATGCAGTCGAGGGTGCCGTCCTTTAGCCCCGCGATGAGCGCCTTGCGGTCCGCCTCGGTCCTGAGCGGCGGGTTCATCTTGAAATTCGTGTCGTAGCCCGAGAGGGTCGCGTCCGTGAGCGCGATGTGGTGGGGCGTCGCCTCGGCCGTAACCCGGATGCCGTCCGCCTTCGCCCGGCGGACGATCTCGACGGAGAGGGCCGACGAAACGTGCTGCATGTGGATGTGCGCGCCCGTGTAGGCGGACAGGATGGCGTTCCTCGAGACGATCAGGTCCTCGGCCGCGTTGGGCCATCCGCGCAGCCCCAGCCTGATCGACATGTCGCCCTCGTTCATGACCGCGCCGTCGGTCATGGACAGGTCCTGGCAGTGGTCCATGACCGGGAGGTCGAACATCTTGGCGTATTCGATCGCACGCCGCATGAGCTCGTTCGACTGCACGCAGTCGCCATCGTCCGTGATCGCCACCACGCCGGCCCTCTTCAGCGATCCGATCGGCGCCAGGGCCTCGCCCTTCATGCCGATGGTGATGCAGCCGGTGGGAAGCACCTTGACGAGGGCGTCGCGCCGCACGGCGTCGAGGATGTACTGGATCGTCCCCGCGTTGTCGGCGGGCGGCGTCGTGTTGGGCATGCAGACGACGGTCGTGAATCCCCCCGCGGCGGCGGCCCTCGATCCCGTGGCAATCGTCTCCTTGTGCGACTGGCCCGGCTCGCGGAAATGGACGTGGATGTCGACGAGCCCGGGCGCCGCGACAAGCCCGCGGCCGTCGATCTTCTTCGCCCGCTTCCGGTCGGCGCCGGAAAGGGAGGGGGTGATTCGGCCGTCGCGGACAAACAGGTCGCCGGCCGAGTCGCGCCTGGAGGCGGGGTCGATGATGCGGGCTCGGCTGATCCAGAGTGCGGGCATAAGCGCGGGTTATTCGGTGGACGAGATCACGTGCTCGGGCTGGTAGCCCGCGCACAGGTAAAGGGCCGCCATCCGGACCGCGATCCCGTTGGTGACCTGCTCGAGGATCACGCTGCGCTCGCCGTCCGCAAGGTCGCTGTCGATCTCGACGCCGCGGTTGATCGGGCCCGGGTGCATGATGATGGCGCGCGGGTTGAGCCAGGACGCCCGGGTCTTGTTGAGCCCGAACATGCTCGTGTATTCGCCGATCGAGGGGAAATGCCGGTGGCCCTGGCGCTCGTGCTGGATGCGCAGGAGCATCACGACATCGGCGTCGGCAAGGGCCGACTTGAGGTCGTGGGAAACCTCCGCGCCCAGGGTCGTGAAACCGTGCGGGACTAGCGTGGAAGGGCCGACAAGAGTGACCGCCGAGCCCATCTTGATGAGCGCATGGATGTTGGACCGCGCCACGCGGCTGAAGAGGATGTCGCCCAGGATCGCGACCTTGCGCCCCTTCATCGACCCGAGATGCTCCTTCATCGTGAACGTGTCGAGGAGGCCCTGGGTCGGGTGCTCGTGCGCGCCGTCGCCGGCGTTGATCACCGGGATGTCCAGGATCCTGCTCAGGTAGAGCGGGGAGCCGGCGGCGGCGTGGCGGATCACGATCATGTCGGCGTTGAGCGCCTGGATGTTCTTGGCCGTGTCCCGCAGCGTCTCGCCCTTCGTCGTCGAGGAGCTTGCGGCGTCGAATGCGATGACGTCGGCGCTCAGGCGCTTCGCGGCCATTTCGAAGGCCATGCGGGTGCGCGTGCTCGGCTCGAGGAAAAGGTTGACGATCGTCTTGCCGCGCAGCGCGGGCACCTTCTTGACGTTCCGCTTCAGGATCTTCTTGAACGCCGCCGAGGTGGCGTGGATCTGCTCGATCTCCTCAAGGCTGAGGTCCTCGATCGCAAGCAGGTGTCGGCGGGTCCAGGTCATCGGATTGCGGCGCGCTCCGCGCGCACGGCCCTCGGGCGGATGTCGATACGGTCGCGCGCCGGATCATCGCCGAGCGAGACCACGACATCCTCGTCTTCGGCGGCCGCGAGCGTGGTGCCGGCGAAATCGGCGGCGACGGGAAGCCGCCGGCTCCCCCGGTCGACAAGCACGGCGAACTCGACCTTCGAGGGCCGGCCGTGATCGAAGAGCTCGTCGAGCGCGGCCTTCACGGTGCGGCCGGTGAAGAGGACGTCGTCGACCAGGAGCACGTTCGCTCCGTTGACGTCCCCCGGCAGGAGCGTGGGGGTGAATTCCTTTGGTATGGGGTGCCTGCCGATGTCGTCCCGGTGGAACGATATATCGAGGTCGCCGACCCGCTCGATGCCGAGCCGCGCGCACAGGCGCCGGGCGACCGGGATGCCGCCGTTCGCGATCCCCAGGACCAGGAGGCCCTTGGTGTGGCGGTGGCGGGCCTCAATGGCCGCGGCGAGCCGTTCCATGGCGGCGTGAACCTCGCGGGAGCCGATGGTCTTGGGCGTGGCCATTGCCCCAAGTACTGCATGCGGGTCGAGCCGCGGTAAAGAAAAATGGGAGCCCGTGCTTTTCAGCGAGGCATCCCGAACCAGGCGGCCAGGTCGTCGTCCTCGAGGATGCGCCTTGCCTGCTGGTACTCGGGCGCGAGCAGGCGCGCGTAGCGCGGCTCGGAGAAGCGCTGGCAGTGGAGAAGGACCCGGGCGCGCTGGCCGGGCGCGCGCACGAGCCGTCCGAGCGCCTGATTCACCTTCTGCATCCCCGGGATCCTGTACACCCGGTCGAATGCCGCGTCCCGGCCGAGGTCCGCGAGCGCGGCGAGCCTCGCCCGCTGGACCGGATTGACCTCGGGGAGCGCGGGCCCGACCACCATCGCGTGGGACACGCGCCCGCCCAGCATGTCGATGCCCTCGGCGAAGCCCGACCCGAGCACGAGGAACAGCGCGCGGCCCTCCTCCAGCGACTCGTTGATCCACGCGTGCTGGGCCGACAGCCCCCCCCCCCTTGGCTGGAGCGCTGCCGGCCCGAACTCCCGGGCCACCGACTCCGCGTAGGCGTAGCTCGGGAAGAACACGGCGACCGGGGCCCCTTCGCCGGCGGACCGGTGGAGGCCCGCGATTGTTTCCGCCGTGGTCGCGATGTGCCGCTGGCGATGCTGGAAGCTGGTGTCCACCCGGAGATCGACCGCGACGTCGTATGCGCCGTCCCTCCAGGGCGTGGCGGCCCGGATCGGGTGCAGGCCTGCGCAGTCGCAGGCCTCCGCGAACCGGTCGGCGGGCCCGGGGGTCGCGGTGGCGAAGACGACGCCGCCAAACTCTCGGAGGGCGGCCCCGATCACGGGCGCCGCGTCGAGGCAGGTGATGGAGAGAACCCCGTCCTGCGGGCACCACCAGAGCCGGGGAAGGTCGAGCGAGGCCAGCTGGTCGGCGACCGACGGGTTCCTCCAGATGAGCCCGGCCGCATGGGGCCCGAGCGCGGCGGAGTCCATGGGGAAGGCCGCCGCCCCCTGGGCGAGCCTCGATAGGTGGTCGCCCGCGTCCTCGCGGTCCGCGTCGGCGAGCGCGCCCGACTTTGCCAGGGACTCGAGGAAGCGGGTCCAGTGGTCCCACTGCGCCACCCACCGGGAATCCGCGCGGACGTGCCGGAGAGCCTCGCACACGGCTCGCGCGTCCGCCGCGGCGAAGGCGTGCGAATGGGCGTCCGCCGCCCGCGACGCAAGGTTATGGGCCTCGTCCACCAGGAGGAGCGTCCTCGCCGGCTCGAACCCGGGCCGGTCGTAGAAGAGCACGCGGCTGTCGGGCGAGAACACGTAGTTGTAGTCGCCTATCCAGACATCGTTGAACGCGAGGGCGGAGCGGGTGATCTCGTACGGGCAGATCCGGGCGCCGACGCCCGCGTTGCGGAGCGAGCCAAGATCGCGCGGCTGGTCCTCGACGAGGTAGAACCTCGATAGGCCGCTCCCCGCCCAACGCTTCTCGGCGCCGTCCAGGTACGCGCAGGCTTCTCGGACGCATTGGAAGACCGAGTTGACGCAGTGCTCGGACTTGTTGCGGACGTGCCACGCCGCCACCGGCGCTCCCGGCCCCAGGTCCGGGCCCGGCGCGGTCATCTCCGCGAGCGTCTTGACGACCTCGAGCTGGCCCGTCGACTTCCCGGTGAGGTAGACCACGCGTTCGAAGCTGCCGTCCCTCAGCTCTCCGAGGGCGAATTCGAGCAGGACCCCCGTCTTGCCAAACCCGGTCGGGGCGTCGAGGAGGACAGCCGACTGCGCGCCCCGGACGGCCTGGCGCAGCTGCGACGCCGCGGCTTCCTGGCCGTGGCGCAGGACGGCGAAGGGGGGGCGGAACCTCAGCTGGCGCAGCCTATCCCTGCCGCGAAGGCGCAGGTCCAGGAACTCGGCGACCCGGTCCAGCTGCAGGTCGAGCAGGCGGTCGTCCGCCGGCGAAAGGGTAACCGTCTGCGCGAGCCCCGTGTCCGCCTCGACGAAGATGAGCTCGCACCCTTCGCGCGCGCCGCGCAGCGCTGCGTAGGCCGCGAGCTGCACGAAATACCCGGGATAGTCGGCCCGCAGCTCCGCCTCGCCGGCGGGAAGGGCGCGGGTCACGGTTTTTATCTCGCGCAGGACGGTCCGCCCCCCCGTCCGCGCCACCTGGTCGATCCTGCCGGAGAGCGCGACGATCCAGCCCTTCCTGGCGATCTCGCCGTCGACCGGGACCTCAAAGTCGGCATCCGCGCCCTCCGAGATCGCCAACTCCCGGATCTCCCGGTGCCACCGGCTGCCGAGCTGCGCCCGCCAGAGTCCGCCCGACCCCGCCGACGAGGCGCGTGGGCCAATCGAGAAATCCGACAGATCGCCGACGCTCATCTGGGCGCGGCGCTGGTCCAGGTCGAAGTTCACGGGATCACGATCTCGGTGCGCGAGCCGAGGTACCCCTCGAGGCTGCGCCGGAGCCGGGCGACGTCGGCCGGCTCCGAGTTCTGCTCGCTGAGCCGGCGATTGAGGACGGCGGCCGCGGCGGCGCGGTCCGCCGCGGGCAGCGACGGAAGCCAATCCTGCTTCACCGGATAGCCCTCGTCGCGCGCGAACACGAAGAGGCTCTTTAGGTGCACGATGTCGGGGCGCTCCACCGCGCCGAATGCGTCGAACGCGGTCCGCAGAAGCTGCTCCACGTTCGGTCGGCTCTCCTCATGGACGGGGTTGCGGCCGATGACGGCGGCCAGCGCCGAGGCGAACCGGAGCGCGTCATAGCTTTTCCCGATCGACGCGCGCCGGGCCAGGATCCGGATCTCCCTCACGAACCAGGTGCGCCCCTGGTTGGAGCTCTCCAGCATCGCCGAGACCGTGTCGAAGAGGTCCGGCGCCACATGGGTGGGCGAGGGCTTCCTGGAAACGCGCTGCAGCGCGAGCAGATTGCCGTGCTCGGCCGAGAACAGCCCGAATGCCTGGAAGGCGTCCGTTGGGGGACGCTTCTCGATCACGAACGCCTCCGTCGTCAGTGTCTGGCCAGGCACCAGGATCCGGCCTATCCGGCCTCGCGGAGCTTTGCCACTTCCGTAGCCGGCCACGGCGGCACGACGGCGCCGCCGGAGATGACCATCTTCATCCCGTCGCCCACCGTCATCTCCAGCTCGACGGCGTCGCGCTTGGGGACAATGAGCAGGAATCCGCTCGTGGGGTTGGGAGTGGTCGGGACAAACACCGTCCAGACCTCCTCTTGCGTCTTCGCCTGGGCCTCCCCCCGGGCCGTGCTGGTCAGGAACCCGATCGTCCAGCACCCCTTCCTCGGGAATTCGACGAGGACGACCTTGTTGAAGAGGTGGCGGCTCTGGGAGCTGAACGTGTTCACGATCTGGCGGACCGTGTTGTACACGGCGCTTACGCCGGGGATGTTTTGGACAAAACGGTGGCCGATGCTGAAAAAATACTTCCCGAAGACGTAGCGCGACGCATAGCCGAGGAACGTCACGAGAACCACGACGATCAGGGTCGCGAGGATGTCCCAGACCGTCTCGAGGCTTGGTCTGTCCCGGAGCCAGTTGGGCACAAACACGAAGAAGAGAGGTCTGAACGTCCCGCCAATGAGGTCGATGATCTTGCCGAAGACAAAGATGGTGAACCACAACGGTGCCACCAGGATCACACCCGAGAAGAATGCGTTGCGCAGCGCGACGTAGCGCGAGTTGTTGGGTGTGGGTTCAGCCATGGTTTGGGCGATGAGTCGCAGTATTCGAACGGCTGGTGGCCGCCTACGCCAGCTTGAACCGGGGCACGGCCGCGGACCGGTCCAGTAGCCGCATCGCCCGCGCCTCGGCCCTTCGCATCGCCCGCTTGGCAGCGGGATTCCGGTCGTCATAGCCGGCGAGATGGAGCCAGCCGTGGACCAGGTAGAGGGCGATCTCGTCGGCGAGGCGCGACCCGGTACTTCTCCTGTGGCTCGCCGCCGCGTCCACCGAGACGCAGATCTCCCCCGCGAGGTGGTTCGCGGCGTCGCCGGCAAATGTGATCACGTCGGTGGCCGAGGGATCGCCCATGAAGCGGGCGTGAAGGCGGGCGAGCGCCGGGCCCTCGAGAAACGCGACCGAAAGCGATCCGGAAGGGCACCCTCCCTTGAACAGCCGGGCGTTGGCGTCTAGCAGGCCGACCGCCGCCGCCACCGCCTTTCGGTCGACTCGCAGGCGTGGGTGGCGGTTGGCGACCTCGAGGCGGCGTTCCGCGCCTTTCACGCCTTGGCCTCGCTCGGCGGCTCTCCCGCCGGGGAGTACGCCAGCCTGGAGTGGAGCATGTTCAGGAGCGTAAACGTGAAGCTGTCCCTGATCTTCGCCAGGTCCTCGAAGGTGATCGGGGCCTCGTCCAGCTGCCCGTCGGAGACGCGATCGGAGATCAGGCTGTCGATCCGCGCCCCGAGCTTCTCGGCGGTGATGATCCGCACCGAGCGCGTGGCGGCCTCGACTCCGTCAGCGAGCGACACGACGGCGCTCTCCTTGAACTGCGGCTTGGGCCCCTCGTAGCGGAACGGCCCGTCCGGGACTCGGGGGGGCTCCACGCCTGGGAAGGGCGACTGGGACATGGCCAGCGCCCGCTCGTAGAAGAACTTCACGAGCGTCGTCCCGTGGTGCTGCCGGATCACGTCGATCACGGCCCGGGGAAGGTGGTGCCTCGTCGCCAGCTCGACGCCGTCCGCCACATGCTGGCGGATGATGACCGCGGAGGAGGCCGGGTCCTTCTCATCGTGGGGGTTGCCGCCGTCGCGCTGGTTCTCGGTGAAGAACCCCGGATTGGTTGCCTTGCCGATGTCATGGAAGAGCGAGCAGGCGCGCGCCAGGAGCGGGTTGGCGCCGATCGCGTTGCAGGCATTTTCCGCGAGCTGGGCGACGACGAGCGAATGGTGGTAGGTTCCCGGGGCCTCGAGCTGCATCCGCCGCAGCAGGGGATGGTTGAAGTCGGTGAGCTCAAGGAGGGTGATGTCGGTCGTCCGCTTGAACAGCGCCTCGAGGACCGGCAGGAGGCCGACGACAGCCACGCCCGTGAGGAGGCCCGTCAGGAGGCCCGCGGCCATCTGCCAGGCCAGGATGTCGACCGGAGTCTGCTGCGCGATTCCGATCAGCGCCGCGAAGGCGGCTACCGTGAGGCCCCCCATGCCGGCCGCCCGGACGACCCGGCCGCGCCTGCGCGCCTCGCGGCACCCGAAGATCGCGACCATCGAGGCGAGAAACGTGAGGACGAGCAGGTCAAGCCGGTTTCCGTAGATGACGCCGGTGAAGATCGAGATGAGCAGCGCCATGAAGATCGCCGATCCCGCGTCGATCAGGATGGCAACGATCAGCGGTGCGAGCGCCGTGGGCGCGAGGTAGGGCAGGGCGGACGCCAAGGTTGAATCCCGCACGATAAGCTCCGCCCCGCCGGCCGAATAGACCGCGCGCACGAGGGCGAGGTTGAAGATGACCACGAGCGCCAGCAGCCCCAGGCGGACGTTGCTCGTGAGGGTCTCCGGGTCCTCGAGCCGAACGTAGAGTATCGACGCCAGCACCATTGCGAGCACGAGGAGGACCCTGCCGAAGAGCTCAAGCCCGTCGTCGAGCTCCGCGGCGCCCCCCTCCCGCGCGGCCATGCGGTACGCGGTCGCCATCTCGTACTGCTCGCCGGTCACGCGGTCGCCCGCGTCCACGATCGTCTTGCCGAGCTGCACCCTGACCTTCACGGGCTTGAGCTTGCTCAGGATCGCAGCCTCGCGGGCCGCAGCCGCCTCGCGGTCGAACACGAGGTTCGACTGGACGCCGCCGCGGAAGAGCCTGAAGAGCGCCTGCGCGGCGGGCCGGGGAACCCCTTCTGTCGCGAGGCTCACCCGCAGGAATGTGAGGGCGTCCTCCATCGACTGGACCGGGCGCGTCGCCTCGCCGCCTGACGGGCGCTCGATCTCGTACATCACGACGGCGCCGGGTGCCCCTCCGGTCACCACCATGTCCCTGACGCCCACGCTGTAGATCTGCCCCAGCGCCGCGAAGCCGTTCTCGAAGAGAGCGGTGCGCGCCGCCGCGTCTCCCGCGCCGAGGAGCGCTGCCAGGTCGTCCGCGTTCGTCTGGTAGGGTCCGTGCGCGTTGAATTCGTCGGCCATGGCGGCCAACGCCGCGCGCCGGTCGAAGAAGAGCGCCGTCATGCTCGGGTGCGCCGCCTCGAAGGCCGTCAGCCTTGCGAGAAGAAGGCGCGCGGCGCCCTCAAACCGCTCGAGCGGCGCCATGTCTAGCCGGTAGATGGGGGGGAGCCCGCTTAGCCTCTGCTCCTGCTCGGCCCGGGTCCGTTCGGTGCTCACGTAGGTGAACGGCACGCCCGCGACGATACTGACGGGCGCGATCTGGTTCGGCAGCACCGGAAGGTCGAGCACCCTCATCCGCGCCGAGCTGATCAGCACGATCACGGCCACCGTCACGATGAAGATGAGGCCCGCGACGAGCCGGCTCCGGTCGAGGAAATCCCTGAAACCCGACCCTTGGGCCGCCGTGTCCCCCCTGCGGGTGCCGAGCCCGCCGACGAGGAGCCTGAGCTGGTTGCGGACGGACATCCTAGCGGCCCCCGTCCGCACCGTCGCCGGCCGGTGGGTTCTTGTAGCGCTCGTACGCGTCGACAATCCGCTGGACGAGCGGATGGCGCACCACGTCGGCCCCCGTGAACGTGTGAAACACGATCCCTGGCGTGTCTTTCAGGATGTGGCGCACCTCAAGGAGCCCGGATCGCTTGGGCCGGGGCAGGTCGATCTGCGTCACGTCGCCCGTCACGACCATCCGGGAGTCCTCCCCGAGCCGGGTCAGGAACATCATCATCTGCTCGGGCGTCGTGTTCTGCGCCTCGTCGAGGATCACGAACGCGTGCGAGAGGGTCCGGCCGCGCATGTAGGCGAGCGGGGCAATCTCGATGATCCCCTTTTCCGTCAGCTTTACTACCTCCTCCGGATCGAGCATGTCGTGGAGCGCGTCGTAAAGGGGCCGCAGGTAGGGAAGGATCTTCTCGCGAAGGTCGCCAGGCAGGAACCCGAGCGCCTCGCCCGCCTCGACCGCCGGCCTCGTGAGCACGATCCTCTTCACCTCGTGATTGAGGAGTGCCGACACAGCGGCCGCCACCGCGAGGTACGTCTTGCCCGTTCCAGCTGGGCCGATCCCGATCACGATCGGCTTCTTCAGGACCGACTGGAGGAACTCCTTCTGGCCGATGGTCTTGGGAACCACGCTCTTGCGATCGGTGGCGATGACGAGCGGCTCGTCGAGGAATGCCTGCCACCGCCTCGCCTCACCCTTTGCGAACGAGTCCACGAGCCTTGCGAAGTCGGGCGTCCGGATGGACATCCCCTGGCTCCTGGCCGCGTTCAGGAACGCAAAGAACTCCTCGGCGAGCGCCAGGGGCTCCTGGGGCGCCTCGATCTTGAGCCAGTCCTCGCGTGTCACGAGCTTGACCCCGAGCGCCCGCTCGGCGTGGGCCAGGTTCTCCTCCTTGCCGGCGTAGAGCTGGCTCAGATGCCTGGGGCTCTGGAAATGAAGGGTCTTGGCGGGCACGGGCGTCCGTCACGAGTTGGGGCCCATCCGCCCCGCGGCTGCCGCAAGCTTCTCCCAGGTCGCCTCGAGCGACTGGGGGAGGACGCGGGTCTGGCCCACGACCGGCATGAAGTTGGTGTCGCCGTTCCAGCGCGGGACGACGTGGCCGTGCAGGTGGGCGATGCTGCAGCCCGCCGCCGCCCCGAGGTTGAACCCGATGTTCACCCCGTCGGGCTTTATCGCCGCCGCGAGCAGCCGCTTTGCGTACACGATCTCCTCCATAAGGTCCGCCCGCTCGGCGAGCGTCAGATCCTCGAGCTCCACGACCTCCCGGAACGGCACGGCTAGCAGGTGTCCCGGGTTGTAGGGGAAGCGGTTGAGCACCAAGTAGGAATAGGCCGACCGGTGCACGATCAGGGCGGCCCGGTCGTCCCCCATCGCCGGCAGTTCCGTGAACGGTCGCTTCATCGTTGCCGGATAGCGCGGCGCCTCAATGTAGTCCATGCGCCAGTAGGCGTGAAGCTGCTGCATCGTGTAGGTTCTGCAATCCGATCAGATGGGGTGGGCAAAGTCAAAGACTTGCCTATGGGCCCCGAGACTGTGTCATTTTGGGGTCATGCCGGTTGCCCATCCGCTCCGCCGAGTCGCAATAACAGGATTGGGCGCGGTCACGCCCGTCGGGCTGACGGCTCCGGCCACGTGGGATTCGTTCACTGCGGGCCGCAGCGGGATTGGGCCTATAACGCGTTTTGATGCATCGGGATGCACTGCAAGGATAGCCGGCGAGGTGAAGGGTTTCGACCCGACCGCGCCCCTCGCGAGCCTCCTCCACCCGCGCGGGCCGGACGCGAATGCAGTCACGGCGGCGCTGTCCCACAAGGATCTTCGCAAGTTAGGCCGCTTCGCGCACTTGGGGATTGTCGCCGGCCTTGAGGCCTATGTCGACTCGGGCCTCGATTCATTCCGGGGCTCGATTCCGCCGGAGCGCATCGGCGTCAACCTTGGCGTCGGGCTCGGCGGCCTTCCCGAGATCGTTGCGATGCACGAGACATGGCGGCAGGGCGGCTTCCGGAAGATCTCGCCCTTCTTCATCCTCCAGACAGCCCCGAACATCCTCGCCGGCCAGCTTGCCATCCTGCTGGATTGCCGCGGGCCGAACATGAGCATCGCCTCGGCGTGCGCGACGAGCGGCCACACCCTTGGCGAGTCCGCGCGCTCAATCCGGCGCGGCGACGCCGATGTCATCCTTGCCGGGGGCGCCGAGGCGGTGATCACGCCCCTGACCGTGGGCGCCTTTGCGCAGATGAAGGCCCTCTCGACCCGCAACGATGCCCCCGAGAAGGCGTCGCGGCCCTACGATTCGGACCGGGACGGGTTTGTGATCGGCGAGGGCGCAATCGTGTTCCTCCTGGAGGAAATGGAGCATGCGCGGCGCCGCGGGGCGCGGGTGCACGCCGAGCTCCTGGGCTACGGCGCGACGGCCGATGCGCACCACCTCTCGTCGCTGGCTCCGGAGGCGGAGGGATCGCGCCGGTCCATGCAGCTCGCGCTTGCCGACGGAGGAGTCCCTGCCGAGGAGGTGGGCTACGTGTCCGCCCATGCGACCTCCACGCCCGGGGGGGACGGCGAAGAGGCGGCTGCGATCGCGGCCGTTTTCGGCGGGGGCAGAGAACGGCTCCACGTGAGCGCGATCAAGTCGATGACCGGCCACCTGCTGGGCGGCGCGGGCGCCCTGGGGGCCCTTGCTGCCGTCCTCGCCATCGAGAGGAGCCTCATCCCGCCGACCATCAACCTCGACAACCTGGACCCTGCGTGCGCGGCGCTCGGCCTCGATTTCACGGCGCGCACGGCCGTTGAAAAGAGGGTCGACGTTGCGCTTGCCAACAGCTTCGGCTTCGGCGGAACCAACGCGTCGCTGGTATTTGGCCGCGCGTAGCGGCCCGCCGCGGCGGCCTACATTGCGTCCGGCGGGGGCGGGGCGCCGGACGACGGAGCGGCGGCGACCGCCGGGTGTATGATGACCCGCGATGCCTTTTCCGGCGCAAGGTAGGACTTTGCGAGGGCGTCGATGTCCGCCGTGGAGATCGACTCAAAGTCGGCGTGCCGGTTTCGGGCGGAGTCCAGGAGCTCCGGCCTCTCCTGGGCCCTTCCGAGCACCGTCATCCAGTACCGGTTGGTGCGCTCGGTCTCGAGGGCCTTGGTGACCAGGGGATTCCTGACCCGGTCAAGCTCCTCCTGGGTAACCCCGTTTGCGTTCAGGTCACCCGCGACGGCGACCACGGCCTTCTCGACATCCGTCGCCTTTGCCGGGTCCATCTCGGCGAGCGCCACGATGTAGCCGTAGCCGGGAAGGATGTCGCTCGCGGAGCTCGCCACGGACGGGCCGACGGGGCCGCCCAGCAGCGCGCGCATCTTCGCGCCCAGGCGGTTCGACAGCACGTCGGCAAGAATCGCCAGCCGGCGGGCCCGGTGGACGTCCATTCCGTCGGAGGTGGGCCAGTAGACGGCGACCATGCTCGTCGGATTGACCGTGTCGACGGGGATGTCCCTCGCGAATGGCTGGCTCGGAAACGACACCTTGCGCAGGTCGTCGAGCGCCGGCCTCGGGTCGCGCTTCGGCAGCGTGCCGATGGTCTTCGCCGCGTCGTCGATCGCTGTGGCGATGTCGAAGTCGCCCGCGACCGACACCTCCAGGGCCCCGTGCGCAAGCTCGGGCGCCAGCCACGCCTTCTCCTCGTCCAGACTGCGCGCCATCATCGCCTCCCTGGGCGGCAGGCCGAAACGCGGGTCGCCGCCCGCCAGGAGCGTGGCCACCTTGAGCCGGAGCTGGCCCCTCACGCCGTGCTCGAGCCTCAGGTACTGCGAATCGACGTACTTGCGGGCCTCGATGAAGGCCTCGGCGCGGAATCCCGGATCGGCAATCGAGGCCGCGAGCAGCTGGAACTCGAGAGCGAGGTTATCCCGGTCGGTTTGGCCGGCCAGCTCGAACGCGTCCAGCGTCGAGCCAAATTGGACGCCCACCTTCTTGCCCGCGAAAATGAGCCTGAGCTCCCTGGCGCTGTGCCGGCCGAGCCCGCCCGCCGAATAGGTGAGGCTCGCGAGGGCGGAAAGTCCGGGCTCGGTGGCGGCGGGCTCCGTGAGCTGGCCCGTTCCCAGCCGGGCCTCCACGTAGACCGTGCCGGCCTCGAAGTCGGTCTTCTTGAGGTTCAGCCGGACGCCATTCGCAAACGTGACTTCCGTGATGTCGAGGTCGTCGACGTGCTTCTGGCTGGCAACCGCGCCCTGCGGGCCGAAGTCGGTATAGGCCCAGGCACTCTTGGCCGGCGCGCTCGGCGGCGCGACGGCCGCCGTCACCGCGACACCCTGCGACCTGGAGTAGGCGGCGGCGACCGCCGCGTTCGCGTCGCCTTCAAGCGCTGCGTTTCCCGCGACGAAGACGGACGTCCCCGGGGCGGCCCAGGCCGTCCGCAGCGCCTCCGTGCAGTCGGCGAGCGAGACCTTTTCCAGCGCGGGACGGAGCAGCGCGAGGTCGTCGGCGGGGCTCGTGAACACGTTGCATTCGACGAGGCTGTCGGCGATCCTCTCGGCGAGGTCCTCGGAGCGGCGGGCCGATGCGTTCTTCGCCGCTTGCTCCAGGTCGTTCCGGAATCCGGCGACCGCGTTCTGGAGCTCGTCGGGGCGGAAGCCGAGCGCCAGCGCTCGGCGCAGCTCCTGCTCTGCGATCCCCAGCGCCTCGGCCCACTGGTCCGGCCTGCAGACGACGTCGACGTCGGCCTCGCGGAAGAGGTTGTAGGCCTCCCGCACGCTCGCGCTGCCGCGAATCGGCCGGGCGGACAGCCTCCGGTTCAGCATCGCGAAGGCGAGGGTTCTTGGCAGGCGGTCGATCCGGCGCGCGGCGGTGTCGGGCTGGCGGGTGAACGGGACCGTCGACGCGATCGCTATCCGGGTGTCGGGCGCCTGCGGCTCGCTGTGAAACAGGGTCCTGACCCCCTTGAAGTCGGCGACATGCCCGAGATCGATCGCCGGAGGCCGGGGGCCCCGCGGCGCAAGTCCGGAGAATCCTTCCACGATCTGTCTCTCGATCGCCGCCCCGTCGACGTCGCCGACGACGATGACGGCCATCAGTTCCGGGCGGTACCACGTGTTGTAGAAGCTGGCCAGCGGCTCGCGGCGGGCTTTCCCGATGACGCTATCCAGGCCGATCGGGAGCCGCTCGGGCACGCGGGTGCCCGCCTCGATGAACTCAAGCTGCGCGACAAGCGTCCGGTAGCCCACCGTGTCCCGGGTCCGTTTCTCGCCCAGGATGACCCCGCGCTCCTTCTCGACCAGGGCGGGCTCGATCAGCAGGCCCCCTGCGTAGTCGGCCAGGATCCGCAGGCCGTCCGCGAGGGTCGCGGCGGCCGTGTCGGGAAGCTCGAGCTGATAAACCGTGCGGTCAAACGAGGTGGATGCGTTCGAATCGGCGCCGGCGCCCATGCCCAGGCGACGGAGCTTCTCGGCGAGGGCGCCGGCCGCATAGTGCGTGCTCCCGTTGAAGGCCATGTGCTCGAGGAAGTGCGCGAGCCCCCTCTGCGATTCGGTCTCGCCGAACGAGCCGGCGAGCACCAGGAGGCGCATTGAGGCGCGCTGTTTCGGCTCATGGTTGGGCAGCACCACATAGCGGAGCCCGTTGGGAAGGGCGCCGTACCTCGCGGCGGGGTCGGCGCGCAGGTCGCTGTCGGCCTGGGGGAAGGGGACCGCCGCCCGCAGGACAACCGCGAGGGCGAGGCCCCCCGGCAGCACGGCGGCGTTGAGAATGCGGCGCATGGCAAAGTGCGAATCGTCTCCGCCGGCCCGGTGCGCACAAGGGAAAAAAGGCGCCGCCGGCGAAACTTGTTGTGGCATTGGCAGACTGTTTCGGCGTGTCTACAACCTGCCATCACTCCCGTCCGATGATGATCTGGATCTACAGGCTGCTCTTCCCCTTTGTCCTGCTGGCCACGGCGCCGTACTACCTGTGGCGGATGCGCAGGCGGGGGGGGTATGGCGACGGATTCTGGCACCGGTTCGGGCTTCCTCCCCGGCTCCAGGCGCGCCGGACGGGGGTGCGACGGGTGTGGCTCCAGGCGGTGAGCGTGGGCGAAATGCTCGCGGTGGAGCCGATCGTGCACGCGCTGGGGGCGGACGGGATTGAGGTCATGCTGACCACGACAACGAGCACGGGCTACCGGGTCGCGGCCGACAGGCTTCCGGCGCATGTCTGCGGCATCGCCTATTTTCCCGTGGACTGGATGCCCTTCTCCTCGCGTGCCTGGGCGAGAATCTTGCCCGACCTCGCGATCGTGACCGAGGGGGAGCGCTGGCCCGAGCACATGCACCAGGCCAAGTGCCGCGGCGTTCCGGTGCTCTGCATCAACGCCCGCATCTCGGACAGGAGCTTCCGGCGCCTGAGGCGCTTCCCGGCGGCCGCTGCGTTCGTGCTCGACGGAATGACGCGGCTCCTCGCCGGGTCGGCGCAGGACGCCAGGCGCTTCCGCGAGATGGGCTATCCGGCCGACCGCATCACGGTCACCGGCAACATCAAGCTCGACGTGAAGATTCCTCGGTTGGACGAGGGAGGCCGGGCGAAGCTGAGGCTCGAGCTGGGCCTGGCCGAAGGTCGGCTGGTGCTCCTCGGGTCCTCGACCTGGCCCGGGGAGGAGGAAGCGCTCGTGGATGCGCTTCTGGCCGCGCGCTCGACGGGCGTAGGCTGCTCGCTCCTGCTCGTGCCCAGGCACGCCGAGCGCCGGGCCGAGGTGGAGAAGCTCCTCATGGCGACGGGGCTCTCGTTCCACATGCGTTCCCAAGGGGCGGCGCCGGGCCCGGTCGACGTGGCGGTCGGCGACACCACGGGCGAGCTGCGCGCGATGACGCAGCTAGCGGACGTGGTGTTTGTCGGGAAGAGCCTTGCGCCCCACACGGAGGGCCAGACCCCGGTCGAGGCGGCGGCCCTTGGCAGGCCGATACTCTTCGGCCCGGGCATGGGCAATTTCCGGTCCATCGCGCGAGACCTGCTCGAGCGGGGAGCGGCGAGGAGCGTCGCCGATGCCGCGGACCTTTGCGACCAGGCCGCCGCGCTCCTGCGAGACCCGGCGCGCAGGGAGCTTTTTTCGGCAGCCGCCTCCTCGTGGCGCGGGGACAACGGCGGCGCCGTGGACCGCACCCTGGCGGCGATCCGCGGGGAACTGGGAACGGCCTAAAAAGCGGGGCACCCCCGGGACGCCAGCCGCTGTCTTGACATCCTCCCGGCCCTGCTAAACGGCCGCGTTTTCGCGCCGTCCCGTGATAAGTCGCACGCGGGCCATTAACGCCCTTGCTTTCGCCCGCGCGGTCCTTTCATTGGTACAGTTCGCGCTTTCGCGCGACCAGGCGATCAAGCAACCACATAGACAAACGGACCTCGTCCGCACACTCCCATGGCTGTCAAAGTAGCAATAAATGGCTTCGGCCGCATCGGCCGTCTCGTATTCCGTGCTCTCGTCGAACAGGGCCTCCTCGGCTCGGCCTTCGACGTTGTCGCAGTAGGCGACATCGTGCCGGCCAACAACCTGGCGTACCTGCTCAAGTACGATTCCACCCAGGGCCGGTTCGGCGGCACGGTGTCCTCCAAGAAGTCGGCCGAGGACAAGGCCGAGGACGACGTCCTCATCGTGAACGGCCATGATATCAGGGTCGTCAGCGCCAAGACCCCGGCCGAACTCCCGTGGGCCGCGCTCGGCGTGCAGATCGTCATCGAGTCGACGGGCCTATTCACGGAGGGCGAGAAGGCCAGGGGCCATCTCACGGCGGGCGCCAAGAAGGTCATCATCTCGGCGCCCGCGAAGGGCGAGGACATCACGCTCGTCATGGGGGTGAACGACTCCAAGTACGACCCGGCGACGCATGCCATCATCTCCAACGCGTCCTGCACGACCAACTGCCTGGCGCCCCTGGTCCACGTCCTCCTGAAGGAGGGCTTCGGTATCGAGGAGGGGCTCATGACGACGATCCACTCCTACACGGCCACCCAGAAGACGGTCGATGGCCCGTCGAAGAAGGATTGGAAGGGCGGGCGCTCCGCGGCGATCAACATCATCCCGTCGACCACCGGAGCGGCCAGGGCCGTCGGTCTCGTCTGCCCCGAGGTCAAGGGCAAGCTGACCGGGATGTCGTTCCGGGTGCCGACGCCGACCGTGTCGGTTGTCGACCTCACGGTGAAGACGGTGAAGGAGACCTCCTACAAGGCGATCTGCGAGGCGATGAAGCGCGCGAGCGAGACGTACCTGAAGGGCATCCTTGCCTACACGGCCGACGAGGTCGCCTCGAGCGACTTCATCCACGACAACAACTCGTCGATCTTTGACGCGGGCTCCGGGATCGAGCTCAACAGCCGGTTCTTCAAGCTCGTGAGCTGGTACGACAACGAATGGGGGTACAGCTATCGCTGCGTGGACCTCCTGAAGAAGGTCGCGGCCGGCCTATGAGTTACAAGAGCGTCCGCGACCTCCAGCTGCCGGGCAAGCGCGTCCTGATCCGGGTGGACTTCAACGTCCCGCAGGACAAGGCGACCGGCGCGATCACGAACAACCAGCGGATCGAGGCGGCCCTGCCCACGATCAGGTATGTGCTCGACCACGGGGCGTCCGCAGTCCTCATGAGCCACTTGGGCCGCCCGGACGGCCAGCGCATCGCAAAGTATTCGCTCAGGCCCGTAGCCTCGGAGCTGGCAAGGCTCCTCGGCAGGCCCGTTACGTTCCTCGACGACTGCGTGGGCCCGGCCGTCGAGGCCGCCTGCGCGAACCCCGCGCCCGGCTCCGTCATTCTCCTGGAGAACCTGCGGTTTCACATCGAGGAGGAGGGAAAGGTCAAGCTGGACGACGGCAGCTCGAAAAAGGCCGATCCCGGCGCGGTCGCGGCGTTCCGCGCAAGCCTCTCCAGGCTTGGCGACTTATACGTCAACGACGCGTTCGGAACGGCCCACCGCGCCCACTCGTCGATGGTGGGGGTCAACCTTGCGCAGAAGGCCGCGGGATTCCTCATGGAGGCCGAGCTCAAGGCCTTCTCGGCCGTGATCGCGAACCCGCGAAGGCCGCTCCTCGCGATCCTCGGGGGCGCGAAAGTTGCGGACAAGATCCCCCTCATCCGCAACCTTATCGACAAGGCCGACGAGATCATCATCGGCGGCGGGATGGCCTTCACCTTTAAGAAGGTGCTGGGCGGCATGGAGATCGGCGACAGCCTGTTCGATCCCGAGGGCGCAAAGATCGTCGGCGAGCTAGTCGAGAAGGCGAAGGCGCGCGGCGTGGGGATCGTCCTGCCCGTGGACTTCGTCTGCGCCGACAAGTTCGGCCCGGATGCGGCCACGCTGCCGGCGGACGATTCGGCGGGCATCCCGAAAGGCTGGATGGGGCTCGACTGCGGGCCAAAGTCCGTCGCGCTGTATGGCGATGCGATTCGCCGGGCGCAGACGATTGTGTGGAACGGCCCCTCGGGCGTGTTCGAATTCGACAAGTTTGCGGGCTCGACGAAGGCCATGGCCCAGGCGATCGCCGAGGCCACCGCCCGCGGAGCCGTCACGGTGGTGGGGGGGGGAGACACGGCCACGGCCGCCCGGAAATTCGGGGTGGCCGGCAAGGTCACGCACTGCTCGACCGGCGGCGGGGCGAGCCTCGAGTACCTCGAGGGGAAGGTCCTTCCCGGCGTCGCATTCCTGGAGTCCTGAAGCGTACCGTCCGAAACGCCAACACCATGATCCGCAAGAAGCTCATCGCCGGCAACTGGAAGATGAACAAGACATCGGCCGACGCGGTGGCCCTCGCCCGCGACATTGTCTTCTCGCTGGGGACGCAGTCGAGCGTCGACGTCGTGGTCTGCCCGCCGTTCACGGCGCTCGAGGGAGTGGCCCGGGCGGTCGACGGCTCCCTGGTCAAACTGGGCGCGCAGAACATGCACTTCGAGGCCTCGGGCGCGTTTACCGGCGAGGTTTCCGCCCCGATGCTGCGCGCCCTGTTCGCAACCCACGTGATCCTCGGGCACAGCGAACGCAGGACGCTCTTCGGCGAAACCGACGAGCTCGTGAACAAGAAGGTCCTCTCGGCGCTCAAGAACCAGCTGCGGCCGATCGTGTGCGTGGGCGAAAGCCTGGCCGAGCGCGAGGCCGGCTCGACGCTCAAGGTCGTCCAGGCCCAGACCGAGCGCGCCCTCGACGGCGTGAGCAAGGAGATCGCAGCTTCCATCATCATCGCCTACGAGCCGGTCTGGGCGATCGGGACGGGCAAGGTCGCGACGACGGAGCAGGCCCAGGAGGTCCATGGGTTCATCCGCGGACTTCTCGCCAAGGCCTACGGCGACGCGGTGGCGCAGCGGATCCGGATCCTTTACGGCGGCTCGATGAAGCCCGCCAACGCGCCCGAGCTTCTCGCCCAGAAGGACATCGACGGCGGCCTGATCGGGGGCGCAAGCCTCGAGGTGCGAAGCTTCATCGAGCTGGTCAACGCCGCCGCGGGCGCGTCCTGATCAGGGCTGCGGGACCGCGGCCGGCGGGTCCGTGGCGCCGTAGGCCTTTCGGAGCCTTTCCCTCGACCGGCGCAGCGCGGCGGCCGCGGACGCCTCGAGCGAGCCGTTCGCCTGCCTGGCCAGCAGGGTCTCGACCTCCGGGATCTCAACCCCTTCGCGGATCCTCATCGCCCGGTAGACCCGGAGCATGGCAACCCAGCCCGCTAGGGGATTCGGATCCTGCTTCCCCGACTGAAGCTGCGCCCTGACGCTTCCGCAGACATAGGCCGCGAGCAGCAGCCCGCGCTGGCCGGCTCCCGAGACCTCCTGCAGGCCCTTCTTCACGTCGCACCACGGGACCGCGTCCGCGCCGAGGTCGACGACGACGTCGTCGCTCTCGATCGCGAACTTGAGGATAATGTTCGAGGCCTTTGCCACCGCCGCGCCCTCCTGGTCCGCCGACTTTGACTGCGCCAGGCTTCCAACCGCATTCGCCTCAAACGTCCGGATCGCCTCCAGGACCTGGGCCTTGGAGACGGTTTCGGAGGCGAACGCCGGCGTCGCAAACGCAAGCGCAACCGCGGCGGAGCGCAAGAGGAGTCGGGGCATGGGGGGAACGGGGCGCACGAACGCTACCCGGAAGCGGCCTCCCATGCAACGGTCAACGCCTTCGATCTACAAGGCTTTCGGCCAGGGCGGTGAGGAACCCGGTCTCGCCTGGAAGCCGGCGGAGGGCGGCGATTGCCGAGTCGGAGCGCTCGCGGGCGAACCGGCGCGCGGCATCAAGCCCGTGCACGGAGACATAGGTGGCCTTTCCCGCCTTCGCATCCTTGCCGGCCGTCTTGCCCAGCGTGGCGGTGTCGGAGGTCGCGTCGAGGATGTCGTCGACGATCTGGAACGCCAGACCGAGCTCCCGGCCGCCGGCGCGCAGCGCCTCGACCCAGGCATCCGAGGCACCCCCGCACCGCCCGCCCATGGCGAGCGCCGCCTCGATCATCGCCGCGGTCTTGTTCTGGTGGATGAACCTCAGGCCGTCCGGCGTCGCCTTGGAGGCCCGCTCGGCGAGGAGGTCCTCCATCTGCCCGCCGATCAGCCGCCGGCTCCCGGCGGCCTCGGAAAGCTCGGCGACGAGCGACGCGGCGAGGGCCGGGCTCCCGGAATAGGACCCGGACAGGATCGCAAATGCGCGGGTGAGCAACGCGTCGCCGGCGAGGAGCGCGGTGGCCTCGCCATACGCCTTGTGGGCGGTCGGCCTCCCGCGCCTGAGGCTGTCGTTGTCCATGCAGGGTAGGTCGTCGTGCACGAGCGAGTAGGTGTGCACGCACTCGACGGCGACGGCCGCGGGAACCGGGTCGGCCGAACCCTCGGCACCGAAGAGCTCGGAAGCCGCGAGGACCAGGACGGGCCGCAGACGCTTGCCACCCGCCTGCATGGAATAGCGCATTGCGGCATGGAGCCGGCAGGATGGCTCGGAGGCAGCGGGCAGGAGGCGGTCGATGCCCTCCTCGACGCGCGACACCTTCAGCTGCAGCATCCCGGCGAAATCCATGCCGCAAATTGAGCGGCAAGCCCGTACGCGTGCCGAGAACAAACTCGCCAAAACCCCTGGCTTCGCACATACAACCGCCGTTCCATCCGATGCCCACGTACGAGTACGCCTGTTCAAGATGCGGCCACCATTTCGAGAAATTCCAATCGATGCGGGACGAGCCGCTGCGGAAATGCCCGAAATGCTCCAAGGCGGCCCTCAAGCGCCTGGTCGGGGGCGGCGCCGGCGTAATATTCAAGGGGAGCGGGTTTTACGTCAACGACTACGCAAAGAAGGGGCCGAGGAGCGGGGCCGCCGAGTCCAAGGCGGCCCCAGAAGCCAAGCCGGGCGGCGGGTCAAAGCCCGGGGGGAGTCCTGGGGGCGGCACCCCCGGGGGGGCGCAGGCCTCGGCCGACCCATCCAGAAAATGAGGGTTCTTTCATGAGTGCATCGGCCCGGAGAATGCGGCACGGCCCAAGCTGGTTCGAGGTGAACCTGGCCGCCCTGATCAGCGTCGCCCTCGGCATAGCCCTCGGGGCGGCCTACCTCGCGTTCAAGCCCGTCAAGAAGATCGGGGAGGTCCCGAAGGACGCGTCGCTCGGCGCGGTCTACTTCATCGAGGGCGTGCGCGGCTACTTCGGGGAAAAGGGGGTCGAGCCGAAGCGGAAGGCCTTTGCCTCCGGCGAGACCGTGACGGTCGACGAGGCCGAACTCAACGTGCTCTTCGGCGGCCCCCCCAAGCCCCCCCCAGCCCCGCTGCCCCCGAACACCCTGGTCCAGCCGCCGCCGCCGCCGCCGCCCAAGGAGCTTGAAAAACTGCCGCTCAACGCCCGGATCCACGACGGCAAGATCCAGTTCGCGCAGGTGTACTCATACAATGAATACGGCTTCACCGGGATCTTCGTCGTCCAGGCCACCGGGAGCTTCGTGAAGGTCGGGGGGGCGTTTCAATTCGTTCCGGACGTGTTCTACGTAGGATGCTGCCCCCTGCAGCGGATCCCCTATGCCCGGGAATGGCTCTTGAAGAAGCTCCTGTTCACGGATCCGGTGCCGGATGACCTCGCGGAGGCCTGGTCCAAGCTCTCCGAAGTCACCATCGAAGGCTCCAAGATGATGCTGAGAAGGTCCTAGGCCGGCCGAGTCTGCGTGTCGAAAAGCCTCAAGAACATCGGGGTCATCTCGTTGCTGACGGTCGTCTCGCGGGTCCTCGGGCTGCTCCGCGACTCGCTTGCGCTGGCGATATTCGGGACGGGATGGGTCATGTCGGCGTTCACGACGGCCTTCATCCTCCCGAACCTCTTCAGGCGCCTGCTCGCGGAGGGGTCGATGACGGCGGCGTTCGTGCCGACTCTCCAGGAGGAGCTGCACGCGAACGGGAGGCCCGGGACGTTTGCGCTCCTCTCGAAGGTCGCCTCGTGGCTTGTCGTCGTAACGGGCGCCGTCGTGCTCCTTGCGATGGCGGTGTTCAGCCAGTCGCGCCGCATCCCCGGCCACGAGGAGAAGTGGTACGTGGCGGCCGACCTGACGGTGGCCCTGTTCCCGTACCTTGCGCTCATCAGCCTGGCCGCCGCGTTCAGCGCGACCCTCAACGTCCTCCAGCGGTTCGTCGAGCCGGCGCTTTCCCCCATCTGGCTCAACCTCGCCATGATCGCGACCCTCGCGCTGGCCGCCTCCCATTTTGCGGGGACGCCGATCGCCGCGATCCACTGGCTTTGCGCGGGCGTGCTTGCCGGCGGATTCCTGCAGATGGCCGTTCCCGGGGCCGTCCTCATCGGGATGGGCTGGAGGCCGCGGCTCGACCTCGGGCTCTCGCCGAGGGTGCGCGAGATCGCGCTGCTCATGACGCCCGGCATCTTCGGCACCGCGATCTACCAGATCAACTTCTCGGTGTCTCGCCTCCTGGCGTTCTCGCTCGACGACGCGTCGGCCACCTATCTCTACGCCATCAACCGGCTGATGGAGTTCCCGATCGGCGTGTTCGCGGTGGCGGTCTCGACGGTGGTCTATCCCCTGATCGCGGCGCATGCCGTGAAAGGGGACTTCGGCGCGATGGCGGGCGACTTCAAGAAGGGCATCCGCCTGATCCTCATCATCAACGTCCCGGCCGCCGCGGGGCTCGCGCTGCTCAGCCGGCCGATCGTGCGCCTGATCTTCCAGCACGGGAACGTGACGCACGAGGCCGCGCACAACATGGGGCTGCTGCTGAGCCTCATGGCCGTCGGCCTGCCTTTCTTTTCGGTCGTCAGCCTCATGGTCCGGGCGTTCTACGCGGTGAAGGACACGAAGACGCCCGTGCGGGTGGCGTTGGTGGACTTCCTGATCAACATCGGGGTGAGCCTCGTCCTCATACGGTTCCTCGGCGTCGTCGGCATTGTGGCCGCAAGCACGACCGCGATCATCGCCCAGACCTACCTGCTGGGGAGGGCCCTCGTCCGGCGCCTGCCGCAGATGCACTTCGCGCCGCTCTGGCCGAGCGTGGCAAAGGTGCTCGTCGCAACCGCGGCGATGGCGGGGGTGGTGGCCGGCGGCTGGCGGGCGCTCGGGTGGCTGGGCCTCGGGGCCAGGGCGACCGACGCGGCCGCGATCGCCGGGCTGATCCCCGTCGGGGTGGCCGCGTACGGGCTTGTCCTCTGGGTCCTCCGGATCGAGGGTCGCGATGAGCTCGAGGCGGTTCTTGTCCGCGTTCCCGTCGTTGGGCGGCTATTTCGCCCGGCCCTTTGACAAATCCTGCGCGTGCGACTCGTTCTGTTGCCGGACACATGAAGCCCGTATCCACCCGTTGCGTCACCGACGCTCTCCACTGGCGCTATGCCACCAAGAAATTCGACGCGTCGAAGAAGATTCCCGCGGAGGCCTGGTCCTCCCTCGAGCAGGCTCTCGTGCTCTCCCCGTCCTCGATGGGCCTCCAGCCATGGAAGTTCGTCGTCGTTCAGGACCCGGCTGTGAGGAAGAGGCTTTCCGTGGCGTCCTGGGGGCAGAGCCAGCCGCTGGATTGCTCGCACTTCGTCGTCTTTGCCGGGCGAAAGGGCCTGGATGCCACCGACATTGAGCGCCATCTCGCGAGGACGGCCGAGGTGCGCGGCACCACCCGGGAAAGCCTGAAGGGATTCGCCGAGATGCTGCATGGGGGGACCGAGAAGGGCCGCAATGCGGGCATCCTCGACTTCTGGATGGCCCACCAGGTGTATATCGCGCTCGGGATGTTCATAACGGCCGCCTCCGTCCTCGGAATCGACACCTGCCCGATGGAGGGGTTCGAGCCGGCGCAGTACGACGAGATCCTCGGGCTTGCGGCCATGGGCTATGGCGCTCTCTGCGCCTGCGCGGCGGGATACCGATCCGGCGACGACAAGTACGCGGCCCTGCCCAAGGTCCGCTTCAGGGCGCAGGACGTGATCGTGCACGTCTGACGCGGCCCCGGCATCCATGCGCGCCATCCGGATCGAGGCCGTTGGCAGGGTCGCCGTCTCCGAGGTCCCGGATCCCCGCCCGGGGCCCGGGGAGGCGGTTGTCGAGCTGAGGGCGGCCGCCCTCAACCACCGCGATGTTTGGATCAAGCTGGGGCAGTATGCGGGGCTCCAGTATCCGTCGATCCCCGGCTCGGACGGCGCGGGCGTCGTCGCCGCGGTCGGCCCGGGCGCCGACGCGTCCTGGGTGGGGCGGGAGGTCGTGATCAATCCCGCGTTCGACTGGGGGCCGTCCGAGGGCGCCCAGGGCCCGGATTTCACGATCCTTGGGCTTCCGCGCGCCGGGACGCTGGCCGGGGCGATATCGGTGCCCGTGTCACAGCTCGCCCTGAAGCCCGCACATCTGGCCTGGGAGGAGGCTGCGGCGCTTCCGCTGGCCGGGCTGACGGCCTGGCGCGCCCTCATGAGCCGGGCCCGGCTGGCGCCCGGCGAGCGCCTGCTGGTCACGGGGATCGGGGGCGGGGTGGCCCTCCTTGCGCTCCAGTTCGCGGTGGCGTCCGGCAACGAAACCTGGGTGACGTCCAGCTCCGACGACAAGATTGCGCGTGCGGTCGCGATGGGCGCCAGGGGTGGATTCCGCTACGACCGCGGCGGCTGGGCCGCGGGCGCGGCCAGGGCGCCGGGCCTGTTCGACGTGATTGTCGACAGCGCGGGAGGCCCCGGCTTTGCCGACCTGATCGACCTTGCGGCGCCGGGCGGCCGGATCGCCTTCTGCGGCGCCACCCGGGGCAGCGTTCCCGAGATCGCGCTCCGGAAGGTGTTCTGGCGGCAGATCTCCCTCCTGGGGACGACGATGGGAAGCCCGGCGGACTGGTCCGCGATGACGGCGTTCGTCGCGAACCGCCGGCTCAGGCCCGTCGTCAGCGGCGTCTTTCCCCTGGATCGCGGGGCGGAGGCGTTCGACCTGATGGAGCGGGGGGGCCAGTTCGGGAAGATTGTCATCCGGGCCTGAAGGCCGCATTACGGCTTGGCGCGGGCCCGTTCCCTGACGAGTCTTTGCGCACCACCACCGAGATGAAGACGGATCCACGGTTCCACGCCTGCATCATGGCCGGCGGAAGCGGCGAGCGCTTCTGGCCCATGAGCCGGGCACGTGCGCCGAAACACCTGCTTCGACTCTTCTCGGAGAAGACGCTGCTCGAGGAGACGATCCTCCGGTTGAAGGGCGTTGTGGCGGGGAAGAACATCTGGATTTTGACGAACGAGTCGCAGGTCCCGCTGATCCGCAGGGCGCTCCCCGGCTTCCCGAGGCGCCAGATCGTCGCGGAGCCGGCGAAGCGGGACACGGGCCCGGCCGCGGCGCTCGCAACCGGCCTTGTCCGGGCCCGCGATCCGCGCGGGGTCGTGGCGCTCCTGCCGGCCGACGCGCTCATCCGGAACGCGGCGCGCTTCTCCGAGCAGCTCGCGCAGGCTTTCGCGTGGGCGGGGGGACCCGGCCATGGCCTGCTCACCTTCGCGGTTCGGCCGACCCACGCCGCGACGGGATTCGGCTACCTGGAGCTCGGCGCCCAGTGCGCGAGGGGAAGCGACGGCAGCCGGCTCCTGCGCGTGAAGCGCTTCGTGGAGAAGCCTGGCGCGCGGGCCGCGCGGGGGTATCTCGCGAGCGGGCGCTATGCGTGGAACGCAGGGATGTTCGTTTGGGGCGTGGGGGAGTTCCTCGCCGAGGCCGAGCGCACGGCGCCCAAGCTCGCCGCGTTCATCCGGGGTTTCCCGCCGGGCGACCCCGCCTCCTACCTCGCGTCCCGGTTTGCGTCGCTTCCCAAGATCTCCGTCGATTTCGCCATCCTCGAGCAGGCGTCGTCGGTCGCGACGGTCGTAGCGGAGTTCGACTGGGACGACGCCGGGGCGTGGACCGCGCTGCCCAAGTACCTGGAGTCCGACGGGTCGGGAAACGTCTCGCGGGGGCCCGTCGTCTCGGTCGGCACAAGCGGCACGATCGCCGTCAGCAGCGGGCGCGTGATCGCACTCTGCGGCGTGAAGGACCTTGTGGTAGTCGAGACGCCCGACGCCCTGCTCGTCTGCCACAGGGACGCCGTGCAGGACATCAAGAAGTTGATGCCCCTGCTTCCCAGGCACACGGTGTAGCGCGGGATGCCCCGAGGGAACGCTCCCAATGCTCCAGTCGCTCCGCATCCGCAACCTCGCTCTCCTGGACCACGTGTCGGTGGATTTCGAGCCTGGGTTCGCCGCCATAACCGGGGAGACCGGCGCGGGAAAGAGCATCGTTGTCGGCGCGCTCGGCCTGCTGGCCGGCGAGCGCGCCGACAAGGCTGTCATCCGGCAGGGGGCGCCGGCGTGCGAGGTCGAGGCCTCGCTCTACTTCAGGGATTCGGCTGGGATCAACGCGCTGCTCGCCGAGCTGGACCTCCCGGCCTGCGAGGAGGGACTCCTGGTCCTCAAGCGCAGCGTGCCGCGCGAGCGGGCGCCGAAGATCACGGTAAACGGGGGCCTGGCGACGCTCGCAGCCCTGCAGCGGATCGGCGAGCGCTGGATCGACTTCCACGGGCCGAGCGAACCCAGGCGGCTCCTCAGGGATTCGTGCCAGCTCGAGCTTCTGGACCTTTACGGCCGGGCGGGCCCCGCTCTCGAGGCCTACGTCGCGCTGTACAGGGCGTGGTGCGAACTTCAGGCGGAGAGCGAACGGATTGCCTCGGAGGCGAGGCTCACGCTGGACGAGCTGGCGTTCATGAAGGCCCAGCTCGCCAAGCTCGACAGGCTCGACCTCTCGGAGGAGGCCATCGCAGCGCTCGAGCGCGATTTCCAGCGGATGAGCCGGGCGCAGGAGATCGCGGCGTTCGCATCCGAGCTGGAGGCGGGGCTGTCGGGCGAGGACGGCGCGACGTCCCGGGTGGCGGCGCTCGTGCGCGAGGCGCGGCGGCTCGAGTCGATCGATCCCGCAAGCAAGCCGCTTGCCGACCGCCTGGCGTCCGCCTCGGCGGAGCTTGTCGAGCTCGCCGCGGAATATGCCTCGCTCGGGCGCGAGATGCAGGCCGACCCCGACGGGCTCGGTTCCCTTGAGGAGCGCATGAACGCGTGGCTCGAGGCCCGGAGGCGCCACGGCCCCGACGTCCGCTCGGTCGCCTCGGCGCGCGAGTCGATCCGGCGCCGCGTGTCCTCGCACGGCGACATCGAGGGGACCCTTGCGCGGCTGGACCAGCAGATCGAGGCGGCCGCCCGCGAGGCAAGGAAGGCCGCTGCGGCTCTCCGGGCGGTGCGCCAGGGGGCCGCGAAGGAACTGGGGCGGGCCGCCGCCGCCGGAATCGCCGAGCTCGGCTTCGACAAGGCGGAATTCCGCGTCTCGATCACGGACGCGCCCGGGCTGGGCCCCGCGGGCGACTGCGGCTGCGAGTTCCTGTTCTCCCCGAACGTCGGCGAGGCGCCGCTCCCCCTGGGCAAGATCGCGTCGAGCGGCGAGCTCGCGCGGGTGATGCTCGCTTTGAAGGCGATTCTCGCCGATCTCGACTCGGTCCCGGTCCTAGTCTTCGACGAGGTCGACGCAAACGTGGGAGGCGAGATCGGAGGCGTCGTCGGGGAGCGGATGGCGGCGATAGGGGCGCGCCACCAGGTGCTCTGCGTCACCCACCTGCCGCAGGTGGCGGCGCACGCCGGCAGCCACTTTGTCGTCCTCAAGGACCAGTCGGGGGACCGAGCCGTCGTGACGATCGAGCCCATCCACGGGGACCGGAAGGCGCGGGTGGGCGAGCTCGCCCGGATGCTGGGCGACCGGAATGCGAAGAGCGCGCTGGCGCACGCGGAGAAGCTCCTTCGCGCGGGCTGATCTGACCCATGAATCTTGAGCCCCTCGGGGATTCGGCGGTCGTCGCGACGCTGGGCCCCGGGATTGACGAGGCGACGCTCGCCTCCGTGCGGGGGCTCGCCGAGGCGCTTGCGGCCGCAAAGGGCAAGGGGATCGTCGACGTGGTCCCGGCCTACGCGACGGTCACGGTCTTCTACGATCCCCTGCAGTTCGCCGAGTCCTCCGAGGACGCCTATGCCTCGGTCTGCCGGCTCATGGAGGACTGCGCCGCGAGGTCGGCCGGGGGCGGGCCGGCGGCCGAGGCGGGAGTGTTCGAGATCCCGGTGTGCTACGGCGGGGGCTTCGGGCCCGACCTGGAGATTGTCGCCGGCCGCTGCGGGCTAAAGGCGGCCGAGGCGGCGGCCCTGCATTCCGGGGCCGACTATCTTGTCCACGCGGTCGGGTTCACGCCCGGGTTTCCGTATCTCGGCGGCCTTCCGGAGCCGCTGCACACGCCCCGGCGCGAAACGCCCCGCGCCCGGGTTCCGGCGGGCTCAGTGGGGATCGGTGGCTCGCAGACCGGCGTCTACCCGGTGGCGTCCCCGGGAGGCTGGCAGATCATCGGCCGGACGCCGGTCGCCCTCTTCCGGCCCGAGGGCCGCCCGGCGGCGCTCCTCAAGCCGGGCGACCGGGTCCGGTTCAAGGTGATCACCGCGGCCGAGTTCGAATCATGGAAGTGAGGGTCATACGCGCCGGCATGATGACCACCGTCCAGGACCTTGGGCGGCGCGGGCACCTTGCCGAGGGCGTGCCGCTCGGCGGCGCCGCCGACCCGTTCGCGCTCCGGGTGGCCAACCTCCTCGTCGGCAATCCCGAGGATGCGCCGGCGCTCGAGATCACGCTCATCGGGCCCGACCTCGAGTTTGCGGAGGCCGCCTGGGTGGCCGTCTGCGGGGCGCGATTTGATGGAATACCGGCGTGGAGGCCGCTCCGGGTCGAGGCGGGAGGGCGGCTCAAGTTCGGAATGCGCGTCGAGGGCTGCCGCGCCTACCTGTCCATTTCGGGGGGGATCGACGTCGAGCCGGTGCTGGGGGGCCGGGGGACGTTCCTCGCGGCCGGGCTCGGCGGGTTCCACGGGCGCGCCCTGGGGGACGGGGACATGGTCCGCCTCCTGCCCTCGGCGCGGCATCCCACCGGCCATTGGAGCATCGATGAACGGGTGCTCCCCCGTTATTCGCCGGAGCCGGCCGTGCGGGTCGTGCCGGGAGCCCACGCGTTGGAGTACGGCACGGCGCTGTATTCGGGCCGGTTCGGGGTCACGCCCAACTGCGACCGCATGGGAATCCGGCTGGGCGGGCCCCAGCTTGAGCGTTCGGGCCGCGGCGACCTCGTCTCCGCGGCGGTGGCGCCGGGCACGGTGCAGGTTCCTCCCGACGGCCACCCGATCGTGCTCATGGCCGATGCGCAGACGCTCGGCGGCTATCCGCGGGTCGCCCATGCGGTCGGGGTGGACATGCCGCTCCTCGCGCAGCTGGCCCCGGGGGACGCAGTTCGGTTCGTCGCGTCCTCGGTCGCCGAGGCGCATGCGCTGGCGCACGCGCAGGAACACCGGCTCGCTATCCTGCGCAACGGGCTAGCCGGGAAGTTCAACCCGTCGTGAACCGGCGCTCCTCCATCGATCTAAACGCGGACGTGGGGGAGGGCTGCGGCTTCGATGCCGAGCTCGTCCCTCTCGTTTCCTCGGTGAACATCGCATGCGGCGCCCACGCCGGGGACCTGGACACCATGCGCCTGGCCGTGGCGCTCGCGCTGAGGCACGGGGCCGCGATAGGAGCCCATCCGGGGTTCGCAGACCGGGAGCATTTTGGAAGGAGGGAGATTGCAGTGTCCCCCGCGGGGGCGGCGGCCCTTGTGGTGGAGCAGGCGAGGCTGCTGCAGAAGGTGGCTGCAGGCCTCGGCGCGAGGGTGGGCCATGTGAAGCTTCACGGGGCGCTCTACAATATGGCGGCGGCGGACAGGTCGCTTGCGACGGCGGTCGTCGAGGCTCTGGCCGAGGCAAACCGGCAGTCCGGCTCCCAGTTGGCCCTGGTCGCCCTGGCCGGAAGCGAGCTGCTTGCCATCGGCCGGGCCCGCGGTCTGGCGGTGGCGGGCGAGGCGTTCGCCGACCGGTCCTACAGGAGCGGCGGGAAGCTGGCGCCGCGCTCGGAACCGGGCGCCGTCATCGCCGACGAGGACGCAGCCGCCCGCCAGGCGGTGCGGATCGCACGGGAAGGAGTCGTGCAGGCGGCGGATGGCACCGACGTCCCCGTCGACGCGGACACGATCTGCCTGCACGGCGATAGCCCGAGCGCGGCCAGGTTCGCCCGGCGCATCCGGCTCGAGCTCGCCGCTGCCGGGATCGCGGTCAGGTCAGCCTATATGGATGCGTAGCCTGGTGGGCCGCGTCCAAAGAGGGGGTTCGCAGATTCACCCTTTTTGGCACGCCTGCAGGCACCCCTAATGCCAGGAGTAACCGAGCCCGACCAGAAAGATATCGGAATCTCGGTTGTAATTGCTGACGACGCGGTCCCAGATTATCCGGGCGACCCAGTGATAGGACAGCCGCCTTGCGATTGTAAGCGAGACAAGCGGCGCGACGGCGGCGGGGTTCTTCAGCCCCACATTCACGGTCTGCCCCGAACTTATGGGATGATTGCGGTCGATGAAAATATACGGGCCCACCCCGATGCCGACGGAGGTGCTGTCGTCAAAGAAGGTGTTGACGGGCCATAACTGAAACGCGACTCCGCTACGGCGGACAATCTTCGGATCGCCCTCATAGGTAAACGATGCCGTCCCGTCGAGATGCGGCAGCAGGCCTTGGCGATATTCCACGGCGCCCGCCAGGGCCTTTGGGCTCAAGAAGGTGTTCACGACGCTTTGCCCTCCGTAAACGGTGAACTGCGGCTCGGTGACGAAACTCGCATCCTGCGTGGCGTCCTTGCTGGGCTGCTCGCCCCGCGGACGCCGGTGTGGCCCGAACCAGTAGCCCACGCCCACGGCAGCGGTCGTTGTCTTGATGTCGCCCGTGGGGCTGATGCGGTTGACCATGACCCGGTAGAACCACCGATCGGAAAGATAGCCCGTGACGGAGAAGCTAATGATGGGCGCCGTTCCGTGAACATCCGCCGAGCTGGCGCCCGCCAACGGCTCCGTGTCGTAATAGTAATAAATGCCCGCGCCAAGAGAGACTGCGATTCGATCATTCAGGAATGGCAAGTTTCCCCACGCTTCCCAGGCCATGCCGTCGCGATAGTGGCCGGGCACGTGGCCCTCGTTGATGTAGTCGATCGAGGAGGCGAAGTTTCTATAGAAGTCCTGGCGATAGTCGATTTGCCACGTGTAGCTCGAGTTCTTGGCGCCCGCCTCGGTCATTACGCCCCCCAGGAGGCTCAGCTCCTGCGCATTGAGTTTAAGTCCAGCGCAAATCAGGAAGATGACGGACAGCTTCCAGGCATTGATCGAATGGCACATGGTCTTGGTGGATTGAGCTAGCGGTTTTTCGTGGAGTTGGCTCGAACTGGATCGCGTGCACTACGGCGCGAGCCAGGCGCAAGCCAGGCGCGAGCCAGGCGCGAGCCAGGCGCGAGCCAGGCGCGAGCCGTCCGTTTGGTGCGTAGGTATCTCCCCGATCATAGAGCACAATCCGCTAATATCGATGGGGTGTTGACCCTATCTCTCGCTTGGCGCCATCCCAAGCGGCCCAGGCCGCCGAAGGAAATCATGCGATTCGTGAACGGGCCCAAGGCACCATTCCCAAGGCTCTGGGCCTGCGCCCGAAAAGCATGGCCGTTGACCAGAGACGCGAAACGCCGCAACCTGTCACTGCGGAATGGTCTGCCCCTATTCTCCCATGAATCGAATCAGCTCCGCCGTCCTCTTGTTGCTCGCCGCCGCTGTCTGCAGTCCTGCCAGGGCCGAATCCTGGGGCGAAGGCATAGCGGGATTCTACGTCACTGTCGATGGCGGTGCCCAGGTCCGCGTTACCAGGGCTTCCGACGGAAGCTACACCGGCACGATCGTATGGCTGAGGAGCGACAAGAACCGGCTGGACAAGAATAATCCCGATCCCGGACGAAAGGGGGACCGCGTTCTCGGGCTTGTCATCCTCCGCGAGCTCAGGGCGAACGACGAGACGAAGCGCTGGGAGGGAGGAACGATCTACGACCCCAAGAACGGCAAGACCTACGATGCCTTCATCTGGCGCGACCCGGATAAGCCGGGGATTCTCTTCCTAAAGGGATACGTCTTCGGCATCACGTGGCTGGGCCGCTCCACGACGTGGACCGAGGAGAAGAAGCTTCGTGAGTGACGGTGATCGCCTTGCCCGTTCCCAGAAACAATCCCCTTTGGACGGCCGAGGTTGTTTTCACGCTTCGGGAGAGCACTGCCCGCAGCGGACTTTAACACCAGCAGGCGCGGGATCAAATGGCGGTGATCGACCGCGGGCCGCAGCATTGCTAGGCGGCCCGCGTCGGAGACTTCCTGGACACCTTTGGAACCGGGTTGCCAGCAACCCAGGCGCGATGGATCACCGCCTGAGCTCGCGCCCTGCCAAGCCCCCTCAGGTGTTGAACCTGAAAAGCGCGACGTCGCCGTCCTGGATGGCGTATTCCTTCCCCTCGAGCCTGTATTTGCCCGCCTCGCGCGCCGCAGCCAGGCTGCCAAGCCTCGAGAGGTCCGCGTAGGAGACGACCTCCGCCTTGATGAAACCCCTCTCGAAATCCGTGTGAATGATCCCCGCGGCCTGCGGCGCCTTCCAGCCTTTCTTGATCGTCCAGGCCCGGACCTCCTTTTCGTTCTCGGTGAAAAAGGTCAGAAGGCCGAGGAGGCCGTACGTGGCGCGGATCAGCGAGGACACGCCTGAATCGTCCACGCCAAGGTCCTTCAGGAACGCCTTGGCCTCGTCCGGGGCTAGGTCGACCAGCTCGGACTCGATCCGCGCGCTGATCGGCACGTAGGCCGCGCCGTGATGGGCGCGCACGAATGCCGCCACCTTTTGCACGAAGGGGTTCTGCTCCACCGTCGAAAGATCGCCCTCCGCGACATTGCAGGCATAGATTACCGGCAACGCGGTCAGGAGCTGGAAGAGGTGGAGCAGCCTCGCCTCGTCCTCATGGACGCTCAGGGTGTTGGCCGGCCTGTTGGCGTTTAGGTGCGGGGCCAGCCGTTCAAGGAGCGCGATCTCGACCAGCGCCTCCTTGTCGCCGCCCTTCGCCTTCTTCTGGGTCTTGTCGATCCGCTTCTGCACGGCCTCGAGGTCGGACAGGATCAGCTCGGTCGTGACGACCTCGATGTCTCGGACCGGGTCGATCGAGCCCATGGGATGGACGACGTCGGGGTCCTCGAAGCAGCGCACGACGTGCACGATCGCATCCACCTCGCGGATCGTCGCAAGGAACTGGTTGCCGAGGCCCTCCCCCTTGCTCGCGCCGGCGACGAGACCCGCGATGTCCACGAATTCAACCGTCGTGGGAATGGCCACGTTTACCTTCGCTATCTTTCGGAGGATCTCCAGGCGGTCGTCCGGCACCGTCACGACGCCCACGTTCGGGTTTATCGTGCAAAAAGGGTAGTTGGCCGCGTCCGCCTTGTGCGAGCGGGTCAGGGCATTGAATAGGGTGGACTTGCCCACGTTGGGCAGCCCGACGATGCCGGCCTTGAGCATGGAGGGCCCACGCTCCACCCCGGCTGTGCGGCGGTCAATTGCAAAGGCTCCTGTGCGGCGCCGGTCCGGGCTGCCCCGGCCGGCCGGACCGGGCCTTGCGCACGGGGCTTGACAGAAACTGCGCCCAAAGGTGTCATCGGCCTCTTTTCCTAATAGAACGCACCCGATAATCCCGCTCTCATGGCACTCAAGATCCGCCTTTCACGCATCGGCTCCACGCATCAGCCGCATTACCGCATCGTTGTGGCCGAAACCCGTTCGCGCCGCGATGGCGACGCGGTCGAGAAGCTGGGCACCTACGATCCCCGCGCCAAGGGCAAGCAGGTGAACATCAGGCTCGACCGGGTCGACTACTGGATAAGCAAGGGCGCGAAGCCGTCCGACACGGTGCACTCAATGATCAAGCGGGCGCGCCGCGCCCAATCCGCTGCGCCGGCGGCGCCGCCGGCGCCGCCCGAAACGGCACCGGCGACCGCCAGCTAAGGCGGTTCGCCACCGGAAGGGTGGGGCAACATGCCCCGCATCGATGTCCTGACGCTTTTCCCGAGGATGCTCGACGGCTTCCTCGACGAGAGCATTCTCGGAAAGGGGCTCGAAAGGGCCCTGCTGGCGGTCGTAGTCCACGACCTGCGAAGGTGGACGACTGACAAGCACCGCACGGCCGACGACCGCCCCTTCGGGGGGGGGGCCGGCATGGTGCTCAAGCCGGAACCGGTGTTCGCGGCGATCGAGGAGCTGCAGACGCAGGGGTGCATGCGGATCTACCTGACCCCCGACGGGGTTCCGCTCACGCCGGCGATCGCGGACAGGCTCTCCAGGGAGCGCCACCTGATCCTCCTGAGCGGCCATTACGAGGGGGTCGACCAGAGGATCCGCGACCGGGCGATCGATTTCGAGCTGAGCATCGGCGACTATGTGCTCACAAACGGGACCCTCGCAGCCGCCGTCGTCATCGATGCGCTCAGCCGGTTCATTCCCGGCGTCCTTGGCGAGGAAAAGTCGTTGACGCACGAATCTTTCACCGGCAAGTTGCTCGACTTTCCTCAATACACGCGTCCCGCCGAATTTCGGGGCATGTCCGTGCCGGAAGTCCTCCTTTCCGGCAACCATGCCGAGATAGAAAAATGGCGTGCGGCCCGTGCCTTGGAAAAGACCCGCCGGGTTCGACCCGATTTACTTAAGTAACTTTCAATCAAATACAAACAAGGCTGCAGCCATGAACCCAATCATCAAGGAAATCACCGCGAACCAGGTGAAGAAGGACATCCCGCCGTTCAAGGTCGGAGACGGCGTGCGCGTGCACACGAAGGTGAGGGAGGGCGACAAGGAGCGGATCCAGGTCTTTTCCGGCATCGTGATCGCGCGCAAGGGCTCTGGGATCCACGAGACATTCACCGTCCGCCGGATCAGCTACGGCGAGGGCGTCGAGCGCGTGTTCCCCGTGAATTCGCCGAACATCGAGGCAATCGAGATCGATCTCGTCTCCGAGCCGATGAAGGCGAGGCTGTATTACCTGCGCAAGCGCACCGGCAAGGCTGCTGTGGCCGTTAACGTGAAGACGAGGCGCGCCGAGGAACCGGCCGCCGCGCCGGCCTCGAGCTGACCCTTTGCGCGGCGATTTTCCGGCATTTCTCCTTTCCCGGGCGGTCGCACGCCCCTAGGGGTTGTCGGTTTTCCCACCGATGACCCTCCAGACCAGCATTCTTCAGAAGGCGGCCAACCAGGCCCGCGGGCTCGCGATCGACGCCGTCCACGCCTGCTCGTCCGGGCACCTCGGCCTTCCGCTCGGCTGCGCCGAGCTTGGCGCCGTGCTCTTCGGGCACGCGCTCTCGTTCAACCCGGAGCGTCCGCGCTGGATCAACCGCGACCGGTTTGTCCTGTCGGCCGGCCACGGCAGCATGTTCCTCTACTCGTGGCTCCACTTGGCCGGCTTCGACATCCCGATGGAGCAGATCGCCAAGTTCCGCACGCTGCACAGCATGACGCCAGGGCACCCGGAGTTCCGGCAGACCCCCGGGGTCGAGGCGACGACGGGCCCGCTCGGGCAGGGCGTGGGGAACTCGGTCGGGATGGCGGTCGCGGGCCAGATGGCGGCGGCGCGGTTCAACACGCCCGGGCAGGCGATCTTTGACTACCATGTCGTCTGCCTCGCGGGCGACGGATGCATGCAGGAGGGTGTCGCTATGGAGGCGGTCGAATTCGCGGGGCACCAGAAGCTCGACAACCTGATCCTCATCTACGACTCGAACGACGTCACGCTGGACGCGATGGCGTGCATGACCCAGAGCGAGAACACGGCCCTCCGGTTCAAGGCGATCGGCTGGGATGTCCAGGCCGTGGACGGCTACGACATGGCCGCCTTCCTAAAGGCGTTCAACAGGGCGAAGAAGGCGAAGAGCGGCAAGCCGCAGTTCATCCTGGTCAAGACCATCATCGCCAAGGGGATCCCAGAGGTGCAGGGCACGCAGAAGGGGCACGGAGAGGGGGGGGCGAAGTTCGCCGACGCCGCCCGCGCCGGGCTCGGGCTTCCGGCAGACCAGCATTTCTACGTGAGCGACGATGTGTGCGCCTATTTTGACGGGCACAAGCGGCGGCTCGCGCGGGCGTACAACCGCTGGAACAAGGCCTACAAGGCGTGGCGGGAGGCGAACCCGGAGAAGGCGACCCTCCTCGATTCCGCGGCGTCCGCGCCGAGCGCCGCCCGCCTCCTGGCAAAGGTGCCGCTCGTTGCGCAGGATGTGAAGCTGGCCGGAACGCGCGCGGCGGGAAGGGATGTCCTCCAGCATCTCGCGGCGGAGCTGCCGCTGCTGATCGGCGGAAGCGCGGACCTTTACGGCTCGACCTTCAACTACATCGCGGCCGACAGGGACTTCGACCCGTCGAACAGGGCGGGCCGCAACATCCGGTTCGGGATCCGCGAGCATGGGATGGCCGCGATCGCGAACGGGGTCGCCTACGACGGCCTCTTCAGGCCCTCGATAGCGACTTTCCTCGTTTTCGCCGACTATTCGCGGCCGTCGATGCGGCTTGCCGCACTCTCCGGCTTGCCGGTCGTCTACGTCTACACGCACGATTCGATCGGTGTCGGGGAGGACGGCCCGACCCACGAGCCCGTCGAGACGATCTCCTCTCTCAGGCTGATTCCGAACATGGACGTCATCCGGCCGGCCGATCCCGAGGAGACCGCCGGAGCCTTTGCGGCGGCGCTGGAGCGCACCAACGGGCCCACCCTGATCGCGCTCACCCGCCAGGCGGTGCCGGTGCTCAACGAGATTCCCGCCGACGTCCGGCGGGCCGGCGTCCTCAGGGGCGCCTACGTTGCGCTTAGGGAGACGGCGCCGTTGGGCGTCATCCTGCTCGCGTCGGGGAGCGAGCTCCAGCTTGCCGTGGCCGCGGCGAGGGTGCTCGGCGCGCCGGCGCGCGTCGTCTCGATCCCGTCGTTCGAGGTCTTCGAGCGCCAGTCCGACGAGTATCGCGAGAGCGTCCTTCCCGCGTCGTGCCGCCGGCGGGTCGCGATCGAGGCGGGGGTCACGGCCCTTTGGCGCAGGTACGTCGGCCTCGACGGCAAGGTGGTCGGCATCGACCGCTTTGGCCTCAGCGCCCCCGCCCAGGCCATATTCAGGGAGCTGGGAATCACGGCGGAGGCCCTTGTCGCCGCCGCGCGCTCGATCGGGCCCTGAATACCCGGGGCCGACCGCCACCGGGGCCGCGCGGAGCATTTCACGCTTGTAGAAACGATGATTAGCCGCCTAACTACTTGGCTCCCGTCATCGGAAGACCACACCGCCGACTCCCGCACGCCATGCCGCTGCTCATGCTCAAGGACCTTCCCCGCTACGAGTGCCTTCTCGAGGCGGCGCGGAGCTTCCCGGACCTGGACCCCTCCGCGTGCGAGGCGTTCCTCAACCTGCTCCGGGCGGGGGACGAGGCCTATCGGCAGAGCGAGAGCTTCTTCAGCGAGCACAACATCTCGCCGGGCCGGTTCACGGTCCTGATGCTCCTTTCCGGCACGCTCGGGCGCGAGCCGCTCCCGCAGACCCCGGCCGAGCTCGCCGAGAAGGCGGGGGTAACCCGGGCGACCATCACCGGCCTGGTCGACACCCTCGAGAGGGACGGGCTCGTGAGGCGCGAGCATGATTCGGACGACCGCAGGATGATGCTCGTCCATCTCACGCAAAAGGGCCACGCGGCCCTGAGGGAGATCCTGCCCGGGCATTTCAAGCGCATGGCCGCGCTTATGGCGCCGCTTTCCGAGCACGAGCGAAAGACACTCGTGCGGCTCCTCGACAAGGTTGCCGGGCAGGCTTCCGCGATGGGGCCCGGGGCGCGCAGCCAATCGCAGGCGGCCGCCGTGTGACCCATTGCCCGAGCAACCTCTGACATCCATGATAAAGAAAACCGCCCTCCTTGCTTCCCTTGCGATCGCCATAGCCGCCCGCTCCGCATGCGGAGCGCCCGGCGCCCCCCCGGCCCTGGCGGAGTTGCCCTCGCCGCTGGACCTCAGGGGCGCGATCGGCTACGCCCTCGACCACAACTACTCGATCCTGCAGTCGCGCGAGGCGATCCGGCTCCAGGAAGGCGTGATCGTCCAGGTGAGAAGCCGGCAGATCCCGAACATCTCGGCTCAGGGGCAGTGGCAGAAGAACGACGCGTCGATCTCGCAGCTGTATCCCCCCTCGACCAGCCTCTGGAACGTCGAGCTCCTGGCCACCCAGACGCTCTTCGCCGGCGGCGGCGTCCAGTCGTCGATCAAGGGCGCCAAGCTCACCCGCGAGGCCGCGGCGTACGACCTCCAGACGACCATAGACTCCGCGCTGCTCGACGTGCGGACCAAGTTCTACAATGTCCTCCTGGCGCGGGAGAGGATCCGGGTCGCGGAGGAGGACGTGCGGCTCTACGAGCACCAGCTCGAGGACACGAAGAACCAGTATGCTAGCGGAACGGTCTCGAACTTCGAGGTGCTGCGCGCAAAGGTGTTCCTCGCGAACGCGCAGCCCACCCTGATCACGGCCCGCAACAGCCACCGAATCGCGATCGAACAGCTGCGCCAGTCGCTCGGCACGCCGGGATCCGCCGCCTTCCCGGACGTGGCCGGCGACCTCAACTTTGAGCCCGTCACCTATGAAGCCGAGGCGGCGCTCGCCTCGGCCCACGAGCACAGGCCCGAGCTCCGCCACCTTACGAAGCTGCAGGACGCAGCCGAGCAATCGGTGACGACCGCAAGGTCCACCTATTATCCCAGCCTCCAGGCCTTCGGAGCGTACCAATGGGACGGGTTCAACTTCGCCGGCCCCTCGTACGGAAACGAGAACGTCAACGGGTGGCTGTTCGGGCTGCAGTCGACCTGGTCGATCTTCGACGGCCGGGCGACCGACGGCAGGGTGAGGCAGGCGAGGTCGCAGCTGGAGCAGGCCCGGATTTCCGTGGCGTCGGAGGAGCTCGAGGTCGACGTGGAGGTGAGGCAGGCCATCTCGACGCTCCAGGAGGCGGGCGAGCTCGTCACGGCTTCCAAGCAGACCATTGACCAGGCAACCGAAGCCCTCCGGCTCGCCGAGGCCAAATTCCACGCCGGCTCGGCGACCCAGCTCGACGTGCTCACCTCGCAGGTGGCGCTCACCCAGTCTAGGACCGACCAGCTTACGGCCAACTACAATTATCTCGTCGCCCTTGCGAACGTCAGGAAAGCCATCGGCCTGAGCGATGCGCTCGTGACGCCCTGACGCGGCGCCCCCCACGGGGCAGCATCGGGCGGTTCCAAGACACGGCGATCCGAAGAAATGCGATCCAAGCGCAGACTGCTCATTTCCACCGGCGCGCTCGCCGGCGCGCTCCTGCTTGTTGCGGGCGCGGCCTTCTGCCCGCCGGTCCAGACGTGGGCCGCGCGCAAGGCCATCTCCTCCATGGCTGGCCCGGGCGCGTCCCTGAAGCGGGTGTCGGTCGGATTGAGCCGAATGTCCCTGGAGGGCCTGCGCATCGAGACGGGCGGGGCCGTCCTTGTCGTCCCCTCGGCCGACGCGGACCTGGGCGTCCTTTCCGCCGGCCTTGGCCGGGGCATCCACGTAAGGAGGCTCGTCGCTAAGGGGTGGACGCTGGACCTTGCCCATTCGCGGCAGCCCGGCGCGGCGCGCGGTGCTCGCGGGTCCCGGCGGCCCTGGCCGGCCAGGGCCGTGACCAGCGTGCTTGCGGCGTTCAACGTGCCCGCCAACCTCTCGATCGACGGGGTCGATCTCGAAGGCCGTGTCATCCTCCCCGATGACGACGGGCGCCCGATGGGGAAGGCCCGCGTTGACGTTGTGGGGGGCGGGCTGGCGGCGGGGCGCGACGGCCGTTTCCTGTGCAGCGCGAGCGCCTCGCTCGACGACGCCGCGGCGCAGGTGTCCGCGGTCGCGGTCCGCGGGACGCTCCTCGCGTCCATGGACGCCTCCGGGAGGTTCACGAGGGCCGATCTCAAGGTGGGGGCGACGGCGAGCGGGCGGCAGTTCCCGAGCGGGATCGGGCTCGCGTGCGAGGCATCGGCGGAACGAAGAGCGGGCCAGAATTCATACTCGCTCTCGCTCAGCCGCGGCGCCGAGCGCATAGCCTCGATTGATGCTGCGAACCCGGACGGCTCGCGCCGGTTCTCCGGCGCGTGGCGGCTCGACCTGAAGGACACGGACCTGGCGCCTTTCGCGCTGGGCCGCAGCCTTCCCGTGTTCGACGCGGCCGGCCGGGGGAGCTACGGCGTCGACCTGGCGACCCGCGACGTGCATGCCCTGGGAAGGATCCGGGCATCGGCCGACCGCCTCGGAGTCGTCGCCGACGGCCTTGCGGCCCTGGGCCGGGTCAACCTTGCCGCCGATTTCGATTTTGCGCGCGTCGGGGCCTCGCTGCGCGTGGACCGGCTTGAGACGAGCCTGTCGGGGGCGATGCCGGTGGCCTCCGTGCGGGCGCTCCAGGCCTTCGAGTTCAACACGGCGTCCGGCGAGCTCAAGGTGGCCAGCCCGACCGGCGACCTGGTCGGGATTTCGATAGAGGGTGTCCCGCTGTCCTGGCTCATGGGCGCACTGCCGGGGTTCAGCCTTGGCGGGGGCGATGCCCAGGGCGAGTTTGTCATCCGGGCCGAGGAAGGGCGCCTCGCGCTGCGGACGAAGGCGCCGCTCTCGGCCACGGGGGTCTCGCTCGCGAAGGCGGGCCGGCCGGTTGGCGCGGACCTTGAGGTATCCGCGTTCGTGCTTGCCGACTACGCCCCCCAGGGATGGCAGGTCCAGCTGGCGCCGTTCGAGGTCCGGAGCGAGGGGATCAAGATGCTTTCGCTGGAGGCGCGCCTCGGCAGGCTCGCCGGAGCCGACCAGGCGATCAAGGCGGCGGGATCGTGGAGCGCGGCATTGCCGGCGCTGCTCTCGCAGCCCGGAGCGGCCGGCCTCCCGCGACTCGCCGGCGGCGACGCCAGCGGAAGCTTTGAGGCCAGCCTCGATTCAACGCGCGAATTGCTCGTCAAGGTGGCGCTCCATGCCCTCGAAATCCGATCCGGCAGCCCGATCGCGCTCCCGTCGGTCACATCGGACGTGCGCGCGGACTTTGAGGCGAACGGGCACACCACGTTCAACATTCCGCTCCATCTCGACTACGGCACGCGGACGGCCGACATGGTCCTCTCGGGCACGTTCGCCTCGGACAGCGACGGGCCTCGGATCGACGCTGCGCTGTCGGGAGCGCAGCTCTCGGCCGGCGACGTTGCGGTGGTCGCCGCATTGTCCGGATCCGGCGCGACCCTGGCGGAGACGGTCCAGCCCTCCGGATCCGCGGAGAACGCCCGCGCTCCCGCAGCGGCCCCGTTCTGGCCCGGGATCCGCGGCCGGGTGTCTGTAAGGTTCAAGGAGCTCGCCTTGCCCCGGATCGATCTGCGCGACCTCCGAGGGGCGATCGTCGTGGAGCCGGCATCGCTTCACATAGAGTCCGCCACGGCCAGCGTCGGAGACGGAAGCGCGGCGCGGCTCGACGGCGAGCTCAAGTTCACCCAGGGCGCCAGGCAGCCATACTCTTTCTGGGCCAGCGTTGCGGTGGACAACATTGACTCGGCACCCCTGTTCCGGGCCATGGACCCCGACAGGCCCCCGGTGATCGAGGGCCGGTTCGACCTCACCAGCCACCTTTCGGGAGTCGGCGGGGGGCCCGGCGACCTATTCGACAGGGCCCAGGGCTACTGCAAGCTGTCCAGCAAGGACGGCAGGTGCCGGGTGTTCCGGACCGACATGACCGAAGCGATCAGGCAGGCGCCCTCAAAGCTCGAGGGTGCGCTGGACACGGTCAGCTCCCTCTTCGGGAAGAAGCTGGACAAGATCGGCGAGGCGCTCGTCGAGTCCGCGACCGGATTGTCGGAGATCCATTACGACCAGATGAACATCTCGGCGGAGCGCGGACCAGACCTCAACATTCTCATCACCGAGTTCGCCCTAATAGCTCCAGAGCAAAGGGTTACAGGCACCGGAAGGATCACCTATGTGGAAGGGGTTCCGATCCGGGCCCAGCCGCTATCGGTGGATCTCGACCTCGGCGTGCGGGGGCGACTCGGCAAGTTCCTGGCGATCGTTGGCATGCTCAAGGAGGGGCAGGACGAACTGGGCTACACCAAGCTCTACCAGCCGGTCCACCTCGGGGGCACGCTTGAGAGAATCGACCAGAGCCAGTGGCGGGAGATGCTGATCCAGGCGCCGTTGCGAAAGGGGAGCGGCCTGATCAACAAATTGCTCGGCAGGTGACCGGCGGCCCCGCTATTGTTGCACCTCCAGCTTTCTGAAAACAATAGGCCCCGTGCAACACAGGTCCGGTCCAGGCTATATCCTGAGGTATCGGCGCATTGCGCGCGACGCGCGCGGGCCCCGGGCATGGCGAACGCAGCCATGAGGAGACTCTCCACGCTTCCGCTGTGGATCGACGTCCCCGTCGGGCTCCTGGCGCGCGTGCTCTACCACGTCCGAGCGATCGGCGTGGAGCGTCTGCCTGCGACGGGAGGGGCGGTCGTGATCGCGAACCACCTTTCCTACGTCGACGTGGTGGTGCTCCAGCTGGCCTGCCCCCGGCCGCTGCGGTTCGTGGCCTACCGGGGGCCGGGCACGAGCAGGTTCCTGGACTGGATCTTCAAGATGGCCGGGGCCATCGTGGCCCCCCCGGGCTCGCCCCGGCAGGGGATCGCAGCCGCGGTCGACGCGCTCAGGCGGGGCGAGATCCTGTGCGTTTTCCCGGAAGGCGGGATCTCGCGCACGGGCCAGCTGATGGCGATTCGCGGGGGCTTCGAGCTGATGGCGCAGGGTGCCGGGGTGCCGGTGATCCCCGCCGCCCTCGACGGGCTTTGGGGATCCGTGTTCTCCTTTGCCGGGAACAAGTACCTGTGGAAGAGCCCGCGCCTCATGCCGACGCCCGTTTGCGTCATCTTCGGCGATCCCCTCCCGCCCGACCAGGCGGACACCATGTCGGCGAGGAGGGCGCTCATGGAGCTCGGGGCGGACGCGTTCTCCGAGAGGCCGATGCTGCGCAGGCACATCGGCCGCGAGACGGTGCGGGCGCTCGCGCGGCGGCCCGGATCGGTCGCTCTAATCGACCGCACGGCGGAGCGCCGCGTGGTCGGCGCGGCCCAGCTGATCGCGGCCGCGGCCGTGCTGGGGCGCCGGCTCAGGAAGACGGTTCCCGAGAAGCGCGTCGGCGTCGTCCTTCCCCCGGGCGCGGGGGCGACAATCGCAAACCTTGCGGTCGTCTGCGCGGGGAAGATCCCCGTGAACTTCAATTTCACGGCGGGCCGGACCTCGGCCGAGTCGAGCATAGCGGTTTCGGGCGTCCGGACCATTCTGACGGCGGACGCGATGCGGGCAAAGCTTGCGGACTTTCCGTGGCCCGAGCGGACGCTCGACCTGCGCGCCGAAATACAGGCGTCCGGAGGGAAGCGGGCGATGCTCCCATGGCTGGCGGCCGCATGGCTGCTGCCGAACCAGTGGGTCGCGAGCCTCCTGGGCCTTCCGCGCACGGGCGACAGGCAGGAGGCCGCGCTCCTGTTCACGAGCGGAAGCGTGGGGAACCCGAAGGGGGTCGTGGTCACACACCGCAACCTGCTCGCCAACTGCGCGCAGATCTCTTCCATGTCCATCCTTCCGGACACGGTCACGATGCTTGGCTGCCTCCCGGTCTTCCACTGCTTTGGCTTCACGGTCACCCTGTGGTATCCCCTGATTCGCGGCTGCCTCCTGGTGACAACCCCGAGCCCCCTCGACACCCGCGCCATGGTCGATTCGATCCGCGAGGAAAACGTCACCGTAGTCATCGGGGCCCCGACGTTCCTGCGGCCGCTGATGAAGAGGGCGACGCCGGCCGACCTGCGCTCGGTCGATCTGGTCGTCTCCGGCGCGGAGAAGCTGCCGGAGGACCTGCGCCGCGGCTTCCTCGAGAAGTTCCACATGGAGATCCTGCAGGGCTACGGCCTGACCGAGACGTCCCCCGTCTCAAGCGTGAACCAGCCGCATCCGCCGGTCACGACGCCGACGGCCGACGAGCAGATCGGAAAGAAGGCCGGCAGCGTGGGCCGCCTCCTGCCCGGAATGTCGGCGCGCGCGATGCACCCGGACACGGGCGAGGAGCTCCCGAGAGGCGAAACGGGGGTCCTCTGGCTGCGCGGGTCGAACGTGTTCTCGCACTACCTCGAGGACGAGGCAGGGACGGGCGAAGCCATCCGCGACGGTTGGTTTGTCACAAGGGACCTGGGCTGGATCGACGAGGACGGCTTCGTCACGGTGGAGGGGAGGCTCGCCCGGTTCTCCAAGATCGGCGGCGAGATGGTTCCTCACGGGACGATCGAGCAGAAGATCGCCGAGGTGTATGGCATAGACCCGGGCGACGCCCAGCCGTTCGTCGTGGTCGGAATCCCCGACGAGGCGAAGGGCGAGAAGCTTGTGATCGTGTCGACGCTCGAGCTTTCGGCGGGGGAGATCAAGGACAGGCTTGCGGCCGCCGGCTTTCCCAACCTCTGGATCCCGCGCACCGTCCTCAAGGTCGGTGAGATCCCGATCCTTGGAACGGGCAAGCTGGACATCGTCCGATGCAGGCGGCTCGCTCTGGAGTCCTTCGGCTGACGGGATGACCGCCATGGCGGAAGCCGGGATCGTGGATGCCCACATCCACCTGTACCCCGCGGAGGTCGCTGCGGACCCCGGCGCCTGGGGCCGGACCCGGGGCGAACCCGGGTGGGCGGCGGGCGTCGCGCCCAAGGGAAGGCGTTCCATCCAGGGGTGGGCGGATCCGGACACACTCATCGCCGACATGGACGAGGCGGGCGTCGGCGCATGCGTGATGCTGGGCTGGTACTGGGAGCGCCAGGAGACGTGCGACCTCCAGAACGGATGGTATTCGGAATGGATCCGGAGGCATCCCAACCGGCTGATGGGCTTCGCTGCCGTCCAGCCCGAGGCGGGCCAGAAGTCGATCGACGGGTTGGAGCGTGCGCTTGACTCCGGCCTGTGCGGCGTGGGCGAGATCCTGCCGCAGGCGCAGGGGTTCGACCTGGACAACCCCTGGTGGGGGCGCGTGGTCGCCACGGCGATCCGCCGAAGGGTCCCCATAACGCTCCACGCGACCGATCCAAGGGCGGGCCCGGCGGCCGGGCCGAAGACCCCGCTCGACGCCTACGTCCGTCTCGCGCGGGAACACCCAGAGGCAACCATCATACTCGCCCACTGGGGGGGCGGGCTGGCGATGGCGGAACCTCCGCCGGAAGGCGGGCCGTTGCCGCCCAACCTCTATTTTGACACGGCCGCATCGCCACTCCTATACGGCCCGGGGGTGTTCCGCCGGGCGTTGGACCGGGTGGGGGCCGGCCGGATCATCTACGGCTCGGACTATCCGCTCATCCTGTATCCCAAGCTGGACCGCCGGCCCGGGTTCAGGCGGTTTCTGGACGAGATAGCCGGGGCCGGGCTGGACGCCGGCGAACGCGCGGCGATCCTCGGTTCAAATATCCGCCGCCTTCTGCCCGCGACCTCTCGAGCCTGATTCCTTGGAAGAGCCTCAGGGCTGGGATGCGAGGGGCAGCTCGATTGAGCTGGCGTCGCCCGGGGCGTGATAGACGCGCTGGACGGCCTTCCTGTAGTCTTCCGGCTTCGCCCAGAAGATGTTCGGGACGAAGGTCTGCGGATTGCGGTCGTAGAGGGGGAACCAGCTCGACTGCACCTGCACCATGATCCGGTGGCCGGGAAGAAACACGTGGTTGGCCGTGGGCAGCGCGAAGCGGAAGAGGAGGGGCTGGTCGGGCGCAAGCGCCTTGGGCCTCTCCAGGCTCTCGCGGTAGCGGCCCCGGAATATGTCGGCGGACACCATGAGCTCGTACCCGCCCATCTGCGGCTGGGCCGCGACCTCATCGGGATAGACGTCGATCAGCTTCACCACCCAGTCCGAGTCCGTGCCGCTGGTGGACGCGACCAGGTTCGCGACCGGCTGGCCGCAGACCTTCACCGGGGCGGTCAGCACGTCGGAAACGAACGCGACTACATCGGGGCGGCCGGAAGCCTCTCGCTGGTCGCCGACGAGCCATTGGGGCCAAATCATGCCGTTGTCGTAGCCGACCGGCTGGATGGGCCGGGCGACGAAGGGCACGGGCTTTGCCGGGTCGGAGACATACTCGTCAAAAGGCGCCTCGCTAGCAGCCGGCGCCGCGAAGCCGAGCCTGAGGCCCGCGCGCAGGTAGAGCGGCGTCGGGCGGACCGTCCCGCCGTTCTCGCCGGCCGCCGGCCACGCGGGCAGCCTAAGCCAGCGGTTCGTTCCGGTCTCGAACGCGGACACCGGCGCCACGCCGGACTCGGGCGCGCCGTCCTTCAGGTAATGGTCGAGGAAGGGCCGCAGGATGTTCCGGCGGAAGTGGAGGGACGTGTCGCTGTTGAACCTGAGCGCGCCGAGGGTGCTGCCCTCATCGGCCTCCTGGCCGTGGTGCCAGGGGCCGAGGACGAGGAAGACCTTGTCGTTGGCGGTGTCCTTCGGCTTGAGCGCCTGGTAGACGGCAATGGCGCCGTAGATGTCCTCCTGGTCCCAGAGGCTGTGCACCAGCATGACGGGGACGGCCAGCGGCTCGGCGGCGAGCACCCTGTCCACGGCCTGGTCGCGCCAGAAGGCGTCGTAGGTCGGGTGGGCAAGGAGCTTCCGCCAGAAGCCCACCTGCTCGAGCCCGTGCCGGCGGGCCATCTCCCCGGCGGAGACTGCCGACATGAAGCCGTCGTACTCGTCGAAATGGCTGCGCCACCACTTCTCCTCGGACCTGCGGGTGGACTCCTGCCCGTAGATGTAGTCCAGGTTCAGCTGGCGGAAGGCGCCGTGGTGGAACCAGTCGTCGCCCATCCACCCGTCCACCATGGGGTTCATCGCCACGGCCACCTTGAGCGCCGGGTGCGGATGCACGAGGGCCATCAGGGGCAGGAATCCGTCGTAGGAAATCCCGAGGATTCCGACCCGCCCGTTGGCCTCCGGGATGTGCTTCACGAGCCAGTCTATGGTGTCGTAGGTGTCGGTCGCGTGGTCCACCGGCGTGGGGTTCTGGGGACCGTGAAGCGGGCGGTTCATCACGTAGTCGCCCTCGGAGCCGTGCTTGCCGCGCACGTCCTGCACGACGCGGATGTAGCCGCCCTCGACGACGATCTCGGTCATGTTGTCATAGCCCTGCAGGACCGGCCCGAGGTGGGAGCTCTGGGCCCGGCTGGTCATGGCCGAGGCGTCGTAGGGCGTCCGGGTGAGGAGGATCGGCGCAGACTTCGCGCCTCGCGGGACGACGATCACCGTGTGCAGTTTCACGCCATCGCGCATCGGGATCATCTCCTCGCGCCTGACATAGTCGAAGCTGGCGGTCGCCGGCTCGAACTTGTCCGGCGTCTCGCTGGGCAGCTCCGGGTACGTCGGCGCGGGCGGCTTTGTTTCCGGCGTATCGCCGGCGCGGGCCCAGGTCAGCCCGGCAAGAAAACAGGCGACGCAGAGCGGCGCCAGCGCGGCCAACAGGCGGGGGCGGGGAAGGAGCTTCATGGTGGATTCGACGTGGCGGATGGACTCGGTCCGCCATTGCACGAGCAAGCTACGTGCGCAAGCCGCCGGAGAACAAGTGCCAATGCTCGGGAGCCGCCCCGGCGAAGCTCCTATTGCACCTCGTAGATCTCGATAAGGGCGACGCCGGTGTCGCCTCTGGCCCCTGTGACATTGGCCGTGTATGGGCCTGGCGAGAGCGTGAGCAGGAGCGCCGAGTCCGGCGTGGCCGAGCTGCCCCATGAGAATGCGCCGACACAGGCCGCAGCGGTGGCTACCTGGGCATCGCCGCCCCAGCCGGTGTTCGAGGCCGCAAGCACGCTGGCCGACTCGGTGCTGTAGACCTGCAGTTCGGGGTCGGGGAGCGTGCCGGAGACGCCGAAGGGGATGAGCGCAGGCCCGGATGCTCGGATGAGGACGGCCTTCGGGGTGCTGCCCCCGATCACGAACCCGGCGATCAGGCCGTTGCCTCCGGTTCCGTCCGAACTGCCCACGGCTCCTTCCGTGCCCGCCAGCGTCGTGAAATCATACGACGTGTAGGCCGTCTGCGCCCTAAGGGGCCTTTCCAAGGCCGCCAGGAAGACGGGGACGAACCCCATGCGCAGCACGGCCCTCAGTAGCGCCTTCGGATTGGGCATCCGCATGCTCATGGCTGGAGGGGCAAGGGGGATTTTGGCGGACCAGGCTCCGCCCAATATGACAATCCACCGACGGGACCTCCCTATTGAAATCATCCGCGCCTCCCGCTATTAGAAGGGATGTTGCCGACCATTAAACGCGCGGCCCCAGTCCAATAGCGGATTGCGCTGGGGATTGATTGAAATAACCCTGAGGCCGGAAAGACCGCCGCCGCGGCCCCCCACAAAACGAATTCGCGAAGGCAATAAGGGAGTTAGCGAAAACGCCAATGGATCTCGTGACTTACATCCTCCGGAAGTTTCATCTCGTAAAGAGCCTGGAGCGATCCGTCCGGAACCTGGAGCAATCGGTTCTCCAGCTGCAGAGGGACCGGGGCCTTCTGGAATCCGAGAACCAGAAAACGCGCGCCGAAATGGCCGAGTGGACGCGCTTCTGCCCCCACGGCCATTTCTACTCGCCGCTGCCGTCGAGGGACGAGGTGGCGGCCGCATTTTCCCGAGGCGGTTACGGGCCTCCGTTTCCGGCCGTCGACCTCAACACCGATGGGCAGTTCGCGCTTCTGAAGGAATTCGCCACCTTCTACCCCGACCTGCCGTTCCCCGAGAATCCGACGGCTGGCAGGCGGTTCCACCTGGCGAACCCCGCCTACGGGCACTACGACGCCGTCGTGCTCTACTGCATGATGCGGCGCTTGCAACCAAAGCGGATCGTGGAGGTCGGTTGCGGCTACAGCTCGGCCGCGATCTTGGACCTTAACGACGCGCTTTTTGGGGGGCGGCTGGCGGCCACTTTCATAGATCCTGACCTCGCCCAGTTCCGTCGGCTGCTTCTGCCGGGAGAGGCCAACCACTCGACGCTGATCGAAAAACCCGTGCAGGAGGTTCCAAACGAGGTCTTCGAATCGCTGGACGCCAACGACGTCCTCTTCATCGACACCTCGCATGTGAGCAAGGTGGGCAGCGACGTGAACCACCTGTTCTTCAAGGTCCTGCCGGCGCTAAGGCCCGGCGTCTGGGTGCACATCCACGACATCTCGGTCGACCTCGAGTACCCTCGGGATTGGCTCGAGGAGGGGCGCGCCTGGAACGAAATGTACATCCTGCGCGCGTTCCTGATGTACAACCGGACCTTCAAGATCATGTTTTCCTCCGCGCTGATGTACAACGACCGCCACGATTTCCTCCGGGAGCACATGCCGATGTGCGCTGGCGGCGGCGGCGGCCAGATGTGGCTCAGCAAGGAAGCTGCGGGCTAGGGCTCGCGGGGCCGCGCATCGCCTCCACGCGAACCGCCGCCTTCGCTATCCGGGTCTTGCACCCGCGCGCCCGCGCGTGTAGCGGACTGCAATCGATGGATTTTTCCTCCGCCACGAAGCAGTTGAAACGCAAGCTCGGCCCGCAGGTTGTCCGGACGGACGGGGACTCCAGGCGGGCCGCATCGTTCGACAGCAGCAAGATCCCGTTCCTGCCGCGGGCGGTCGTGTTCCCCCGGGGCCGCCCGGACATTGCCGCGGTCCTGGCGCTCGCGAACCGGCACCGCGTTCCCGTAACGGTTCGGGGGCGGGGCACTAGCCTGACGGGTTCGGCCGCGCCGGCGCGCGGAGGGTGGGTTCTGGATCTTCACGGGTGGGACAGGGTCCGGATCGACGCGCAGGCGGGCATCGCGCACGTCCAGGCTGGGGCGACCGTGGAGCGGATCCAGTCCGCCGCCGAGGAACGGGGCTGGTTCTATCCGCCCGACCCAGCGTCCAAGAAGTACTGCACGATCGGCGGGAACATCGCCTGCAACGCCGGCGGGATGCACGGGGGCAAGTACGGCGTCACGCGCGACTTCGTCCTCGCCCTCAAGGGATTCCTCCCCACGGGCGAGTGGGTCGAATGGGGCACGCCCACGAGGAAGTTCTCGGCGGGGTTCAACCTGCGCGACCTCTGGATCGGAAGCGAGGGGATGCTGGGGGTCGTCACGGACGCGGTCCTCAGGCTGATCCCCAGGCCCGCGGCGCGCTGGACGCTCCTCGTGTCGTTCCGGACGGAGCCCGACGCGTTCCGGGCGGCTCTGGCCCTATTCGCCCTGCGCGTGCAGCCCGCGATCTGCGAGTTCCTCGACCGCTACACGGTCGAATGCGCGGAGCGAGCGACGGGAAGGGCCGTGTTCAGGGGCCAGGCGGGCCGCCCCGTCGTCCTCCTGGAAGTCGCGGGCGGGGCTGCCGAAGTGAGGGAGCAGAAGGCGCTCCTATTACGGTGGGCGCGGCGGCACGGGCTCGCGCACCGGGCGGCGCGGAACCGGCGCGAGGCGGCGGGGCTCTGGGAGGTCCGGCGCAAATGCTCGGCCGCCATGTTCAAGCTTGGCGACTCGAAGCTGAACGAGGACATCGTCGTTCCGATGCGCAACTACGTTAGATTCGCCCGCTTCCTCGAGCGCCTGCGAAAGGCGTCCCGCCTGCCCATCCCCACGTTCGGCCACCTGGGGGACGGGAACCTCCACGTCAACATCATGTACCACGGCGCGGATCCCGCGGAATGCCGCGCGGCGACGCGCGCGGTCTTCCAGCTGATGAGGATGGTCGTCCAACTCGGCGGGGCGATCTCGGGCGAGCACGGGATCGGCCTCGCCAAGACGCCGTTCCTCAGGCTCCAGCATCCGCCCGCGGCGATCCGGGCGATGAAGGCGGTGAAGCGCGCGCTCGACCCCCGCGGAATCCTCAATCCGGGCAAGATGTTCGAGGTGTTCCGCGTGTGGGAGAGCGGGCGGCTCGACGTCCGGCTTCCCTGGGACCACGCGTGAGGCCGCCTTTTGCGTTTGCCCGCGGTTGCGGGGCTCTCTCCACTTGGTGGGCTTAATGCACCTAAAGACGCTAAGACTCCACGGTTTCAAGTCGTTCGCCGACCCGACGCCCCTGTCGTTCGAACCCGGCGTGACCGCCGTGGTCGGTCCGAACGGCTGCGGAAAATCCAACATCGCCGACGCGATCCGCTGGGTCCTTGGCGAACAGAGCCCAAAGGCGCTTCGGGGCGGAAAGATGCAGGACGTCATCTTTGAGGGCGCGGACACGCGCAGGCCCTCCCAGCTGTGCGAGGTGTCGATGCTCCTCACGGAGTGCGAGAAGCAGCTCGGGAGCGATTTCCACGAGATCGAGATCACGCGGCGCGTCCACCGGGACGGCGAGAGCGAGTACCTGTTCAACGGCCAGGTCTGCCGGCTGAAGGACATCCACAAGCTTTTCATGGACACGGGCGTCGGCCGGACGAGCTATTCGATCATGGCCCAGAACCAGATCGACCAGATCCTCTCGTCCAAGCCCGAGGAGCGGCGGGCGGTATTCGAGGAGGCCGCCGGGATCACCAAGTACAAGAGCCAGAGGAGGGAGGCCATGGGCAAGCTGGCCCTGACGGACCAGAACCTGGCCCGAGTCACCGACGTCGTAGCCGAGATCGCCCGGCAGATCGGAAGCTTACGCAGGCAGGCTTCCAAGGCCATGCGCTACAGGCGGCTCGGCCACCGCCTGCGCCATCTGAGCCTCGCATCGAGCGCGTTCCAGCACGGCAGGCTCCAGGAGGGGCTCGGCGCCCTCGAGGGCAAGCTCGCCGGCCTTCGGGCCGAGGCGGACCGGCGCCGGGCGGCCCTCGACGCGCAGCAATCCGGGCTCGGGTCGAAGAAGACGGACCGCAGCCGGCTCAACCAGCGGGTGCAGGACGCCCAGCAGGCGGTCTACGACCTGCGCTCGCAGAAGGAGCGCGCGGAGAACGAGGCAAGCCTCGCGCGGGCCAGGCGGTCCGGCCTCGCCGACCGGCTCGCCGGGACCCGGGACACGCTGGGCGAGCTGGAGATGCAGCTGCGCGAGGTCTCGGCCCAGGTGGACACGGGCTCGCAGGACAAGCAGATGCACCTGGGCCTCCTCGGCAGCAGCGACGCGGTCTACCAGCAGCATAACCGGGACCTCGCCGTCGCGGAAGGGGAGCTGGGCAAGCTCGAGCGCGAGCTCCAGCAGGCGAAGTTCGAGCTCCTGCAGCTGGACAGCGCGGTCGCCAGGCTCCGGACGGAGTCGTCCGGATTCGAGGTCGACCAGAAGACGAGCATCCACCGGCACGAGGCGCTCGCGGGGGACCTCCGGCAGGCGGCGCAAGAGGCGGGCGCCGCGGCGGGGGCCGCCGCCGAGGCCGGGGCCCGCTCCGAGGAGGCGCTCGCCGCCAGGTCGCGCGCGAACGAGGCGGCCGCGGCGGCGCAGCAGGCAGTCGCCGACGTGACACGTGAGTTCCGCGAGGTCCAGAGGGCGCTTCAGGAGACCGACCGCCAGATCGCCCAGCGCGGCGCGCGGCTCAGGCTTCTGCAGCAGCTCCAGGAGCGCTGGGAGGGTTTCGGCGAGGGAGCGAAGGCGGTCCTCCAGGGAAGGCTTGCGGGCGCGCTCGCCGGCTCGAGGGCGACTCCGGTCACCCAAGGCATCGAGGTCAGGCCCGAATTCGGCCGAGCGATCGAGGCGCTCCTGGGCTCCGCCGCGGAGGCGATCCAGGTGAGCGACCTTGCGACAGCCCGACGGATCTTCGCCCAGCTCGAGCAGGAGCAGATCGGATCGGTTATCCTCAGGGTTGCCGAGCTTGGCGCCGGGGGCTGGCCGCCTGCGGAGCTGCCGCCCGGGGTCGCGCCCGCGACCGCGGCGCTCGCCCGGATCCCCGACGGCCACCCCGCCGTGGCGATCCTCGCCTCGTGCTATGTCGCCGACGACCTTGGCGCGTTCCTGGACTACTGGCGGGCCCATCCGGACTTCCCTTTCCTGGCCGCTGCCACCCGGAAGGGGGAGCTCGTGGACCGGCGCGGGCTCGTTTCCGGGGGGCATGCCAACCCGAAGGCGGTCGCGAACAGCATCGTCCAGCGCGACATCGACCTTCGCGAGACGGCGCGCGCGCTCGGCGATGACCAGCGCCGGCACGACGAGCTCCATGCGCAGAGCGAGGCGCTGAACGCCAGGATCGCCGCCGGCGAGCAGGCGCTCGAGGAGCGCCGCGCGGCGGTCATGAATTCGACGCAGGCGGTCGCCGCGGCCCAGGCGGAGGAGCGCAATGCCCGCCGGGGTGCGGACGAGTCATCGGCGCGGGCGCAGCGCATGGAGCGCGAGCTCGCCTCCCTGGAGCACGCCCGGCTCGAGGCGCAGGCCCGCTGGGAGAAGGCTACGGCCGATCTCGCACGGTCCGAGGCGGCGGCCGCGGGGCACCGCGGGCGCATCGAGGACCTGGAGGGCCGCCTGGCCGCGGCGCGGACGGAGCGCGAACTGAAGCGCGAGTCGCTCGCGCAGGCGCGCCTCGAGCTCGCCGAACGCCGCCAGAAGGTGGAGGTGATCGACCGGGGGCTCGGCGAGATGGAGCGCCGCCGCGGGCAGATCGGCGAGCTTCTCCTCCAGCGCCAGCAGGAGATCGAGGCGTGGACGGCACAGATCGCGGACCTCGAGAAGGAGGAGGGGGACCAGCAGTCGAATGCCAAGCGGATCGGGGAGACCCTTTCCATCGCCCAGGAGCAGGTGGAGAAGATCCGGTCCGGGCTCGTCGATGTCGAGCGGGAGATCGCGTCCCTCGAGGCGTCCCAGGCCGCGCTCCGGCAGGAGTCCGACGCGGCGCATGAGGAGCTGAGCGCCCACGAGGTCCAGCTGGCCGAGGGCCGCCAGCGCGCCGTCTTCCTCGCCGAGGAGGTCGCACGCGAGTTCCAGGCCGACATCAAGGCGATCGGGTGGAAGGAGACGCTTTGGCGCGCCGACGACGAGCCGACCGGCCTGCGGCCCCTCGACCTCGACGAGGAAGAGGACGCCGGGCCCGTCGTGCGGCGCCAGCGGAAGAGGCGCCCGGAGAATCCCCCGGAGGCCGACCTCGCGGCGCTCGAGTCGACGAACTGGGAGGCGGTCAGGGCCGAGGTGGACGCGCTGAGGCAGCGGATGGGGGCCATGGGCGCCGTCAACCTGGTGGCCATCGAGGAGTACTCGGAGCTCAAGCAGCGCCACGACTTCCTGAAGAACCAGAGCGAGGACCTCACCCGGGCGAGGGCCGAGCTCATGGCCGCGATCGACGAGATCAACCAGACCTCGCAGAAGCAGTTCCAGCTCACCTTCGAGCAGGTCTGCAGGAACTTCGAGTTCACGTTCCAGACCCTTTTCGGGGGCGGGCGGGCCGCCATCGAGCTCGTGCAGGCCGACGACATCCTGGAGGGCGGGATCGAGATCGTGGTGCAGCCGCCGGGCACGCGCCTGAAGAACATCTCGCTGCTTTCCGGGGGCCAGCGGACGCTGACCGCCGTGGCGCTCCTCTTCGCGCTCTACCTCGTCAAGCCGTCGCCCTTCTGCCTGCTGGACGAGCTCGACGCGCCGCTCGACGAGTCGAACATCGGCCGGTTCACCGACCTGCTCCGGAAGTTCGTCAAGGACTCGCAATTCATCATCATCACCCACAACAAGCGCACCGTGGCCGCGGCGAACGCGATCTACGGCGTGACGATGGAGGAGAGGGGCGTCTCGAAGACCGTCTCGATGAGGTTCAACCACGAGCGCGGCGAGGCGGAGGCGCACCATCCCGCGACGGTCGCCGACTCGGTGCGGAGCGCCGTGACCCTTCCGGCGGCGCCGGTCGCGAGCCCCGCCTAGGGCAGGCGCCCCCGCCATGGCGAAATGGCTTCTCGTCGACGGGTTCAACCTCGCCTACCGCTGCTTCTTCGCGATCCCGGAGCTGAACCGGGGCGACGGGTTCCCGACGAACGCGCTCCACGGGTGGGTGAAGTCGCTCTGGCGGCTTTCTGACCAGGAGAAGCCGGACGGGGTGCTTGTCTTCTTCGACCTCGGGGGCGCGCAGGACAAGCTCGCGCTGCTTCCCGAGTACAAGGCGCAGCGCGAGGAGATGCCGGAGTCCCTGGCAAGGCAGGTCCCGGTCATCAAGGCGCTCACGCGCGCGATGGGCCTGGGCGGGGTGGAGCAGGAGGGCGTCGAGAGTGACGACCTGCTCGCCTCCGAGGCCGAGGCGCTTTCCCGGCGGGGGGACGAGGTCCTGATCGTGAGCTCGGACAAGGATTTTGCGCAGATCGTGGGGGACCGGATCCGCATCATGCTGCCGCCCCCGTCCGCGAACCCGAAGCTGGGCTGGCGCCTGATGGACGCGGCGGGAGTCGTCGAGAAGTTCGGGGTTCCCCCCTCGAAGATCGCCGACTTCTTGGCTCTTGTGGGGGACGCCTCGGACAACATCCCCGGCCTGGCCGGGGTGGGGCCGAAGACCGCCGCGAAATGGCTCGCCGAGTTCGGGAGCCTGGAGGGGGTGATCGCGGCGGCGGACCGGATTGCGCCCGAGCGGTTCCGCGCGGCCGTCGCGTCGTCGGCCGACATGCTCCGCAGGAACCGGAGGATAACGACGCTCAACCTGTCGCTGCCGCCCCCGGCAGCGGAGAGGGGAAGCGTCCAGCCCGCCGAGCTCTACGCCATCCTTGAGAGCATGGAGATGAGGTCAGCGCTCGCGGAGGCGCGCCAGCGCTACGGCCAGCCGGAGCTATTCTGAACGCCCGGGGCCCGCCGCGCGGGTCCCCCTAGGCCCCCTTCTTGTGGGTCTGCTTCGGGTCGAAGATGTAGCCGATCCCGTGGACCGTCTGGAAATCCGCCAGGTCGAGGCCCTTCTTCTTGAAGAGCTCGCGCACCTTGACGACGTACTGGTCGAGCGAGCGGCTCCTGACGTCCGCGTGCTGGCCCCAGACCGAGTGGATCAGGGCCTTTCGCGTGATCACCTCACCGGGGTGCTCGTTCAGGTAGGAGAGGATGCCGATCTCCTTGCGGCCGATCGTTGTGATCTCCCCGTCGGGGAACGCGATCTCGAGCCGGACCGGGGTGATCTTGGCCCCGCAGAAGTCGAAGGGCTCGTCGTTCACCTTGACGTTCTTCGTCAGGTTGAGGTCCTCCTTGTAATCGGCCCTGCGGAGCACGGCCCTGATGCGGGCGACGAGCTCGGCGTAGCTGAAGGGCTTGGTGACGTAGTCGTCCCCGCCCAGGTCGAGGCCGTGGATCTTGCTGGCCTCCTCAAGATTGCCGGTCAGGAAGATGACGGGCACGTTGATGTTCGAGGACTTCAGCTCCTCGTAGAGCTCAAAGCCGGACTGGTCAGGCAGGACGAGGTCCAGCAGGATCATGTTCGCAAAATTGCGCTGCAGGAACTTCAGGGCGTGCGCCGCGCGGTTGCAGACCTGCGTGCGCATGCCCGCGCGCTCGAGGTATTGGGCGATGAGGGACGCGAGGTCCGCCTCATCCTCGACGACAACGATGAGTGGCTTGGGGTTGGGCCTCGTCGGCGATGTGACTGCCATATCCGGTGTGACGGAGTTTTTACAATGATTCGGCTCGATGTCAATCAGCGTGAACCCGAGCATTTTGCTTGAACGGTCCCGTCGACAGGCAACAGCTTGGGGCCGTATGCCGGACAAGAATCCAATCCTGATGCTGGGCCTGCCCAAGGGCAGCCTTGAAGAGTCCACCCGCAGCCTGTTCGCCAAGGCGGGGTGGAGGATCACCACCGATTCCCGCTCCTACAGGCCGTCGATCGACGATCCCGAGCTCGACGGCCGGTTCGTCCGCGCCCAGGAGGTCAGCCGCTACGTGGAGCACGGGTTCTTCGACTGCGGGCTCACCGGCCTGGACTGGATCCAGGAGAACGGGTCCGATGTCGTTGAGGTTTGCGACCTGATCTACAGCCGTGCTTCCGTAAACAAGTCGCGCTGGGTGCTTTGCGTGGCCGAGACCTCGCCGGTGCGGTTGCCCGAGGACCTCGCGGGCAAGCGGGTGGCGACCGAGCTCGTCCAGACGGTCAGGCGCTATTTCGCGTCCAGGAGTATCCCGGTCGACGTCGAGTTCTCGTGGGGCGCGACCGAGGTCAAGGTGCCCGACCTGGTCGACGCCATCGTGGACATCACGGAGACGGGTTCGTCGCTGCGCGCCAATAAGCTGCGGATCGTGGACACGCTTCTTGAGACCAACACGAAGCTGATCGCCAACAGGAAGGCCTGGGCGGATCCGGTGAAGCGCAGGAAGATCGAGACGATCGCGCTCCTCGTCCGCGGAGCCCTAGAGGCCGAGTCGAAGGTGGGCCTCAAGATGAACGCGCCGAAGAGGTCGCTCGACGCCATCGTCGCGGCGGTCCCCTCCCTGCGAAACCCGACGATTTCCCCGCTGAGCAACCCGGAATGGGTCGCCCTGGAGACGATCATCGACGAGCGCGTCGTGCGGGAGATCCTGCCGCAGCTCAAGTCGCTCGGGGCGGAGGGCATCGTAGAGTACCCGCTCAATAAGGTCGTCTACTGAAATGGGCAAGGTCACTCTCGGGCTTCTCCAGCACGCCTGTTCGGGCGATCCGGCGGCCAACCTTGGGAAGACCCTAGCCCTAGCCGAGAAGGCCTCGCGGCTCGGCGCCAACATCATCTGCACGCAGGAGCTGTTCCGCTCGCGGTATTTCTGCCAGAGCGAGGACCACGAGAACTTCAGGCTGGCGGAGACGATCCCGGGCCCAAGCACGGAGGCCCTTGGAAAGCTGGCGAAGAAGCGCGGCGTCGTGGTGATCGCCTCGCTCTTCGAAAGGCGGGCGAGCGGCCTGTACCACAACACGGCCGCCGTCATCGACGCGGACGGGAAGATGCTCGGCATCTACCGCAAGATGCACGTCCCCGACGATCCGCTCTACTACGAGAAGTTCTATTTCACGCCCGGCGACACGGGGTTCAGGTCCTGGAAGACCAGGTTTGGCAGGATCGGCGTCCTCATCTGCTGGGACCAGTGGTTCCCCGAGGCGGCCCGCCTGACCGCGCTCCACGGCGCCGAGATCCTCTTCTATCCGACCGCGATCGGCTGGCATCCCGGGGAGAAGAAGGAGCACGGGGCGACGCAGCACGGTGCGTGGGAGACGATCCAGCGCGCGCACGGCGTGGCAAACGGCTGCTTCGTGGCCGTGTGCAACCGGGTCGGGCACGAAAAGCTGGCCGGGGGGGCCGGGATCGAGTTCTGGGGCCAGAGCTTCGTGGCGGGCACGAGCGGCCAGATCCTCGCGAGGGCCGCCGCGTCGAGGGAGGAGGTCCTCCTGGCGACGATCGACCTCGCCGAGGTCGACACGACGCGCACGCACTGGCCCTTCCTGCGCGATCGCCGGATCGACGCCTACGGCGACCTGACGAAGCGCTTCCACGACTAGACCCGGGGGGACCATGCCCGTCGCGAACCAGACGCCGGCCGAGCTCGGCTTCCGGATGCCCGCCGAGTGGGAGAGGCAGGAGGCCGTCTGGCTCTCCTGGCCGCACAGGCGCGCGACGTGGCCGGGGGGATTCCGCCCGATCCCGGCCAAGTTCGCCGAGATCGCCGCGCACATCAGCCTGCGCGAGAAGGTGCGGCTCAACATCGCCGCCCGGCATCACGGGCGGGCCCGTTCCCTGATCGCCAGGGCGGGGGCCGACATGGACAGCGTGGAGTTCTTTGACCACCCCACAGACGACGCATGGTGCCGGGACCACGGGCCCATCTTCGTGAGGAACGACAGGACGGGGGAGGTGGCGCTCACGGACTGGGCTTTCAACGCGTGGGGCGGGAAGTATGCCCCCTTCGATCTCGACAACCGCATCCCGGGCAGGATCGCCCGCTCGCTCGGCCTTCGCCGGTTCGAGCGGAAGATGGTGCTCGAGGGCGGGTCGATCGAGGTGAACGGCAGGGGGCTGCTCCTCGCCACCGAGTCGTGCCTCCTCAACAGGAATCGGAATCCCGGGCTCACCCGGGCGCAGATCGAGCGCAACCTCGGGGACGGCCTGGGGGCGCGCACCATCCTGTGGCTGGGCGACGGGATCCTCGGGGACGACACGGACGGGCACGTCGACGACCTGACCCGGTTCTTCAGCGAGAGCGGAATCGTGACCTCAGTCGAGCGCGACCGCCGCGACCCGAACCACGGCGCGCTCGAGCGGAACCTCGAGCGCCTGCGCGACCTGCGCACGCCGTCCGGGGGCCGGTTCAGGATCATGGAGCTGGCGATGCCCGCGCCCCGGCAATACCGCGGGCAGAGGCTGCCCGCGACCTACGCGAACTTCCTCGTCATAAACGGGGCCGTCCTCATGCCCTCGTTCCGCCAGCCCCGCCGCGACCGCGAGGCGGCCGAGGTGCTCGCATCCTGCTTCCCCGGCCGCGAGGTCGTCCCAATAGATTGCTTGGAACTCGTGGTGGGCCTCGGCACTCTACACTGTATCTCGCAACAACAGCCCGCGCCCACAGCATGAAGATTCTCCCGGCAATCACAGTGTGCTGCGCAGCGGCGCTCCTCGCCGGATGCGAGTCCGGGATCGAGGACACGGTCCGCTCCGCCATCGCCCCGCGCGAGGCGCCCCGATCGCGGGTCTTCCAGGCCGACCAGAAGGCGGCGTACGCCGCGGCGCTCGCGGCGGCCGACCAGATGGGCTACCGGTTTGTCCGGGGAGGGCTCGCGGAGGGCAGGCTCGAGGAGCTGAGCGGGATATCCAGCGGCGACGACACCGGCAGCTCCCGCCAGATTTCCATGAGGGTGAGGCTGAGCCCGGACGAGGAGGCCGGCACGGCCGTATCGGTGGCGTTCAACGAGATCATTGAGTCGGATTCGAAGAACCTTCCCGGGGTGGCGACGGAGACGCCCATGCGAGACTCGGCCCTCTACGAGGTCTTCTTCCGCAATCTGCAGCAGGCGCTTCAGGCGCCTCCAAAGCAGTAGCGTCACGTTAGTGTTTTTGCATTAATCACTTGCATGATTTTTGACCGCCCGGCGCATGGGCCGGGCCAATTTGTGCTTGCCGGATCGGCGTGCCCGATGGGAATCTGACCGTTCGCGGCAGTTTCTATCGGTCAGACCGGCGCAGCCGCGATGCTCCCGCCGGTCCTGAATTCAGTACAACCGTCAACCCGTGGCCGAAAGGCCTGCCGCGGTGGCCGGAACGCTCCGGAGCAGGCGTGCCGTTCACCCGTTTCCGAAAATGAGTTCATTAATGCAAGATCTGCTCGCGCAGTCGTCCTTCGACAAGCTCAAGGAAGGCGCAATCGTCCCGGGCACCATCACCGAAGTCCGCCAAAACGAGGTCGTTGTAGACATAGGCGGCAAGTCCGAAGGCGTCATCCCCGCGAACGAGTTCATCGACATAGGCGACCTGCAGATCGGCTCCACGATCGAGGTGCTCGTAGAGAAGCTCGAGGACCGGAACGGAAGCCCGATCCTGTCTTTCGACAAGGCCGAGCAGAAGAAGAATTGGGACAACATCCTCACGAAATTTCCCGAAGGCTCCGTGGCCACCGGCCGCGTGAAGGCCAAGGTCAAGGGCGGGCTCATCATCTCGATCGGCGTCGACGCGTTCATGCCCGCCTCGCACATCGACGTGCAGCCGCCCAAGAACCTGGACCAGTACGTCGGCCAGACGTACGACTTCAAGGTCCTCAAGATCAACCTCGAACGGAAGAACATCGTCCTATCCCGGCGCGAGCTCATCGAGCAGCAGCGCGCCGAAAAGCGCCGCGCGCTCCTCGACTCGATCCAGCCCGGCCAGTTCCGGAAGGGCATCGTCAAGAACATCACCGACTTCGGGGCCTTCATCGACCTCGACGGCATGGACGGCCTGCTCCACATCACCGACATGAGCTGGGGCAGGATTTCCCACCCGAGCGAGATGCTCAAGCAGGGCGAGGAGATCGAGGTCATGATCATCGAGGTGAACCGCGAGAAGGAACGCGTCTCCCTCGGCCTCAAGCAGACCACCAAGAACCCGTGGGACGAGATCGACCGGAAGTTCCCGGTCGGCGCCAAGGTCCGCGGCAAGGTGGTCAACCTCGTCCCCTACGGCGCGTTCGTCGAGATCGAGCCGGGCGTCGAGGGGCTGGTCCACATCACCGAGATGTCCTGGACGAAGCGCATCACCAAGCCCTCCGAGCTGCTCAAGGTCGGCCAGGAGCTCGATGCGGTGGTCCTCGGCATCCAGAAGGAGGAGCAGAAGATCTCGCTCGGCCTGCGCCAGCTTGAACCCAATCCGTGGGACATGGTCCGCCACAACTACCCGATCGGGGCCCGCGTCCGCGGCAGGGTCCGCAACATGACGACCTACGGGGCCTTCATCGAGCTCGAGGAGGGCATCGACGGCATGGTCCACGTCTCGGACATGAGCTGGACGCGCAAGGTCAACCACCCGTCGGAGGTCCTGAAGAAGGGCGACGACGTGGACGCCATCGTGCTCGACATCGATCCCCAGCAGCAGCGGATCAGCCTCGGCATGAAGCAGCTGGCGATCGACCCGTGGTCGGACATCGACAGCTTCTTCAAGATCGGCGACGTCGTCGAGGGCACCATCACCAAGGTCACCTCGTTCGGCGCCTTCGTGGAGCTCAAGGACGGCATCGACGGCCTGGTCCACATCTCGCAGATCAGCGAGGAGAGGATCGAGAAGGTGAAGGACGTCCTCAAGCCCGAGCAGAAGGTCACGGCCCGCGTTATCAAGATCGACCGCGAGGAGCGCAGGCTCGGGCTGTCGATCAAGGCCGCCAACTACAGCGCCGACCAGCTCGCGGCGGAGACCGCCTCCTACGAAGCCCTCAACCGCAGCGCGACCAACGACATGATGAACCTCGGCGACATACTCGACGAGGCGTCCAAGAAGGGCGAGGAATAGGCCCGGCGGAATCCTCAGCGCCGCCGCGCTGCGCCCGTTCTTCGGCGCCTTCGACTCGTTGACATCCTCACGGCCCTAAACGGCCGGTTTTTCGCGCCGTCCCGTGATAAACTCGCGGATGACCGTCATGCGCTGGCGCTGGCGGTCCTCCTGCTCGACGTCGTCGGCGTTCCGGACGGCCTCGTGCTTCGCCATGGCCCGGCGCATCTTGCCGAGGGCGATGTACTCGAGCTGGCGGATGCGCTCGCGGGTGACGTTGAAGCGGCGGCCCACCTCCTCGAGGGTCAACTCGTCGTGCCCGTCCAGGCCGAACCGCATCCGGATGATCTCGGCCTCGCGCTTTTCGAGGGACCCGACCATCGAATGCAGGTCCAGATTGAGGTTCTTGTCGCGCAGCTGGTCATAGGGGCTCGTCGCGTTCTCGTCGCCCACGATTTCCCCGAAGGTCGCAGAGTCGCCGTCCTCGCCGACCGGCGCGTCGAGCGAGGCCGGGCGCACGCTCACGGACTTGAGGTGGGCGACCTTTGACGTGGGGATCTGGAGCTCCATCGCGAGCTCCTCGTCCGTGGGCTCCCTGCCCAGCCGCTCGGAAATCTGCATCGCCGTCCTGCGCATCTTCGAGATCTTGTCGACCAGGTGGACGGGGAGGCGGATCGTCTTGGACTGGTTCGCCAGCGCGCGCTTGATCGACTGCTTTATCCACCAGGCGGCGTAGGTCGAAAGCTTCCCGCCCTTGCGGGGGTCGAAGCGCTCGACCGCCTTGACGAGACCGATGTTGCCCTCGCTGATCAGGTCGAGGAGGGGCAGGCCGAAATCCTTGTAGTCCATCGCGATCTTCACGACCAGGCGCAGGTTCGCCTTGATCATGTGGTCGCGCGCGGACTTGTCTCCACGGCGGATCCGCTTCGCGAGGGCGATCTCCTCGTCGATCGTCAGGAGGGCGGTCTTGCCGATCTCCTGGAGATAGATCTGCAGGTTGGTCCGGTCGAGCGGGGCCGAAAGCGCCTCGGCGGGTTCAGGCTTTTCCAGGAACGAGGGCGGGCTGTCGAAGTGCGCCGGGCGCTCGGGAGCCAAGACAGCCCGGTCGCCGCCGTCTGCATCCTCCGCTGGGTGATCGGTCCTGGTTTTCGTGCGCATTGGCATGTCTCTGTAAGTTGGAGGATTAAAACGTCTGATTGTTCCCCTCGTTCAGCCTAATTCGTTCCAAACAGAGGACGAGCGGTCCCCTAGGAAAGCTGCAGAACTGTCACCCCGGTCGCGGGTAATAATGTCACACCCGGCCGGGAACGGTGCGCAATATGGCGCTGCCCGCCGGCCTAGAACCTCAAGGCGATCTCGACCGCCTTGAGAAGGGCTCCGGCCTTGTTGACGGTTTCCTGGTACTCCGTGGCGGGGTCGGAGTCGGCGACGACCCCGCCGCCGGCCTGGATGTAGATCTTCCCGCCCTTCAGGAGCGCGGTCCGAAGGGTGATGCACGAGTCCAGGTTGCCGTCATACCCGAAATAGCCGAGCGCGCCGGCGTAGAAGCCCCTCTGGACCGGCTCCTTCTCGGCGATGATCTGCATCGCGCGCACCTTGGGCGCCCCGCTGACGGTGCCCGCTGGGAAAGTCGCCCGCATCAGGTCGAAGGCGTTCCTGCCGCCGGCGATCTGCCCCTCGACCTGCGACACGATGTGCATGACGTGGGAATAGCGTTCGACAAACATGAAGTCGGGCACGTGGATGGACCCGAACTTGCAGACGCGCCCGATGTCGTTGCGCGCGAGGTCGACGAGCATCAGGTGCTCGGCCCGCTCCTTCTCGTCGGCGAGGAGCGCCTCCCCAAGGGCCAGGTCCTCCTCGTGTGTGGCCCCGCGCCTGCTGGTGCCCGCGATGGGGCGGATCTCGACAAGGCCGTCCGTGAGCCGCACGTGGACCTCCGGGGAGGCGCCCACGAGGGCAAAGTCGCCCGCGTCCAGGATGAACGTGTAGGGCGAGGGGTTAACCGTCCTCAGGGCCCGGTAGAGGTCGAGGGGCGTCTTCCGGAACGGGCGCGTGAACCGCTGGGAGGGGACGACCTGGATGATGTCGCCCGCCCGGATGTACTCCTTTGCGCCCTCGACAAGCCTCTCGTAGGCCGGGCGGGTGAAGTTGCCCACGGGCGCCCTGGGCTGCGCCGGCCCGGCGAGCGGGGCGGGGGCGAGCGCGCGGGGTCGCTTCAGGATCGCGAAGATCTCACGGAGCTCGGCCTCGGCCGCGGAACGTGCCCTTGCGGCGGCGGCGCCGCCGCCGCCCGAGACGTGGGCGTTGACGCAGAGGCGAAGGGTCTGCTTCACGCGGTCGAATATCAGCAGCGTGTCCGACAGCATGAAGTAGATGAGCGGGATCCCGAGCTCGTCGCGGGGCGCCGCGGGCACCGTGGGCTCGATCCGCGTCACGTACTCGTAGCCGATGTATCCGACGGCGCCGCCGGTGAACCTGGGAAGGTCCGGCAGCCGGACCGGGTGGAACCGCTTGAGCTCGGCCTCGACCAGCGAGAGCGGGTCGGGCGGCGTGGGCACCTTTACGACGGGCCGGCCCCGCTCGCGGATCTCTGACTCCTTGGGCCCGCAGGCGATGACCTTGCGCGGGCGGCAGCCGATGAAGCTGTAGCGCGACAGGCGCTCCCCTCCCTCGACGGACTCGAGCAGGTACGCCGGGCCGTGGCCGCGCAGTTTCGCGTAGGCAGAGACCGGCGTCTCGAAGTCCGCCATCAGGTCCGCGTACACCGGGATGACGTTGCCCTTCCGGGCAAGCCGGAGGAATTCGGCCTTGGTGGGGTGGATGTCCATGGTCACTCCACCGTCACCGACTTGGCCAGGTTGCGGGGCTTGTCGACGTCGCAGCCGCGCTCGACGGCGATGTAGTAGCTCAGGAGCTGCACCGGGATCGCGGCGACGATCGGGAGCACCGCCTCGTGGCAGTCCGGAATCCCAATCACCTCGTCGGCGAGTCCCGGGGGAAGCTCGCATCCCTCGGTCGCGATCGCGATGACGGGGCCCTTGCGCGCCTTGATCTCCTGCATGCTGGAGACGATCTTGTTGAAGATCTCGCCCCTCGGCGCGAAGAACACGCTCGGGCACTTCTCGCTGATGAGCGCGATCGGCCCGTGCTTCATCTCGGCGGCCGGGTAGCCCTCGGAATGGATGTAGGAGATCTCCTTGAGCTTGAGCGCCCCCTCGAGGGCGATCGGGAACAGGGACAGCCGCCCGAGGAAGAGGAAGTCCGAGCAGTGGGCGTAGCGCCTGGCGATCTCCTTGATGTGCGGCGCCTGCGCGAGGGCCGCGCGGACGAGCGCGGGCGCGCCGCGCAGGGCGTTCACGTAGTCCACCCCGTCATTGAAGCTCATGTCGCGCATCCGCGAGACGTAGAGGGCGACCATCGCGCCGAGCAGCAGCTGGGACGTGAACGCCTTGGTCGAGGCGACGCCGATCTCCGGGCCGGCGTGCTGGTAGATCCCGCCGTCGGCCTCCCTCGCGATCGACGAGCCCACCACGTTGTTGATGGCGAGGACGCGGAACCCCTTGCGCTTCGCCTCCCGCAGCGCGGCGAGCGTGTCGATCGTCTCGCCGGACTGGCTGACGACGAAGAAGAGCGTGTCGGGGTCGAGCGGAGCGTTCCTGTAGCGGAATTCGGAGGCATAGTCGACCTCGACGGGCACGCGGGCGTAGCGCTCGATCAGGTGCTCGGCGACGAGGCAGGCGTGCCACGCCGTGCCGCAGGCGCAGAACATGAACCGGTCGACCTGCCGGAATTCCGCCGGGGTGAGGTTCAGGCCGCCGAACACGGCGGTGCTCCCGTCCTCGGAGAAGCGGCCGCGCATGGTGTTCTCGAGGGCCTCGGGCTGCTCGAAGATCTCCTTCTCCATAAAATGGGCGTAGCCGTCCATGGTCGCGTCCTCGACCGACCAGTCGATCCGGTCGACGACCGGCGACACGTCCTCCTGGTCGAGCGTGCTGATCGCGAAGTCCCTCGCCGTGATGTGGACGAGCTCGCCGTCCTTCAGGTAGACGACGTTGCGGGTCTGGCTCACGAGGGCGGACGCGTCGCTCGCGAGGAGGTACTCTGCGTCGCCGACGCCGAGGATGAGCGGCGAGGCCTTGCGCGCAGCCACGATCTCCCCGGGGAGGTCGGTGCACAGGGCGGCGATCCCGTACGTGCCCTGGACGTGGCGCAGCGCTTTGCGCACGCTCTCGAGGAAGGCGCCCTGCCCGCTGCGCTCGGCCTTCTCCTTGGCGTAGTGGTAGGCGATCAGGTTGCACAGGACCTCGGTGTCGGTCTCGGACCTGAAGGTGTAGTCCTTCGAGAGCAGGAACGTCTTGATCTGGCTGTAGTTCTCGATGACGCCGTTGTGGATCAGGGCGAACTTGCCGTCGCTGCTCACGTGCGGATGGGCGTTCGCGTCGGTCACCGCGCCGTGGGTGGCCCACCGGGTGTGCCCGATCCCCGTCGTCCCGCCCAGGCGCAGCTTGGAGGTCTCCTCCACCAGCCGCTCGACCCGGCCCGCCTTCTTGACGACCGTCAGGCCGCCGCCCTGGGCGATCGCGATCCCGGCGGAGTCGTAGCCGCGGTACTCAAGGCGCTTGAGGGCCTCCAGGAGGATGGTCGATGCCTTGCGTTTCCCGACGTAGCCTACGATGCCGCACATGGGTGGTGGTGGTTGGGTGTGTGGTGGCGGCGATTTTGTCTCGCGAAGTGGGCGTCCACGATAGAATAGGGAATTGCTATGACCACCCAAAAACGCGTGCTGGCAGTCATCATGGGGGGGGGCCGGGGGACGCGCCTTTCCCCGCTGACTCTCGAGCGCTGCAAACCCGCGGTGCCGCTCGCGGGGAAGTACCGGCTTGTGGACATTCCGATCAGCAATTGCCTCAACTCGGACGTCAACCGGATCTTCCTCCTGACGCAGTTCAACACGGCGTCGCTCCACCGCCACATCCAGAACGCGTACCAGTTCGACCCGTTCGGCGGCGGGTTCATCGACATCCTCTCGGCGGAGCAGACGGAGAAGAGCCTGGACTGGTACCAGGGGACGGCCGACGCCGTGCGCCGAAACATCATCCATTTCCGCAAGTACCCCCACGACCTGATCCTGATCCTCTCCGGCGACCAGCTGTACCGGATGGACTTCAGGGAGATCATCGATCAGCACATCGCGATGGGGGCCGACGTCACGATCTCGGCGAAGCCCTTCCCGCTCTCGAAGCTCGAGGGCCTGGGCCTGATGAAGGTCGCGGACGACCTGTCGATCCAGCAGTTTGTCGAGAAGCCGAAGGACCCGGCGGTGATCGCGGGCCTGACCCTGAGCCCCGCAATCGAGCAGAAGCTCAAGGAGCGCTCGGAGGAGAAGCACTGCCTCGCCTCGATGGGCATCTACGTCTTCAACAGGGCCGTCCTGGCCGAGGCCCTTGAGAATTCCATGGTCGACTTCGGCCGGGAGGTGATCCCGGCCCTCCTCGGCAGGAAGAAGCTGTATGCGCATGTCTTCGAGGGATACTGGGAGGACATCGGGACGGTTAAGGCGTTCTTCGAGGCGAACCTGGCCCTGGCGCAGCCGCTCCCGCCGTTCAACTTCTTCGATGGGTCCATGCCGGTCTACACCCACTACGAGTACCTGCCCGCCTCGAAGCTGAACAAGTGCAGGGTCGACAACGTCGTGGTCGCCGACGGCGCCATCCTGACCGACTCGTCGGTCAAGCACTGCCTGTTCGGCATACGCGCGTACGTGGGCGAGGACTCGGACCTCGAGGACGTGATCGTGATGGGCGCCGACTACTACGAAACGCCGGAGCAGGTCGCCTCGAACCTGGCGCGCGGCAAGCCGAACATCGGCATCGGCCGCAATTGCTACATCCGCAGGGCGATCATCGACAAGAACGCGCGGATCGGCGACGGCACCAGACTCTGCGCCGGGTCCAACCCGGACGGGGCCTATGTGGGCGGCGCCGTGGTGATCCGCGACGGGGTCCTCGTCGTGCCGAAGGGGGCCACGATCCCCCCGGGCACGGTGGTGTAGCGGCCCTACGGCCCCGGGCCGCGCAGCGGCTCGCCCCTGCGCCGCCAGAGGAACAGGCCGAAGGCGACCATGAAGACCGAGTAGAACGTGCCCCGGCTCAACCCGAGGATGAGCGGGGCGTCGGGCTCGCGGAACGCCTCGCACGCGATGCGGACGCTGGCGTAGAGCACCAGAAACTCGCCCGCCAGCCTCCCGGGCCGGGCGCGGACGGCGTCGCTCCTCCAGAGGCGCCATTGCATGTAGGCGAGGAGCAGGGCGCCCTCGAGCGCGGCCTCGTAGAGCTGGGAGGGGTGGCGGGGGACCAGCAGGCCCGGCTCGTCGGCAGGCGCGCTGCGCGGGAAGATGACCGCCCAGGGCACGCGGGTGGGCCTTCCCCAGAGCTCGCCGTTGATGAAGTTCGCGACCCTGCCGAAAAAGAGCCCCGCGGGCGCCGCCGACGCCACCAGGTCCGCCAGGTGCAGGAAGGGGATCCCGGCGGAGCGGGCGAACCAGGCGACCGCGAGGATGACGCCGATCATCCCGCCGTGGCTCGCCATCCCGCCCTCCCACACGCGCAGGATCGCGAGGGGATCGGTCCCGAAGCTCCTCCAGCCGTCGTAAAGGAAGTAGGAGCCGATCCTGCCGCCCACTACGACGCCGAGCACCGCGGCCACCATGAAGTCGGCGATCCGGTCCGAGGGAAGCAGCGACAGGCCGGCCCGGTGGTAGCGCTGGAGGAGCCAGGCCGCGGCCAGGAACCCGAGCGCGTAGGCGAACCCATAGTAGCGTATGCCGAAGTTGCCCGAGAAGCGGACGAGGAAGGGGTCCAGGCGGTCGACCCAGTACGCGAACGCCGGGGTCACGTGCGCCTCCGGTCCTGCTTCTGGAGCTTCGCGCGCGCGAGTTCGCGCATGTCCACGGCGACGTCGTCCTTCTCGAAGATCTCGCGGCCGAGCAGGTGCTCGATGACATCCTCCATCGTCACGACGCCCGCGGTCGCCCCGAACTCGTCGACGGAGACCAGCAGCTTGTTGTGCGTCTTGAGGAACACCTGGAGAGCGTTCCCGACGGTGGCCGTCTCGGGGATGAACTGCGCCTCCTGCATGAAGTGCTCCACGAGCCCGGCATCCTGGTCCTGCGCCTTGGCCTTGAGGAGGTCGCGCCTGCGCACGACCCCCACGATGTCGTCCATGTTCTTGCCGAAGACCGGCAGCCTGCCGAAGGGCAGGGTGGGGTATTCGCTGAAGACCTCGGCCACCGAGGAGGAGCGGCTGAGCGCCGTGACCACGGTGCGCGGCGTCATGATGTCGCTCACCCGCACGTTGTCCAGGGACAGGGCGTTGGCGATGATGCTCGACTCGCTCGTCGACAGCGTGCCCTCCTGCGCGCCGCGCTCGGCGAGGAGCTTGATCTCCTCGCCCGAGCCGTGGAGCTTGGCCGGGGGCCCGACGAAGGGCCTCACCGCGAGCGCGCACAGCCACGTGACGGGGGAAAGGAACCCCCGCAGCCAGCCGATGGGATACACAACGTACGGCAGGAGATCGCGGCGGTGCGCAACGCCGATGTTCTTCGGCAGCACCTCGGAAAACACGAGGAGGACGGCGCCGAACCCGATCAGGATCGCGGCGAGCGCGCCGCCCCCGTAGTAGTGCGCGGCGAGCGCGCCGACGATCACCGATCCCAGACTGTTCGCGACCGTGTTGAGGGTCAGGATCGCCGAGATCGTCGCGTCGATCTCGCACTTGATGGTCTCAAGGAGCGCGCCCCGCCTCGGGTGGGTCCTCTTCAGGCCCTCGATCTCGGCGATGGTCGTGGACAGGGCGATCGACTCGAAGAGGGAGCAGAGGAACGAGGTTCCGACCGTGAGGACGATGACAAGGGGGAGGAAGAGCCTGGCCATCTCCGCAGACTACGCGGCGCGCCCTTTTTTTCCTACCACAAAAGAACCTTGCAGCGGGGCGGCTTTAGGAGGCTACGTATGGAGGCATCATGGGCGACCTCAAGCGCACCCCCCTCCGGGACTTCCACGCGGCACACGGCGCCAAGCTCGTCGACTTTGCCGGGTGGGAGATGCCCGTGCAGTACCGGAGCATCCTCGAGGAGCACAGGGCGGTGAGGCGCGCCGCGGGCCTCTTCGACGTGAGCCACATGGGCGAGGTCGACGTCGCGGGGCCGGGCGCCGCGGCGTTCCTGAACAGCCTCGTGACAAACGACGTCCGCAGGATGTTCCCCGGCCGGGTCCTGTATTCGCCGATGTGCCACCCGGACGGCGGCGTGATCGACGACCTGCTGATCTACATGCGGGGCCCGGGGGACTACTTCCTCTGCATCAATGCCGGCAACACCCCGACGGACCTCGAGTGGATCCGGGCGGGGGCGGCCGGGCGCGACGTGGCCGTCACGGACCGCTCGGAGGAATGCGCGCTGATCGCGGTCCAGGGGCCTTGCGCGGCCGCCATCGTGCAGCCGCTCACGCAGGCGAACCTCGGGCTCCTCAAGTACTATCATTTCGCGGAGGGCACCGTCGCGGGAGTCCGGTGCACCATCAGCCGGACGGGGTACACGGGGGAGGACGGGTTTGAGTTCTACCACGCTGCGGGCGAGGCGCCCGCGCTCGCCGGGGCCCTCCTCGCCGCGGGGCGGCCCCTCGGCCTCGAGCTCTGCGGGCTCGGCGCGCGCGACAGCCTGAGGCTCGAGGCGGGGTTCCCGCTCTACGGCCACGAGCTGACGCGCGAGATATCGCCCCTTGCCGCCGGGCTCGGCTGGACGGTCAAGCTCGAGAAGGAGGGCGACTTCTGCGGCCGCGCCGCGCTCGCCGCGGAAAAGAGGGACGGATCGGCGCGCAAGGTGGTGTTCTTCAGGACCGGGGACCGGCGCATCGTCCGCCCGGAGACCCCGGTGGCGGGGCCGGACGGGGCGGCCGCGGGCCGCGTCCTCTCGGGGACGCTGTCGCCGATGCTCTCCGAGGCCATCGGGTCGGCGCTCGTCGAGAGCCCCTGCGCCGCGGGGCCGCTCCGGGTCGACGTCAGGGGAAGCCCGATCGACTTGCGTCTCGTCAAACCCCCGTTCGTCGAGCTAAGAAAGGGCGCATGAGCAACGTGCCCGGCGCCCTCCGCTACGCAAAGTCCCACGAATGGCTTAAGACCGAGGCAGACGGCACGGCCACGGTGGGCATAACCGACTACGCGCAGGGCTCGCTCGGGGACATCACGTATGTGCAGCTCCCGAAGGTCGGCTCGGTGCTTAAAAAGGGGGCTCCCTTCGGGGTGGTCGAGTCGGTCAAGGCGGCCTCCGACGTCTACGCTCCCGTGGGCGGCACGGTCGTGGCCGTAAACACGGCCCTCGACGGCGCGCCCGAGACGCTCAACAAGGACCCCTACGGCGGGGGCTGGATGCTCAGGCTCAGGCCCTCGGACCCCGCGGAGGCCGGCTCCCTGCTCGAGGCGGCGGCCTACTCGCAGCTCACGGCCTAGGTCAGCCGGCGGCCGGGCGCTTCAGCCCTTCCGTTCCTGCTTGCGGCGGCTGGTCGCGCTCAGGATACGCTTGCGCAGGCGGAGGCTCTTGGGGGTCACCTCGACGAACTCGTCCGCCGCGATGTACTCGATCGAGCGCTCGAGCGAGAGCTTGGTCGGTGGCGTCAGCTGGATGCCCTTGCCCTCGCCCTGGGAGCGGAAGTTCGTGAGCTGCTTTGCCCGCACGGCGTTGACGGGGATGTCCTCGTTCCTGGGGTTCTCGCCCACGATCATCCCCTCGTAGACCTCCTCGCCGGGGCCGACGAAGAGCTTGCCGCGCTCCTGGACGCCGTCGAGCGCGTAGGCGGTCGTCACGCCGGCCTCGGTCGCGAGGATGGTGCCGGTGAGCCGCGTGAGCACCTCGCCCGCGTAGGGCCCGTACTCCTTGAAGAGATGGCTCATGACGCCCCGCCCGTTGGTCGCGTTGACGACGTCGATCTCGAAGCCGATCAGCCCGCGCGTCGTGATGGTGGCCTCGATCATCGTGGAGTGGGAGAGCTTCTCCATGTTGGTCATCACGCCCTTGCGGTTGGCCAGGTTCTGGACGATTGCGCCGACGCACTCCTCGGGGACCTCGATCCAGACCGTCTCGTAGGGCTCGAGGCGCTTTCCGTTCTCGTTCCTCTCGATCACCGTCGGCCGGGAGACCAGGAGCTCGAATCCCTCGCGCCGCATCGTCTCGACGAGGACCGCGATCTGCATCGCCCCGCGGGCCTTCACGGTGTAGACGCCCGCCGCCTCGGTCTCCTCGACCTTGATCGAGACGTTGGTCTTCAGCTCGCGGAAAAGGCGGTCGCGAAGCTGCCGGGAGGTGACGAGCTTGCCCTCGCGCCCGACCATGGGGCCGTCGTTCACGCAGAACTGCATCTCGAGGGTGGGGGGGTCGATCTGGGTGAAGGGCAGGGCGTGCTGGTCCTCGCTGGCGGCGATGGTGTCGCCGATGTCGATGTCGTCGAAGCCCGAGAGCCCCACGATGTTCCCGGCGATTCCGCTCTCCGCCTCGGCGGTGCCGAGGCCCGTGAACTCGATCACCTTGGTGATCTTCGCGCGCGTCCTGGAGCCGTCGGAGGTGCGGATGACGAACACCGCGTCGCCAAGCCTCGCCGTGCCCCCCAGGATCTTGCCGACGGCGATCCGGCCCACATAGTCGCTCCAGTCGATGTTGGACACGAGCATGTAGAAGGGCGCGTTCGGCTTTGCGAACGGGGGGGGGATGTGGTCGAGGATCGTCTGGAAGAGGGGGGACATGTCCTTCCTCTCGTCGCCCAGGTTGTACATCATGTAGCCGTCGCGGGCGGATCCAAAGACGACCGGCGCGTCAAACTGCTCCTCCGTCGCGTTGAGCTCCAGGAGGAGCTCCTGGACCTTGTCGTACATCTTCTTGGGCTCGGAGTTCTCGCGGTCGATCTTGTTGATCACGATCACGACCTTGAGCCCGTGGGCCAGGGCCTTGCGCAGGACGAAGCGCGTCTGGGCCTGGGGGCCGTCGTAGGCGTCCACGAGGAGCAGCACGCCGTCGACCATCCGGAGCGCCCTCTCGACCTCGCCTCCGAAGTCCGCGTGCCCGGGGGTGTCGACGATGTTGATCGTCTTGTCCTGCCAGTGGACGGAAGTGTTCTTCGCCTTGATGGTGATGCCCTTCTCCTTCTCCAGGTCCATCGAGTCCATCGCTCGCTCCTCGACCTGCTGGTTGGCGCGGAAGACGCCGCCCTCCTTGAGGAGCTTGTCGACCAGGGTCGTCTTTCCATGGTCGACGTGGGCTATGATGGCGATATTTCGTATGTTCTGGTTCATTGCGCGGGCCGGTCTGTGATTTTGAAAAAGAGCACGATCGTGCCGTTCGCAAAACCCGAACGCAAGGGTGAACGGGACGGACATGGCCGGCGCCTGCCGGCGGCGGTGCGATTGCCGCAAGAGGTTGCGGGGACGCCCGCAAGCCCCTGCTGCCGCCCCGGGGCAGTTGGGGGCCGCCGGGCGGGCAAAAAAATAAGGCCCCGGAACCTTTCGGTTCCGGGGCCAAATTTGGGGGTGGGCGCTCGCCACGCGCTCTTTCCCATCGCATACGTTGGGCGCACTCGCTTTCGCGGGCCGTATGCTCCCCGACGCCACTCTTCGCGGCATGCGAAGATCTCGATCTCATGGCGGGATCGCTCCTACCGTTGCCGGTTGAAGTCTATCGAGTGAGGCCTCTTCGCCCAGTTCGGTCGCCCCCTGCCAGGGGCGGCACGCCGGACGTGGTGCAGACACGCCTACAAGTGCGAATCTTTCGCGTCGGCACCGTTGCCACGGGGACAGCATCGGCTTTTGGCCGATCGTTTGCCCCGCGTTACGGGTCTGACCTCTTAACTCTCAGGCTGCCTTCGCTTTGCAGTTGGGTGACGTGGGTTTACACACCGCCCAATTGAGGAGGTTTCACGGGATTTGCCTGGCCCGCTCGCTCCCCGCCGTCCCGTCTCCCTTGCGCGCCCGGTTCGTTTTTACCGATCCGGGCCTTTTGGCGGGGTCGTCCCGCCGGGAAACGCGACTGCGTTCTGGTCTGCGCAGTAGCAGCCGTACCCTCTGGGTAACTGCGTCGGCACGCGGATCGAAACTCCCCGCGCACCTGACTCGGCTCGGATCGCGGTTTCTAATCGCGCCTCGCCGCTCAGCTCCTGAGTTCATGCAACTGGAGCGGTCATGACACCGTCCAGAGGAGCTGGTGATATTGCCTGCGAGCGCATCACTGCGCTGAGGGGATGGCGGCACCAGCTGCCGCCTTCCTTTCCCCGGTCGCCCGGGATTATCCCAGCCGTGCTTTCGAAGGGGTTTTCAGGCCTTCGCGCTGCGGCTGTTCTATCAAGGAACGCGGCGAGCTTGTAGGCGCGTTACGAATTGGTGAAGGTTTTCTTATCCACATTCCCTTCACACCAAAACCATGTGAATAATCGGTGAGCTACGTTGCTCGCAGGTTATTCACCGATTGAAATGTCGCCCCGCGACCTTCCCGTCTACGAGCTCGAATCCGCCCTCGTCGCCTCGCTGCGCGGCAGCGGCCGGGTGATCGTGCGGGCGCCGACCGGCTCCGGAAAGTCGACCCAGATACCGCAGATTCTTCTCCGGCACGGGTTTCTGAACGCCGGCCAGGTCGTTGTGCTCCAGCCCCGCCGGCTCGCGGCGCGGATGCTCGCCCGCCGCGTGGCCGAGGAGGTGGGGACCGAATTGGGGGATGCCGTCGGCTACCAGATCCGGCTGGAGTCGCGCGTGAGCGACCGGACGAGGATCCGCTTCGTGACGGAGGGGATCCTCCTCAGGCAGATGACCTTCGACCCGCGGCTGCGCGGCGTCAGCGCGGTCATCTTTGACGAGTTCCACGAACGGCACCTCTACGGCGACATCTCGCTCGCGCAGGCGGTCGGGATCCAGCGGACCGTCCGGCCCGACCTCAAGATCGCCGTGATGTCCGCCACCCTGGATTCCGGCGCCCTCAGGGACTACCTGAAGCCCTGCGACGTCCTCGAATCCCAGGGCCGGACCTTTCCGGTCCAGATCGAGTACCTGGCCAGGCCGGTGAACTTCGACTCCGATCCGGTGTGGGAGGTCGCCGCCCGGGAGTGCGAGCGCGTGGCGGCCGACACGGGCGGAGACATGCTCGTCTTCATGCCCGGGGCCTTCGAGATCGCGCGCACGATCCAGGCGGTCCAGGGCATCCGGAGCCTCAGAGGCTTTGCGGCGCTCCCGCTTCACGGGGAGCTCCCTGCCGCCGCCCAGGACCGCGCGGTGGCGCCTTGCGACGGGCGCAAGATCATCGTCTCCACCAACGTGGCGGAGACCTCGCTCACGATCGAGGGAGTTACCGCGGTGATCGACAGCGGGCTCGCCCGGGTCGCGCGCTTCGATCCGGTCCGCGGGATCAACACGCTGCTGGTCGAGAAGATCTCCGCGGCGAGCGCCGACCAGCGGGCGGGCCGCGCCGGGCGCACCGCCCCAGGCGTGTGCGTCAGGCTCTGGACGGAGCGCGAGCACGGCCAGCGCCCCGCCCAGGAGCTTCCCGAGGTGAGGCGCCTGGACCTTTCCGAGGTCGTCCTTACGCTGAAGGCGTCGGGCATCGTCGACCTCTCCGGGTTCGCCTGGCTGGAGCGGCCCGACGCGCGAAGCCTCGCGCGCGCGGAGGCGCTGCTCGCCGACCTGGGGGCCCTGGACGGGGTGGGGGGGGCCATCACGGAGACCGGCCGGCGCATGCTGCGCTTCCCGGTGCATCCCCGCTACGCGCGGATGTTCCTCGTGGCCCAGGAGCGGGGCTGCGTGCGGTCGGTGGCGATGATCGCCGCGCTTACCCAGGGAAGGAGCTTTCTGCTGCGGGGCGCGACGCGGCAGGTGGACGAGGCGCGCGAGGAGGTCCTCGGGGAGGAGCACGAGAGCGACTTCTTCCTCCTCATGCGCGCGTGGCGCTTCGCCGACCGCAGCGGGTACGCGCTCGAGGCGTGCAGCCGGCTGGGTATCCACGCGCAGTCGGCGCGCCAGGTGGGGCCGCTCTTCGAGCAGTTTGTCGCAATCGCGGGCGCAGAGGGCCTCGACGCGTCCGAAAGGCGGGTCGACGGGAGCGAGGTCCGCAAGTGCGTCCTCGCCGGCTTCCCGGACCACCTCGCACGCAGGCTGGACGCGGGGACGCTGCGTTGCGACCTGGTCCATGGGCGCCGCGGGGTGCTCGCGCGCGAGAGCTCGATCGGCAAGGCGCCGCTCCTCGTCGCCGCCGAGATCACGGAAGTGGGGGGCCGCGGCGGGGAGGTGAGCGTCCTGCTGAGCATGGCCACGGCGGTGGAGGAGGCCTGGCTCGGGGAGCTTTTCCCGGGCGAACTCAGCGACGCGCGCGAGGTCGCCTACGACCCGTCCGCCAAGCGCGTGGTCGCCCGGCGCGAGAAGCGGTTCCGGGACCTCGTGCTCGAGTCAAAATCAAGCTCGGACGACGTCCCGGCCGGCGAGGCGGCGGCGCTGCTTGCGCGCGAGGTGATCGCGGGGCGGGTCACGATCGATGCCTGGGACGAGTCCGCCGAGCAGTGGATTACCCGGGTCAACCGCCTCGCCGAATGGTTTCCCGAGATGGAGGTGCACCCGATCGGCCCGCCGGACCGGGCGGCGCTCATCGAGCAGGTCTGCTACGGAGAGACGTCCGCGCGCGGAGCCAAGGGCAGGGAGGTCATGCCCGTCTTAAGGGGCTGGCTGACCGCGGAGCAACTCGCGGCGATGGACGAGATCGTGCCCGAGCGCCTGACCATGGCGAACGGCCGCCGCTCGCGCCTCACCTATCCCAAGGAGGGCCCGCCCGTGCTGAGCGCCCGGATTCAGGAGCTGTACGGCATCGAGGGCCGGTTCTCGCTCGGCCGGGGCCGGGTGCCGGTGAGGATCGAGGTGCTTGCCCCCAACCAGCGGCCCATCCAGGTCACCGAGGACCTCACGAGCTTCTGGCGGGAGGTCTATCCGAGGATCAAGCCCGAGCTCTCGCGCAGGTATCCGCGGCACGAGTGGCGCTGATCACGGAACGCTGACGGCGCTTGTGAGCACGAGGTTCCGCGACGAGGTCCCGACGGCGATCGTGTACGAGCCCGGCTCCACCTCCCAGTCGCCCTTCGCCTCGTCGAAGTACTCGAACGCCTTCCGATCCAGGACGATGGAGACCAACTTTGTCTCGTCGGTGGCGAGGCTCATCCTGTTGAAGCCCTTGAGCTCGCGCACCGCCCGCGCCACCCGGGACGGGGCCGGGGGGCTCACATAGACCTCCGAGATCTCGTCGCCTGCGCGCGTCCCGTTGTTCGTGACCTCAAACGTGACCGTCCAGCGCCCGTCGGTGGTCGGTTCGACATGAAGCCTGTCGTAATGGAAGCTCGTGTAGCTCAACCCGAACCCGAAGGGAAAGAGGGGCGCCACGCCCTTGACGTCGAACCAGCGGTAGCCCACGTAGATGCCCTCGGCGTAATCGACCTTCCCGCCGGAGCCGGGAAAGTTGCCGTACGAGGCGGAGTCCTCCACGCGCTTTCCAAATGAGATGGGGAGCTTCCCGCTCGGGTTCACGGAGCCCATGATCACCTCGGCGACCGCCCGGCCGCCCTCCTGCCCCGGGTACCACGCCTGCAGGAGCGCGGGGACCTGGCCGATCCAGTCGGCCGTCCTCACGGCGCCGCCCGAGTTCAGGACGACGATCGTCCTCGGATTGAGCCCGGCAACCCTGCGGATCAACTCCGGCTGGATGTCGGGAAGCTCGAAGGTCCGGTCGGCCCCTTCGCTCTCGAGCATCAGGTTGTATCCGGCGCACACCACCGCGGCGTCGGCGGAGCGCACGCGCTCGGCCTCGGCGTCTGTCATCAGCGCGGGGGCCAGCCCCCAGGCGAAGCGGACGGCGGTCGAGCCGGGAACGTCGTGGTGGGCAACGACGTCGATCGCATAGGTCCTGTCGGCCTGCAGGTCGGCCCGCGCCGAAAGCGTCTCGCCCGAATTGCCCCAGCTCGAGATGATCGGCTTCCCGTCGAGCTTGATGAACAAGTTGCCCGTGTTCTCGGCCATGAAGATGTAGGATCCCGAGGCGTGCGTGCGGATCGAGCCCGTCCACTGCGCCCGGTAGGCGGCAAGGTCCACGCCCGGGGCCGGAGGCGCCGTCCAGTTATGGTCGATTCTCGTGTCGGTAGTCGACGCAATCACGCCTTTTTCCCACCAGCGCGGGGTGAGAAACTCGAGCTTGAGGGGCCCGACATAGCTCGCGCTCGCCACCAGCTTGCTCAGAAGCTCCGGGCCCGGTCCGGAGATCACGTCAATGCGGACCTTCGATGCCACCCGCCGAAAGCCCTCGGCCACACTGACGAAGTGGAACGGCATGACGTGCGAGCTTCCCCCTCCCGAGACGTAGCCGGCGGCGTTAGGGCCGACCAGCGCTATCCGCTTCACCCGCTTCGCGTTCAGGGGAAGCGTATTGTGCTCGTTCTTGAGGAGCACCACCGCCTCGCGCGCGATCTTCAGGGCCACCGCTGCGCTCCGGGGGTCGTCCTTGGGCGTCGACTCGACCGCCTGCGTCCGGTCGAGGAAACCGTTGGCGACCTCGAGCCTCAGGATCCTGCGGACCTTGTCGTCGATTGTCGCCATGGTGACCTGGCCGGAGTCGAGCAGCGGCTTCAGGTCCGCCGGGTTCATGTACTTGCCCGAGGGCATCTCGAGGTCCAGCCCGCCGTTCGCGTCGCCTAGGGTTTCATGGGCAGCGCCCCAGTCCGACATGAGCACTCCCTTGAAGGCCCAGTCGCCCTTGAGGACCTTGTTGTTGAGCCAGTCGTTGGCGCTGCAGTAGGTGCCGTTGACACGGTTGTACGCGCACATGACGGCCCACGCATGGCCCTGCTCCACGGCCGCGCGGAACGCGGGGAGGTAGATCTCGCGCAGGGCCCGCTCGCTGATGTGCTCGTCGATGGTGCCGCGCTCGGTCTCCTGGTTGTTCGCCGCAAAATGCTTCACCGTCGCGACGACGCCCTGGCTCTGGATGCCCGTCGCGATCTGGCTGGCGAACACGCCCGCGAGGAACGGGTCCTCCGACAGGTACTCGAAGTTGCGCCCGTTCTGGGGCACCCGGTTGATGTTCACCGCGGGCCCGAGCATGACGTTGACGCCTCGCGCCCGGGCGTCGCTTCCAACCGAGGCGCCGTACTGCCTTGCCAGGTCCCAGTCCCACGAGGCCGCCAGGCCGATGGTCGCCGGGTAGGCCGTCGACGGCCCGTAGTTGCGCACGCCGAGCGGACCGTCGGCCATCTTGATCTCCGGGATGCCCAGACGCGGGATGGGCCTGATGTAGAAATCCCGGTCGCCGCCGATGATCGACAGCTTCTCGTCGAGAGTCAGCCGCGGCAGCAGGTCGTCGACGCGCGCCTCCGGCGCGGCCGACTTGTCCCTGTAGAGGGCGGGGGGGTCGGCCCTCGCGGCCAGGGCGCCGGCGAGGCAGAGTGCGGAGGCTAGGGCTCGGCGGACTGGGGTCTGGGTCATTCCTTTGGCGTCTTTCGCGGGTTCGTGCGCTCGATGTTCAGGTAGGTCTTGTTGAGCATCTGGCTCTCATAGATCTCGAGAAGCCGCACGCCCTCCCTCGGCTTCACCATGTCCTTGCGGGTGGCGGCGTCGATCTGGGCCTTCATCTTCCTGCAGAGGTCCTCCTGCTGGTACTGGACCCCCTCGATGACGTCCGCAATGCGGCTGCCGCTCAGCGCCTCCTCGATGTAGAACCCGTTCGGCTCGTCGTCCTCGAGGAACACGTGGACCTCGTTGACCCTGCCGAAGAGGTTGTGGAGGTCGCCCATGATGTCCTGGTAGGCCCCGGTCAGGAAGACGCCCAGGTAGTACGGCTTGTGGTTGAGCGGATGCAGCGTGATGTAGTCCTTCACGTCCTGCAGGTCGATGAAGCTGCTGATCTTGCCGTCGGAGTCGCACGTGATGTCCACGAGGATCGCGTTCACGGTCGGCCGCTCGTTCAGGCGGTGCAGGGGCGCGATCGGGAAGAGCTGCTTCAAGGCCCAGTGGTCGAGGAGCGACTGGAAGACCGAGAAGTTGCACACGTACTGGTCGGCGAGGTGCTTCGTCAGGTCGCGCAGCTCCTCGGGCTGGTACCCGGCCTTCTCGTTCTCCTTCGCGATCTGCTCGCAGATCTGCCAGAATATCTGCTCCGCGGCCGCCCGGTTCTCGAGGTCGAGGTAGCCGAGGTTGAAGAGAGAGAACGCCTCGTCCTTCTTCTGCAGCGCGTCGTGGAAGCGCTCCAGGCGCCCCAGCTTGGCCTTGTTCTTGAGCAGCACCTCCAGGTCGGTCACGACCTTGTGCTTCTCGTTCGGCTGGTGCTGCTTGCCGAGCGACTCGCGCTTGTTGATCCGCTCGAAGACCTCGACGACCAGCATCGAGTGGGGCGCGACGACGGCGCGTCCCGACTCGCTCACGATGTCCGGCTCGGCGACGCCAGCCGAGCGGCAGATCTCGCGCACGTTGAACACGACGTCGCGGGCGTACTCCTCCATTGAGTAGTTCATCGAGCTCTCGAAGTTCGTCCGCGAGCCGTCGTAGTCGATGCCGAGGCCCCCGCCGACGTCGATGTAGCCCATCGGGAACCCCAGCTTGGTGAGCTGGCAGTAGAAGCGGGTCGCCTCGATCACCGCGTTCTTGATCGTGATGATGTTGGGGACCTGCGAGCCGATGTGGAAGTGGAAGAGGCGCAGGCACGCCTTGAGCTTGGCCGCCTTGAGCTTCTCGCAGGCGATCAGGATCTCGGCGGTGTTGAGCCCGAACTTGGCGTTGTCGCCCGTGGAAAGCGCCCACTTGCCCTCGCCCCGGGTCTGGAGCTTCGCGCGCAGGCCGATCATCGGCTTCACGCCGGTCTCCTCCGAGATCCGTATGATGTCGTCGATCTCCGAGAGCTGCTCGACGACGATGACCGCGCGCTTGCCGAGCTTGCGGCCCATGAGGGCGAGCCGTATGTAGTCGTGGTCCTTGTAGCCGTTGCAGATGATCAGCCGGTTGGGGCCCTCGAGCATCGCGAGCGCGATCATCAGCTCGGACTTCGACCCCACCTCGAGCCCGTAGTTGTAGTCCCTGCCGGCCCCCACGATCTCGTCCACGACCTCGCGCAGCTGGTTCACCTTGATCGGGAACACCCCCCGGTACTCGCCCCGGTACCCCTCCTCCTTTATCGCCTTCCGGAACACCTCGTTCAGCTGGACAACCCGGTGCCGGAGAAGGTCCTGGAAGCGGATCACCATGGGCGCCTTTAGCCCCATCCCCAGGGCCTCGGCTATGACGTCTAGGACGCGGATGCAGCGGCCGTCCGTGAGGGGCTGGACGTTCACGAAACCCTCGGAGTCGACGGAGAGGTGGCCCGAGCCCCAGCGCTTGAACCCGTAATGCTCCTCAGATTTGGCTGCCGACCATGCGGATGCGGATTTGCTTTTCAAGTTTTTGGAGTGGGGTGGCCACTGAGGGCTTGCCTTCACAAGCGATGATTCAGTTAGATGCGTGTTTTCTCTTTATAAGAACGCAATTCTAAATGACTAAAATGATCGCCCAAGCAGCCGCCCCGGCCTCCAGCCCGGGGTTCTCGCCGTTGATTCTGCTCATGTACGCGCTGTTCATCGGCGGATTCTACTTCCTCTTCATCGCGCCGCAAAAGAAGAAACAGAAGGAGCACGAGAGGATGATCATCGCGCTGCAGACCGGCGACGAGGTCATCACGACGGGCGGCATCTACGGCACGATCACCAACGTCAAGGACGACCGCTTCGTCGTTCGCGTGGCCGACAACACCAAGATCGAGGTCGGCAAGGCATTCATCCAGTCGGTCGCGAAGAAGCCGGCCGAGGGAAAGAAATCCTCCTAGGAGCCCAGCCCCGGCCCCCTGGTTTGGGCGAAGCCGCCCCGATGGCTCAGGGACCGCGTCGGGGCGCGGCCCCGCCTCCCTTTAACCCACATCCGACATGTTCAAACGCAACCTTTGGAAGATAGTCGTAAGCCTCGTGCTCACGGGCTGGGCTGTCTCCGAAATACTGCCCCTGAGGGACATCCCGTTCCCGGCGTACGCCAGGACGAACGCCACCGCCAGGCCCGCCGAATTCGGCGCGCTGCTGGCCAAGGCGGCCGAGCTCAAGAAGTCGGGCGCGGCGCCCAGCGAGTTCATGGCCCTGAAGCAGATCGGCCACGACCAGAAGGTCGACCTCTCCCAGTTCTTCCCGGACATCCGCCTCGAGGAATCGCTCAAGAACGTCGACAAGCGCAACACGATCCTGCTCAACGAGCTGCTCAGGCGCTCGAAGCGCAAGATGCAGCTGGGGCTCGACCTGCAGGGCGGCGTCGGCTTCACGCTCGAGGCCGACCTCGGCGACCGGACGGCGGGCCTCGACGCCGAGAGCGCCCGCCAGCAGAAGCTCTCGAAGGCGATCGAGATCATCAGCGCGCGCATCAACTCATTCGGGGTGGCCGAGCCCCTGATCCGCGCGGTCGGCACCAACCGGATCGAGGTCCAGCTCCCCGGGATCAACACGAAGGACAACCCCGAGGTCCTCGAGAACGTGAAGAAGCCGGCGAGGCTCGACTTCCGGCTGGTCTACCCGGGCTCGACGCCCGCCACCGCGGCCCCGGGCGACATGCCGCCCGGCTACGAGATCAAGACGCTCGACCGCGAGGGCTCGGTCGGCCAGGCGGCGCCCGAGGAGCTGTTCATCAAGCGGATCCCGGAGATGACCGGCGAGATGATCTCGAACTCGTTCATGGAGCACGACCTCTACGGGAAACCGGAGATCGCGATGCATTTCACGAGCGAGGGCAAGAAGCGGTTCGCCGACGTAACGCGCGCGATCGCCGAGGAGGGCCAGCGTAGGGGCAGGACGGGAAGGCTGGCGATCGTGCTCGACGGCACGCTCTACTCGGCCCCCACCGTCAAGGAGGAGATCGACTCTAATTCCGCCGTCATCACGGGCAGCTTCACCGACCGCGAGGCCATCGACTTGGCGAACGTCCTCAACAACCCGCTCGACCTCCCCCTGGTCGTCAAGGAGCAGTACGAGGTCGGCCCGTCGCTCGCCGAGGACGCCGTGTCGAGCGGCCTCCGGGCCTCGATCATCGCCCTGACCGCCGTCGCGGCGTTCATGGTCACCTTCTACGCCACCGGCGGCGTGGTCGCCGTGCTCGTGGGCCTGGCCGTCAACCTGGTCATCATCGTCGGGGTGATGTCGAACCTGGGCGCCACGATGACGCTGCCGGGCCTGGCCGGCATCGTGCTGACGATCGGCATGGCGGTGGACGCGAACATCCTGATCTTCGAGCGCATGCGCGAGGAGCTCGCCGCCGGCAAGTCGCTCTCCAACTCGAACCAGATGGGATACTCCAAGGCGCTGATGACGATCATCGACGCCCACGTCGTCCAGCTGATCATCTGCGGGATCATGATCTGGCTCGGCATGGGGCCCATCCGCGGCTTCGGGGTGACGCTCGCGATCGGCGTCCTCTCGACGATGTTCTCGGTGCTGATCACGGTCCACCTGGTCATGGAGCTCCTGATCGACTCCGGCACCCTCCGGAAGATCACGATGCGGCGCCTGATCGGGCCCATCCACGTGGACTTCATCCGTTACGGGCTGCGGGCATTCGTCGGCTCCTGGATGGTCGTCCTCCTGGGGCTCGGCACGATCGTCTACCAGGGCCACCGGATATTCGGCATCGACTTCTCGGGCGGCGACCAGGTCACGCTCCAGTTCAAGGAGCGGCTCGACGTGGCCGAGATCCGCAAGGTGGCCGAGCGGGCCAGGATCGACGACATCAACGTCGCCTATGAGAACGCGCTGGGGGGCGGAGCGCAGCAGCTCAAGATCGAGACGCCGGAGGGCAAGTCCGGCGCCCTCCTGGACGCCCTGCAGGCCGCCCGTCCGGCCGCGGGCCTGGTGAAGATCGGCGAGAACCACCTCGGCGCCTCGATCGGCCGGGAAATCATGTCCAACGCGCTCCTGGCGGTGGGCGTCTCGATGCTGACCATCCTCCTCTACATCGCGTTCCGCTTCGAATTCGGCTTCGGCATCGGCGCGATGGTCTCCACGGCGCACGACATCCTGATGACGATAGGCATCTTCGTGCTGACCGCCCACAAGTTCTCGGCGCCGATGGTGGCGGCGATCCTGTGCATCGCCGGCTATTCCATCAATGAGACCGTCGTCGTGTTCGACCGGATCCGCGAGGAGCTCAAGATCAACCCGACCGGGTCCCTGCGCGACGTCGTGAATTCGGCCATCAACAAGGTCTTCGCGCGCACGATCATGACCTCGTCGACCACGTTCCTGGCCGCCATGTCGCTGTACCTGTTCGGCAGCGGCGTCCTGCGCGACATCTCGTTCACCTTCCTCGTCGGCATCGTCACGAGCACCTTCTCGGCGATCTTCATCGCCGCCCAGGTGTTCTACTGGTGGCACAAGGGCGACCGCAAGCACGTCGAGGCGCACGCCGACGTCGCGCCGAAGTACGAGTGGACGGGATCGAGCAAAGCGTCGCGGTAGCGGTGGATCCGGGCAGATGCGCTGGATCCACACGCCAATCCCGCCTGGCGAGGTCGGGGAGCTGAGCAAGCGCGCGGGCGTGGGTCCCGTGCTCGCCGAGCTCCTCGTGCGCGGGGGGCACGGGGATCCGTCCCACGCCGCGGAGTTCCTGCATCCCGACCTGTCTCGGCTGGAGGATCCCTTCCTGGTGGGCAACGTCGTCCGGGCGGCGGACCGGCTCAGGGCCGCCATAGCGGCCCGGGAGCGGATCGCGGTCCTCGGCGACTACGACGTCGACGGCGTCAGCAGCACGGCGCTTCTCGTCTCGATCTTGAGGCGGTTCGGGCTGGATCCGAGCTTCGTTGTCCCCCGGCGGTCCGAGGACGGGTACGGCCTTTCCCGGAGCGCCATCGACCGCGCGCTGGAGGCGGGCAGGCCCGGGCTCTTCATCGCGCTAGACTGCGGCACCAACTCGCACGACGAGGTGGACTACCTGATGGGGCAGGGGATCGACGTCCTTGTGGTGGACCACCACAGGTCCAAGGACCGCACGCTCGAGCGGGGCCTGCTGGTCAACCCCCACGTCGTGGGCCTCGGGGGCGAGGCGGCGCAGCCGGCGTGGCAGCACCTGTGCACGGTGGGCCTCGTGTTCAAGCTCATGCACGGGCTCCTGAAGCAGCTGCGCGCCGAGAGCCACCCCGTCGCGGCGCGCGTCAGGCTGAGGGACTACCTGGACCTGGTCGCCATGGGCACGATCGCGGACCTGGTCCCCCTCCTCGGCGAGAACCGAATCCTCGCCAAGACCGGGCTGCGTATCCTCCAGGAGACGGCGCGCCCCGGCCTGCGCGCGCTGATGGACGTCTCCGGGATCTCTGGCGCGCAGGTGATCCAGCCCGTGGACATCTCGTTCCGGCTGGGGCCCAGGATCAACGCCTCGGGCCGGCTCGCGGATGCCGCGCTCTCGGTCGACCTTCTCCTGAGCGACGACGCCGACTTCGCCCGGGAGACGGCGCAGCAGCTGGACACCTTCAACCGCGAGCGCCAGGACATCGAGCGCAAGATCACCGAGGAGGCCGAGAGGATGATCGAGGAGCGGTACATCAGCGACTCCGGGATCGTCCTGTTCAGCGAGGCGTGGCACCCCGGGGTCGTGGGGATCGTGGCGGGCCGGGTCACCCGGCGCTACAACCGGCCGTGCATCGTGCTCGGCAACGAGGGCGACATGGCGAAGGGCTCCGGGCGCAGCGTGGACGGCATGGACCTGGTGGATATCCTCGGCACGTGCCCCGAGGGCCTCACCAGCTGGGGGGGGCATCCCATGGCGGTGGGGGTCTCGCTCCCGAAGTCCGAGGTCGAGGGTTTTCGCGCGAGGTTCGCGGCGGCCGTGCGCAGCCGCGCGGGCGAGGGCATCGCGGAGGCGCGGCTCAACATTTCGGCGTGGCTCATGCCGGACCAGATCACGGATGGGCTGATGGACGAGCTCGATGCGCTCCGTCCCTATGGCCAGGGAAACCCGGAGCCTGTCTTCGGGCTCCGCGGCGTCCCGTTCCTCAGGCGCCCCGAGATCTTCAAGGCCCGGCACTTCCGGTTCTGGATCGAGGATTCGCGCGGGCGCGCGCTCAGCGGAGTGGCGTGGAAGATGGCCGACCGCGTGCCGCCCGTCGGCGCGCCCCTCGACCTGGCGGTGGAGCTCAACTGGAACTACTTCAACGACCGGAAGCTCCTGCAGCTCGAGCTGATCGACTGGCGCAGGGCCTCATGAGCGCGTGCCGCCCGCTTGCGCCGGGGGCGCGGGTGGAAGCCAGCGCGCTGCCTCCTGCTCGTTCCGCTGGCGGTCTACTGAAGGATGGCTACGCCTGCAGCTTTGGCGGCTTTGGCGAGAGCCTGATCGGTGGTGGCGAGCGAGGCCCCGCGTCGCATCGCCAGTTCAGGATAGGCGGCATCATGGATCGTTAGACGGTATTGGCGGGCAAGCGCAGCCGTGCTGTTGCCGGCCTTTTGTGCGGTCTCCTCGTCGGCGAGGGCGGGGAGTGCCGCCACGAGGCCGAGCGCTTCGGTGATGTCGGCCTGCGAAGCGCGCTGGCGTCGTTCGGCCATGATGAGGCCGTTTGCCACCTCGACGCACCAATGCGCGGGAACGAACGCCGGCACTCCGCTTTCGATGGCGTCGAGCGCCTTGAGGGAGGATAAGGCCTGCTCGTCCTTCCGCAGGAATCCGAGGCTCGTCGAGCCATCGATGGCAAGCGCCTTCACGCGTCAGAAGCGACGGCTGGCAGTGATGAGGTCGCGGGCGGACTCGCCCGCGACCAGCGAAAGCCGTGAGTGGAGCGCCCGGATCCGTGTGAAGACAGAGCGATCCATGGCGGGCGCGTAGGCAGGCACCAGCCTGGCGATGTTGCGCCCATGGCGTGTGATCGTGATGGTCCGTCCGCGCTCGACGAGATCGAGCAGCTCGGAGGGCTTTGACTTGGCTTCATAGGCCCCGACTGTCGTCGAGGGTTCGGTGGCTGCAGGGATCACGGTACGGGATCGTTTCGACTAGTCGTTGGACTGGTCGAAATAGCCCTGCGGTCAAGGCGCAACAACGTGCCCGCGCTTTTCCCCTATCCAATGGGGTTCGACGGCATTGCCGGCGAGGATTCCTTGGAGCGCGACGCGCCGATAGCGGCGAAGCCATGCGGCCGCACCCGCAAAGGCAAAGAGGCGCACCCGAGGCGGCTTCCCCTACGGGAGGATCGTGACCTTGCGCAGCACCGGGGGGGTGACCGGCCTGCTGGCCTCCCCGTCCGATCCCGTCGCCGTCGGCGTGTCGGCCAGCGCGTCGACGACCTCCATGCCGCGCGTCACCTTCGCGAAGATCACATAGCTCGGGGGCAGGGGATAGTCCTGGTGCATGATGAAGAACTGGCTGCCGTTCGTGTTGGGACCCGCGTTTGCCATCGCGACGACGCCCCTGCGGTAGCCGGCCTGGTAGAGGGGCGAATCCCTCCGGATCTCGTCGGCGAACTTGCCGCCCCACGCGCTCTCGCCGCCCGTGCCGTCGCCCGAGGGGTCCCCGCCCTGGATCATGAAGCCCTTGATGATCCGGTGGAAGACCAGCCCGTCGTAGTACCCGTGCTCGGCGAGCAGGCGGAAATTCTCGACGGCCCTGGGGCTGTCCGCCGCGAAGAACTCGATCCCGATCGTCCCCTTGTCCGTCTCGAGATCGGCATGCAGGCCCCCGGAGCTTCGGGCTCCCGCCGGGACCTTTGGATTTGGGGCGCCGGCCGGCGCGGACGAGTGGCATCCCGCCATAACGAGGACGACCTGAGCCAGGCAAAGCTGGAGGACGGGGAGACGGAGGACGCGCGAAGACATAATATTTAAGCTACTGCGGGCCGCTCGTTCTTCGCGGCCGGATCCATTAAGTCAAGGAGTAGGCGAGCGACCCCCGCGGGGACCAGCGTGGAAATGCGGCATTGTTGCCATTCTTTGGCCGGCCAGGACGGATTCGAGGTGGCGCGGCGAAGGACGTCGGGCGACGTCCGATTGCCATGCGGATGCTCGTTGCCGGGCTGGATGCATGGTCGACTCCGAATGCAAGGAATCCCGCGCGCGCTTCCCGGTCATCCACCAAGCCGCTGGCCAAGCTGGAGCTGATGAGCCCGTCTTCCATGCGCGTACTTCTCGCTTGCACTAGGGCCTTCTTGGCTGCTCTTTCTTGCCTTCTCTCACGCACCCGTAGCTCAATTGGATAGAGCTTCTGACTACGGATCAGAAGGTTAGGGGTTCGACTCCCTTCGGGTGCGCCACTTTCCAATGGGTTACGTTACTTGGCCGATGCGCCAATGCCGCGGGTGAGATCAAGAATAGTGACAGGGCTTCATGTTCTAAAGGCTTACTTGACAAGGCAGATCGGGCTGGCGGCCGAGCTTGAAAACGCCGTTCCGGAAAAGAGGCCAATCACTCGCTTCGCTCCCTCGGGCGCCCTGACTCGGAACCTTCCGTCGACGACGCGTGCGAGGACGCCTTTTTCAGGGATGAACTGGCCTTCCGAATTGATCGCACTGACAAACACGCTCAGTTCCTGCTTTTTCTCCAATTCCGAATCTCTGGGATCAAGGCCGGTGATCGTCCCGGTGACAATCCCGTCCGGACACTCGCACTTGATCTTCGGATGCCTAAGCACGGCGACCTGGAATTGCACACCTCCGAGTGTTGCGAACTCGTCATGAAAGTCGTTGGGGCGGCTTTCGTTCTTCAGCGTCGCACGACTCGACGCAAAGACCTGAATCGTGTGGCGGGACCCCACGGGTTCGTGCGCAGTCTGAGTGATGATAACGGGCACATCTTTCATTTGGCCCGGACCCAGCTTCACCACCGGCTTGCCGTTATTCAGGTCCACCTTCCAAGTGCTTGGAAGGTGCTCGCGCTCCACACTCAGGAAAAATTCCTTTGGCATCGCCGGACTGTCGTTCCGCAGGTGGATGACAGTCTTGCTCGGCGCTCCAGGCGCCCCGGGCGACGCGGGCGAGCCGGCGTCAAAGTAAAGGATGTTCTCCTGTTGGCCGTCCCCATCCTGGTTGGCAAAGAACGTCTCCCCAGGGACGTGGTCGATCCGGACCCTGACGCAGCTGTGGAAGAAGAACTGTCCCTCCTGGATCTCCTGCGGCGTCAGCGTGACGTTCGGCGTCCACTCCAGGTAGACGTCCGTTGATTTCCCGGGCTGGAGCAACGCAAGCGCGGGAAACAGACTCTTGTCCACCGTGCCAAGTTGCACGAAACCATTCGAACCGTTGATGCCCACGCCCAGTGGATTCGTGACGTCAAAATGCACGACTATGTTCGTTGCGGGCAGACTGCCAAAGTTGCGGACGCGCGCATAGATCCGGTTCACCTGATTAACGGCTGGATCGTCGCCATTTCCCGAAGGCACGGTCCCGCCCATGAGGTCCGACCACAACGGATAGCGGAACGTGCCGAATCCGTTCACCGGACTGTCAATCCATATGTCGGTCGTTTCATAGGTGTTGCCCGGTGGCTGGAGCCAGCTGTTCATGCCCACATCGGGCTGGCCTGACTTATCTGCGTAAGACACGTCGACGACGTAATGGTCGCTGTCCGGATTGGCGCGAACGGTGATAAAGATGCCATCGGCTGTGCTCTTGTAAGTGTCGCCCAGGTGCCAAAGGTTGTCCGAGCCCCCGTTGCCCTCCACCACCACCCAGCGCGCCAGCCCGGAATCCAGGACGCTCGGGTCGCCGCCCTCCACGACGCGCTCGATGAGCACGCCCTCGTCAGGGATTCCGGAGGGCCCGTGCGTCGTGGCCAGGTCGTCGCCGAGAATGTGGTGCCGCACGCTGATCAGGTAGTAGAGTTGCGGGCCGCCAAAAGTCAGGGACGCCTTGATCGCCTGAAAATCGGGCTGAGTGCCTGGCGCCCGCTCCTCGGCGAGGAGACCAACCTCCCCGCCCAGAGGCGGCGACACAGCCTTGTATTTGGCCGGCGGCATCCAGCCGGGATAGGCCATGTTGGCCTGCTTGTTGAACATCCCCGACTGAGCGGGGTATTCGGCGTCCATCTCCTCGAAATCGCTGTTGTAGTTGCTCGGGTGCCATGGTTTGCCCGGGTTCGCCTGCATTTGATGCCCCATCTCATGGCCCCAGCGACCCCATGCGGCCGGTTCGTCTTGCGAAGGGTTTTCCCCAACAATGGACCCGTGAACTTCGAACGTGCCTCCGGCTGGGGGACTGATCGACACCGTACTCGGAAGCGTGATTCCACGGTAGAAACCCGACGCGCGAGTGTCCGCAAAAAGCACGACCACCCCATATACGTTGTTCCAGTTGACCGTGTTTGGCGAGGCGCTGACTGCGTCATCTATGAGCTGCACAATCGCGCTTGTTGTGGACGAGTTCCCGCCTCCCGCGTCCAGATAGGTGGTGCTGGGTGACGTCACCTGATATGGCCCGGCGAACTGAAATTGCACCGTGATATTGCCGTATGACGTGTCGTTCCCCCAAAGCGTGGCAACATTGCCGAAATCGGTCTGCGTCTGCGCCTGGGTGAAGTGCGTCGCTGTGCCGAAGTCGCTAAACGTAACCTTTAGCACGACGAAATTCACATTGCCGGAAAGCTGCGCGCCCGCCCGCGGCGTCGCAGAGATCAGGCAGATCAGGAACAGGAGGAAACCTAGAGATGATTTGGACATGCCGCTTAGAATTAGTTTTGCTTTCCTCTTATAGAAGGCCGGAAAATACATTAATCGACGTAAGGAGTCTCTTTTCCCGGAATACGTCGAGTGCCCGCTCGGCGGCACCCCATGTCCGGATTTCCGCAATCATCCCATGATGCCCTCTCACGCTTTTGGGAGCCTTTTAAAAGTCAGAAACCATTGATTGGCGGCAAGATCGGCGCGGCCATCATCGCGCAGACCTACGGCGACGTGCGCCCGGACTACCTGCTGAAGCAGGCGCAGCGCATACGGTTGACCGCCGCGACCGCACGCCCCGATGCAGGCGACCCGAATAGTATCAAGAGTAGTAACACGTTGCGGCAGGTTTCAGTGGGTTGCTCGTTGGCTGCGGAGGTTGCACCTCGCGCGCAATGAGCTGTCTGGACAATCTCATGGACCGTACCTGGCGAACCGCTAATATGGGGAGAACTCGGTCAAGCCCCTTTTAAGGTGGTTTGTTCATT